>ERZ1026898.413-NODE-413-length-26877-cov-4.523227_pt1 | contig 26877 bp, 27 predicted proteins | sample MGYA00380178_ERZ1026898 | MGnify/ENA primary metagenome ERZ1026898 (study PRJEB33269, sample SAMEA4719814) | human gut metagenome | biome: human-associated habitat; feature: organic feature; material: feces | place: Cameroon | collected 2013-10 ...
AATAGATCCGGGCTCCCCGCTTTCTCAGACAATTGACTATGCGAATGGCTTCCTCTGCTTTGCCGGAAACCGCTCTCGAAAGCCCGGTTCCGAAGATACCGTCAATGACCGCATCCGGATGCTCATTTCGCGGAAGCCCGAAAAACACCCGGCAGCCATATGCCTCCAGAATTCCGCGCTGAATGTCCAGGGAGGATTCTTTCCGGAAATCTTTCGGGGATTCTCCGGAAAGAGCCGCCTTCTGATTTCGTCCGTCATCCAGGCCGTAAAATGTCACGCCATATCCGGCGTCCAGAAGAATTCTCCCTGCCGCGAGAGCATCTGCACCATTGTTTCCCTTTCCCGCAATGACCAGGATTTCGGTACCGGAAGCATCGGGAAAATCTTCCTGTACGGCCTTTGCGACTGCAAGAGCCGCCCTCTCCATCAGGACAATGGACGGAATTCCGATCTTTTCACTGGTCGTTCTGTCCGCAGCAGCCATCTCGGCTGCTGTCAATAAATATTCCATGGATCCTGATTCCTCCTTTTCCTGCCGTCTGACAGGCCAAGCGCCGCTCCGCCCGCCGTCATATTCGAAAAGGGCCTCCCGAAAGGGAGGCCCTGCATCACTTTTATCCCTCGTTGAAAGTGACATATCGATGTCATCTTCAAACCTTTTTCTCCGGCTCATGCCGCTTGATGTTGTAGGAAAGCCGCATCAGAGAATCTGACAGATGGACGTTCTCTACCTGGATGGAGGACGGGACGTGCAAATCGGTGTGAGCGAAGTTCCAGATAGCCCGGATCGGACATTTGCACAGCTTTTCTGCAACCTTGACCGCCTCCTGCTTCGGGATCGTAAGGACCACGATATCAATCTCATTGTCCTTTACGAAAGCCTCCAGCTCATCCATCCCGTGAACCTCAACGCTTCCGATCTTCCTTCCGATCAGCTGCTCATTGCGATCGAACGCTGCCTTGAAATAAAAGCCCCGGTTCCGGTAATTCATATAGTTCACCAGCGCTGAGCCAAGATTTCCCGCTCCGACCAGCACCATATTGTGCGTCCGGTCCAATCCTAAGATCTTCCCGATCTCTTCGTACAGATACTGCGTATTGTATCCGTAGCCCTGCTGTCCGAACCCGCCGAAATGATTGAAATCCTGCCGGATCTGCGATGCCGTCACATGCATCAGCGTCGACAGCTCCTGTGAGGATATCCGCTCTACTCCCTGTTCCTTTAAATCTCCCAGATAACGATAATAGCGAGGCAAGCGGCCGATCACCGCCTGTGAAATCTCCCTGCTCTCCACTTTACGTTCGTCTCCTTTGATCAAGTCAGCAAAAATACTGCCAACATATATTATAGAAATTTGTTAAAAAATCGTCAATCATAGTATTCCCCGCCCCATGGAAACATCTTATACTGATTTACATGAAAACAAAGCTGACATTATTTCTTACCTTTCTGAAAATCGGTGCCTTCACCTTCGGCGGCGGATATGCCATGCTCGCCCTCCTGGACCGGGAATTTGTCGACAGGAAGCACTGGCTGACCAAGGATGAATTTCTGGACATGACGGCAATAGCAGAATCCACTCCGGGGCCCATGGCCGTCAACAGCGCAACCTTTATCGGCTACCGGATTTCCGGCATCCAGGGCGCGGCCATTTCAACCTTTGCCGTCTGCCTTCCATCCTTTGTCATCATTTATGCGATCTCCCTGTTCTTCGACCGTTTTCTGAGTCTTCGGATCGTCTCTCTGGCTTTTCGCGGGATTCAGATCTGTGTCGTCTATCTGATCCTTACGGCCGGATTTAAAATGCTGAGGAGCCTGCAGAAATCTGTTTTTAACATGATGATCGTTCTGCTTGTCCTTACAGCTATGATTTTCTGTTCTGTCTCTTCAATATCCTTTTCCTCCGTGTTTTATATCCTGATCTGCGGAATGGCAGGACTTTTTGTGTTTCTTCTGAAAAAGCACGAAACTGACAGGAACTGAGGCGTTTATGATTTACTGGAAGCTCTTTTACAATTTTCTTCTGATCGGCTGTCTCTCCTTCGGAGGCGGATACGGCATGATTTCTCTGGTCCGTGAAACCGTGCTGGAAAATGGCTGGCTGACCGAAACGGAATTTATCAATTTCATTGCCGTCTCGGAATCAACACCGGGACCGCTCGCCGTCAATATGGCGACCTTCATCGGCTCCTCGCAGGGCGGAATTCCAGGTGCCATTCTTGCAACAGTCGGCGTCGTTCTTCCTTCCTTTCTCATCATTCTCCTGATTGCCTCGGTGCTGACGAATCTGATGAAATACAAAGGGGTGAACGCCTTTCTGTCCGGCGTCCGCCCCTGCGTGGTTGCCATGATTCTCGCAACCGGAATCACCATGGCGCTGTCTTCTCTTTTTTCTTATACGGGTACCGGCACGAAGCCTTCTCCTGACATCAGAGCCATTCTTGTTTTCGCGCTTCTGCTCCTGATTCATCTGGCCTGCAAAAAGCTTCAAAAAGCCGCCCCTTCTCCCATTCTGATGATTGTTCTCTCTGCCCTGCTCGGCATTTTATTCTGGAGATAACCGGGCATACCGATGTCCTTTAGGGTCAATCCTAAAAGTTGTGGGATTTAAAATCTCACCCGAGGACAATTCCGAGAACGCGGTCCCCTCGGCGATGCTGATTTCATCCCTGCGGATTAAAAATCTCTCCCAAGGATGATTCTTCCTCGCTAATCTCATCCCTGCCGGCAAAAAATCTCTCTCAAGGATGATTCTTCCCCGCTGATTTCATCCCTGCGGATTAAAAATCTCTCCCAAGGATGATTCTTCTCCGCTGATTTCATCCCTGCCAGCAAAAAATCTCTCTCAAGGATGATTCTTCCCCGCTGATTTCATCCCTGCGGACAAAAATTCTCTCCCAAGGATGATTCTTCCTCACTGATTTCATCCCTGCGGATAGAAATTCTCTCCCAAGGATGATTTTACTCTTCCTCTCCGTACTCGTCCTCCCAATCCTCGTAGGCTTCATCCATATCATCATACATGTCATAATTATCATCCCAATACGAGTCAAAGTCGTCCTTATAGTAATCGTCCTTGTAATCAGAAGAACTGCTCTCTGCCTTCTTTCTGGCATTCTGCTTTTGGATGCGCTCCCACTCGGCAGCCTGCCTTCTGGCTTCTTCCGCCTTTGCAGCTTCTTCCTGCTCTCTCTGCTTTCTCGCCTTTTCCTGCTCTCTTTCAAGTCTGTCGAATTCGCGCTGCCATTTCTCCTCTTCTTCGTAATGTTCTTTCCACGTCTGGCCGATGTGCTTCTTCCCGGTATCATTGGCATCAAAATCAGCCCACAGCGAGCTTTGATTCTTCGGTGTCACTTTTTCGGATTTTCTGATCTGCTGATCCGTAGTCAGGCTGCGCGCAGAGGCACTCAGCTCTTCCCTCATCGAAGTCCAGAGCTGCCTCTCCTCCTCCGAAAGATCCTCCGGCTCTTCGGCATAGTGTATGACAATGAAAGCCTTCATGTACTTTCTGTTAATAAAATTTTTGGTAGGCAGCAAGACAGACAGACTCCCGGAATACTCCCAGTCCTCCAGATTCTGACAGTCCTCCAGATACTGGTACATTCTTACGGAAGCAAGGTGCACACGATTCTGGCCGTCGCCGCGTTTCATGAAGACAATCACCTGATAGAATTCCTTCGGAATGGAAGATTGCCCGTTCGCGTCTCGGCCGCCGTACGTCTCATGCATCGGTCGGAAGAAGACCTCCGCATCGCTCGTCCAATGTCTCGGAAGCTCCAGACTGTAGTATTCGGTGCTGATCTCTGCCCCGCCGTCACGCGTTTTGTGCAGCCGCTTCAGCTCTTCCATTTCCCACATCAGCTCGTAGCCGCTGATGACAAAAACCACAATCACAAGCATCACGCACACAGGAAGCAGAGGAAACTTTTTATCGTTCGTTTTCTTCGCTCCATTTGGATTCTTTGCTTCGCTCAGCTCTGTTTGGTTCATCTTCGTTTCGTCCGTCTTTGCTGATTTGATCTCTTCAGGCTCTGACTGTTCCAAAGCTGTCTCTCCTTCTTGTTAAAGACATTTCATCAAGCCTCATATGCCGCCTGACGCCATCTGACCTTGGACATCCTTCATGATCCCCTGCAGGCGGTTAATTTCGCTTTCATATAAAGCAATCGCTTCCATGATTTTCTCTTGTACCAGACGAATTTTCTCCGGATCGTCCAGGAGCTTCTTATACAGATACGGAACGCGGTTCTTTATTTTCCTGATCTCCTCCTGAACTGCGCGGATCTGCTCCTTCAGCTTCCGCACAATCTCCTGCAGACGCTCCGGCGTAAGATCATCTGCCTCCATCTCTTCGGATGCCCCTGTAAAAATCTCATCATAGATTTCCTGAAGCGTCACAAGGTCTCCCTCCTGATAAGCCTTTGTCGCTTTCCGGAAGAGTTCCTTCTCGCGCTCGGTTGCATTGGGATTCACATCCGGATGGAGTCTCTTTACAATCTTCCGGTACAGATCCTTAAGATTTGGAGTCTTATCCTCACCCGCCTTCCGGTTATCTCCTGACTTGCTCTTTCCGTATTTCTCTTCCCATGCCTTCCGGAATTCCTGCTCCTTCGCTTCCTTCTCCCGCTGAGACTTCTGATTCTGCTCCGCCTTTTTCCGTTCCTCTTCCACCTTATCGTGAAAGGCCTGGTATTCCTTTCGGATCTGATCCTCCATCTGTTCCATGGAAATTGCCTTTGCGCGGTTGATCGCCGCCTGCATCATTTCTATCCGGCGTTTCAGCTCCAGAATCTGAAGCTCCAGATAATGTGCGCGATTCTCATACACACCAATCACCGACGCATAGCGCGACTCCAGCTTCGGACAAACGTGATAAATCAAATCCTCTTTTTCCTGAAGGAGAACAGAAAGCTGTTCCCGAAGAGACCGGATTTCACGCCGCAGCTCCTCCAGATAATTGGAAAGTACAATCTCCTCACTCATCCTCAATCCCTCATATATACATCAATATAGATGGGAACCCAGGTGCCGTCTGTTTCGGTCAGCTCCCCGATTTTTCCTCCCACGATGACACCAAACAGCTTTTTCCCCGCATTCATCAGATGGAAAAGAACCTCATTTCTCTTCATGGGAATATAGCCAAGCTTCTCACCCTCCGTGGTCCTGACCAGAATGGCATGGGGATCCACCGGATTGTCCGGCTCCAGAAGCAGCTGAACAAGGTCACCCTCTTTTACGGAAGCTGCCAGCTCATGGATATTCTCAATGTACGAGGTCCCGTTCACTCTGGTTGTCATCAGAAGAATATCCCTTGAAAACGGCCGCTCGATCTCGGTTCCGTTCCTCTGCAGGAAACTGAAGGAAAGGACATCCTGCTCTGCAACTGCCAGTTCCTGCGGCTCCGGATTCGATTCCTGGCGTTGTTTCTTTCTACTCATAATCTTCTTTCGCGTCCAATTTCAGCAATAATCTTTTTATTCATTTCTTCATAAACCGGGAAAAACAATACTTTGCTCATACGATGATTAGATCTTCCGCTTCAATTTTTGAATTTACGCCAAATAGCTTGACCTCACCATAACCGGTCATTCGATAGATTCGAACGCTGTCTTCTTCACTGTCTATCAGCTTTGGAATTTCAACCTGCAGCTTCAGAAACAGTCTTTCATCAATCAACGCTTCAAAAGCAGATTTCTGTACCCGAAAGCCATATCCATTCATCTCCCTGGCAAACTTTACCCTTCTCTTATTGCTGACAATATCATAAATAATCAAGACAAAGAGCTTTTTAGAATTGCCTTTTTCCTCGGTATTCCAGAAATAGTTTTCCATCTTCTGCCTCTTATCGGATAGTGACCGGTTTATATAAGGATGGATCGTTTTCTTCTATAGCATTGCAGAACTGATTGACCTGTAAGTCCAACGCTCTGCGAAAACTGACACTATATTCGACATAACTCAAATATCGATTATCCATGCGCATCTTCTGCTCAAGCTTGCCTATGTATGTCTTAAATCCATCCTTGGTCAGAAGAATTCCTCCGCTTTCGATGTCACGGTAGAAATCTTCCTGCCGCATTTCATGTCCATTCAGCATTCCCATTGCCAAAGTGTCAATCAGAGTTGCTCTCCATTCTTCCATCAAGTCGCTGGCAAGCGTTGGATGTTTCTCACGGTCCTTGTGAAGAACCCCAAAATAAGGGTTTAATCCTTTGGCTTCTATTTTCCCATATATCTCATTTAAAATCACTGAATATCCAAGGCTCAACAGTGAATTAAACGGGTCCATAGGAGGTCTGCGGTTTCTGCCGGAAAATTGAAATTCCGGATCAATCAACTTCCCCAAAGTTTCAAAATAAATTCTTGCTGCTGAACCCTCATACCCCATTATCTGCTCAGTACTTTTACAAAATTCCAATTTTTTGGAAAGATACAACATGTCCTGAATCTGCTTATCAGCTGAGAAACAGGAATTTCTTGCATAACGACGTAGTATAACAGACTGGTTTCGTATCTTTGCCCGTACTATATTTTGTGCCATCTCAAAACAAAATTTCTCCGTCAGTGCAGCCTGTTTACGCTGTCGTTCAACATTGACATGATTGGTAGAAATCAGCCTTCCAAAATAAGCGCCATTCGTCGAATAGAAAACGACATTGATCCCTCGTTTCAAACAGTTTTCTATGCATTGTATTGTTAGCTAGACTTTTCCAAAAACCTCGATCATTTCCAATGTTTCAGACGGTATACTGCGGATCATGCCATCTTTGCAAGTAACTCGAAACCGATTCTCTTCCATGCTGATTGTGGAACCTTGTTCGCATACATATAAATAGCTCATATCACGGCTCCTTTCTATCGCCCAATCCAACATTCTCATTACAAAGATCTCGATCATTTCGAAATCAGTCCCTGATTTTAGATCCAGTAATTCCGTCCCCTTCGGGGATCATCTCTTCCTTAAGTTAGCGAATCCATCAAGCTGATGGCAGAAGCGGATTACTTGTTTCCGTCCCCTTCGGGGATCATCTCTTCCTTAAGAATTAAAAATGGCGAAACGAGTTTGGGGATACATGTTTCCGTCCCCTTCGGGGATCATTCATTCCTCAATGCATGTTGGAATACATGTTCAGCGAATCCCACACACGGTTTCCGTCCCCTTCGGGGATCATCTCTTCCTTAAGTAGAATGAATCAGTTTGAAGAGATTTGCGCAGCAAATGGTTTCCGTCCCCTTCGGGGATCATCTCTTCCTTAAGACTGTGTCTGGAAACGCCTATTTTTACTGTCTCTCTGAGCCAATTTGCGGCGCAAAAAATTTTTCCCCTCCGGGGTTCTCATTTTTTCGTTCATTCTTTTGAAAAAGCCTGTAAAATCAAGGCGCGGCGCAAAAACCATAAAATCATATTAATAATATCCATTCCTATGTAGAAGATCAAATTCATGAACGCAAGAATTTCACTCGGCATCGTAACTGGATTAACGCATATAAATACCAGTATCACTGCCCAGGTTTGCTGTGTGGTTTAATCGGTTTATATGTTCCTGGAACGCTAAAACTTTTACCACTACCTCCACGATAGAAAGAATTTCCCGAACTTCCTCTGCTCCCGTATCCATTTGATTCTCTGTTTCCGTTTGCGTTTGGATCATAATGATACGGATGTAATTCCTGCGGTTCTGAAATATGCGGCAGAAGTCCGCGGTCATGATCATGACCCCACTCTAACTTATTCCGGGTGAACCACTGATGACTTGCTACTGCATTTGGATTTCTGGCAGCAATCTGATCCTTGGGATCTTTACTATTATCGATATAAGGATATTCAATTGGCATATTTGTGATTGCTGTGTAGTCAGTAATTCTCATCAGTTCTCTGTAACCAGTATTGGTGCGAACCGCATTCTCGCCAGCTGTGATTGCAGGAACTAATGCAACAGCCGTCTCATCATACGTCCCCTCATCAACATTAATATTCCGTTCTATCGCATCCTCTATGATAATTTTGGCGCTTCCCAAGCCGAGTGGTTTACCATGTCCAATTTTAATACAGTGTTTTCCATCCTTATCATTATCGCCAAGCGTCAGTGCCCATGCGAGTTCATTGCGCTGCTGTTCTGTAACCTTGTCATAATAAACTTTGAATGTATACTCCGCCCCAGAATTTTGCAGCTCGACCCTGGAACTCCTCGAAGTATCTCCCTTTGGATCTCCTTTGTACACATTCGCATCGGATGCAGCTTTAGGATTATGCCAATAGAATTTCCTTCCACGAATTCTTATCCCCTGCTGATCGTAATTCTTTCCCTCTTCTGTATAGAAAGGAAGATAGGACGGTTTAGGTGATCCAAGTTCTTTGAGCAGAACATTGTCCATTGTTCCGGGGTCCGATACACATATCCCATCGGTAAAACGAACTTTGCTGCCAAGGCTTTTCTCACCAATCATGCCAAACAAGGCACATGCCTTGCACACATTGTTTCTGTTTCTACATGGCTTTCCAACGTTATAGATACTCGAAAGAGAATTGTCATAAGCCATGCGGCCAATAGCCGCGAACGAAAGATGGATCTTGCCTTCTGCGGTTATCTGATACCAGATCGGAATAACTCCATTTTTCTTGGCATATTCATATCCTTGATATCCATAGTGAGCTTTGATGTTCTTTTTTCCATTTGCGTTTGTGTAAAGACTGCGATTAATGGAGCTATCGTTGTAAGCAGCATATACCTCATCCAGCCTTGAAATATATTCCGAGGAGTGACCGTTTATTTTGTTTTCCTTAAAAAAGATACCTTCTGCATGTTTGTTCCCAAAAGCCTCTCCGAGAAACAAATAGCCCTTTTTATATCCCGGTTTCAAATTTTCTGGTGCGTAAGGACGAAGATCACTCGGATACCTTTTAAGTTTATTACTATCATCAATCAGGACCGGATCTCCCCAGTGATAATCTTTTCCCTGAACATGGATGGTCCCGTTTGTAACAGTCCCCTCCCTGACAATCAGCGGAGCACTTTGTGCAGAATATAAATTCCATTCTTCATTTTTTTCTCTTATCAAAAGTGCAGGCTTGAAGGCACTTTTGGGGTCTGCACGCGCAGTAATGACATCATTCTCTTCAACTGTGGCCATGCAGGAATTGGTTACCGTCTCATAAATACTTCGAATTACACCGCGGAGGCTGCTTCCAGGTACGATTTTATTTCCATCAACTGTAAGAAATGGATATGGCGCATTGTCGCCAGATTGTTCTGCTGTGTCAGGAATAGAAAGCGGCGTTCTTGTAATCAGACGGCAGAAAAACACCCCTGTATGTTTGTTTTCAGAGATTGCTTCTGCATCAATAAAGCGTTTCGGAGCATCCGTCGGGACAAAATTGTATGGATTCACAAATTTTGCCTGAATATTCCTGATATACTTGGCAGAAGCGTTTCCTTTTTTTCTTCTGTTGCTGTCATATCCACCGGATCTATAATTATTGCTGAATTGTCCAGCCATATCGCTCTATTCCTCCATCTCTCCGAACGTCACACATCTCCAATCGCAGACATAGGTCAGTCCAGACTCTCCGTCGCCGGTCTTACTCTCCAAATAATACCGAATCAACACAGCTGGATGCCTTAGCTCTGTCAGTGGAAATTCATAAGAACCACCGCCGGTTGCCATAAAATGTGTTCCGCTGGATCTTCTATCGTCTTTATCAAGGATCTGCCATTCATCATAATGATCGCGGCTATCGCTGCGATCATCCACAACACGCAATGTGAACGTCTGACCAATATCCGAACGTGAAAGGCGAACTTCCTTATCTTTATTAAAAACACGAATGGAAAGCAGATTTTCTTCATTGATCCCGTCAAGAGCATTTGCATTCCAGTATCCAACATCATACCGATCTGTCTGCTCTGCAGAATAAAACACGTTACAGTCCATATCCTGAACGCAATCCTGCAATTCTCTGAGATGATTCATGCCTGTCCCTCCTCCGCGAATACCTTACGGATCTGTGCAAATAGATCTGCCGCATGGTCGGCTGCTTTTTCTCCGTTCAGCGCAGTAATGGTAAACAGTCCTCTGCCAATGGAGGTTTCACCGCCGACTGACAGAAATCCTTCATTTAGATCGACTAACGCAGCAGCCAGAGCATTCTGAAATTTTACCTGATTTTCTGCATGATTCCTACGCAGCACAATAGTAAGTTGTGTATGGCCATGATAGTAGGTTCTCTCAGTATAAAGAGATTTATTTGCTGCGCCGCCGGTAAACCGATTGACCGCTCCTCGCGTAAATTGCTTGTTCTGCCCACCTGTAATCCGGCTCTCTGAGAAGCAGATCTCCGATCTGGTCTTATGCTCATTTTCGACTGTGCCGAAATATTTCTGTGTCTCATCTTTGCCAATCATGCCTTCAATAGCATGGCGAAATGCACCCGTCCAGGATGTTCCAGGAATTACAGGATCTCCATTGGCATAAGTCATTTGCTCATAGTCTGGCAAAGTCCCCTTCTCACAGACCTCCGTCGTATATTTTCGTATTGAAATGCCACCAACCTGCTGCAAATCAAGAACAAGACGCACTTCATGATTGAGGACATCCTTTATATCTGTCAGATGTTTCCAGTGCACGTTTTGTTGATCTCTTGGAGAAAAAGCGAGCCACTGCCGTATTTCCTCTTCTTTTGAAAAATCAAACGAAGACTCATAAAGATCCGTGACTTCGATCGCCCCATATCCTCTATTGGTTTTGGCACCAAACCGAACTCTTCCTGAACACCATATCCGGGCAATTTCAAGCAATGGATCAGAATCCGTTTCGGCGGTCTGATTCTGTTCGATAATAACAACGCCAGTAGCTCCAGGCTCAAGAACTTCCATATCGAATTTTCCACCGGTGATCGCTGTCTTGAACGGGTCCAGCGCTACCATATCCCTGTTTGTGACAATAAGCTTTTCTCCGTCAGAGGCTCTAAGCTGTACATCATAGGTTACAATCTGGCTCTCTGCCGCAAGATCCATATCATCACTGTCAATCTGGGTATTGATGATGACATTGCCAAACAATGCCTTATCCTGATTCGCATCCAGAAGATTTGCTTCAGCAAGCGCATGTCTTGTCACGCCGGCAACCGCCGAGCCCGGAATATATGGAATCCCCTCTGCGTTCACCAGAATATCATGGTCTGTATTTTCGTTTTCGCCACTTCCAATCGACAAAGATGAGGCGATTCGGATGTGCATTTTAAGATATCTTTTTTTCAATACCCTCATGCCTGCGCCTCCTGCTTTTTCAGATATTTCTGGAAGGTCAACCCTTCCAGTGCGATTGCACTCCACTGCGCAGCAAATTCTCCCAGATCTTTTGGATTGCAAATCTGTGCGTATTTCATCGCTTGCTTCTTAACACTATCTGTTTTGATCGACTCTATCCGTTTTTTATAATTTTCATACTGCTTTTCTGGAACCTGGCTGTATTCACTGGCTTCACGCAGCATAAGCGTAATTCTTCCAATTGCCGATGCCGAGATTGGTTGAAGAATCCGCTGGATTTTGGATTCGCGGATAAAATTCAGCTTGTTGTCAAGGCGTTGCTTACGTTCTATCCGTTCTGCCAGTATTTGAAGCTCCCGTGGAATATCCTGATGGGTTAATCCATCAGGCACACTCGTATACTCTTTGATGTGATACGGAATGTCTGACATTTTTTCGACATGAATTTCACCATAGCCTTCAAGCCGCATGCTGCCAACCATTGTGCAGCAATTAATCTGAGCATCCTGTTCCATGTGATAAACGAGTACACTGCCCTCAGAAATTGCAGCCACTGGTGTGCGACGCAGATTCCAAATGGACTGATATCCATAAATCATTTTAGAGTCGATAATGCCAAGCGGGTTTCTGCCATCCGGATCTCTGCGTGCGGGACCGATTTTTCCTTCAATACCAAGATCCCTTGCAAGAAGATCATATATCTGCTCGTAGCTGACAGTTTCCTGACCATTCCGAGTGAATACTGCAGGAGCGCTGAGAGATACCAATACGTCATCTCCCGCTCTGACATCAAGACTTTCTTTGACTGCCTCCCTGCTTGCAATGCCGCAAATCGTACATTTTCCATACTCGGCACTGCGTGATTTTCCGAGCCGAAATCCCTGTTCCAGCAAGCTTACCATAAGCTCCAGATATGCGGCAGACGTACGAATCACACCAATAAAGCGCTGTCCTTCTGTTATCTCAAGATGTGAATAAAGCTGCACATCTTCATCACCGTGCTTGTGCCTGTGATGGTATGTCAGCTGTCGTTCGGTCTCTTGAATACAAACCGCATGCTCCTTATCCTGGCTGATTGTGCAATACTTCCCGGAAAGCTTTTTTGGCTGGTTTCCTCCGGTTATACTGTAATCGCCGCTTTCTTCCGCTTCATATATCCGTTCGAAATTTACAAGTTTCCTGCTTTTCTTCAGCCGGTTAATGTAACCAGGAACCGGGATGCAGCGTTCTCCATGTATATCTGCAATATACGCATTCAGAAACTGAGTGGTTTCTCCGTTCAAAAATAAGTCACGGAACGCTGCATCTTCAGGTGAGTTTCCTTTGATGGAAAGATAATTTGCGGCCAAAGCCCCAAGAATTCTCCGCCCTGGAATGTAGGTTTCGGATACATTATCGCTATCCTGGCTGATCATAAGCGGTGCTTCGTTTAACAGCGTATAACAGATTTCTACAGGCACTGATTTATTGCAGACAGAAATCTTCGCCGTACTTAAGACTTTTGCATTGGAAACATCCAATTCACAACAGATGTTTCCAAGTCCGCGATTGCGATTAAGACCAATGGATCTTGTTGCCCTGGCGATCATTGCAAGATCGTTTTCATACTTTTCCGGATAGATCACTTCTGCGTAAAACACAAGATCTTCCGGTTGGTTTGTTTTGGCAAGCGGAGACATCTGATTAACAACGCGGATGAAGCGGAGCGTATTGTCCATTGCAATTCCGTTTTCATCCATTTTGGTCTGTGCTCGAACGGACGAGAACTGCTGCAGGATCCTCTCCCTGCTGTACTCCTTTGAAAAACCAGAACGCTCTATTGCTGAGATAATTGCCGCATAATTTTTAATTCGGGCATTCTCAATGCATAGCTTCCCCGGCATCTTCTGTCCGCGTTTTCCAAACAGGTTGCTGATCGCATCAGGCTGCAGAACGGCAGAAATCATCTCTGCAGCTTCACGCATACATCCTTTGAGACGCCGCGCCGGAATATATGGGATCCCATAACGATCAGATGTGACATCGCTATCAATTACGCCAGCATAGGAATAGCCGGAGCCAACACAGAGATCCGATTGCAATGTGATTCTGACAACTGCCATTTTATTCATTGCATGTCTCCTTCCCAAACCAGATGTCGTAGACTGGAATCATGCGGATCATCAGGTTCCGTGCTTTGGTACTTATGTTGTCACCATCATAAAGAAACGCACGATATTCTTTCATTGCATCTGCTTTACGCTGATCCATGTGGGCATGGATGCGATGAACCTCCATGGTAAGCGCCCCTCTGCTCTCTCTTGCCGCCTGCAAAAGCCCCTTTACATTGCTTCGTCCAAACAGAAACAATATTTTTTTCATTTGAAGAACATCTTCATAAGTAATATCCAGAGAATCCGCCTTCGCTCCATTTATAATCCACGGAATTGCCAGATCTGCCGTTTCTTCGGCAACGCGAATATCCTCAAGCGATACCCCTATGACACCCTGGTTGAAATGGTAATCAAGCATGCATGCGTTCTGCCATGCCGCGCAAGACGCTGGATCCAATTCTTCTGCGGCCCGCTTCTTCATATATTGCTTTCCGTTCTCACAGCATTCTTCGGCGATGCGATATGCCTCTGCAAACGGCGTATGACTGTGAAATATGGAGATCCCGGCACAAGAGCTCATATCTGAAGGTAATGCTTCAAGATAGGCTTTTGCCACTTGCAGAGCAACTCTTGCATTTGTAATGATCGTGATTTCATCGCCAGAGCCGACGATAAGGCGAAAAACACCCTTTTTGTCTGACTTATCCGAATAGATACGAATCGCAGCATCTATATCAGGCTTTCGGTCATCAATGAACGTTCTTTGTATTTCACTGGAAAACCTTCTCAAGCTGTTAATACACTCTTCATATGTTTTCCGGTTCTTGTTATATTCTGCAACCTTAGCGCCCATATTGTTTCCATCAATATAGATGACAGCAAGAAGACTTTCCTCGCCTTTTTGGGTGACGAGGTTGTCCAGGATTTTCTCATCCGGAATCGTTCTCTGATCAACAGGTCTGCATTGTTCACGCTCACGAATTTCATCGTATTTTCGATATTTGGCAAATGCTTCCTTGGTAACCGCAGTCCGAGATTTACTGCCAACCGTCCGATAGTAATTTGTAAGCGGCATGGAAGTCAGATAATCTGTCTGTACGATAGGAAGTGTGCCATAAGGAGCCGTCGGAGCCTCCTGATTTTCTGTGTAACGATGCTGCTGATACAGGCGTTTCACATCCTCCTTGTAATTGTCCGGATGAATGTCAGAAATATAAGTACAGATCACTTTAAGGGTTCCGATATTCTGCAGAACTTTCCGGGTAAAAGATGCTGTTACCTCCCTGCAAATCTGTCCGCTCTTGTAAAGAATGAAGAAATTTCCACCGCCGTTATAGACCACCTCACCAATATACTGGTTAGACTGCATTCGTTGTTCAAACGACATGAATGAAAATTTCTCGATTTGTTCTGCGTCAGAGGCTTCATATCGATAAATTGCTTCGTCGCTGATTGCTTCAAAAAGTTTATTTCGAACTTCCTTTGCAGCGTCATAAAGGTAATCATCAAAGACGTCACGAATGATCGCCGATCCGCCGATGATCTCTTTCAGATGTTCACTGCGATAAATGAATTGTTGTTTTCCGCGAACATCATACATTGCTAGTACGTAATCATTCTTCATCCTTCTATGTTCTCCTTAGAGAGAGATTTTACCGGAATATTTGTTTATTGATTCCATTAAACAAAATTAAGAAATAGCTTTGTCAGAACTCTTCAGTGTAAGTATTATTCCACTGCTCCGCAGGCGTTCAACCGTCTCAAGATATTCATTGATTGCTTTATCCAATGCATTGGCCGTTCTGTATATTGTTATGTTATCCCTATCGCTCTCAAAAGATCCAAGGTGATTGGCTTTATTACGTGTTGCCTTGATATTCGCGTGCAGTGTAAAAAATGCATCAATTTCACTTGCATTTTTATCGCATTCAAGATAATAGTTTTTCCCATCTTGTTTGTATTTCATTTGATAAAAGATCTTTTTATCATTTTTAACCTTATCATAGCTGGTCACGAATAAATTAAATGCATCTAAGAAGGATCTTTGATTGTATCTCATAGGATACGTCTTTGAGTTTCCAAATCTTTTTGATATAGCATCAAAGAAATCAAAAAACTCACCTTTTTTCGGATTTCCGTTCTTCTTCATTGCCAGGTACCATGGAATTTGTGATTCACACATGGTAATTGCCAGTTGATAGAACTTCTTATTCTTACACCAACGAATTTTATCAAGCAGATTTGCCTCTGGTTTAATAATATCGCCGTATTCCTGATTAATTAATCGGAACAAAGTATCCGATGTGTTGATTACGCTATGCACTTCCTCAAGCTTTGTTATCTGTTTTCTAAGGTCATGGAGTCCCTGTTCAAAAGCATCATTGTTCGCCATTGCCAAAGCATCAGAAATCTTGTCCATGGCTTTCACTAATGGCTTCAAGCTCTCATGCCGTTCTGCATAAGCAGTCAAGGATTTTGTTTTTCCATACTCCACAAATTCATGAACCCCTGCAACAAGGTCCAGAAGCTGATAACCCTCACCGGCCCTGATAATTCTATTGTTTTCTGGCTTTTTGGGGGTGTAAACGACGGAGTAAATATTGTCAGGATCAATATGAATCGGCGCTTTATCATTGGCAAAGCGCTCCATCGGCAGAAGAGAGAAAATCGTATTCATGATTTCTACGTTTGTTCTAATCCCGCCATGCAGATCCAAATAGATCGTAACATCGTCATTCTGGCTTACATATTCCTTGATGTGATTGATGATCTCATCTACATCTGCCATTGTGGCTGTATCCAGTCCGGTAAGACGATATTCATCAACCGTAATTTCTTTATGTAAATTTGACATGGCGTGGAGACGATTCTTAAAATAGTCTTCGATGTTCCGCGTATCCTCAGTTTCGATCATAAGTACTCGGTCGAGTCCTACTGTAGAGGCAAGATATTGCGGAACAGGCTCCAGCTGATAACCACCTGTGATAATAGGAGCTCCATTTTCATCCGGGGATTGATACGTATCCTTCTGTTCACCATTTTCATCCCATCCTTTTGGCTTGCTGCTCAAACCAAGAATCAGGAAATTTTTCGTTTGCTGTTTATCTGTCAATGAATTATTTGTAATCATATCAGCACCTCCCCTATCTGTTTAGTATGCTCTAAATTGCACAAATACAAATTTTGCCGTTTTTATAACGCTGCCGTCAGGCGCAATTTTTTCAGATGCATCGCGCTTGGTACATGCAGAAACAACATGATATCCAGCCTTCAGAAGCTGCTCAACAAGATGATACGTGAATGTAAACTCTCCAGACACCATCACAGTAACATCTGATGTTGGAAGATCCTGCAACTGAGTGATTTTTGAAATCTGTGAATAGTATTTCTGCGCAAGCTCAATAATTTCTTCTCTGCCTGCGTATGGATCAATTTCAGGAAACAGCAGATCAATCACCTGACCATCCTGACTGGCTGCCCTATATTGTTCCTTGTTCCAATTCGCGGATGGATGATTTGAAACATTGATAAACAAAACACGCTCCTTTCTCAGAACATTTTAATTATTTTCCTGAATCGCGATACCTGACTGCCCCCATTCCCAGCGCCGTCTTTATTCCGATTCCAGAATATTCGCTGAATTGGAACAGCATATTGGCAAAATTACACATCGTCTGCGTTCCATGGATCCGGAGCGTCATTGTTCCCAGAAATGCCGGGATGCGAATTCCTTCCATGCTAAAGGCAATGCTATGGAGGTCATATCGGCTAATAGAGGTATTTTGGATCAGTTGTTCCAACGTATCTTCATCCTGCATGGGTTCTTCCTCATCTGCTGTATCATACTTGTTCAGTAAATTGCCATACAGATACGAAAGTTCTGGATAATTGATGTATCTTCCCTGATACTTAAACGCCGTCGGAGTTAAAAATCGCAAAGAAATGTACGGGCTCTGGCTGCTTTGATAGGAGTTAAATGCCAGCTCTCTATTCGACAGTTCCATGTACTTACGATCTATGATCTTCAGATCAATCTGATGTTTGTCCAGTTTGAATTTCTGAAGTTTTAATAACTTTTTCTCAATAATTTCCTGACAGGCTTTTTCATTTAAGGCTGTTACAATCCAATGCCAACCATCTTCGCTTTTCTCTAAATGTTGTGTGTAGGGATGCAGCTGTGAGCTGTGTAGATCTGTCGCATACTCTGGTTCAATTTGTTCCATTAGTGCACCATGAAAAGAAGAGGCCATCTGATAAGATAAATCCTTGTCTGCACAAATAGTCATATCAAGACGTGCGTACATCGAATCTCCTTTGCATATTGCTGTTTTCATTACTTCTTATAGCTTTGCAATTGTGACATCAAGCTTCTTTATTATATTCCGCATTCATGCATGTTGCACTATTTTTTCATCATGCGTTCTTCTTTTTGTGGTGATATTTTCATTTTCTGCCACTCCCACCCCTACGGTGGCAGTATTCCTGATAACAGAAAAAGAGTCAGGCATGTGCCCGACTCTCATAATCCTGTGAATTCTTTTTAAGAAGTAGATTGATCCATTTCCTGCTCTTTTCTGTCCGGTCCGTTCTTCAGATTCCCTGAATCTGGCAGGAACGCATGGTTTCCAGTGCTGCCTCATGCTTCTCCGGTGTCACACCAGCGCAGCACTTCGGATCCACAGAGATCGTTACCTCCGGCAGCCAGGCCTTCAGAAGCAGTGCGTTGGAGACGACACAGATGTCTGTACAAAGCCCGACGAGTTCAATCTCCAGCTCTTCCTTCTCCGTCATCTCTGCAATCTTGGATACCAGCTCCACAGATCCGAAGGTCGGTTTATCTATGATATGACTCTCCGGAATCAGCTCAGCAATCTCTTTGCAAAGCTGCCATCCATCGGTTCCCTGAATGCAATGCCTTACCGGAAGATACTTCCCCTCCTGCGTTTCCAGATAATTCTCCGGATGCGTATCTCTGGTCGCGTAGATATTCTCGGCCGGATAGGATTTGATTTTCTCAATAACGTTCGGCACGATTGTCACTGCCTCGCTGGTTCCCAGGGCTCCGTCAATAAAATCATTCTGCATGTCTATAACGATCAAAATCCTACGCATTCGTTCTTCCCTTCCCCTCTCTGCAGGACAACGACACCTTATTTGCTGCTTTCTTCCAAAAGCTGCTTCAGACGGGCGATCTCCTGATCTTTTTCGGAAATCAGCTCATCCTTCTCGGAAATCGTCTTGTCCTTCTCGGAAATTGTCTTGTCCTTCTCGGACAGGATATTGCCATATTTTTCTTCAAGTCTTTCCGTTGTCTCTTCAACAATACCTTCGCTTAGATTACACATACTCTGTACCTCCTCATCGATCGCACGTGTCATCGGAATGCCATACTGCTCCTCAAGAATTCTCTTTTTCTCATTTGCGCCGAGCACTCTTGATAATAATGCTGACAGCATTCCAATCAGTTTGTCATCCGTCTCATTCCTGTCTGATACCAGATTTATGAATATTGTCGAGAAGAGATCATATCTGCCAAATGATATCTCGGGAATATTCTTCGTCGGATATACGATCTCGGGCTTGATCTGATAATGTACAATCGTGTTTGCAGGCAGCTTCTTTCTGCTTTTCTTCGGCGATGTCATACAAATCCAAATCGAATAGACTTTTTTTATCTTGTCATATGAATTTGATGTAAATTCACGGTCTAGCTGCTCCGATAACAGTCTTGCGGGATAAAAGATAGAGCGGCTTACCAAATCATATGGCAAATGTATGGATTTCTGTGCCTCAATATTGATATACAGCTTTTGCGGCTCCCCATCTCTTGTGAGCACTGTAAATACAATATCGAAAGTCACTTCTCCTTCCCCGGGAAGATTGCTTTCCGTATTAAGTCCCTGCACCGCTTCTGTTCGGTTTCTATCGTCGGGCCGTACCCTCTGACCCGATATCACAGGTGACCCAATAATAGCATTTTCAGCTTCTTCATAAGAATAATTCTGAAATTCCGGGACAGTCCCGACAAGAATTCTGGACAAAATACACTTCGATGCCAGTATCCGCTTCACGGACGTGTCATACTGAGTTTTCTGATTTGCAGGGATCGATCCCCTCGAAGAACTGATATAAAGTTGTACGTCTATGGTAACATATTCATGTCTCTTGTATAGTCCACAGGTTGCACTAAAAATCAAGCCGGATTTTTGGTAGAAAATTCCGGCAGAAAAGAGGAAAACATGAGCTACGCAATCGTATTCAGCAGTCAGACCGGAAACACGAAATTACTGGCAGAAGCCTTAAAGGACAGTCTTCCCCAGAAGGAGTGTCTCTATGTTGGCGCTCCAGATCCGGAAGCGTTAAATGCAGATACTCTTTATATCGGATTCTGGACCGACAAGGGAAACGCAGATGCCGCATCGTTGAGCTTTCTGAAGCTTCTGCAGGATAAAAAAGTCTTCCTCTTCGGAACGGCAGGCTTTGGCGGCAGCGAGGAGTATTTTCACAGGATTCTGAAAAACGTACAGAAATCTCTGGGACGCAGCAACAAAATCATCGGCACCTTTATGTGTCAGGGTAAGATGCCGATGTCCGTTCGTAACAGATATGAGAGCATGAAAAAGAATCCCATTCACATGCCGAATCTGGATGAAATGATAGAGAATTTTGATAAGGCGCTCTCCCACCCGGATGCCGCAGATCTGGATCGACTGGTCGCTGCTGCGAAGCAGTCCTGATTAGAGTAATATCCCCCGCAGGGGTGGGAATTCCTGCCCCTATGCTCTGCTCAGAGCTTTTCATACGCAAGCCTTGGCGTATGATCATGCGTCAGAATCACGCCGCAGTATTCAAATCCGTTTCGAAGGAGCTGATGCTGCATAGTGAGGTTCTTCTCATGTGTATCCATGCGCAGATGGGAAATCTGTGAGCTGCAGAAGGCAACGGTTTCCTTCATCAGGCCATGGACCTTGCCATCGCTTGCGACGCGGTGAATAACGCCGTACGGCGCATCGGACTTCCAGGCACCTTCCGAAATCACGTGATAGGTGGGATCATCTCCGATTTCAAACATGAAGACGCCATGTACTTCTCCCTGCTCCTCCAGCACATACAGAATTCCTTTTTCGATGTCCTCATGGGTCAGCTCCCTTGGCGGGAACATTCTTCCCCACTGATTCGGATTTCCATGCTCCGCCATATAGGCTCTTGCTTTTTCATAAACAACTGTAATCTGCTCCTCATCCTGAAAAACTGCTTTCCGTATCATATTCTTTTCCCTTCTGGCGTTCCTGCCTGTCCGAATACTCAGCCCTCCTCCTGCTTTCCGCTGGAGCGCAAGGCCTCAAATCCGTTTCTGACAAGCAGCTCATTGAGATCCGAGAGACTCCCCTGCCTCATATTGAAGCAGGTCATCAGCAGGGCGTCTCTCGGATCTCTTGCGTAAAGCGTGTCCATCCGGTAAAGACGCAGTGCCTTCTGCGTCTCCTGCAGAGTAAATTCCGCCGCATAACAGATTCGCAGGATCACATCCCGCTGCTTCGTCACCTTTTCTTCTGTAAGCAGCTTATAGCCGTAACGAAGCGGAATGTCGGAACGAAGAAATACCTCCTGCTTCTGCAGCTTTTTCTCCTTCAGCTTATCGTTCATATATAGCAAAAAGCCCTCCTTGTCGGTCACCAGGTCCTCTTGATTGGCTTTCTGATACTCTCTGATATCCGAAGGATGAACCTTCCGCAGCTGCTCTTCCAGTTCCCCGGTATTCTTTTTGAACATTGCTTTCCCCTTTGCTATACTTTTCCTATCGTTCTGATTTCTTTTTCAGGTGGTGACAATGTTTGATTCCATGCTTCCTCTTTCTTATTATCGGAAGGTTGCCGACCTCTCCGCAGAGCACAATGTCTCTGTTGTTCAGCACATCGAATCTCATAAAATCTGCATCCGTAAGATGATGAAGATTTACAGTCTGCCCGTTTACGAACAGCTATTTTACAATCCGGTAAAGGGGCTCCCCCACATCTATGCCATGTATGAAGCACCGGATCACAGTTCCTTAACCGTGATCGAGGAATACATCTCCGGTGATACGCTGAAGGAGGTGCTGGAGATCTGCGGTGTCCTTTCCGAGCAGGATGTTCTCACTTATCTGGATCAGCTTTGCAGTATTCTGATTCAGCTGCAGAGCTTTACTCCTCCCATCGTACACCGCGACATCAAGCCTTCCAATATCATACTTACGGAGGACGGACGAATTGTTCTGATCGACTTAAATGCCGCACGGCTCGATGACAAAAAGAGAAGCCATGATACGCAGCTCATCGGAACCGCCGGTTTTGCCGCTCCTGAACAGTACGGTTTTGCTGCATCCTCCCCCCGTGCGGATCTCTACGCGGCAGGCATCCTGATGCGTGTGCTGTTAACCGGAACGGATGCAAATGACGCCATGCTTTCACAGCACCTGTCACGGAAAATGCGCGCAATCATTGGACGCTGTACGCAGCTGGATCCCCGGAAACGCTATCCTTCCGCACAGGCTCTTCAGCGCGATATCCGAAAGCTCATGCACAAATAAAGGAAAGGCATCTCATGCAGCTGATCAACTGTCCCAAATGCGGAAAACGGCTTCCGCAGAATACCGCCATCTGTCCGGACTGCGGATATGAATTTCCGCAGTCCCATGGTAAGCACACAGAAAAAGCAAAAAGAGCCATGCTCCTGATTTTCTGCGGAGTATCTCTTCTTTTTGTGATATTCTGCCTTCTTATTGCAGTCTGTCTGCCCTCTGCTTCACGCGGCTCCAGCCAGACTGCAGACAGTACAATCTCGGATTCGTCAGAAACTCTTCCGAAAACACTTCCCGAAGCACCTGAATATACCGAGGCCGATTACCCCTTTCTCGGAATCTACCGCGGCAATACATCCGATTACCTGACTTTGGATGCAGATGGTACGGCCTCCTACTACTGCGCGGAATATACCGACCTGAACTGCCCCTGGAACTTTGAAAACGGCGAAGTCTCTTTGTATCTGCCAAAACTCCACTGCACCATTCATGCCAGTGTTCCGGATGACTCTGCCGATCTGTATTTTACTGCCGATAATCTCAGCTGGGATGACGAGAATTTCACTCATACAGATTCCCTTCCATCCCTCATCCGGCGCGATGCGTTCACTTCGTACGACACCAGTGTATCCGTTCAGGAGGATGGAACAAGACTCCTCCGGATGGGCAGTTTTGTTTTTCCTCTTCCATCTCAGTATATTGATTTCCAGGGTCAGGAGGACACGGAAGAGCTGCTTTCGACTTTTGTAAGTGTGGATGTACAGAATGATTACTACAGTGTTCTCGCATTCTGCCAGAATCCGGGATTCTCCTCCTCATTTCAGAAAAGCAGCTTCCCTTCTCTGGCAAATTCCACTCTATCCGGCTGGTATGAGGATCTGATCCTGGGAGACTGCTCTGAGACCGCTGTTGCAGGGCAAACCGCGTACTGCTGCCATTTTACCGGAAAAAACAACGAGTACTTCTCCAGATTAAACGGTGAAGCCATGGAAGGAACCATCACCTCCTTCTATGACGACACCAATCATAACGTGATATCGGTTGTCTTTGCACAAACAGGAAATGGTGCTCTGGATGAGCGGCCGGATTACCAGACCATGCTGGAAGCTGCCAGTTTTCAGGAATAGAAAACAGAGGAAGCGCTCTTCCTCTATTTTCTTTAATTTCTGACATATTTCCGGATCACCTCCAGAAGCTTTGTCTCATCCAGCGGCTTTGCCAGGTGTTCGTTCATTCCGGCGATCCTGCTGTTCACGATATCTTCCGCAAAGGCATTGGCGCTCATGGCAAAAATCAGCACGGATTCCGCATCCTCGCGCTGCATGGCGCGAATCGTACGTGCGGCATCCCATCCGTTCATCTTCGGCATCATGATGTCCATGAAGATCATGTCGTAATCCCCGGGAGCAGAGGCGGCAAACTTTGCCACAGCCTCTTCTCCATCGGACGCTTCGTCTGTCAGAATTCCGCTGCTCTCCAGCATAAACTTCGCAATTTCCATGTTCAGTTCATTGTCCTCCACAAGAAGAGCTCTGCGGCCTTCCAGTGAAACAGTCTCCTTCTCTTTGCTCTCCGGACAAAGAGCAAGCTCCTCCCTGCCGCCGATCCGGAACGGAAGCACAGCCCTTACCGTAGTTCCCTTCCCTTTCTGACTCGTAAGCGCAATGTTTCCGCCAAGTCTCACCGCAAGCTCTCTGGCAATCGCAAGACCAAGTCCTGATCCCTCATAGCCTGTTCTGCTCGTTTCCTTTTCCTGTGAAAACATCTCGAACGCGTGAGGCAGAAATGATTTCGCTGCTGATTCTCGCTTCATCCAGCGCTCTTTCCAGTTCCTCCTGTACCTGCTTCTCCTTATACAGAATGCTGTCAATGTTCCGGAATCCAAGAAGAATCGTAAAATGTGATTCATCCGCATCTTCCATGACCGCATACGCCTCATAAAAGGTGCGTTCCCTCTCTGCGGAGATGCTCTGATAGTGATAGCTGATGCTTTCGTGATCCAGAAGCGCACTTTTCATGTTCCGGCAGAGAAACCAATCCTTAAACTCCTTCTGCTCCTCCGGCAAAATAAATCGTCTCGCATACTGGCTCGTATATTCATCAAAATCCTCGTATGGATGCCAGGACTCCTGCACCAGCTCCACCGCATTCGTATTTCCTTCCAGGCGAAGAATCTCGTATTCACCGGAATTTGCCTCGATCCGGTATAAGGAAACATATTCCGGCAGAAGCTTCTGCAGCACAGCGGCCTCGGCAGAAGCGCTCTCCTTTGGCACTCCTGTTTTCTTCTTCGCATACGGAATGTGATTGTGATCAGACATGCAGTTTCTCCCACAGATGCATTTCCCAGCCATCACTTGCGCTGAAAATTTGACATAGATATGAAATCATTATACCGCAATGATCATGGATTCAGCTGATTTTTCCTGCACGGCAGGGTCATTGAAACCTTTCCGATTATCCGTTACAATCAGACATGGCTGCTGCAGACTGACGACGTTTCGAAATCGTCTGCAGCTTTTTTGTGAAGACATCACCAGACAGGTAGAAAGCAGATATTCTCATGATTCTTTCGGTACAGCATCTTAGTAAATCGTTTCTCGAGGTTCCCGTTCTCTCGGACATCACCTTTCATCTGGAAAAGGGGGATCGTGCCGCCATTGTCGGAATCAATGGCGCCGGGAAGTCCACTCTTCTTAAAATTATGATGGGCGAAATGAAGCCGGACGAGGGCTCTGTTTCCTTTGCCCGCGATACAACAATCGGCTATCTCGCTCAGAACCAGGATCTTGGCTTTGACGGGACCATTTATGAAGAGCTGTTAACGGTAAAAAAGGACATCGTTGATCTGGAAAAGAAGATCGAAATGGATGAAAAGCTCATGGAGCAGCTCACCGGAGCTGAGCTGGAACAGGTTGTCATTGAATACAATGAGCTTCTCACCCGTTTTCAGAATGGAAACGGATTTTCCTACAAGGGCGAAATCACCGGTGTTCTTCGCGGTCTTGGATTCTCCGACGAGGAATTCGATCACGAGGTCGCAACGCTTTCCGGCGGTCAGAAAACCCGCGTTGCACTGGCAAAGCTCCTTCTTGAAAAGCCGGACATCATTCTTCTGGATGAGCCGACCAACCACCTGGATATTGCTGCGATCCGGTGGCTGGAGACCTACTTATCCAACTACAAGGGAACCGTTCTCATTGTCTCGCATGACCGTTATTTCCTCGACAAGACCGTAAATCATATCATTGAGATTGAGAACACGTATGCCACTGTTTTTCACGGCAATTATTCCTTCTATTCCGAAGAGAAGAAGAAGCTTCGTGACCAGCAATGGCATCAGTATCTGAATAACCAGGCCGAAATCAGGCATCAGGAAGAGGTCATCGCAAAGCTGAAGCAGTTCAACCGCGAGAAATCCATCAAGCGCGCCGAGAGCCGTGAGAAGCAGCTTGCAAAAAAGGAGGTTCTGGACAAACCGATCGAGCTTCGCGACGATATGCGGCTTACCTTAAAGCCGTGCATTCGTTCCGGCCGGGATGTCATGCAGGTGCGTCACCTTGCCAAGGCCTTTGATGAGAACCGGCTTTTTGATGACATCACCTTTGATCTTCTTCGCGGCGAACACGTTGCAATCATTGGCAGCAACGGCACCGGAAAGTCGACGCTTCTGAAAATCATCATCGGCCAGATTGCTGCCGATGCCGGAACGGTTCGCTTCGGCACCAATGTCCATATCGGGTACTATGATCAGGAGCATCACGTTCTGAACGATGCCAATACCGTGTTCGAGGAAATCTCCGATGCACACCCGGATATGACAAATACGGAAATCCGGAATCTTCTCGCCTCCTTCCTCTTCACCGGGGAGGATGTCTTCAAGCGCATCGGCGATCTCTCCGGCGGAGAAAAGGGACGTGTCTCACTGGCAAAGCTCATGCTCTCCGAGGCAAATCTCCTGATCCTCGATGAGCCAACCAACCATCTGGACATCGTCTCCAAGGACGTTCTGGAGAATGCACTGAACAGCTACGAGGGAACGGTCCTTTATGTCTCGCATGACCGCTATTTCATGAATCGCACCGCAAGCAGAATTCTCTCTCTGACAGACCGGGTGATGCTCAATTACCCGGGAAGCAGAAGTGACGAGCCTGCTCCCGATTGCTACATCGGAAACTACGATTATTATCTGGAAAAATCCGCCCAGGTCGAGAATGTCCTGAAGGCAGATGAAAGAAAGCGGATTGCAGAAGCAGTCGGGCAGCCGGATGTTTCTGGTCAGACTTCCTCTTCTGCAGCCGGTCAGGCAGGCAGCAACAAGGAAGAAGCTCCCACCGCGAAGGCGGCAGGCGGAAGTCTCGATTACCGAAAACAGAAAGAGGAGCAGTCCCGCCTTCGCAAGCAGCAGAATGATCTGAAGAAATGTGAATCGGAAATTTCCTCTCTCGAGGAGCGGAACACTGCCATCGATGAGGAAATGGCACGTCCCGAAAACTGCACCGATCTTTCCAGGCTGTCAAAGCTTCAGAAGGAGAAAAGTGCAAACGAGGATCGACTCGCGGAATTGTATGAGAAATGGGAGGAGCTTTCGGAAGCACTCTCCTGAATACTGATTCCACAGAAAAAAGCCGGCAGCTGCCGGCTTTTTCTGTGTCAATTCTAAAAGTTGTTGGATTGAAAAGGCTCAATCCTTTAACTTGTGGGATTGAGCACAAATTGACAAGGAAGAATCATCCCTGAGAGAAAATTTTTATCCGCAGGGATGAAATCAGCAAGGAAGAATCATCCCTGAGAGAGAATTTTCATCCGCAGGGATGAAATCAGCAAGGAAGAATCATCCCTAGGGGAAAATTTTGGCCGGTAGGGATGAAATCAGCGAGGAAGAATCATCCCTGAGAGAGAATTTTCATCCGCAGGGATGAAATCAGCAAGGAAGAATCATCCCTGAGAGAGAAT
>ERZ1026898.414-NODE-414-length-26841-cov-3.435227_pt1 | contig 26841 bp, 21 predicted proteins | sample MGYA00380178_ERZ1026898 | MGnify/ENA primary metagenome ERZ1026898 (study PRJEB33269, sample SAMEA4719814) | human gut metagenome | biome: human-associated habitat; feature: organic feature; material: feces | place: Cameroon | collected 2013-10 ...
CGGCACACCGGTACGTGCCAGCTTCGACGCATGTACGCCATAGCCACCCACGCGAGGACCCGCATCAACCAGGGCAACCACTTCGCACCCCGCCTGCAGAAGCTGGTAGCTAACTACTAAGCCAACGTTGCCCGTGCCAAGCATGAGGACCTTGTTACCGGGGCGAACTCCGTTAAGGTTCATGAACATCTGGGCAGCACCTGCGCCGATAACACCAGGCAGCGTCCATCCGTCGAATGTGACGGCATTTTCCGATGCGCCCGTTGCGACGATGATGGCATCGGCCTTGTAATGCTCGGTGCGATCCTCTCGATGCACCAGCACCTCTTTCTCGGGGAAGATGCCCATAACCACGCTGTTAAGCTCAACCTGAACACCCGCCTCAGCTGCTTCTGCCAGCAGGTTTTCTCCGATGGTGATGCCACGTAGTTTCGCTCCATGCTCCTTTGAGCCAAAGAACTTATGAATCTGCTTGAACAGCTGGCCACCAGGACGTGCATTCTCATCGAATACCACCACCTCAAGACCGTAACGGGCAGCTTGGATCGCGGCACACAAGCCGGAAGGGCCAGCACCAACAACAATCAAATCATATCGTTTCATGGTTTGCCTCCCTATTGCTCTTCAGCCGGCTTGGCGGCCACACCGTACTGGGTTTGGACGGACATCCCCGCTTCAACGGGGGTAATGCACGTACGCACATTGGGCTGCCCGTTCACAACCATTACGCAGTCAGTGCAACGGCCGATGGCGCAGAATACGCCGCGCGGCCTATCGAGCTTGGTGGTATGACGATGGACCATCGCACCTGCCGCCTTCAGCGCTGCAGCTATTGGTTCCCCTTCATGCCCTTTCAGCGGCTTGCCGTCGCAGAGGAATTCGACAAGCTCGCCCTTTTCCGGTTTTCCCAAAATCGGGTGTTCAGTAATTCGTTGAGACATACCATGTCCTTACCTTTAGAATGGGCGCCGCGGCTTGAGAGCAGCCGCGGCGCCAGAAGTGAGAGTGGGCCATGCAGGGCCCTCAGAAAATGGCCGGTTTATGCAAAGGTGGGTGCATCCCACAGGTGAAGCTTGGTGCCGATTCCCATCTTCACCGCGTTGTCATAGCAGTACTTGCCCCATGCAACGTCCTCGACAGGCATGCCACCAACACTCATGGTGATGATCTGGTCGTCGCTTTCGCGGCCTGCGCTCTTCCCCAGAAGGATGTCGCCCATAGAAATGATGCGATCGCGCGTAATGAGATCGTCATGAACCATATCGGTGAACTTGCAGCCAAAAATGTCCATGCCGTAGCCGAAAGTCGGGTACGGATATTCCTGAGCCCATGCATCGTAAAGACCGATGTCGTCTACTACCAGCTTGCACTTATCGATAAGGAACTGGTCTTCCACGTCGTAGGCAGAGGTGCCAACGATGAAAGCACCGGGCTTCACCCATTCGCCCATCACCTTTGCGTAGGTATTGGGATCAGAGGTTGCCGTTGCGCCAAAATACACGCAATCGGAATCACGCACCAAAGCTTCCAGGGAATCGACCACTTCAATGGTGGTGAACTGAGGATGCTTTTCCTTCACATAAGCGATATAGCCATCGATACCGCGCTGGCTGCGGCCCTTGATCTTCACCGTATCCATCTCGGGACACTCGGCGGCGAAGGCGTCGATGGCGGTGCGGCTCATGCCGCCCGGGCCGTAAATGCCCAACACCTTTGAATCCTTGCGAGCAAGATGACGAATGCCAACACCGGGAATGCCGCCCGTTCGATAAGCGGAAAGAAGGTTTGCGGAAAGCAACGCGATAGGTGCGCCGGTATCCTTGTCGTTCAACATCACCATGAGGACGGTGTTTACTACGTTCTTTCTTCTTGAAAGGCCTCCGTAGAACAAGGCCAGCGCTGGGCCCATCATCAAGACCAGGGCGCAGCTCATAATCATGAATGTTGTTGTTCCGGGATCATACATGGCTCTTCCTTTCCGTTACGAGAAAGCTTTTTAGGGGGAGGGGAGCTCGTAACAACGGTTATTCTAGGAAGCACTTGTTTTCCCTTAGGTTTCGTTGATTCCCGTAACAGCCTTTTGAATCAACGTCCATGCGAAGGAAATGACAACGCAACGTAAAGGAAACGGGACACACCTATAGTTCGTTGCCATACCTTGCTAGTCAAAACAGAGAGAGGTTCCTTTATGAGCAATTCACTTAACGGAAGGAAGGTTGCAGTTATCGGCTGCGGCTTTGTGGGATCCACCACCGCATATAGCTTGATGCAGAGCAAGCTTTTCACCGACATGGTTCTTATCGATGTAGACACCAACCGGGCCGAAGGCGAAGCGCTCGACATCAGTCACGGCATTTCTTACTACAGTCCCATGAACATCTACGCTGGCACCTATGAAGATCTCTCCGATGCCTCCATCGTTATCATCACCGCGGGCGCCAACCAAAAACCAGGCGAAACTCGTCTCGACTTGGTGCAGAAGAACGTCGCTATTTTCAAGACCATCGTTCCCCGCATTATGGAACAGGGTTTTGATGGCATTTTCTTGGTGGTTTCGAACCCGGTTGATATCCTCACGCAGGTAGTAATGGAGCTTTCGGGCCTTCCCCGCGAGCGTGTGATGGGCTCAGGCACCGTACTCGATAGCGCACGCCTCAAATACACGCTGGGGCACATGCTCGACGTTGATCCACGCCATGTCCACGCTCGCATCATTGGCGAGCATGGAGACAGTGAGCTGGCGGTTTGGAGCGCGGCAAACGTTTCAGGAATCGCCATCAACGACTTCTTCCGCTTGCGCGGCATCGAAAACGCCACCGAGATTCGCGCATCCGTCGAAGAAAGCGTGCGCAACAGCGCCTATGAGATCATCAAAAAGAAGCGCGCCACATATTTCGGCATCGCCCCTTCCGTAACCCGCATCTGTGAAGCAATCGTGCGTGATCAGAAGTCAATCATGACGGTCTCGAATTACCGTGCTGACGTCCAGGGCGTTCCCGATGTTGTCATGAGCCTGCCTGCTATCGTCGGCAGCAAGGGCGTTGAGTTCCCTATCCCCCTGCAACTAAGCATCGACGAAGCCGAACTGCTTCATTCTTCTGCGCAAACCTTGAAAAACACCTTGAACCAGATCGATTTTTCTCTGTAGGTATTGAGCTATAAGCAAAACGATGCCCGCACCTGCAGCCTGTACCGCCTCCCGTTTCTTTATGCTCAAGTCTTGGGATGCAGCTTACTGTGCGGGTGCGGGCATTGTTATACCTACGCATAAGATGCTTTTGTTTGCTAGTTCAATGTTCAGGGACGCATCACTGTCACCATGCGAGCCTTAGTGCATCTACGCACACGATGCTCAGTTGCTGCTTTTCACCATGGTGGCTACCGTGAACCAGGTACGTTCGTAAGGGCGATAGAACGTCTTCATATCCGTCACTTCAACGTCGTCCCTCGCCTCCAAATCGTGGACATCAACAGGGACCCCCTCTACCTGAGTTTGCCCTAGCACGATAAAGGTACCTTGATAGCCGTCGAGCGCGGCGTCCCACGATTTCACGCTGGTAAGCGTCGGAAAATACGACTGGTATGCATGGGCCCAATTTCCCGGCTGCCATGCTAAAAACGTTTGCTTGATGTTCTCGCATTCCACCGCCGTAACCCCTTCAACCCCGATGTCCGAAGAGAGCACCAGCGGACGGTCGTTGGACTTTGCCGTTTCCTCCAAATAGTCAAGCGGCTCTTCGTTTTTGCTGCTGTACGCATCTTGGACGAAGAGTACCTGGTTGACGATCGACACGCCAAGAAAGGCGGCAAGCAATCCGCATATGCATATTTTGCAATTTATACGCGAAAGCCAAATAGAGACCGCAAAGAGCAAGGGACCTATGGTTACGCAAAGATAGCGATAGTAGACAATCAGCGAATCCATAATCATAGAAGCCATAAGGGCGGCAGCAAATACGCTTGCATATAGCCCAACGCCCCATACGGCAGGCAGAGTAAAGGGGGCAAACACCCGTTTTGCCAGGAAAGCGGAATCTTTGAAGTCTGCGTTTTGTTGTTTGGAACACCTTAGCCAATTCGCCAGGCCATAGAGTGCCGACACGGCAGCCACCACTGCGCAAACCGCAAGAATTACCACGTACCCAAATCCATAAGTATCGGCAAATATCACATAGCTCGTATAAACCGGGTAGAACAACCATTCCACTATTGTGCGGGGAAACGAAACATTCGCCCAATACGATCCAGACACTACTCCAGCCTGGCTTTTGAAAACCATAAGCCAAGGAGCATAAAGAACTACTTGGATTACCGCCCCTGCTATAAATATGGGCAATGCCTTTTTAGCACGCACAATAATGAAAATCAGCAAGTATAGGTTGATGAGCAACGCTGCAAGTACACCGTAATAATGCAAGTAGGCGCTCGCAAGGCTCGATAGAAATAAAACAAGCCACCACCTACATGGCACACCGCACCATTCATGACAGCTGCCCCCATCGTAGGCCGAAGTCATCCACCATTTTTGATCCTCTTTGATAGATTCATCTCCCGCCCTAGGGTTTTTGCTGCGCAGGGTGCATGCAATGCGCCACGCATACAGAGCGCATAGCATCACAGAAAAGATTGCCCAAGAGTACATGCGAATCTCGACCGATATATAAGCAAGGTAAGGCGTGAACAAGGAGAAGAAGCTAAACAGCACACCGGCCTTCCAGCCGAAGTCATGCCGCATCACAGCGAAACCCAGTATTGCCAAAGAAAAGATTCCCGCTACCGTAAACAGGCGGTATACAAGGAGATTTTGTCCAAATAGAGACTCGAGAACATGGAGAGCCCAGTAAAACAGAACAGGATGAACGTCCCCTGACCCAATGTCCCAGATCTCAGCGAAAGAATTGTTTGCTATAGAAACCGAATAGCTTTCATCGAACCACACGTTTCCATGAAAAGCCCCTGTTAGCAGAAATGCAAGACCGACCACCAACAGCGCCACGTGAAACCGCTTCGATTCAAGGTATTCCGCTAAACGAGATTGCGCCACAGTTTCACCGTCGCTTCTTTTAATCGCCCAACAACAAACCAACAGCCAGATCCGACTCAGGCACACGCACCAAGCCCTCCATCATGGAACGCGCTGGCTGAGATCTCTTTTTAACAATCGCAAAGGTACTCCCAATCAAACAACGATTTTCCGCCCTCAATTATTGTTTTTCTTATCGTTAAATTACAGCCACATTTCTGTCACGAGCTTCTAAAACCACGCTCTTGCACGTCTGCCATAATGAGGTAGCTAGAGAAAGGCTCACGGATGAAGATTGAACAATGCACTACTTTTATTCACGCAGATGATTTCGGAATAACACCTGATCAAGCTAAAGACATTCTGTCTCTCAGCTCTTCCTGCGGTGGAGACGGAGCACTCAACAGCGTCAGTATTTTTGCCAATTCTCCCGCTTTTCATGAAGCTGCTAGCCTCGCTCAGCCGTATGCCAACCGTGGCGTTCTGCGAGTATGCCTCCATCTGAATCTCGTAGAAGGACCATCAATTGCAGATCCGAAGCGTATACCTCTTCTCGTAAACGAAAGAGGCATGTTTGATAACAATTTTGTTGGATTGCTCAAGCTGGGTATCACTAACAAATGCGAGGCATTCAGCCAGCTAGTTATCGAATGCCGTAGTCAGATACAACGTTTTCTATTAGCGTTCCCTGATCAGCAACTATCGTTTCAATTGGATAGCCACCAGCATGTTCATGCCGTCCCTATCGTCTACAAAGCACTCGCGCAAGCTCTAGCTGAGGAAAACTGCCTGGTTAGAAGGCTGCGCGAACCTATTGATCCGCTTTCCCTTTATCGAACCTACGGCGAAGGCGGCGCAAAGGAATCAGACAGTGTGTCCATGCCTCAAACACATAATGCGCCGATGCGCATTCCGATGGTCAATCGCGCAAAAATCTTCTTGATATCTGCCCTTTGGCGCAAATGCCCAGTCGACGAGATTCCATGGGCTCCCAACAGACCCGCTTCAGCACCTTTGTTTTCAGGGGTTGCTCTTTCTGGGCACATGGATGAATTCAACAAACCACTTCTTGCTTCTTTCCAACATGAAGCAACTCGTCAAACCAGAGATGTTGAAATCCTATTTCACCCTATCTCGGTACCGATCGAAGAGTGTCTTGACCCTCTGAACAAACCATTCGCTGAAGCATGCGCTTCAGCATCAAGGAACCGCGAAGCAGAGCTGATCAAGAAGCTATAAGCATTTCGCTGGATTCCCTTGCCCATAAACATCGGCTCCATCCATTGCCCTCGTCATGTTTCACGTGAAACAACGTTTAACGCTGACGCGTCAGTGCTCGTTTTCCGCCAGATGCAACAGGATAAAAGAAAGGCCCAAGGTTTTCCTTGGGCCTTTCTTTGCAATAGCACTTTTGTTTAGATGCTCTTCAAAATAGCCATTACGAAATTTGAAGCATCCTCAAGAGCTTGAGGATCGACGTTCTCGATAATATCGTTGTCTGCAGAATAGAGCGCAGTGTTTCCATCTGCCATACCGGCGATCGTCATCGCCTGGACGCCATGAGCCATTGCAACCGATGCGGGTGTTTCACGTGAAACAATACGATCGGTATGATATCCAACCCCCGAACGCTCGCTTGCCTGGCGAAGAACACGCTTCAAACGGGAGGAGATCTTATAAGGCTTATAAGCACCTTCCTGCTCAATGCAAGAAAGCGCACCGGCACCAAGAGCCTCAAGGTTGATAATGATCGCACCCTTCATCTCGTCGGCGTGTTCCTCTAGGAACGCATTAATGCCCGAATGGGAATATTGCTCTGCACCAAGGCCAACAAACCAAACTTCCGTATCGATGTCGGGATGACGGAAATCCTGAAGCTTCTTAAGTTCTCGGTTGATCTGCTCGGCGGTGTCAGCATCACCATCAATGCGCAATGCGGGGCTAGCGTCAACAATCCCTTCACCATCGTAGGCCGCTGCTTCATCATAGTAGGCGTCTTCCATCTGAGCATCTTCGCCCTTGCGAAGACGGTTCAAAGAGAATGCGCCACCGTTCCATCCTCGGTGATCATCGGATTCACGATAGTCAACGTCTACAAACCCATCCTCTTCCTCGCGGAAGCTTGACCAATCTCCACGAGCCTTGCCTACGCTGCGGGCATTGTAGTCTTCATCGACATCTACCCACTCGTTTACGGAAACTTCTTCTTCCTTGCGCTTCTTGCCCTTGCGGAATCGGCTGAAGAGGCGTCCAGCACGGGATTTGGGCATATCAACATACCCAGGACCTGCAAAAGCACCTGTTTCGGTGTATTCCTCATCGTAAGCGGAATCATCCGCATCATCGATATAGCGCTCTTCGGGGGCCACGTCAGAAACCAATTCATCCCCTACAGGCACAAATGAGCCCGTACCGCCTACGGTCGAGAAAGAACCAGTCGTAGACACTGCCGACTGCGCACCCGTGTCAAACGAAGGAAGGTTGAGGCTTCGCGCTGCAGGCGCCGTGCTAAATGCACCAGTATTCCCGTCAATGCGAGGAAGCATGTTGGAAAGCAACGATTTGCTACCCGCAGAAGTGTCTTCGTTTACTTCTGCCATAGGAGCGCGCTGGCGAAGATTTTCACCCGAAGCGCTGCGGGCTGGGGTTACATCCGGCAATACGATGACCTGGCGCGAATGATCGGCCTGCTCAACAGCGGGAGAAACAGGAGAAACCATTTCCTCCATTCCCATAATCGGAGAAGCTACCGCAGGTTGAGGCGCAGTTCTCTCAAGTGGCTCTTCTGCGTACCCTTCACCCTGCATCTCGTCCGAATAGTCATAGGAGTAGGATTTCACTTCCTCCTGCACACGAGCGGCAGGGATACGGGCGGTTGATTCACCGTCGCCGTCATGGAAAGAATCCACGTTGGCAACGCTGTCATCGATGCGGCGAATCGGCTCCTCTTCATCATCGAACTCTTCATTGTCCATAAATTGAGAAACATCAATTGGGGAAATTGAGGTGGTTACGCTCGGAGATGTTGTCTGTTCGGGCTGGTCAGCGCGGTTATCAACGTACGCTTCTTCGTTTTCGGACACAGCAGACTCTTCATAGTAGTCCTCGTTGTAGGGTTGCTCGTCCAGGTATTCTTCAGCAGGATATTCTTCTTCAAACGATTGCTTACGCGACGTAATCGACTTCAAACGAGAAGCGAAAGAATGCTGCATCTGAGATGCTTTTTCGGAACCAGAGTGAACAGCATTATTGAAGAAATCGCCAAGCGAACTGCCATGACGCGAGTGGACACTCCTCTTGGAGCTCGCTGCGGGACGAGAGGCTTCCTCGTTGGCAAGGTAATCCTCGGGGGCATTCGCGTACTCATCGACGAGATCCATAGGCGAAGTTGCCGAATCAAGCTCTTCTTCGATTTCCTCAACTTCGTTGTTCCCGGGAACAGAGCGATGAAGCCTCTGGGAATGACGTACTGAAGGACGAGGAGAAGGCTTGCTTTGCTCATGAGAATCGGAATGCTCGTAACCCTGAACTGGTTCTTCGACTATCTGCTTCTCAGATTCAACAACAGGCTCAGGCTCTATATGAGCTTTTTCTGCAAGCTGATCCACCTCTTCAATTGCGGCCTCGTAAAGCGTCTCATGTGACACAGGGGCAGGAACATCGTTTGCAACAGCCTCATGTTCGTCCATCTCGATAGAAGCAGGCTGAACTTCAGCAGTAACAATAGGCTCGGGATCGCGATCAAGCCATGGTGCAGGCGACGCAATGGGCTTCGGCGCAGGCTTGCGCTCGACGGGTGCTGCTGCAGTATTGTTCAGGTGCCATTCTTGTTCAGCTGCTAAATCCTCTGCCGACAAGGCGGCAGACTGGCTATTAGCAGCAGCCTCAACGAAATGAGCCGAGTTTCCCTCGTGATCGGCATGGAGCGCAGAGAACGACTCGATCTCATCCTGCAACGCGCGAACCTTTGAAGACAATTCAGACTGAGCCGTCTCGGGCTCGGAGACGGGAATGGCAATAGGAGATCCGTAGGGATTAGAAGCATGATGCTCCATCATGCGCGCAGCAACGGTATCCGCATAGCGAGAGCGGTTTACCTTCGGGGTTTTTCCCGCGTCGGGCTTATTCGCACGTGCCTTCTCTTGAGCAATCTTTGCCCAAGATGGAGTATCACTCGTTTGAACGCGGACTACAGGCTCTGGGGTAGCGGAGAGAGTGGCCTCTTTAGCAGCTGCTGCTGCGGCTGCAGCTGCTGCCTCGGCCGCCTGCTTCTTCTCAATCTGCTGCTTGGGAATAATGACCTCATCTTTTTCCCCTGAATCAGACTCTTTTTTAGTTTCTTCATCAAGGGTAGCGGAAACCATGGTACGCGCCAGAGGACTCGGTGCCGGCTCAGGGCGCTTCCCAACCTCAAAACGCACGCTAGAAACTTCATCTTCATCTTCGGCGATCAGGCCGCCACCCTTAACCAGGCGAGAAGAAATATCGGTTACGGGAACCTTGTCAGCAACGGGCTTTCCGGTCAAAGCCGCAATAGCGGCTTTCGCTGCAGCAAGAGATTCCTGCGGCGACATCTCTGCTTCGTATTCAAGAGATGCGCCTTCCGGCACAACGCCCGCAGCTCGTGCTGCCTCTTCGCCGTGTACGCGATTGCCTTCTTCAGCGCTGCGCTCCAGGGCTTCTTCTTGGCTTACCAGGCCGTTTCCAACCTTACGCGCAACATCAAGCAAAACCGAAATACCGGAAGCGTTGTTATTTGCCGACTGGTTAAACGGCGCAACGATATGAAGCACAGAGCGAACCAGAGGAATGGCAAACAACACTGCACAGATAACCAACAAGAAAGTAAGAATGGAAGACATCGCGCCCGTATCAGCTGCGAACAGAGTGGAGCGAAACAAGAGAACGAAAGCCGATACCACCAAAGCGATGGCACTTGCCTTTTGAAGAATAGGCAATGCTGCAGCGAAGGGGGGCTTTTCCTCCGTTAGAACCTTGCCACTGTCGTAATTGGCAACCAGGATCACCTTGCGTCGACGAGCATTAGCACCATTTGCCGGGGTGGGCTGATATTTGGCCACCACGTTTTGACTTGCACCCGTCCTAAGCAAACGCGAAAGAACTGGGCGTCCCGTAATCTCCATGCCACACAAAACCGCCGCACCTACAGTGAGAAGCAACCAAAGTATGCCCAGTGATGGAACAACGATAGAAAGAACAGCACCAAGCAAAGCAACACCGAAACAAATAATGTTGGGCAGCTGGTCGTTGGTTACACATTGGAAGTCTTCTACTACCGTTGCGAACCCCGCCTCTTTCTGCATCTGATCGGCAAGATAGAGCGCAGCCCTCTGTTCCTCCTCAGTACCCGCAGGATGCGGACCTATCTCTTGTGTGAGATAGGCGATATCGTCGATTATTTCAGCCATGGAGAGCCCCTTTTGTTTCCACGCTTATATAAGTAAGTAGCGATTGACATGGATATAGACTGTACAAGTATACGTCATTTGGCTCGTTTCGCCTTTATGTGAACCGTTTGTTCACCTTGTCTACCGCATTACGCGAAGAACCGCCTTTCTTTCTGCATAAAAATACCTCCCATCCGCTCATCGGGGATGGGAGGTTTCACGTGAAACATATCAGTTAGCCTGCTGCTAATTCTGTCCAAGATACTCTCTTAAATAAGCATCATTCGAAGCAGCGTCCGAGCGAAGGCCTTCGTAACGAGAGACCAAATCCGCTGTTGCGCTGGCATAAGCATCAACCACAGGCTGGCTAAATTGCTTCGGCAGCGCTTTTGCCATTTCCACAGCTTCCTGATCGGCCTTGTTGTAAGCATCGTTATGAGACTCGGCAGTTGCCTTGTCCTGTATAAGAATCGCCGCATTTGAGGCAAGTGCTTCATTGGTTGCATCCATTCGCTTTTCGACATAAGCCAACGAGGCATCATAATTCGCCGCAGGATAGAAGCCCTTCGCTTTCGCAATGCATTCTTTTGCCTCTGAGAATTGAGCCTGAGCAGAAGTGGTGAACTCGGTTGATTTTGCCACGTTATCCGCTGTGGTATCCGAAACAACGGTTGCCGCCTGCGTCAGAAGCGCATTCCCTTCTTGGATGCAACTCCATGCCTCGTTCATGGCATCAATACCTTGCTTTGCAGCAATATCTTCCTTCATGCGCTGATCAGCGACATCAAGTAGCTCCTCGCGAACGGCAATAGCATTTAGAGCCCGTTGAGCCGCCTCTTTGTCGCGTTGGGATCCATCGAGCTCCGATTCTGCCTTCTGGGCATACACGCGAGCGGACTCGAGTTGGTCTTTAGCGTCGGGAATGGCGGCACTTAATTCCTGTGCGCGAGAAACGGTATCGTCACCAAACGTATCCTGAAAATACTTATCGATAGCAACCGTGGTTTCATCACTTTGCTCAACAAGCCCGCAAGCCTCACGCAGCACACCGACACTGGTATTCAGTCGCTCGTACTGCTGGTAGGCCCAATACCCTCCCACGCCAATCGCGCCTACGCAAACGACTGCCACGAGCGCAATGCTGAGACGGCGATACCATCTGCGACGTTGTTTCCTACGTGCAATTTCCGCCTGGGAATCTGCACCTAAAAACGTTTTACGTTCAGAAGATTTGGGCTTCGCTTCGGCTGAATTTCGCTTAGTAGCTTTTTCTGATGCTACATTTTTTTCTTTGCTTCCTGTGGTTGAAGCACCCCTCCCGAAGCTTGGAAGACGCCACTTGGCGCCGCGCGAGGGCTCATCCTGCGCTGCAGCTTTCTGCTCGAGGACATTCAGGGAAAGCTCGTTGGGCTTTCCCTGCGAAAACTCTTTCAGATGAAGAACCTGGGTTTCCTTATGTCCGAGACCGCGACCGCTTCGCTTTTTTTTGCGGGCTATCACGAATGAGAACCTCCAGCTACGCGCGCAAGGGACTCGATCGCCGCACGGTCGGCAACTTCGGCAACGATATCCGCGCAAGACATCATAACGATATTGTTGCTTGGCAACGAATTCAGGAATTTCTTGCCGTAATACTTGGTTATCAGGCGCTTATCGGCCAAAACCACAATGCCGCGGTCGCTCGATTTACGAATAAGCCTTCCAACCGCCTGCTTTACCTCAATTACTGCATGGGGTAGTGAGTAATGAGCCCAAGCGCGATCGTCTCGCTGTTGACGTTCGCAAGAAAGAGGATCGGTAGGCAGGCCAAAAGGCAGCTTGGGGATGACAACGCCCTTGAGCGTTGCACCCGGAGCATCAAAACCCTCCCAGAAGCTCTTCAGAGCAAAGAGGCTCAAATGCTCATCTTTCAAGAAATCATCGCGAAGCCCCTTAACGGAAACGCCCCATTTTTGGCACACCAAACGCAAATCGTCTTCCTTCAAAGCCGGATGAACGCCATCGAAGCACTGTTCCATTTCGCGCCTGTTGGTGAACAATGTGAGCATCGAGCCTCGTTGGGCCTTGTGTAAATCAACAAGGAAAGATTCCAACGTTGGAAGATAGGCAGGATCTTGGGGTTCTGGCATATCTGTTGGAACGTAGACCCGCATATTAGCGTCGAAATCAAAGCTCGAATCAACCTTTAACACATCAGCCTGAGATTCTTCCCCTTCATTGAAGCCAACGGCACGTTCGAATGCATCGAACTGACCGTCGACCGCCAGGGTAGCCGAAGCATACACGACGCTGCGCGTTTCGGCATAAAGACTTTCATTCAGCGATTTACCCACATCAAGCGGCTGAACCGTAAAGATTTCGTCCAATGTGCCCTTCGTACGGTTAAGGCGAACCGAATACACATGGTTATCACTGCCATGGAAGAACATTTCATCGAGGGCATCGTAGGCCTCCCTCAATTCAAGCGCAGCCAGGGCAAGTTCCCTCTGGGCGCTTGTGGTGTCTTCGATTTGCTCTGCATAAGCGACGATGTCACGACAAGCACGAATCAGCTTTTCCAACGTGTCGTAAACCGCACGCGCACGATTCACGACGCCTCGATACGTGTCACCATGGCGAATCTCGTCGTTGAGCCAGAGGTCAAAATATTCGTATCCACGCGAGCGGGTCTTCGGATCGAACACCAGAAGATCTTTTGCTCCGAGGCAGAATTCTTCCGTTGCCATTGCAAAGGCACCCGCACAGGTACGCGCTTTGGCAATAAGCGACTCATACAGCGCGCGGCCTTCCTCTGGAGCTTGAGCGCTTCGTTCCACCCGAGAAAGAACATTATGTGAACCTTCCCCATTTACACGCAAAGCAAGCGCCCTCAGCGAATCGGAAGACACCGAAAGGGCGAGTGCGCGGCGTGCTTCTTCCTCCGCACCATGAGCCTCGTCTACAGCCCAATAGCGGATAGGAGGCAAAAGCCCACCTTCAAAGCGAACATCCCAGAAAAGCAAGCTATGGTTCGTTACTACAACATCGCATCGCTGAGCTTGCTCTCGGGCACCATGGACAAAACAGCTTCGTCCAAAGAAGGGGCACTTGTGACGCAAGCATTCGTTGCTCTTGGTCCCAATGCGCCAACGGGGAATGGCGCGGTAATCAATTTTCAGAGCATCCATATCGTCGTAGTCACTCTGCTCCACAAACGAAAGCAAGCCCGCCAAAGCAGGCGCCTGGTTGATCTCCTGCTTACGATAATGAATTACCGATGGCCCTTGATTGACCAAGCTATCCACCTTGCGAAGGCAAGGATAGTGACTGAACCCTTTCAAAGGAGCGTACGTGATGCCGAGAGCCTTCGAAAGAAGGGGCAGCTCCTTATGCACCAGCTGATCCAACAATGCGTTGGTCTTTGTGGCCACACCAACAGTAATGCCATTTTTCTGTGCTGCCAGGGCAAGGGGAACCAGGTAAGCCATCGACTTGCCAACACCGGTGCCAGCTTCCACGGCAAGATTGCGAGACGTTGCCAAAGCGCGGTTCACTGCAAGGGCCATTTCACGCTGTTCTTCACGCGGCTCATACTCCTCGTACAAAGAGCCCAATAAACCCTCAGCGGAAAAGACTTCGGAGATTTCTGCATCGGTTGCGAAAGAAAGCTCGGGGGCTTCGCCACCCGCAGGAGGAAGCTCCTTGCCCGCAGGGGAAGCATCAGGAATATTGGCATCGGGGCGCAAAGGAGCCGAAGCCTGAGCCACTGCTGCCTTACGCGATGCGCGCAAACTGTACGGCCCTTCGCTATCCTTCATGGCGGCAAGGCACTTGAACACACGCTCGGTATTCCAAGTGTCGCTATCGCACATATCGGCAATGTGCTGGAGCAAAGGGGTGGGCATAGTGTCAACCGCAGCCAAAAGCACGCGGTATACAAGACACGTTGCTGCCACGTCATCATCAGCACGATGGGTGGAATCGGGCCCACCAAACGCACGCACCAAATCGAGCAAGCGATGAGAGGTTAGTCGAGGTAACGCGATTTTCGCCAGATCAAGGGAGTCGATCCAACAATTTTGCTTCAGCACCTCACCTGTAGGGTACTTCGTGCAGAAAGTCCTATCGAAATTTGCATTATGGGCGACCACATCGGAAGAACCAACGAACTCAACCAAACCCGCAACGGCGGTATTGGGGTCAGGAGCATTCGCCACATCTTCATCGCTGATGTTGGTAAGGTGAGCAACTTCTTCAGGAATTGGTTTCCCGGGATTTACGAACGTTACGTACCAGCCGACGATCTCGCCATGAACCATACGCGCTGCAGCAATTTGAATCAGCTCGTCGTGGTTGAACGAGAAGCCCGTTGTTTCGGTGTCGATAACAACAACGTCTTCATCCAGCTCACCAAACGAGTGCTCTTTCGCATAGCTGCTAAGCGAATGGTAGCGATCGCGAATGCGCTGAGGGGTGTTTTCAAGAATATAAGTGTCAAGCCTTGATGCGGCTTCTGCATTTTGTGTTTCCATACTAGTAAGACTATCATTTATGGAATTCTTTATCTCTAATGCCTGAATCACTTCTAGGAGAAAACATGTCAGATATTGGCTATTTTTCCATGTATGCCCGTTTCGAAACCGAAAGCAAGGAAGACGCTGCAGCATTTCTTGGTGCAGACAACATAATTGGCGACGCTTTTTCTATCGAGCAGGAGTACATTGACGGCAAGCGCACGGCATGGATTGTGAATCCTTTCGGCAAGCGCATGGGCACCATCGACGAAAAAACCGCTGAAAAGGTTGATCTTTGCAACGCCAAAGGCTGGAACACCGTTGCTTTACTTGCACTCGTTGCTTTCACGGAAAAGCCCGAGCCAGGCCTTTACTGGGGCCAGGTTCTTATCATTTCCTACGACCCAGAATACGAAGTCGCCTTCTCTACGTTCATAGAAAATGTGGGAAAACAGCTTGGCGAAGGAATACGTCCCGACGTCTCCCTTGGTCGCGATTCCCTTAAGAAGGTCATCGAAACTCATGGCGAATGGGTCCCTTCGGGGCGCGTCCCCTTCCCTAACAAGAACAAGGGCACCGCTTGGGTGAAAACGCAACGTACCGGAACGGAGCGTTTGGTAAAGCAGGCGCGCAAGGGCAACATGGGTTGCACGGTGGTTAGCTGGATCTTCCTTCTCGCTGTTGTTGCTCTTATCGTTTTCGGCCTTCATTCTTGCGGGGCGTTCTAGCTCATCTTCTACCCAACCGCACTATAGACATCCGGTGATGTTTCACGTGAAACATCACCATAAAGAAAACCCCTTGCCGCATTCTGAACCGCACCTCTCGAACTCGGATTTCTATCAATCCGAAATTTGAAGGTGTAGTCCATTTCGCGGGCAAGGGGTTTTATGTTCGCGGCAAATAGCCGTTTACTTTTCTAAAGCATAGGAAATGAGCTTGGTGCAGAGCTCGGCAAAACTCATACCGGCTGCACGAGCAGCATCGGGGAGAAGAGACGTTGCTGTCATGCCGGGAATGGTGTTCGTTTCCAAAACCCAGAAATTCCCTTCGCCGTCTTTGATGAGGTCGCTGCGGGAAACGCCACGACACCCAAGCGTCTTATGGGCAGCAACCGCAAGCTCCATGGCTCGCTTGGTATCTTCTTCGGATAAGGGCGCGGGACAGATATGCTGCGAACCTCCCTGAGCGTACTTTGACTCAAAATCGTAGAACTCATGGGAAGGAACAATCTTAATGACGGGAAGAGCACATGGATCCTCGTTGCCCAATACGGCAACGGTAAATTCTTCACCCGAAATGAAGCTCTCAACGAACGCGCACGTATCTACCTGAAACACCTTATCGATTGCATCGGCAATCTCCTCGGCGCCTTCGCATAGATACACACCCAAAGCGCTACCTTCCGTAGCAGCTTTCACGACGCAGTGCGAACCTACCTCGGAAATGATGGCATCGATGTCGATATGGCGAGAGTCGAGCATCATAGAACGCGGAGTAGGGATACCGGCGCGCTCATAGCAAAGCTTCGTCTTAGGCTTATCGATAGCAGTGGCGCTCGACCAAACACCAGGGCCAATATAGGGAAGCCCAATGGTTTCCAGGAAGCCCTGGATGGTGCCATCTTCGCCGTACTTGCCATGGAGAGCCAAAAAGGCAACGTCGAAATCATCCTGAATCAAAGCCAACAAGTCTTCTTTGTTGGCAGGGTCGAAAACGGTTACCGGAAAGCCCGCCTCGAGCAGAGCTTCCTTTGCCCCTTCACCAGAAGCAAGGGAAATGGAGCGCTCGCCGCTCTTGCCTCCCGCAAGCAGAGCAACACGAATTTGTTTAGGATCGAAAGAACAAGACATGGTTCTCGCTTTCATACAAGTAAAGCCCAAGGCGCTACAACCAAAAGGCTTGATACGTTAGCCGATAGTGAGTATAGCAAACGCACGTTACCACTCTGCTACCACCATGCGGTAACCACTTGGTTGCGTATAATACTAAGCATGAATAACGCAATCCAATCATTCAACCTGTCTGAGATTCCCGCTATTGTGGAAAGTCTCGGACAGCCGCGCTTCCGCGCCAAGCAGCTCACTTCCTGGCTTTACCAGAAAGGAGCTCATTCCTATGACGAAATGACCAACCTGCCCAAGAGCCTTCGAGATGTTCTGTCAAACGAATATCCCTTGATTGAGCCGCAAGTGGTTAACAAGCAGGTATCTAACGACGGTACTCGTAAGTACGTGTTCGAATATGCCGATGGCGCCAAGGTCGAAGCTGTCGGAATCCCCTCATTCGACAAGAAAGAGCGCAGAGACGAGCCTAAGCACCTTACCGTATGCTTCTCCACTCAGGCAGGGTGCGCCATGGGGTGCACTTTTTGCGCTACAGGACATGAGGGCCTTACCCGCAATCTTTCTTCCGCTGAAATGATCTGTCAGATCATCGCCGTGCAAAACGATTTTGACTGTCGCGTCACTAATCTGGTCTCAATGGGGCAAGGCGAACCATTCCAAAATTACCAGGCAACCCTAGAAGCACTTCGTTTCGCAAACGCAAAAGACGGCCTTGAAATAGGTGCTCGCCATATAACGGTTTCAACATGTGGCATCATTCAGGGAATTGAACGTCTTGCAAACGAGCCCGAGCAATTCACGCTGGCGGTGTCTCTTCATTCGGCGCTGCAGGACGTGCGCAACGAAATCATGCCGCGTTGCAGCAACATTCCCTTGCCGCACCTGAAGAAGGCCCTTCGATCCTATATTGAAAAAACCGGCCGTCGTGTCAGCTTCGAATATCTCCTCATCAAGGGGATCACTGACACAGAAGAAAATCTCGCAGCGCTAATCGACTTCTGCGATGGACTCTTATGCCACGTCAACCTTCTTTCAGTAAACGAAATTGAGGGAAGCCCCTACAAACCCAGTTCCACCGCAACACAGCAGCGCTGGGTTAAGGAACTGAAAAGCGCAGGCAAGGAAGCCACTATCCGCAATTCACGCGGAAGCGATATCGACGGAGCCTGCGGTCAACTGAAAAACAAAATGTAGAGAACTGGGAAAATAGGGACAGGTACCAGATTCCCACCCAACAAGCAGGGCCCCGCTTGCGATGAAACTCGCGAGCGGGGCCCTGGTTTTGTGCGCTATGACAAAAGTGGGAATCTGGTACCTGTCCCTATTTTCCCACTTGTGACTCTTCGATAAGACCCAAGATACGCTGAAGTTCTTCTTCGTCCTTGAATTGGATCTCGATTTTGTTCTTTCCTTTAACGGTCTTAACGCGAACCGGAGCGGAAAGGAAGCGGGTAAGCCCCTTCGCAGCCTTCTTGAAGCTTGGAGGAGCAGGAACGCGCTTCGTAGCTGCCGAACCAGCCTTTTCGCGACCATTCATCAGGCGAGCCAATGCCTCGGTTTCGCGAACACTCAACTTTTCATTCTTAAGCTTTTCGGTAAGCTTCTTCCTACCCTCCGCGTCATCAACGGAAAGGATGGCGCGAGCATGGCCGGCAGTAATCTTCTCCTCAAACAAGAGCTGCTGAGCTTCCTCGGGCAAATCAAGCAGACGAAGAGCATTAGCGATAGTAGATCGTCCCTTGGAAACCGTCTGGGCAACCTCTGATTGCGTCATTCCCTTGCGCTCCATAAGACGCTTATAGCCATAAGCCTCTTCAATGGGGTTAAGGTCGGATCGCTGGATATTCTCGATCAAAGCAAGCTCGAGAGCTTTGTCGTTGTCTGCTTCCCAGAAACGAACGGGAACCTCTTCCATACCCAAGCTCTTGCATGCTCGATAGCGGCGTTCACCGGCCAAGATCTGGTATTGATTTCCAATCTTGCGAACCAAAATAGGCTGAAGAAGGCCTTCCTTTTTGATAGACCCTGCAAGTTCCTCAATTTCACCTGGCTTGAAATTGGTGCGAGGCTGATCGGGATTGGGGTGAATCAGGTCAAGCTTGACAGTTGCCGTAAGCCCCTTTGAATCAAATGGCTTACTTTCCTTCTTCGAAACTTCCGGTGCAGGCTCGACAACCGACTTAGCGGGTTTCCTCACCTGACGCTCTGCTGCAACGCGCGGCTTAGGAGCAGGGGTTCTCATAGACACCGAGCCAGCTGAGCTGAAAGTACCGGAACCAGCACGCATAGCAGGCTTGCGCGCTTCACGTGAAACGACCTTGGCGTTTTCAAGCGCGTCTTCGGAAATATAGATATCGGAAGACGGGTCGGCTGATTTTCCCGAAGAACGTTTAGCGGTACGTTCCTGGAGAGCCTGATGAAGAACACCGGCGGATTCCTGCTTCTTCTGAGCAGGTTCTTCGCCTAACGGTTCAGATACGCGCCTTTCCTGCTCTTTGGGAGCCTCGGGAGCAAAAGGCTTCTGGGTATAAGCGGGGCTATCATCAAACAAGGCATTGAGGCCACGCCCCAAGCCACTTTTCTGCTTAGCCACGAGCAATCACCTCTTTGGCAAGATCGTTGTAGGAAAGGGCTCCCTTGTTGTCAGGAGCATATTCGAGAATCGACTGTCCATAACTAGGAGCTTCAGACAGTTTAACGGTACGGGGAATCAGCGTCTCGAAGACCGCATCGCCGAAGAACGAACGGACCTCATTAACCACCTGGTTGGCAAGATTGGTGCGGGAATCATACATAGTAAGAACAATTCCAAAGATATCCAAGCTTGGGTTCAGGATACTTTTGACACGTTTCATTGAATCAAGGAGTTTTGTCACACCTTCCAATGCATAGAACTCGCACTGGATGGGAACCAAAAGCTTATCCGCAGCAACCAAGGCATTGATCGTAAGCAGGCCGAGGGAAGGCGGGCAATCGATAAGGATGTAGTCATAGCGGCCGCGCAGACTGCCAAGAGCGTTTTTCAAGCGGTTCTCTCGTGCCATCTCGTTAACCAATTCAACCTCTGCACCAGCCAAGCTGATAGTAGAGGGCAGAACATCAACACCTTCAGCAACACAAGACAGAATTACCTCTTCGACGGGCGTTTCGCCAAGCAGCACGTTGTAAACACAACCATCAAGGGCTCGTTTGTCGATACCATAACCGCTTGTTGCATTGCCCTGCGGGTCGAGGTCAACCAAAAGGACCTCTTTACCCATAGCACCTAAAGCAGCTGCAAGATTTACCGCGGTGGTTGACTTACCAACGCCGCCCTTTTGGTTGATGATAGCGAGGATTTTTGTCTGCCCGATCGCATGAGCCACCTTAGGCTTGTCGCGGAAGGGAATAAAGGTGCGAATACCGTCATCCTCTTCTTCGACTTCAACACCGTCTTCCTGAGAAGCGGGCATCGTTTCCGGATCAGTTTCCTCTGCAGCTTCTTCATGCTCGGAAGTTCGCTCAACCACCTCTGCATGTTCATTGATTTCGTCATAGCTGCTCTGAAGAACCTCTTCTTTGATCTCTTCAGGGTTTTGACTGTGCTCAGTCACGGAAGTCACGGGAACATTTTTTGCTTTTTTTCGACTACCGAACAGCCCCACGAGCTCTCCTCTCTTTTTGCCTATCAGACAAACCATTGCTTCACTTGAATACCCCACAAAGGGTAAGCAAATGTTTGCCGTTTCACGTGAAACAGCAAACATCAAAAATAACAAAGCGCGCAACATCCCATCGAACAAAATGAGATTGACGCTATACAACAAAATCAGCGAAACACAACTCCGTTTGACGGACGGCATAATGGGATAGCCCAGAAGCAGAGCAAAACGCCCCTTTTGTTTCGGTTATTCGATAATACCCTTGCCATACTCATTAGAAAATAGAAAGGCATACGGTTTTTCCTCGAAGCACCGCATTTCCATTCCCAAACAACGATCAAACAGACATCGAGTGTCAAAACCCAGTTTCAAAAATGGAACCCGAGAAAACGAGGTCACACAAAGCTCTGTAACCGCCAAACAGAAGCAAACCCAACTAGGTATTCAGAATACAGAAAACAGGCCCTCACAAGAACTCTCAAAGCCTATTTAGCGTAATGGGTTCGGTATCGAATACTTCAGGGCACCCAGAGAACAAAAAAGAGCCCTTGGAATTGCTCCAAGGACTCTTTTCTTAAAATGGCTTCTTTTGCGCCATACCAACCCTTCGCGGAAGTTTCATCGAAGGGTTGCATCGTTTTCTAAACACGATAATAGCTCGACTCGTCTCCCCGTCGGAAAGCGTGAAGCCCCTTGAGGAAACAAACTCCATTCCCAACTTACGGGCAATATTCCGAGCATGCTCAAGTTCCTCCGATTCACTGTGGGTCTTGTAGCACACCAGGCTTCCACCTTTAGCCAATAAGGGCGATGCAAGCTCAAGCAGTGAAGCCAGAGAGGAAAGCGCGCGGGCGGTAATCAGCGAGAAGCGGTTCGGCTGCTGCAACGCAAGATCCTCAATGCGTCCATGGTAGGTTGAAACAATGTCGTCAATGCCAAGTTCGGCGGCGAATGAATCAAGGGCACGCGCCTTCTTCCCAACGGAATCAGCAAGAAGGGTTTCCCTTCCTGTCATGATTGCCAGGGGAATGCCAGGAAATCCAGCGCCCGAGCCCATATCGAGGTATGGCCCTTCCATCGCCTCCTGGACTTCGGGAAGGCCAGCGAGCGAATCTTCAACGTGAAGAATCTGGGCAGACTCCCAATCAACGATTCGAGTAAGATTCGTTACCTTGTTTTCCTCGATAACCAATTCGAGATGCTTGTCGAGTAGCTCCCTCTGCCTTTTGCTGGGCGCATGCTGTTCAGCACTCATGCCAGAATCCCCTATCGTGGGCTTACCACAACACGACGGGCGCGACCCTCGCCCTCGGAAACGGTCTCGACGCGATCATCTCCGCGCAGGGCAATATGCACAATGCGACGCTCATAAGGGGTCATGGGGCGGAGCTTGATGCTGCGATCCTGATCTACCGCCTTATCGGCTGCATTCAAGGCGATGTCCTCGATCTTCTGACGCTGACGAGCCTTATAGCCTTCAACGTCAACCACGATGGGATAGCGATGACCAACAATGCGAGACGTAATAGACGAAATAAGGAATTGAAGCGAATCGAGCGTACGACCGTGGCGACCAATCAAAACAGCCAGATCATCGCCGGTGATGTCGAGGATAAGCTCACCTTCATCGCCTTCATACTCTTCGATGGTCACTTCTCCAACATTGAAGTACTTCAAGATATCTTGAATGGCCTCAATAGCCGTATCGGCAATCCTATCCACTTCTTCTTCAGAGTATTGACCCTCAGCTTCGTACTCTTGAGATGAGGATTCACCCTGAACCATGTTCTCTTCTTCCATTGAAAACTCCTTACATTCAAATCTCCCCTCCGCGGTAGAACCACGAAGGGGAGGAGACGGCAAAAAATATGTGAAGTAGCGCTACTTGCTCTTCTTGTGAGGGCGAGGCTTCTTTTCCTTGCGAACCACGTTAACTTCCACGGGCTTAACCTCAACTTTTTCAGCTTCGACTTCTTCGTCCTTGTGCTTCATAACCCTGGTAGAGATCACCTGCTGCAGAACACCGAATACGGAAGAAGTTGCCCAGAACAGCAAAACGCCAGTAGGAGAGCCCCAGCCGAGCCACAGCATGAACAGGGACATGATGCCCATCATAACCATGGTCTGAGTCTTCTGCGGGCTGTTCGTGCCCATCTGCTGAAGCAAGGAGGGCAGGAAGGTGCAGAATGCAAACAGGAGGAGAAGGATGCCATAGGGCAAGAACTCCAAGAAGCCCTGGCCAAGCATCGCGGAAGGAGAAGAAAGCAGCGAGGGCAGAATGTTGTAGAAGGAGTAGGTCATGCCTTCAGTACGGGAGCCCATTTCCTGCAGTACCTGGAACAGAGCAACGAAGATAGGCATCTGGAGGAACAGAGGCAAGCAACCGGTAATGGGGTTGAAGCCAATCTCTGCGTAAACCTTCTGCATTTCCTCAGCCTGACGCTGCTGGTCGTCAGCATACTTTTCCTGGATCTCCTGGATGCGAGGAGTGAACTGCTGCATTCGGTACGAAGAGCGGATCTGCTTCTGCATAAGGGGGAACAGGATAAGACGGAGAATAAGCGTCACGATGATGATCGCCAAACCCCAGTCAGCAACGAAGCCATACATAGCATCGATGCACCAGAATATGGCGTCTTTAAACGCGTCCCACATGTGTACCTTTGTCCTCTCGGTTCGGGGGTTGATTATTAAAGATGAAAGGTATCCGGCACGGGGTCATACCCACGGCCTCCACCTGGTCTGCAGCGCAGAATGCGCTTGCATGTGAGATACAGACCTTTAAGGAAACCGAATCGCTGAACCGCAACAAGCCCATATTCCGAACAAGTGGGAATGAACCGACAAGTTGCGGGGAGCAGGGGCGATATAGCAAGGCGGTAGAACTTGATCATCAACAACAGGATCCCCTTGGGGATAGCTGATATTTTCGACCAGACCTTCAAGACCAAATACTTGCCTTAATACGATTCCATGATCTTCTTGCATGTGGAAACCAACTTCTGGTATTCAACACGCGTAGTTTTCCTGTTAGCCATGAAAATGACATTCAACTCCGGCCAAGGACCACCGATATCGTGGCAAACGGCGCGCAAGCGGCGCTTCGCTGAGTTGCGCCACACCGCATTACCGTTCTTCTTGCCCGCTATAAAAGCAACACGGCCACTAGGGCCGTGTTGGGTATCTCCCCGGTACACGATCATAGTTACGCAGGGAGTTGCATGTCTTTTTCCGTGCGAGAACAGGTAGGAGATCTCAGTGCTGGATTTGATGGTTCCTAACACGGTTTCTCACAAGGAAAGTTAGGCACAGAGACGCTTGCGGCCCTTTGCACGGCGAGCAGAGAGAACGGCGCGGCCGCTCTTGGTAGCCATACGTGCACGGAAGCCGTGAGTCTTTGCGCGCTTGCGGGTGTTCGGTTGATAGGTGCGCTTCATTACTTTTCCTTTCAGATTTACAGTAACTTCGAAATTATACGATGAAGAAGCTGCGCGTCAACAATAAAGAAAGAGACAGGCACCCTATTTTATAGGTCATCACAGAATGCACACGCAAACGGCGACGCTACGCCCTGCTAACGATATTCAGCTCGTCGCTGTCGAGAATGTGACCCTGCAAGGCCCAGTGGAACTCGTTGAAATAAAAACCAGGCTGCAAATCAAGTTCGCAATCAAGCGCATACATCGTAAGCGTATAACGGTGATCCTTATCGGGTGGACACGGTCCGATATACCCGCGAATCACTTCTTCGCCTGTTTCCTCGGCACGGGACAGGCAGCTGTTCGAACCTTGAACGAAGGAGAATTCGCCGCTATGGCTGGCGTTTTCGGGAATCAAAACAGTATCAGGGCTCACTCCGCAAGCAGCCCAATGGATCCAAGCAAAGCCGCATACGGGGATGGAATCGTAATCAACGAACGAAAGAGCAAGGGACCTAGCCCCCTCCGGCACATCTGACACCTCGACAGGGAATGAACAAATATTGTTGCCGTCACGACGCAGTTCTGGAGACGAATATTTTCCAAAACGATCGGGAAGCATGCCGTTTTCATCCAATGGGATAGCGATCTTCATAGCTTGTCCACCTCACTTTTCCCCAAGGAAAGCAACTTATGCACAATTTGTTTATATAGCATTGTGGATAATGTTGATAACTTTCCAGGTGTTTCAGGATACTTTCCCACCATTATCCCAGAGGCTGCAGCAACCCCTTCAGGAAACAAAAATTCGTCTTCAGAATATAGGTGGAAAAAGCGGTTCAAACTCCATAAAATACAGGCTTTTAGCTGGTCTTTTATTGTTATTAACATCCCAATTTGCCTGCTGTATGCATATCAGCGAAGCGGTTTAAACACCTTGACTTCAACAGTCAAAAGTGAAAGCGCTAAAGCTCCTTTTCCGAAATAGTTTTCCAAAATGCCTTTCAGGTTTTTCACATTTTTCTTCAGGCGTTTTCAATGTTTTCCACATTTTATTGAAAGAATGTTGAAAACTCCGAAAACACGAGGAAAAGACGGTGGAAAGTTTGAAAAAGTGTGAATAACCGTCTAGAATGAATGAAAAATCAGCTCGATCTGTGCCTTGTAGAGGAATATTGGTCGGGCTCTTTTTCTCATGTTTTGAAAAAATCGGAAAGCATCATGAATCAAGAAAACGCACCACATATGCAGCCGATGGAACAAGCGGGGGAACAAGGGGCAGCGCCATACCCTCCCTACAATGAGGGGCAGCCTGCAACCGAAGCGGCGATACCAAACACTCAGCCCGCGCAAACGCCCATTCCCCCCTACGGGTACGGGCAAGGACAATTTCCTCCCTACCCCGCTCAAGGCGCTCAAGCACAACCTTATCCAGGCATGCCCTATGGCATGCCTTATGGTGGTTATCCACAACCTGGCTACGCCATACCGGCAGGCAACCAGCCTTTCGCAACGCAAATGGCAAACGTCAACGGCCAAGCACCACACGAGCAATCGTCCTCTGCCAATACAGCCAGCAACCCAGAGCCGCAGGTTGGAGCCCAGGGGGGGCCGAGCTACCCCGTCGGGTACCAGCAACCGCAGGTCGGCTATCCCCAACAAGCGTTTCAGCAGTTCGCCCCCGCAGCCAACCCTCACGTTATGCAGCCAGCGGCGGCGCAGCTCTACCCCCAAACGGTGCAGCAACCGGCTTCGGATGCCTACCAGAGCGAGCAGCCATTCGTACCCTCCTTTGTGGAGCAAGCAACGTATGACGAGGACTACGCCCACACAATGAATGGCGGCATCATCGAATCTGTCGAAGAGGCTGCGCCCTCGCAGAGCTTCGACTACCACCACATAACCACGCCCGCACGCATTGCAATATACGACTCGCTAAAAACAGCACCACGTGTAATACAAGTGCAGGGAGGACCCACGCACGAATACATTGAGCACATTGCCTCCTTGACCTACAAAAACGCCAAAGAAGCAGGTGGGATGATCCCCTACACCGTAATCAGGGAAGTATCCGAAAATTTCATCCACGCCAATTTCAACGAAGTAGTGGTGTCCATTTTCGATCAAGGCAACACTATTCGTTTTGCAGATCAGGGCCCAGGCATCAAGCACAAAGACCTTGTGCAGGAACCCGGGTTTTCCTCTGCCATAGAGCCGATGAAACGCTACATACGAGGTGTGGGGTCAGGCTTGCCTATCGTGAAAGACTACCTAAGCACCTCCCACGGGCATATCGAAATCAAAGACAATGTGAATCAGGGATCGGTGGTAACCATCAGCCTGGTTGCGTCGCGGACAACAGACGAAGAAATTGAGGCAGCGCAGATTCCCGACCTCACCGAGAACGAAGTTGCCGTGCTCAAAGCCCTTCTTCCGAATAACACTCTAGGCGTAAGCGAAGTCAGCAAGGCCACCGATATTGCGGTGGCTAGCGTACATACCGCTTTTTCAAAAATGGAAGAAGCAGGTCTCGTGGAAAAGGTGAATAAGAAAAGGACGCTCACCCCACGAGGCACGCAGGTTGCCCTATCCTTGTAAACGACAGACGGCGCATCCCACGCCAACGGAATGGAACTACGTAGAACCTTATGGATATCGAACAGACGTGGACAGATCTGACGCGACAGCTGAAGTCGTATCCCACCATTAACGCATCGCAAATCGATGCGTTCTTCTCGCGTGTTCAAATCCAGGCAGCAAGCCCTGGCTTCATCATGCTCACCTCGGACAATGCCTTTATTAAAGATTGGATTGAGAAGCATTACCTGAAAGATATCCAGAAAGCACTCAACGATCTATACAACCTGGATTTTCAGGTACTGATAGAGGTCGACCCCACTGCGACGACACCAGCGCCTTCGGCTCAGACCGCACCCGCCGCGACCTCTTCCGCCCCTGCTGCCGCACCGCAAGCGGTCCAGCAGCAGCCAACACCCGCAACGCCAAACGC
>ERZ1026898.416-NODE-416-length-26749-cov-19.137484_pt1 | contig 26749 bp, 22 predicted proteins | sample MGYA00380178_ERZ1026898 | MGnify/ENA primary metagenome ERZ1026898 (study PRJEB33269, sample SAMEA4719814) | human gut metagenome | biome: human-associated habitat; feature: organic feature; material: feces | place: Cameroon | collected 2013-10 ...
GTGGCGGCGGCGGCGGTGCCCGCCGCGGTGCCGGTGAGACCAAGCTGGAGCTGGACCGCCGCCATGTGCACGCCCGTATCGATGCGCTGGCCGAAAAGCTGGCGGAGATGGAAAAGCGCCGGGGTGAGAGCCGCAAGGCCCGCGCCAAGACCGGTATGCCGGTGGTCAGCCTTGTGGGCTACACCAACGTGGGCAAATCCAGCCTGATGAACGCCCTGTGCGGCCCCAGCGTGGCCGAAGCGGACATGCTGTTCGCCACACTGGACCCCACCAGCCGCAAGCTGGTGCTGCCCAGCGGCATGGCCGTGCTGCTGGTGGATACGGTGGGTTTTGTGTCCCGCCTGCCGCACAACCTCGTGGAAGCCTTCAAATCCACGCTGGAAGAAGCTGCATGGTCGGATGTGATCATCCGGGTGGCAGACGCAGGCGACGAGCAGCGGGAAGAGCAGCTGGCCGTCACCGATGAAGTGCTGGACGGGCTGGACTGCGCGGACATCCCCCGCCTGACCGTCTACAACAAGTGCGATAAGCCGGGGGCCATGAGCTTTGACCCGGACATCCTGCTCACCAGCGCCAAGACCGGCTATGGTCTGGATGCCCTGCTGGCAAAGCTGGACGAGGTGCTCAGCGACCGGGTGCACACCCTGCGGGTGCTGCTGCCCTACGATAAACTGGGCCTTGCCGCCCCCATGCGGGAGCGCGGCAGCGTACAGGTGGAGGAATACCGGGAGGACGGGCTGTATCTGGAAGGCATCGTAAAAAACGAGGACCTGCACTGCTTTGAAGGGTATCTGGTCTGAGCGAACCTGTTTTATAGAACAAACTCCGGCAGGCCGCGGTCTGCCGGAGTTTGCATTTTCACGAAAAGGGATCAGAGAAAAACGGCATCTGACTGCGCCGGCTCCCTGCGGAAGCATCCGCGCAGTTATCCCCTCCATGCGCCGCCGCGCACATCATTTTGCACAGCAAAACATCATCTGCGTCAGCAGACATCATGCCGCAGGCACATCATTTCAAAAAAATCCCCAACAAACACAAAAACCCGCCTGGCAGCGGGTTTTTGTGTATAGAGGGGTGGGAAAGTATATAAAGTGGTGAATCTCAAATTTCAATTGGCCCGCGCATTGTGTGCTGCGCTGCCTTGCATGATGTATTATACGCCTTTTTATTTTATTGTCAAACAATTTTTTCCGGTTTTGCTTTAAATTAAGTCTTTACTTTTCCGGCAAAACTTTATATAATTAACACAAACCGGAGCAAAAGCAAAGCTTTTCAATCTTTGTATGTTTGCACCAACAATAAAACTTTACTTTCAAAAAATTTTATACATTCCAACATATTTTCAAAAAGGAGTATTCCCATGGACGATCTGGATCGCAAGATTCTCTCCCTGCTTGCCAAGAATGCCCGGATGCCGGTCAAGGAGATCGCCGAGCAGGTGTCGCTGACCAGCCCTGCTGTTTCCAGCCGCATCCACAAGCTGGAAACGGACGGCATCATCAGCGGCTACACCGTCACTTTGAACCGCCCTGCGGACCGCGTGTATGTGGACGCCCTGATCAGCCTTTCGGTGGCGCCGTCCAAGCAGGACGCCTTTCTGGAGCTGCTGCAAAACAGCAAAGAGGTGCTGCAATGCTACCACGTTACCGGTGCCTACACCTTCCTTGTCAAGGTGAGCTGCGGCAGCATGCCTCAGCTGGAGCATCTGATCCTGCAATTCCAGAAGCTTGGCACCACCAGCACCCAGATCATTCTTTCCACGCCCGTGAACCATGGCGAGCTGGACGCGCTGATGCTGTAAACTGTTCACAAAATCGTTTCATTTGCAGTGCAATCCTGCCGGGATGTGGTCCGTATTACGGATAGCAGGCGCAAAACGGCACACACTAGCTCCAAAGCCGCTGCACCTGCTTTTTGCACACGAAGTTTTTCACACACGAAAGGAAAATGCATTTATGAAACGTATCATCGCCGCACTGCTTGCCGGTCTGTGTCTGCTTGCCCTTGTGGGCTGCTCTGCCGGCAGCAAGGCCGACTCTGCCACCCCCAAGGACTACTCCCAGATCATCCACGACGCCCGCACCGACGAAGAGAACGAATACGACATGATCTTTACCAAGGGCGAAGACGGCAAATTCACCGCCATCGACGGCTACAGCGCCGAGTACGAGGCCGACCAGTTGAACGACGAGCTGAAAGACATCGTGTTCCCCCTGCTGGGCCTTGAGGACGGCAGCTACGAGAGTTTTGCCGCCTCTGTTTCCTCCATGATGGTGCGCAGCTACGCCGTTGCCATCGTAAAGCCCGCCGAGGGCAAGACCGACGCCGTGAAGGCTGCACTGGAGGCTTACGTCCAGAGCGAGCAGCAGTCCATGGAGCACTACCTTGAGGACCAGTACCAGATCGCCAAAGCGGCCACCGTCACCGTGGTCCCCACCGGCGAGGTGGTCCTTGTGTGCGCTGAGGACCACGACACCATCCTTGCCAACATCGAAAAGGCCCTTGCCGCATAATTCCTGCCCTGCAAACGCCGCATCCTGCTGGGATGCGGTTTCTTTTTGCGCCGGGATATGCTATACTGGCATTGTAATTGTGCACAGACTTAGGAGTACCTTTATGTATAAAGCGACCATCGTTATCCCGAACATCAACGGCAAAGGCTGGCTGAAGGATTCCATCGAGTCGGTCTACGCCCAGACCGAACAGAGCTTCCGGCTCATCGTGGTGGACAACGGCTCCACCGACGAGAGTCTGGAGCAGGCCCGCAGCTATTGCAGCCGCGAAAACTTTACTCTCATCGAAAACGGCACCAACACCGGCTTTTCCCACGCGGTGAATCAGGGCATCGCTCTGGCGGACAGCGAGTATGTGGTGCTGTTCAACAACGACGCCTTTGCCGAGCCGGACTGGCTGGCCCAGCTCATCCGCACCGCCGAGACCGACCCCAGAATTTTTGCGGTACAGAGCCTGATGATCCGCCACTTTGACCGGGAGCTTGCCGACGACGCGGGCGATTACGTCACATGGATGGGCTTTGCCTGCAAGACCGGCGATGGCCGCCGCGCCAGCCGCTACACCCGGCAAAAGCGCATCTTCTCGGCCTGCGGCGGTGCGGCGCTCTACCGCAAATGCATCCTGGACGAGATCGGCAATTTTGACGAGAACTTCTTTGCCTACTTTGAGGATGTGGACCTGAGCTGGCGTGCCAACAACGCGGGCTACAAAAACGTGATCTGCCCGGCGGCCAAGTGCTACCACATCTGCGGTGCCAGCACCGGTGCCGTGCGGTACAACGCTTTCAAAAGCCGACAGAGCGGCCGCAACAGCATCCTGCTGCCGCTCAAGAACGAGCCGCTGCTGATGCTGATCTTGAACTTTATCCCGCTGTCTGTGGGCTACCTGCTCAAGTGCTACAAATTCCATAAGCAGGGCTTTGGCAAGGCTTGGGACGAGGGCATGCACGAAGCCTTTGCCCTCCTCAAAAGCGGGAATCTCGGCAAGCGGCCTTTCCGGCTGCGCGACCTGCCCAACTACATCCTGATGGAACTGTGGATGATCTGGAACATGGTGCCGTACCTGTGGTACCGGCTGGTAGTGGTCAAGTTTGATTTGAAATAACGCATATAAAAACGCCCGGGTGTGAAATGGCTCACACCCGGGCGCTATTTTTTGTTCTGCTTACGCTGCCGGGCTGGCGGCGCTGTCAGCCGCCTGAGCCTCCGTGCTTGTGGCAGTTTCTTCAACGGCCTGCGTGTCCACGGCTTCCTCTGCGGCGGTGCTGTCGGCCTCAGCCGAAGCCGCATCCGAACCGGCTGCGGCAAGGATGGCGTCCTGCACATCGCTTTCCGCCATAGGTTCCGGCAGGTTTGCGGCAGATGTGCTGTCGGTGCTCTCGGCCTTGGTCTCGCTCTCGGTCAGGCCGGTGAGGTACCAGCTGCCGCTCTGGCGCTCGAACAGGTAATCCATGTACTTGGTGGGCGTATCCGAGGATACGTTGATGATGCTGTCGTCCGAGCTTGCGGTGGGGATGTAGCCCACGGTGACATGCAGCTTGCCGCTGCGCTTGAACAGCTTGGTGACGACGGCACGGTAGTAGCCCACGGTGCCGGTGACGGGAATTTTGTAGCACTGGGTGGCATCGTCGAACTCGATGGTCATATCTTCCATCTCAAAGCTGCGGTGGGTCAGCTTGAAGCCGGGGCCCAGCAGCTTTGCAAGGTAGGCGTCCACGTCCAGCGAGGGCAGCAGCAGCTGTTCGGTGTCCGGGTCGGTGTTGTAGTTGTCAAAACCGCCCTGCGTCTCCTGAATGTTGTAGATGCAGCCCCACACCGCTGCTTCGCGCAGGGTCAGGTCGTCGATGTTCTCAATGCCGTCAAAGGGCATGGGGTCGAACAATACAAGGCCCTCCAGCTTATCTTCGTATTCCTGCTTCTGGGCAGTATCGTCGAACAGATTTGCCACAAAGCCCACACCAGCGCGCAGCACGGTGACAAAGCCCACAATGACCAGTACGGCCACCAACAAGCCCAAAGCCTGCCGGCCGCGGCGGCGCTGCATCCGGGCATGCTCTTCGGGTGTAATAGAATGTTTCATAGTTGTTTTATCTCCCACGGTTCAATGCGATACAGTTCAGTATACCACATCCGTGTGCATTGTGCAAAACTCCGCCCGTGGTTTTTTTGTGAAAACGGCGGCAGTTATTCCCAGCTTTTCCACACATCAGGCTGGTAGCCCACGGTGGCCTTGCGGCCGTTGCGCACGATGGGCGTTAAAAACAGCTGCTGGTTTTCAAACAGTTTGTCCTCTTTCTGCCAGTCCACCAGTGCATCCAGCAGTGCAAGGGTCTGCTGATCCTTGGCCTTGGGGTTCACCAGCTTTTCCCAGCCGCCCAGAGCGCGGGAAACGTTCTCGAACTCGCCGCGGCTCATTTCTTTTTCTTTGAGGTCGATCATCTGGAATTTGATGCCGCGCTCTTTGAAATAGCGCTGGGCCTTTTTGGTATCAAAGCACTTGCTTGTGCCGAAGATCTGGATGTTCATGGCATTTTCCTCCTGAACATCTATTGTACCACATCCTGTGCCGGATGCCTAGGCATAATTCGCGGCAAAGCAGGCCATACTGCCTGCAAGGCATCATCAACAAGGAGGATTTTTTCTATGAACGTATACGTTGACCCTGATCTTTGCATCGGCTGCACCCAGTGTGCCGGGCTGTGCCCCACTGTGTTCCACATGGAAGGCACCCTTGCCGTGGCCGAGCCCGGGCCCATCCCGCCGGAGGAAGTGCCGCAGGCCGTGGATGCCGCCAATGCCTGCCCGGTGAGCGCTATCCGGATCGAGGAATAACCAGCTTTTTGGCTTGACAACGCAGCAAAAAAGCTCTATACTACAAATAGAAAAGGTGCTGTCCGCATGGTCAGCTCCCTTCGGCTAAGAAGTCAATAAGAATGACCGCTCAGTGTTTGGTAGACTGTGGGCGGTCATTTTTTTGTAAAAATCCCCCGCTGGGCGCGGTTTTGTGCTATACTATAAGATGAGTAATAATGCAACGGAGGAACACGACTATGCGTTTACTGGTCATTGACGGCAACAGCATTGCCAACCGCGCCTTTTTTGGCATCAAGCTGCTGACCACCAAGGACGGACGGTACACCAACGCCATTTTTGGCTTTTTGAATATCCTGCTCTCGCTGCTCAAGGAGTGCGAGCCTGACGAGGTGGCCGTGGCCTTTGACCTCAAGGCTCCTACCTTCCGCCACAAAATGTACGATGGCTACAAAGCCACCCGCCACGGTATGCCCGAGGAGCTGGCCCAGCAGATGCCGGTGCTCAAGGAGCTGCTGGCAGACCTTGGCTACCGCACCGTCACCGCCGAAGGCTGGGAAGCGGATGATATCCTTGGCACGCTGGCCGCCGCCTGTGCCGCCCGGCAGGACGACTGCTTCCTTGCCACGGGAGACCGCGACAGCCTGCAATTGGTAAGCGACACCACCACCGTGCTGCTGGCCGCCACCGTGCTGGGCCGCAGCAAGACTGTGACCATGGATGTGGATGCCATCCGCGAAAAATACGGCATCGAGCCCAAGCAGCTCATTGAGGTCAAGAGCCTGATGGGCGACGCCTCCGATAATATCCCGGGCGTAAAAGGCATTGGCGAAAAGACTGCCCTTGCCCTTGTGCAGACCTTTGGTTCGCAGGAAGGCGTGTACGCGCACATTGATGATGCACGCATCAAGCCCAAGCAGCGGGAGCATCTGCTGGAATGCCGCGAGATGGCCCAGTTGAGCCACACCCTCGGCACCATCCGCACCGATGCACCCATCGACACCGCCGAGGGCGCCTACACCGTGGGCGAAGGCAACAAGGCCGAGGCCGTGCGCCTGTTACAGGAATTGGAGATCCACTCCCTCATCCCGCGCTTTGGGCTGGACGGCATTGCGCCCGCCGCACCGGAAGAGGAAGCGGACGTTGAGCTGCCGGAAGCCGGGCTGGAAGCTTTGCCGCTGACCCCCTCCGGCACCTATCTGGTGGCCTCCCGCCCGGCTGTCATGGGCAAACAGGGTGCCCGCAACGTTCTTTTGCAGCCGGAAAGCTGGTACGCCGTGCAGGGATGCACCGTTTACCCGCTGGAGGATGCCGACCTCGTGCGCCTGCTGGACAATGCCGACGTGAAGCTGGAGGTGTTCAACTCCGCGCCGCTGTACGCCAAAGCCATGGCCGCAGGCGGCTGGGGCAGCAGCATCGTGTGGGACGGCAAGCTTGCCGCCTACCTGCTGGACGCTTCTGCCTCCAAATATCAGATCAGCGAGCTGGTGCCCAGCTACAAGGCTGCTGCCGCCTTTACCTGCGCAGACTATCCGGATGCCGGGCGTCTGGCCGATCTGTTTGCCAAGATGAAGGCCGAGATCACTGCCTGCGGCGAGGATGCGCTTTACAGCGAGATCGAGTTCCCGCTGGCACAGGTGCTGGCCGACATGACCCGCACCGGCGTGCTGGTGGACAAAGACGGCATTGAGCAGTTCGGCGTAAGGCTGCGCACCGAGCTGGAACAGGTGCTTGGCCGCATCCATATAGAGACCGGCAGCGCCAGCTTCAACCCCAACAGCCCCAAGCAGCTGGGCGAGATGCTGTTTGACACCATGGGCCTGCCCCACGGCAAAAAGACCCAGCGCGGCTGGTCTACGGATGCCGAAACGCTGGAAAAGCTGCGCGACTACCCGCTGGTGGAGGACATTTTGCAGTACCGCGCCTACCAGAAGCTGAACTCCACCTATGTGGAGGGCCTTTTGAAGGTGATCGGTGAGGATGGCCGCATCCACTCCACCTTCAACCAGACCGAGGCCCGCACCGGACGCCTTTCGTCCGATAACCCCAACTTGCAGAACATCCCCATCCGCACCGAGCTGGGCAGCCAGCTGCGCGCCTACTTCATCGCAAAGCCGGGCTGCGTGCTGGTGGATGCCGACTACAGCCAGATCGAACTGCGCATTCTGGCCCATATCACCGGCGACGCGCACATGCAGCAGGCGTTTTTGAACGGTGAGGATATCCACCGCAGCACCGCCGCCAAAATTTACGGCATCCCGCAGGAAGATGTCACGCCGCGCCTGCGCTCTTCCGCCAAGGCCATCAACTTTGGCATCATGTACGGCAAGGGTGCCTACAGTCTGGCCAAGGACATCGGCGTAAGCGTGAAGGAAGCGGATGCCTTCCTCAAGAACTATCTGGCCGCCTTCCCCAAAGTAAGCGGCTACATGGACAAGACCATCGCGGACGCCAAAGCCACTGGCTATGTTTCCACCCTGTTTGGCCGCCGCCGCGCCCTGCCGGAGATCAACAGCTCCAACTTCAATGTGCGTTCCAGCGGTGAGCGCATGGCCCGCAACACCCCCATTCAGGGCACCGCCGCCGATGTGATCAAGCTGGCCATGGTGCGGGTGTGGAAGCGGCTGCGGGACGAAAAGATGGAAAGCCGCCTGATCCTCACCGTCCACGATGAACTGATCGTGGAAGCCCCGCAGGCCGAAGCCGAAAAGGCTGCGCAGATCCTGCGGGAGGAAATGGAAGGCTGCGTGCAGTACGCCGTGCCCCTGAGCACCGATGTACACGCAGGCAAAAACTGGCTGGAGGCCCACTAAAAATGATCATCTTAGGAATCGAATCCACCTGCGACGAGACCGCCGCAGCGCTTGTGGAGGACGGGCGGCATCTGCTGAGCAACGTCATTTCCACCAGTGTCAAAGAACAGGCCCTGTACGGCGGCGTCGTGCCGGAGATCGCCAGCCGCCGCCACTGCGAATTTATCAGCGCCACGGTCAAAAAGGCCCTGCTGGACGCAGGCAAGACCATGGAGGATGTGGACGCCGTGGCCGTCACCTTTGCGCCGGGCCTGATTGGTGCGGTGCTGGTGGGCGTGAACTTTGCCAAGGGTCTGGCCTACTCGGCGGGCAAGCCGCTGGTGCCGGTGCACCATCTGCGCGGGCACATCGCCGCGCTGTACCTCACCCACCCGGAGCTGAAGCCGCCTTTTCTCTGTCTGGTGGCATCCGGCGGGCACAGCCACATCGTGGAAGTGCAGGACTACACCCGCTACCACATCCTCGGCCACACGGTGGACGATGCTGCCGGTGAAGCCTTTGACAAGGTGGCCCGCACGCTTGGCCTGCCCTACCCCGGCGGCCCCAGCGTGGCCAACGCCGCCAAGACCGGCGACCCCAAGGCCTACCGCCTGCCGGTGCCCCATGTGGAGGGCAAATACAACGTGAGCTTTTCCGGCCTGAAGACCGCCGTGCTCAACGAGGTGAACAAGGCCCAGATGAAGGGCGAAGAAGTGAATGTGTCGGACCTTGCCGCCAGCTTTCAGGAGCGCATTGCGGGCATTCTGGCCGAAAAGCTGCTGCTGGCCGCCGCGGATACCGGTGCAAAACAGGTGTGTCTGGCGGGCGGCGTTGCCGCCAACGGACGGCTGCGCCAGCTGGTGAACGACGGTGCCCAGAAGCTGGGAGCCAAGGTCTACCTGCCGGAGCTGAAATTCTGCGGCGACAACGGCGCCATGATCGCAGCGCAGGGGTATTACCAGTACATTGCCGGGCACACCGCCGGGCTGGAACTGAACGGCCTGCCCACTTTACCCATCGACTACGAATAAGCAGCAAAAAAGACCTGCCTTTCCGGGCTCTCCGGAAGGACAGGTCTTTTTCTTATGCACACTTATGCAAAATATTCCTGCGCACGCTTTGCTGCGTTGTTGATGCAGGCCCGCAGCTCGTCCAGCGTATCGAACTTTTTGCTGGGGCTGAGGTATGCGTGGAACTCCACCACCGGGTCGGTACCGTACAAATTGCCGGAAAAGCCCGGGATAAAGGTCTCGCAGGTCACCTTGGTGGCGTCGTCGTTGACGGTGGGGCGGCTGCCAAGGCCGGTGGCCGAAGGATACCATCTGCCGCCGATGAAGGTGCGGGTGATATAGATGCCGCTGCGGGGCAGCTGGAAGCCCTCGGGATACAGCTGGTTGATGGTGGGCACCCCCAGCGTATGGCCCAGACCCGCGCCGTGCTGCACCTCAAACCGGATGGCGTAGGGCATGCCCAGCATGGCGTTTGCCGCCGGGATGTCACCGCCCTCCAGCGCAGTGCGGATGCGGGTGGAGGACACCGGCTTTTCCTCAAACTGGGCCATGGGCACCACGATCACTTCCACGCCCAGCGGCGCGCACAGGGTGCGCAGCAGCTCCGGGTTGCCGGCAGCTTTGGCCCCAAAGGTGAAGTTTTCGCCGCAGACCAGCGCGCGGGCATTGCAGTCCCGCACGATGCCCAGCACGAACTGCTCCGGCGTCAGGCCCTTGATCTCCTCAAAGTCCGGCGTGAGGTAATATTCCACACCAAGGCTTGCAATGAGCGCATGCTTGTCCGCTGTGGAAAGCAGGCGCCTGCCCTTCATCTTATTCACCACCGGCAGCTTGAAGGTGAACACCGTCGGTGCAGCATCGTGGGTCTTGGCCCACTGCACCGCGCTTTCGATCACCGCGCGGTGGCCGATGTGGATCCCGTCAAAGAAGCCCATTGCCACCGCAGTTCCCTTTTGGGGCTGGGCCAACGGCAGCGGTGCAAACTGTGAAATGATCTGCATGGATTCTGGTTCCTTTTTACTTTCAGTTTTGGCCAAAGCACAAATATAAGACGGCACTCCCCCGCAGGGGGAGCCGCCGTATCGGGTGCTCAGCCGCGTTCTACGAACAGCTTTTCTACCCGCAGCACGCCCTGCACGATGTTGGCAAGGCCCAAAAACTGTCCTGCCGCATTGCGCACCCGGTAGCGGCCATCTGCTGCCGGGTAGCGGCTGGTTGGACAGCCGTTGTACAAATGCTGCTCCACCCACGGCTCCACCACCAGCAGCGGCAGGCTCTCGAACACGCTCTCCACCGGCAGCATCAGCGCTTCCAGTGCGTCCGGGCCCTGCTGCTTTGCGGCAAGGATCTCTTCCAGCGTGTGAGCATCGGCTTCGGTGTAGACGCCCGCCGAGGTGCGGCGCAACGCGCTCATGGTGCCCTTCTGGCCCATGGCGGCGGCAATGTCCTCCAGCAGGGTGCGGATGTAGGTGCCCTTGGAGCACTTTACGTCCAGCACAAATTCGTTCTCTGCCGGGCTGCCGCCGTAGGTGATGCGGTAGATCTCAATGGGCCGGGCCTTGCGCTCCACGGTCACACCCTCGCGGGCCAGCTTGTACAGCGGCTGGCCGTTCAGCTTGATGGCCGAGTACATGGGCGGCACCTGCATCTGCGGGCCGATGAACTGCGGCAGCACCGCCAGCAATTCCTGCTCCCCGGCGGTGACGGGTGCGGTCTCCAGCACGGTGCCGGTCACATCGCCGGTATCCGTGCGTGCACCCAGCCGGAGCGTGGCGCGGTAGCTTTTATCGTGGTCCAGCTGTAGGTCCACTGCCTTGCTGGCACCGCCGCAGAACACCGGTAGCACGCCGGTGGCCATGGGGTCCAGCGTGCCGCTGTGGCCCAGCTTGCGGGTGCCCAGCACGCCGCGCAGCTTTGCCACCACGTCAAAACTAGTCCAGTCCATGGGCTTGTCTACGATCAGGATGCCCTGCATTTATGCTTCCTCCTGCGGTGCGTCCAATTCGGCTTCCACTTCGGCCAGGATCGCATTCTTGGTATTTTCCAAGTTGCCCAGCAGCTCGCATCCGGCTGCACGGGCATGGCCGCCGCCGCCCAGACGCCGCGCAATGGCGCAGGCGTCCACGCCTTTTGCGGTGCGCACACTGATGCGGTAGCTGCCGCCGGGCTGCTGGCGCAGGGTCAGGCCCACCTTGACGCCCTCAATGCTCACGGGCAGGCTGGTCAGCTCTTCCAAGTCAGCCGGGTCCACATGGCTCTGCTCGATCTCGTCCCGGGTGAGGTAGATCAGCGCGCACCGGCCATCCAGATGGTACTCCAGATGGTTGCGGGCGATGCGCTCGGCCTCCATGCGCTCGCGGGGCTTGGTGTCGAACAGCAGGGTGTTCAGCTCCTCCACATGGCAGCCCGCCTCAATGAGCTTTGCAGCCACAAGGTGGGTGTTGGCTGTGGTGGACGAAAAGCGGAAGCAGCCGGTATCGGTGGCAAGGCCGGTGTACAGGCAGTCTGCGATGTGGGGCGTAATGGCCACGCCCATGGCACAGATCACCTCATACAGCAGTTCCGCCGCAGCAGCGGCATGGCCGTCCAGCAGGGTGAACTCGGCATAACCGCTGTTGCCTGCATGGTGGTCGATGCAAAAGTCCACATGGCGGGAGTATTTCGGTACATCGTTGTTTTCGCCAAACAGCTGCACGCCGGCAACGTCCACGGCTACGACCGCCTGTGGCTCAAACTCGCCCTTGAACATGTGTGCGTTGGTAAACGCATACCGGTTGGGAACGGCATCGGAGCAGAGCACTGCCGCGTTTTTTTCCAGCGCTTTCAGCGCACAGTACAGCGCACTGCCGCAGCCGATGGTGTCGCCATCCGGGTTTTTGTGACACAGAATCAAAATGTTGTCCGCAGACATCAGGCGCTGGGCCATCTGCTGCACATTCAACTGTTCTGTCATTCCATGATCCATCCTTTCCGCAGGCGGAATTATTCCTCGGTCTCCTCCGGTGCGCCGGCTTCCGCGTCGGCATCACCGCTCACATTCAGCGTGCGGAGCAGCTCGTTGATGTGGGCTGCGTAGGCGGCGCCGTCGTCCTCCACAAAGATGAAGCGGGGTGCCTTGCGGATGTGCATCTTCTTGCTCACTTCGGTGCGCACATGGCCCGCTGCGCGGTTCAGCGCTTCGATCGCAGGCTTTGGGCCGTCCTCGCGGCCCATCACGCTCACGTATACCTTGGCCACATCCAGATCCGGGGTCACATCCAGACGGGTGACGGTCAAAAGACCGCCCTCCAGCCGCGGGTCCTTCAGCCTGCCGATGATGGCAATGATCTCGCGCTTCATATCCTGCGCCAGACGGCCCATATTTTTTTGAGACATAGTATTTCTCCTTAAACAAACTTTCTCTGGCACCGTCAGCAGTGCCAGAGAAAATTTCAAAAACTCTTAGTCGCGGTACTCTTCCATCTTGAAGGCCTCGTACACGTCGCCTTCCTTGACGTCGGCAAACTTTGCCAGCGTAACGCCGCACTCGTAGCCCTCGGCCACTTCCTTGGCATCATCCTTGAAGCGCTTCAGGGATGCGATCTCGTCCTCGGTGATCACGATGCCGTCACGCACCACGCGCACCTTGCTGTCGCGGGTGATCTTGCCGCTGGTCACGCGGCAGCCAGCAACGGTGCCCACGTTGGAGATCTTGTACACCTGACGCACTTGCAGCTCACCCAGCGAAACTTCGCGGAACTTGGGTGCCAGCATACCCTTCATAGCATCGGTCACATCGTTGATGGCATCGTAAATGACGCGGTACATACGCATTTCCACCTTGGTGGCAGCTGCTTCTTCCTTGGCCACGTTGTCCGGGCGCACATTGAAGCCGATGATGATGGCGTTGGAGGCATCGGCCAGATCCACGTCGGACTTGCTGATGGCACCGACGCCGGCGTGGATAACGCGCACGCGCACTTCGTCGTTGGAGATCTTCTCCAGACTCTGCTTCACGGCCTCGGCAGAACCCTGCACATCGGCCTTGACCACGATGGCCAGTTCCTTCATGTCGTTCTGAGCCATCTGGCTGAACAGGTTATCCAGCGTGACCTTCTGGAAGGCGGAGAACTGCTTCTCCTTGGCGGCAGCAATGCGCTGCTCGGCCAGCTCACGGGCCAGACGCTCGTCCTCAACAGCCTCAAACAGATCGCCTGCTTCCGGCACTGCGGTCAGGCCGGTGATCTCCACAGGGGTAGAGGGGCCGGCATCGCTCAGCAGCTGGCCCTTGTCGCTGCGCATGGTACGCACGCGGCCCACAGCGGTACCGGCAATGATGACGTCGCCGGAGTGCAGAGTGCCGTTCTGCACCAGAATGGTGGCAATGGGGCCCTGACCCTTGTCCAGACGGGCCTCGACCACGGCACCCTTGGCGCGGCGGTTGGGGTTAGCCTTCAGCTCCATGACCTCAGCTTCCAGCGCGATGCGCTCCAGCAGGTCGTTGATGCCCATGCCGGTCAGGGCAGACACCGGGATGCAGGCCACATCGCCGCCCCAGTCCTCGGTGATGATGCCGTACTTGGTCAGGCCTTCCATCACGCGCTCGGGGTTTGCAGTGGGCTTATCCATCTTGTTCATGGCCACGATCAGCTTGACGTTTGCAGCCTTGGCGTGATTGATGGACTCAATGGTCTGGGGCATGATGCCGTCGTCGGCAGCAACCACCAGAACTGCGATATCGGTCATGTTGGCACCGCGGGCACGCATGGAGGTGAATGCCTCATGGCCCGGGGTATCCAGGAAGGTGATCACGCTGTCGTTGACCTTGACCTGATATGCACCAATGGCCTGCGTGATGCCGCCGGCCTCGCCTGCGGTGACGTTGGTCTTGCGGATGGCATCCAGAATACTGGTCTTGCCGTGGTCAACGTGGCCCATGACGCAGACCACCGGCGGACGCTCCACCAGATCATCCTGCGAATCCTCTTCCTGCGTGAACAGGCGCTCCTCGATGGTCACATGCACCTCGTGCTCGACCTTTGCGTGGAACTCCTCGGCCAGCAGGGATGCGGTATCGAAATCGATCACATCGTTGATGGCGTGCATCTCGCCCATCTGCATGAACTTGGCAATGACCTTGCCGGCCTGCTGCTTCAGGCGGGCAGCCAGCTCGCCCACGGTGATCTCGTCGGGGATCAGCACCTTCAGCTGTGCGTTGCGGGCCTTTTCCAGCTGGATGCGCTGCAGCCGCTCGAACTCGGTCTCGCGCTTGCCCTTCTGGAACTGCTGGCGCTGGCGCTGGCCGCGCTGGGTGAACTTCTGCTTGTTGCCCTGCGGGGTGGGCTTGCGGCGGTTCTCGGTGTTCTTGGTGGAAGCCAGATCATCGTAGCGGGCATCAAAGCGGTCCACGTTCATATCCACCGTGCGGGTATCCACAGTCACCTGATTGTCCTCACGGCGCACAGACACGGCCTGTGCCGGAGCATTTGCAGCCTTGGCACCGGTCTCGCGGGCCAGCTCGCTGAGGGAAACGGTCTTCTCCTCGCGCTTCTTGTGCTGCTCGGGCTTTTTATCGCTGTGCTTATTGTTATTATTGTTGTTTTTGTTCTGCTGAGCAGGCTCAGCCTTCTTGGCAGCAGGCTGCTCCGGCTTCTTTTCGGCCTTGGGGGCCTCGGGCTTCTTCTCGGCCTTGGGCTCTTCCTTGGGGGCCTTGGCGCTGTTCAGGAACTCATCCAGATCGGCCACGCTGTTATCCTTGCTGAACTTCTCCAGCAGGTAGTTCAGCTCGTTCTCTTCCAGATTGGAGCTGTTCTTCTTGCCGGTGCTGCCCATAGCGTTCAGCTCGTCCAGGACCTTCTTGGCAGAAAGGTTCAGGTCCTTTGCAAAATCACTCACTTTATATTTTACGATCATTCGCTCATATCCTCCTCATTTTTGATTGCTCCGCAGTCCGCAAGGCGGTCAAAGCAGAGCTTTGCGAGGTTGCGGTCAGTCACCGCGTAAACAGCCACAGGCTTGCGGCTGATGTCGGCCAGCTTATCCTGAGTAAGCGGCATGGTGATCACATCCACCAAGTCGCCCACAGAATAGTCGAGACGCTGCACGGTCTTGGCGCTGGCGTCGCTTGCCACCATCACCAGCCACGCCTTGCTTTTGACGCAGGCGTCTTCCACGGCGTCAAAGCCCATGGTCAGCGCGCCCGCCTTGCGGCACAGGCTCAGCGCCTGAAACAGCGCTTCCTCCGGGGGCAGCTTGGGCTTTGCGGGGGCGTTATTCTTCTTTGCCATTGGCTGCCTCCTTTGCGGCTTCGGCCAGCTGTGCGGCCAATGCCTCGTACACTTCGGCGGGAACCGGCTGCTCAAAGCAGCGCTCCAGCGCCTTTTTCTTTTTTGCCTTGGTCAGGCAGTCGAGGCTGGGGCAGAGATATGCCCCGCGGCCCGGCTTTTTGCCTACCAGATCGATGCTGATCTCTCCGCTGGGTGCACGCACCACACGCACCAGCTCCTTTTTGGGGCGGCTGGTCATGCATCCGATGCACTGGCGGGAAGGGATCTTTTTCTGTGCCATCCGGTTTCCCTCCTTTGGCCATCTGCGCCGCAGTTACTCGGCGTCAGTCTCGGTTTCCTTCTTGGGCTCTTCCTCACCGTAGTAGCCGCTCTCGGGGCGGATATCGATGTTGTAGCCGGTCAGACGGGCGCACAGGCGGGCGTTCTGGCCCTTGTTGCCGATGGCAAGGCTCAGCTGCTGGTCGGGCACGGTGACGCGGCAGGAACGGGTCTCGCCGGGCAGCAGCTCCACCTTGACCACCTTGGCAGGGCTCAGGGCTGCGGAGATGAACTCGGAAATATCCTCGCTCCACTTGACGATATCGATCTTTTCACCGCCCAGCTTCTCCACCACGGCAGCCACGCGGGCACCGTGCTCACCGATGCAGGCAGAAACGGGGTTGACGTTGGGGTCCTTGCTCCACACAGCCATCTTGGTGCGGGCACCGGCCTCGCGGCTGATGGCCTTTACTTCCACGGTGCCGTCAAAGATCTCGGGCACTTCCAGCTCAAACAGGCGCTTGACAAGGCCGGGATGGGTACGGCTGATCATAACGCGGGGGCCGCGCTCGGTGCTGACCACATCCACAACATACACCTGCAAAGTCTGGCCCTCGGTGTAGACCTCGCCGGGCACCTGCTCGTTGCGGGGCAGGATGGCTTCGCCGCCCTTGCCCAGATCCAGAGCCACGATGCCCTTCTCGGGGTCAACGCGGGTAACGGTGGCCTGCACGATATCGTGTGCACGGGACTGGATCTCGCTGAGCTGCTGGCTGCGCTCGGCCTCGCGGATGCCCTGACGGATCACGTGCTTTGCGGTCTGTGCGGCAATGCGGCCAAAGTCCTTGGTCTTGAGCGGGGTCACGATGCGGTCGCCCACCTCATAGGTCTTGCGGATCTTCTGCGCCTCGGTGATGCCGATCTCAGAGTGCTCGTCGTACCAGTCCTCATCGGCCACCACGTCCTGGATCAGGGCCACATCAAAGCGGCCTGCGGCGGGGTCGATGTCCACCTTCACGTGGTCCTCTTCCACCTCGTAGTTCTTCTTGACGGCAATGATGATCGCAGCCTTGATCTTCTCGATCAGGTACTCTGCGGTGATGCCGCGCTCATGCTCCAGCATGGAGAGAGCTTCAAAAAATTCATTGTTCGCTGCTGCCATTTTTCGGGTTCCTCCTGTAATTTACTCTCTTATCTATGTTCATCAAACAGGTCTTCGTCGTCGCACAGGTTCACGCTGGATGCGGCGTTCACCTCAAAGGTGACGGGGCCGTTTTCGGTTTCCACCGTGACGGTGCTGCCCTCGCGGCCTGCCAGAATGCCGGCAAACTCGCGCACGCCGGCGGCGTTCGGGCGGATGAGCTTTACCCGGACTTTCTGGCCCTTGAGGGCTTCGTAGTGCTCCGGGCGGGTCAGCCTGCGGCCAAGGCCGGGGCTGCCCACTTCCAGATAATAGCTCTGGTCGATGGGGTCTGCCTCATCCAGAATGGGGTCCAGCGCATGGGAGACATCCGCGCAGGTGTCCGTATCCATGGTGCCGTCCTTATCGATGAGCACGCGGAGATACCAGTCCGGACCTTCCTTTTCAAAAACCACATCCCACAGGCGCAGGCCCATGCCCTCCACGGTGGGGCGGACAAGCGCTTCGACTCTCTGGGCGGTGTTGCCGCCAGACTGCTTCGCCATAAAAAACCTCCATACAAACAAGAAACGCGGACCTTGCGGCCCACGTTTCAGGTTAAACTATATCGTACTACTAGAATATACCATACAATCCGCGATTATGCAAGCTTTTTCAAAGATTTTTTCGTCGCAGGGCAATTTACAGCACCCACACGCCGTCCCGGAACAGCTCCACGGTGCGGCCATCGCGGCATTTGCCGGTGATACGGCTGTCCTCGGCACCGATCATCACATCCTCGTGCAGGCGGGACTGGTTCATGCCGCGGGCCAGCAGTTCCTCTTTGGAAAGCGCCGTGCCGCCCTTCGTGGTACCGGGATAGCTGGCACCAAAGGCGATATGGCAGGCGGCGTTCTCGTCGAACAATGTGCTGTAGAACAGCTTTCCGCTGCGGTTGATGGGGCTGCTGGCGGGCACCAATGCCACCTCACCGATGCTGCGGGAGCCCTCGTCCCCGTCCAGCAGACGGCCTAGCAGCACCTGTCCCTGCTCGGCGTGGTAGTCCACAACCCGGCCCTTTTCAAAGGTGACGCGGAAGTTCTTGATGAGCTGGCCGTTGAACACATAGGGCTTGGTGCCATAGACGACACCCTCCACCTTATCTTTATGGGGTGCAGTGAACACTTCTTCCGTCGGGATGTTGGGCAGGAACACCACGCCCTTTTCGCTCTTGCTGGCGGCGCTCTCCCACACAGCCTGATCCGCAAGACCCACGGTCAGGTCGGTGCCGTTGCTGCTTTCAAAATGCACGCTTTCCAGCTCGAGGGCGTTCATTTTGTCGCGCAGGGCAGAGAGCCGTTCCATGTGGGCCTGCCACTCGCGCACCGGGTCGCCGCCGGTGACCCGGCAGACGTCAAAAATCAGCTTCCACAGCGCTTCCATGGCGGCGTCTGCGTCCAGCTCCGGGAAGATCTTCTTTGCCCACGGCACGCTGGGCAGGGCCGCAATGGACCACTGCACCCGGTCGTTCATGGTGTATTCCTGCCATTTTTCCATAAAGGCGCGGCGGGCGGCATTCACCCGGCTGATCTTGTTGCCGTCAAGGCCCGCGTACAATTCCGGGTCGTCCGCGATCAGGTGCAGCACGCACACACCGCCCTCGCTTTCGGCATAGTCGAGGTAACGGCGCAGCTGCCACGGCTTGTGGTCGGTCAGTGCTTCCTCGCTGCCCAGCTCCATGCGGGTGCGGGCCACTGCATCGTCCGTCCAGTTCACCTGCACATCCCGTGCACCGGCTTCGTAGGCGCTGCGCACGCACAGCCGCGCCAGCGGCGCACCCTCCAGCGGGCAGTTGATGATGAGGGTCTGCCCGGGCTGCGGGTTCACCCCCACCCGGACGATGAAATCGGCATATTTTTTCAGCAGTTCGTCAAAGTTTTCCACGGTAAAACCTCCTGCGGTGTAAAAATCGTGTTTTTCTGTTTTTCAGTATACCCTGCGCGAACCGTTCTGTCCAGTAAAAAGAAAACAGACGCCTCCCGCTGTTGAAAAAGCAGGAAACGTCTGTTATACTGTCTTTTGAGAGTGCTGTCTACATACGGCAGGCGGTCTATACCTTTTCGGCCTTGCGTCGGGAAGGCGAACATTTTTGTCGTACCCCGACGCTTTGCAGCGAAGGGGGTGATGCTTCATGACGCTTTTAGAAACTCTGGCTCTGCTCACGCTCCTTGCGACCGTGAGCTTTGGCATTTTCGATATCGCGTGGAAGATCTTCAATAACAAAAAATGACCGCCCTCAGCGTCCAAACCTGAGCGGTCATCTTTTGATTATCGCGCCGGAAAGGTACTGACCGTTTGCCAGACAGCACTTTCTTTATTTGTATTATAGCACAGCCCCGCCGAAATTGCAACGGCGGGGCTGTTTTTTATCGCCTGAAAGCGAAATTTTCTCAGAACTCGATCTTGCTCTCGATATAAGCTTTCAGCTCGGAGATGGGCATACGCACCTGCTCCATGGTGTCGCGGTCACGGACGGTGACGCAGTTGTCAGCGGCAATGCCCTTGGCCTCGTCGCCCACGGTGTCAAAGTCCACGGTGATGCAGTACGGGGTGCCGATCTCATCCTCGCGGCGGTAACGCTTGCCGATGGAACCGGTATCGTCGTAGTCCACCATGAAGTACTTGCTCAGCTCGTTGCGGATCTCCATGGCCTTTTCGCCCAGCTTCTTGCTCAGGGGCAGCACGGCGCACTTGTAGGGAGCCAGAGCCGGATGCAGATGCAGCACGGTGCGGATATCCTCCTTGCCCTTGCTGTCGGTCAGGTGCTCCTCGTCGTAGGCCTCGCACAGGAAGGCCAGTGCCACGCGGTCGCAGCCCAGAGAGGGCTCGATGACGTAGGGGATGTAGTGCTCGTTGGTCTCGCTGTCGAAGTACTCCAGGCTCTTGCCGGAAGCCTCCTGATGGCGGGTCAGGTCGTAGTTGGTACGGTCTGCAATGCCCCACAGCTCGCCCCAGTCGGTGAACGGGAAGGCGTACTCGATATCGGTGGTAGCACGGCTGTAGAAGGCCAGCTCTGCAGGCTCGTGGTCACGCAGGCGCAGGTGCTCCTTCTTGATGCCCAGGCTCAGCAGCCAGTTCTCGCAGTAGTCCTTCCAGTAAGCGAACCACTCCAGATCGGTGCCGGGCTTGCAGAAGAACTCGCACTCCATCTGCTCGAACTCACGGGTGCGGAAGGTGAAGTTGCCCGGGGTGATCTCGTTGCGGAAGGCCTTGCCCACCTGGCACACGCCGAAGGGCAGCTTGCGGCGGGTGGTGCGCTGGATGTTGGCAAAGTTGACAAAGATGCCCTGTGCGGTCTCGGGACGCAGATAGCAGGTGGAAGAGCTGTCCTCGGTGACGCCGATGGCGGTCTTGAACATCAGGTTGAACTTGCGGATGGGGGTAAAGTCGTGCTTGCCGCAGACGGGGCACACGATGTCCTCGTGCTCTGCGATGAAGGCATCCATCTCGTCAAAGCTCATGGCATCCACGTTCACCTCGGGGTGCTCCTCGCCGATCAGCTTGTCGGCGCGGTGGCGTGCCTTGCAGGCGCGGCAGTCCAGCAGCGGGTCCGAGAAGCTGGACACATGGCCGGTAGTCACCCAAGTCTGGGGATTCATGATGATAGCTGCATCCAGACCCACATTGTAGGGGCTCTCCTGCACGAACTTCTTCAGCCATGCCTTTTTGACGTTGTTCTTGAACTCCACGCCCAGCGGGCCGTAGTCCCAGCTGTTGGCCAGACCGCCATAGATCTCGGAACCGGGGAACACATAACCACGGTTCTTGCAGAGATTGACGATCATATCAAGGGTCTTTTCGCTCTGTTCCATTGTAGTACATCCTTTCCGTCCGCGGCTGGTTTGCCGTGTCGTTGTTGTATCGTTCCGGCAGCTTTCCCCACTGCCGGGCGTGCTTTTCAAAGGGAAAGCACAGTATCTTTACTGTACCATGTTTTGCACCGCTTGTAAAGCCGAAAACCGGCCTGCTTTGGGGAACAGACCGGTTTTTGCGCTTATTTATGGTATTTCATTCCTGCATTGATGGTGCAGGCGCGGTAGATCTGCTCCGTGAGCACAAGGCGTGCCAGCTGGTGGGGCATGGTGATGCGCCCCATGCTGAACTTGAGGGCAGCGGCACGCTTTACCTCATCGGCAAGGCCGTGGGACGAGCCGATAACGAACGCCACATCCCCTGCCCCGCTGTTCGCGCGGTCCGCAAGGAACTGCGCCAGCTCGTCGGAGGAGATCTGCCTGCCCTCGATGCACATTGCCACGATGGCAGCACCCTTGCGCACGTTGGACAGGATGGCCCTGCCCTCCTTGTCCAGCGCCTTTTTCACCACGGCATCCGAGGCGTTTTTCTCTTCGATCTTTTCCTCCGGCAGCTCGATGATGCGGAAGGACGCGAAGGCGGCAAGGCGCTTCTGGTACTCCGCCACGCCCTCGGCGAAATATTTTGCATTCAGCTTGCCCACACAGATCAGGTCGATGTTTTGCATTGATGGTTCCTCTTTTATATCGAAACGATTTAGAATTGTCTCCGCTTCGCTCTGACAATAGCAGCGGAAAATTATTTTTGTATTTGTAAATCAGAAAAATCTGCGGATTTTTCTGATTTACTTTTTCACGGGAGAGGTCGTAATGGCAAGTGGCATCTTGCTGCTGTCAGCCTGCGGCTGTCGCGCAGCAGATAAAGCGAAAGCTCACCCGCACGGCTCGTCGCGCAAGCGACTCTAAATCGGCGGAACACAAAAAATCCTTTAGCGGAGCGACTTGGATTTTTTGTATGGAGCCCAACAGCTTTGGGGTTACTAGGGGCGTGCAGCCCATGGTTTGCAACGGCGACGACCGCTGCCTGCGGCAGAAACAGGGAGGAGCTGTTGGGGCCGCGGCCTGCGGGATGCGAGTGCCGCCCAAGGCACGAAGCGGACGCAGGGAGCCGCAACCCGTCGCCTCGAAAGTAGCGGAGACCTTGCCGCGCTGAACACGCGGCATTTGCTCTGCAAACCGGTCTGCGGCTTAAAAGCCCCACTGGGGCTTTCATGCCCTGCGGGCACCGCCGTCCTTTCTGGTTCTCTTTTGGCACGCAAAAGAGAACATGTCCGACGGAGAAGAATTTTATAAAAGGCATAAATCCTTAAACACGCGACCGCCCTCTGCACGGGAAACATCACAGCAAACTCATCTGCTCACCCTCGTCCTCGGCGCGGAGCAGCGCACCGGTGGCGGGCAGGCTGCGCACCCGGTAGCGGTGGGGGTTCGCCAGTTCCAGCGTGTCCGCCGGCACCACCGAGGCAATGGTCTGGTTCTTTTTCAGCGTCACCACTGCCACGCCCTGACTGTCGCGGGTGGTCTTGGCAGCGATCTGCGCCGTGCCCACCAGCAGCATCCGGCTGGCGCTGGTGCGGATGGCAAGCTCGGTCTCCTCCGGCAGGAACAGCAGCGTTGCCAGCGGCTCCTTATCGCAGTAGGCCTTGAGCAGCTTGCGGCGGTTCTGTTTGGTGGCGTAGGAGCTGAGGGGGATTTTTGCGCACCTGCCGCTGGCAAAGAAGAACAGCATAAAGCCGCTGTAATCGCCGGTGATCACCATGGAGAGCACATTCTCGCCCTCGTCCATGCCCAAACGGCCCGGGATGAAAATGCCCATCTGGGCCACCCTGCCGTCCTCCAGCTCAGCCAGACGCACCTTGTACACCTGCTGGCGGTCGGTAAAGAACAGCGCTTCCACGTTGTTGCGGGTCTCGATCTGCTGTACGATCTCGTCGCCCTCCTTCAGCTTGTGGGCACCGGCGGTGCGCAGACCCTGCGGAGGAATTTTCTTGAAGTAGCCCTCCCGGGTAAAGAACACGGTGACGGGGTAATCCGGCACTTCTTCTTCCTCGGCGCCGCCCTCTTCCTCGGGCAGATCGTACAGGATCTCGCTGCGGCGGGGCTGGCCGTACTTTTTGGCCACATCGTTCAGCTCGTTGATGATGATGCGGCGGATGCGGGCGGGCTTGGCAAGAATGTCGTTCAGGTCGGCGATGTCCTTTTCCAGCTGCTCGATCTCACCGGTGCGCTTGAGGATATACTCCCGGTTCAGATGGCGCAGCTTGATCTCGGCCACATAGTCCGCCTGCACTTCATCAATGCCAAAGCCGATCATCAGGTTGGGCACCACTTCGGTCTCTTCCTCGGTGGTACGGATGATATGGATGGCCTTATCGATATCCAGCAGGATGGCGGCAAGACCCTTGAGCAGGTGCAGGCGCTTTTCCTTGCCGTGGAGGTCGTAGTAGGTGCGGCGGCGCACGCATTCCACGCGGAAGGCCGTCCACTCCTTCAAAATTTCCCGCACGCCCATCACGCGGGGCTGGCCGGACACCAGAATGTTGAAGTTGGCGCTGAAGCTGTCCTCCAAGGGGGTGGTCTTGAAGAGCTTTGCCATCAGTTTGTCGGCGTCCACGCCGCGCTTGAGGTCCAGCGTCAGCTTCAGGCCGTTCAGGTCGGTCTCATCGCGCATGTCGCTGATCTCTTTCACCTTGCCGGCCTTGACCAGCTCGGCAATTTTATCCATGATGGCTTCCACGGTGGTGGTGGGCGGGATCTGCGTTACCTCGATCATGTTTTCGCCGGGCACCACGTTGTAGCGGGCGCGCACCTTCACGCTGCCGCGGCCGTTCTCGTAAATTTCACGCATCTGCGCTTCATCGTACAAGATCTGGCCGCCGCCCACAAAGTCCGGGGCAGGCATGGTGGTGGAGATGTCGTGCTTTTCATCCTTCATCAGGGCCACGGTGGTGGCGCACAGCTCTGCCAGATTGAACGAGCAGATGTTGCAGGCCATGCCCACCGCGATGCCCAGCGTGTTGTTGGCCAGAATGGTTGGAAAGGTGACGGGCAGCAGAGTAGGCTCAGTGGTGGTGCTGTCGTAGTTGGGCACAAAGTCCACGGTCTCCTTGTCGATGTCCCGGAACAGCTCTTCGCACACACCCTCGAGCTTTGCCTCGGTGTAACGGGCGGCAGCGCAGGACATATCCCGGCTGTAGGCCTTGCCGAAGTTGCCCTTGCTGTCCACAAAGGGCACCAGCAGGCTCTCGTTGCCGCGGCCCATGCGCACCATGGTGTCGTAGATGGCGGCATCGCCGTGGGGGTTCAGGTGCATGGTGCTGCCCACGATGTTGGCGGACTTGGTGCGCGCGCCCTTGAGCAGGCCCATTTCGTACATTGTATACAGCAGCTTGCGGTGGGCCGGTTTGAAGCCGTCGATCTCCGGCAGCGCGCGGCTCACGATCACGCTCATGGCGTAGGGCATATAGTTGGTTTCCAGCGTGCGGGTGATGGGGTCCTCCAGCACGCTGCCCGCGTTCAGAATTTCAACGCCGTCACCCAGCTGCGGGCGCACCGGCTTAAGTGTTTTCTTGGTCGATTTTTTTGCCATTGCAGTTCCTCTCCATAGGGAAAGACCCTCTCAGTCAAAGCCTGTCGGCTTTGCCAGCTCCCCCGAGGGGGGAGCTTTTGGGGTCGTTCCACAAAGTTTCCCTCTTGTGCCAAAACCTCTCCCCTTCGGGAGAGGTGGCATCGCGTCAGCGATGACGGAGAGGGTTCATCAGCTCACATCCAGATCATCCAGATACTCTGCGCCGTGCTGGGCAATGTGCTCCTTGCGGCCTGCAAGGTTGTCGCCCAGCAGGATGTCAAACACCTGTGCAGTCTGCACCACATCGGTGGGCATTACTTTGATCAGGCGGCGGCTCTCCGGGTTCATGGTGGTCAGCCACATCATCTCGGGGTCGTTCTCGCCCAGACCTTTGGAGCGCTGGATGGTGTATTTTTTCTCGCCGATCTCTTCCAGAAAAGCGGTCTTTTCCGGCTCGGTATAGGCAAAGTAGGTGCGATCCTTGGTTGTGATCTCGTACAGCGGCGACTCGGCGATATACACATAGCCCTTCTCGATCAGGGTCGGCGTCAGACGGTAGAGCATGGTGAGCACCAGCGTGCGGATCTGGTAGCCGTCCACGTCGGCATCGGTACAGATGACGATCTTGTTGAACCGCAGGTTGTCGAGGTTGAAGGTAGCCAGCTCCTTGTTGTGCTTGCCGCCCAGCTCCACGCCGCAGCCCATCACCTTGATCAGGTCCACAATGACGTCCGATTTGAAGATGCGGGCGTAATCAGCCTTCAGGCAGTTCAGGATCTTGCCGCGGATGGGCATGATGGCCTGATACTCGCTGTCCCGGCTGGACTTGACCGCGCCCATAGCGGAATCGCCCTCCACGATGTACAGTTCCCGGCGGGAGGCATCCTTGGTGCGGCAGTCCACGAACTTCTGCACCCGGTTGGCAAGGTCGATCTGGGTGGACAGCGTTTTTTTGATGCTCTGGCGCGTTTTTTCCGCGTGCTCGCGGCTCTGCTTGTTCACCAGCACCTGCTGGCAGATCTTCTGCGCTTCCTCGGGTTTCTCGAGGAAATACACCTCAAGATAGTGCTTGAGGAAGTCGGTCATAGCCTGCGAGACGAACTTGTTGGTAATGGCCTTTTTGGTCTGGTTCTCGTAGCTGGTGCGGGTGGAGAAGCTGGAGGACACATACACCAGACAGTCCTGCACGTCCTGAAAGCTGATGGCGCTCTCGCCCTTCTTATACAGGTTCTTGTCCTTGAGGTATTTGTTGATCTGGTACACAAAGGCGGTGCGTACCGCGTGCTCCGGGCTGCCGCCATGCTCCAGCCAGGAGGAGTTGTGATAGTATTCCAGCATCTGCACCTTGTTGGAGAAGCAGAACGCCGCGCTCATGCGCACCTTGTAATCCGGCTGGTCCTCACGGTCGCGGCCGGTGGCTTCGCTCTCGCAGCTGAACACAGGGGTCAATGTTTCCTCGCCTGCCACCTCGGCCACGTAGTCTGCAATGCCGTGCTGGTAGCACCAACTCTCGTGCCAAGGCTTGCCGGTGGCGGGGTCCTTCTCGCGCTCATCGGTAAAATTGAGGGTCAGGCCCGCGTTGACCACGGCCTGACGGCGCAGCGTATCCTTATAGTAGCTGGCGGGCACATCGATGTCGGTGAACACCTCATCGTCCGGCTTCCAGTGGATGATGCTGCCGGTGCGGCGGCCCTTGTAGGCTTCCTTTTGCAAGCCGCCCACATTCTCGCCCTTTTTGAAGTCGAGATGATAGTGGAAGCCATCGCGGTAGATGTCGGCGCTCATCCACGCCGAAGCGTACTGGGTGGCGCACAGGCCCAAGCCGTTCAGGCCAAGGCTGAACTCATAGTTATCCTCGCCCTCGCCGTACTTGCCGCCCGCGTACATCTCGCAGAACAGCAGCTCCCAGTTGTAGCGGCCCTCGCCGTTGTTCCAGTCCACGGGCATGCCGCGGCCAAAGTCCTCCACGATCACACTGCCATCCTTGCAGCGGGTCACGTTGATGGTGTCACCGTGGCCGTCCCGGGCTTCGTCGATGGAGTTCGACACGATCTCAAAAATGGAGTGCGCGCAGCCCTCCACGCCGTCCGAACCAAAAATGACAGCCGGGCGCTTGCGCACACGGTCGGCGCCTTTTAAGGAAGTAATACTCTCGTTGCCATATTCCTGTTTTTTTGCCATGCTGCTCCTCCCGGCCCTGTTGGGGGACCCCCACACAAGCCGTCTGTAGTCAAATCATAAAGCGCCGCCGGTCTTTGCCCCAGTCCTATATAATGTATATGCACCCCGGGAAAAGGCCGCAGCTCTGATATCATTCCACTTTATTAAACCATAGGTTGTTAAATTTGTCAATTCCCGCTTTCCGCCTGCGCTATTCCTGCCGCAGGGTCTGAGCGCTGCCAAGCGCCCTCAAAAAGTCATTCTTATTTTACGCGTTGGAGCGACCAAATTCAAGAAAGTTTCAATTTTCTGAAAAAAATTTGGATTTACCCCTTTACAAAATCGAAATTTCAGGTATAATAATCATCGTCCGGTGCGC
>ERZ1026898.418-NODE-418-length-26723-cov-19.474764_pt1 | contig 26723 bp, 19 predicted proteins | sample MGYA00380178_ERZ1026898 | MGnify/ENA primary metagenome ERZ1026898 (study PRJEB33269, sample SAMEA4719814) | human gut metagenome | biome: human-associated habitat; feature: organic feature; material: feces | place: Cameroon | collected 2013-10 ...
ACATCGTGTTCAACTCGCCCAGCCAGCTGGCAAAGTTCGGCCCGGCGGCAAAGGCCGCCGGCAAAAGCGTGGGCCTGCGCATCAATCCGCAGCACTCCACGCAGGATGGCCATGAGATCTACGACCCCTGCGCCCCGGGCAGCCGCCTTGGCACCACCCGCACCCAGTGGGACGCCGCTGTGCAGCAGCACCCGGAGCTGCCCGCCCTGCTGGACGGCCTGCACTTCCACACCCTGTGCGAGCAGAACGCCGATGCGCTGGCCGAGACGCTGCCCGCAGTGGAAGCCGCCTTCGGCGACCTTCTGCCCCGCATGAAATGGCTCAATTTCGGCGGCGGGCACCACATCACCCGCCCGGATTACGACCTGCCCCTGCTGGAAAAATGCATCACCGCTGCGCAGGCAAAATACGGCGTGCAGGTGTATCTGGAACCGGGCGAGGCATGGGCGCTGAACGCGGGCTATCTGGTCACTACCGTGCTGGACACTTTGCAAAACGGTGACACCGGCCTTGCCATTCTGGATCTGTCTGCCGCCTGCCACACGCCGGACGTCATCGAGATGCCCTACCGCCCGCCGCTGCTGGACGCGGGCGAACCGGGGGAGAAGCCCTGCACCATCCGTCTGGGCGGGCCCACCTGCCTTGCGGGGGATGTGATCGGCGATTACAGCTTTGCCGCCCCCCTCACCGAGGGGCAGCGGCTCATCTTCGGCGATATGGCCATCTATTCCACCTGCAAAAACAACACCTTCAACGGGATGCCCCTGCCGGACATCTGGCAGCTGTGCGCGGACGGGACGCTCCGGCGTCTGGCGCACTTTGGCTACGGGGATTTCAAGTACCGTCTGGGGAGCCGCGGCGGCAGCGCCCAGCCCACAACATCCGTCCAAATTTAAGCAGGCTGTCTCTGCCGCAAAAACAGCGTTTCACCTCCGGCGTCCGGCGGGAAATGCCAGACGGTAAAGATTCTTTGCGAAGTCCGGTATGACAATTACAATACCGCAACAAATAGCACCTGCTTTCGTGACTTTTTCACGAAGAAGCCTTCCTATTTTTGGGAAACTTCCCCATTGACAATTCCGACTCCGGTTGGATATAATCAAGGCAAGAGGAGCACCCCGAAAGGGGCGCGGCCTTCTGAACTGCGAAGCATATCCACAAAATCATCAGACTGGAGGGATACCCTATGAAGAAGCTTTCCAAGATCGTTGCCCTGCTTCTGGCAGGCGCGCTGACCATGCTCCTGTTCACTGCCTGTGGCGGCGGTGGCGGCGATGGTATGGTTACCGACAAGGCTGAGGAAAACAAAGTAATAAGCCGGATCAGTCAAGACCATGGCAATATTGCCGTGACGAACGATGAAGACCTTCGTGCAATAGCGGAGGGGCACTTGAATATGGATCGCAATGACCTTGATGCTAAGTTCAAGGTTGCTGGCTATACTGGCGCACTCCAGTTCCATTCGGATAAGGTGGACAATGATCGGGTCATTACCATCACCGCCCGGTATAACTACAAGGATACCCGTCTGAGTGATGTAATGACTAGAATCTCGCAATATCTCGACACCAAAGTTGATGCCAGTGTGAAGCAGGACGGCAACTGGTCGAATGTAGGCGTTGTGGTCAAGCGCAACAACGAGCAGAGCTACATTGGTATTTCCATCCGCATCAAGAATTTCTATAAGTAAAAATTCCTCACCCTTTCTCCCCGGAGCGTGGCTGCAAAGCCGCCCTCCGGGGCTTTTTTGCGTTGTAATGTTCAGCGGAGTGTGTTAAAATAAAAACGCCGTCCTTCAAAGGCGGCGTTAAGGTGCTGTCTGCAAGTGCAGGTGGTCATGCTCCCTCCGGCTGCGCGTCGGCGGGGACGAAAATCTCTTTTGCTTCCCCTTGACGCGAAAGCGGAAAGGGGGGATGCTTCATGACGTTTGAACAGGTCGTATTGCTGCTCTCGCTGATTGGCGGGGCAATTTATGTCACGTTCCAGATTACATGGACAATTTCTAACGGCAAAAAGAAATGACCGCCCCAGACTTCCAACCCTGAGCGGTCATTCTTTTTGATTATCTCAGCCGAAGGAAGCTGACCATGCGGCCAGCACCTTTTCTGTTTGTAGTATAGTGCTTTTTGGCAGGCTTGTCAAGTAAAGTGCACCTTTCATAATCCCCCGTGGAGCACCCCGCTCCCCGGGGCTTTTGTTGTGTTTGGGGACAATTGCCAAAAAGAATTGCGGAATTTGGGCGATATGCCTGTTGACATGCGGGGGGGGGTATGGATAAAATGAATTCAGGCAGGTAAAGCGGTTTGGGGCCGCCCAAACTGCCGGAATAAAAAGTTGGAGGAACATTACAATGAAACTGTTCAAACGTTTTGCAGCCGCCCTGCTGGTGGGCGTCATGGCACTGGCAATGCTTACCGCGTGCGGCGGTGGCAGCGCACCGAAGTCTCTGGGCCAGCAGGCAGAAGAGCTGATGATGCAGGCAATGAACCTTGCGATGCAGGCCGATGGCAAAGAAAGCCTGCAAAATGATCCCACGATGAAAAATGTGATCTACGAAGCACTGGGTCATGTGGATGAAAACGGCAAAATCGACGCACAGTATCTGCCCAAAGGCGAAAATCTGGAAGATTATCTGAAAACGGGCAAGGCCGGCACGATCACCGTCTACGAGATCACTGACAAGGACGGCAATGCTGAGGTCATTACGCAGGAAAGCGTAAATGAAATGCGCAAGATGGTCGAGCAGATGAAGCAGCAGCTCAGCAAGCAGGATGATGGTAAGCCGGCGAATAAGTCTGAGGTCACTGACGTCAAGAAGTTTGCAGTTGCAACGCGTGTAGTCAACGGCAAGACCTATATTGGCATGGGCAGCGAACTTGTTCTTACTGCGAAAGCAAGCAACAGCGTTGCCGAGTAACAAAACACAGAAGCGTTTTTGCCCCGGAGAGCACCCCGCTCCCCGGGGCTTTTTTGCGTTTTGATTGCGGTAAATGCCGCGTGCCTTTACGACCCCTCCCGTGAAAATGCGTTTGGAGCGCTCCGCAGAGCTTGTCAGGGCAAAGCCCTTCCATCTGCTTACGCAGACCGCTCTGCCGCTTAAAAGCCCCACTGGGGCTTTCATTGCTGCGCAAACGCGGTCGCTCCAAACGCAAAATTTAAAATAATTCTTCCGCTGATATTTGCCAAAGCGAACGCGGCGGCAATTCTGAATGGTTTCTCTGTCAAACCGTGTCGTTTTGTGGTACAATAAAAGGGTATCGAACCAAGACAGAAAGGACGTTTCCATGCAGCTGTTTGAACTGGTGTCCCCGCGCTTGTTCCGCCCGCTGGCGGGGCCGAACCGGGCGTTTTACGCCGAGCTGCTGCTTCTGCTCTGGGAGGAATGCCGCCATACGGCGGACTACAGCATCTCCCGTGCTGAGGCGGTGAGCCGTGCCGAAGATTACTTTGCCGCGCTGGCAAAGCCCCTTGCGCTGGATGCGGACGGTGCGGGCGATGAGGACGAGCAGCCCACCCGTGACCCCCACACGCTGGCCGTGGGCTTTCTGCTGCGGCTGCGCCGCACCGGCTGGCTGGAAGAGACCCCCGGCAGCTATGAGGGCGAAGCGTCCCTTGCCTTTGTGCCGGAGGTGGCCCCGCTGCTGGAAGCGCTGGAAGAGATCCTGAACCCCCGCGTAGTCACCTACACCGGCAAGCTGTACAAGGCGTGGCAGCTGCTGGGCGGCATCGGGCAGGAAAAAAGCCCCTATGAGAACGTTCTGCGGGAGGTGGACGCGGACCTTGACGCGCTGAACCGCTCCCTCCGGGCGCTCAACGCTTCCATCGGCCACTACATCGACCGCCTTACCCGCAACCGCACCCCGCAGGAGGTGCTGGAACTGTTCGACCAGTACGAGGAAAAGGTGGTGGCGTCGGCCTACCACCGCTTCAAGACCAGCGATAACCTGTTCAATTACCGCGCCTATCTGGAAGAGGAGCTGGACGACTGCGAAGAGCATTATCTGCCGCAGCTGGCCTTTGATTACGCCCGTGTGGAGCGTTGTGCCCCGGGTGAAGCCACGCCTGCCGTGCGCACCCTGATCCAGAAGCAGCGGGACGCGCTGGAAGAGATGAGCCTGCTCATGCGCCAGATCGATGCCAGCCACATCCGCTACCGCAAGCGGGCCGTGCAGCGGGCGCAGTTCCTGCTGCTGAGCGACCGCTCGTCGCAGGGCAGCGTCACCGCCCTGCTGCGCCGCTACGCCGAGGACATCCGCACTCCGGAGCAGCTGTTTGAGCCGGACGATGGCCCGGTGGCAAAGCGGCTGCACCTGTACCCGGCGGCAGTGTTCGGGGAGAAATTCCTCTACCCGCCCGCCGCCCAGCGCACCGCTGAGCCGCTGGCTCCCGTGCGCACCGAAGCCTTTGACCCGGAGCAGCTGCGCAGAGAGCAGCAGCTGCTGCTGGACTACGCCCGCCTTGCCGTCACCGAGGAGAACGTGGCCCTGCTGGCCCGGCAGGCCCTTGCCGCCCGCCCGCAGGTGAACGCGGCGCTTTTGGCAGAGGAATACCCGGGCGATTTTGCCCGCATCATCGGCCTGCACACCTACTCGCAGTCGCCGCACCGGGATTATGACATTCAGCTCACCGGCAATTGGGTGGAGCGCGGCGGCTTCCGCTTTGAGGACTTTGTCCTCACCCGCCGCAGGGAGGAAGAACATGGCAACCATTAACATGCTGGAAGAAACCGCAAACTACCTGCTGAACCACTGCTTTTTGCTGGGCAGCGTGGAGGACCAGCGGGCAAAATATCTCTACGTGCAGGACCATCTGGACGAAGTCCGCGCCGTGTTCGCGCCGCTGGGCTATTCTGTATTGCTGTACCCGGCACCCTTGCAGGCGGCGGCGCTGGTCAACGGCCACGAGGGCAGTCAGGCCCGGCTGCTGAAATACGAGAGCATCCTGCTGCTGGTGCTGCGCCTTTTGTACCTGCAAAAGCGCGAGAGCCTTGCCGTCAATGCAGACGAAGTGCTGGTGACAGTGGAAGAGGTGCAGACCGAGCTGCAAAAGATGAACCTGCCCCGCCGTCTGGACCAGAAAACGCTGGAAAACCTCATGCGCACCCTGCGCCGGTACAATCTGGCGCGGCCCGTGGGGCGGCTGACCGGGCTGGACAGCCGCATCGAGGTATTCCCCACCGTGCTGCTGGCCCTGCCGGACGCCGACCTTGCGGACGCCGCCGCCGAGAGCGGGCGCACCCGCACAGAGCTGGGCTTATACGAACGTGCAGACGAAGCAGGGGAGGGTGAAGAATGATCGAACTCAAACGGCTGAAACTCATCAACTGGCACAACTTTGAAAATGTCACCTTTGACTGCGCCCGGCTCACCTATATGATCGGCGTCAACGCCGTGGGCAAGACCACCATTCTGGACGCCATCCGCTACTGCCTGACCACCAACCGCAATTTCAACGCGCTGGGCAACAAAAAAAGCGGCCGCACCTTGCAGGGCTCGGTGCACGCAAAGCAGCGCGGCGAGAACGCCTACCGCCGCCCGGGCCATACGGTGGCCTACATCGGCGCGGAGTTCTGGGACAGCGTCAAGCGCGCACCCTTCGTCATTGCGGTGCGGGTGGAGTCCGAAGGCCCCATGCAGGAGCTGCACCCCGGCGACCAGACCTGGTACATCTCCGAGGACGGCTGCACGCTGGAACAGCTGCCCTTTATCGACCCGCGCACCGGTGCACCCAGCGCCAAGGAGGACTTCAAGCCCGAAACAGGACGCCTTTCCTACACCCGCAGCCCCAGCGAAGCGCGGGACCGCATCTGCCGGGCGCTGGGCATCGGGCGGGCCTCCAGCCCGCTGGGCAAAAAGTTCAACGAGGTGTTCCAGATGGGCACCAGCATGGACGAGATCCCGAACTTCCGGGAGTTTTTGTACCAGTACATCCTGCCCCAGCCGGAGCTGGATCTGGACGCTTTGCAGGGCGACCGGCTGGAGCTGGAAAACCTGCACGCCGTGCTGGCCGAAGCAAAGACCCGCGCCGACGCGCTGGACCAGATCGTGAACTTTGGCCGCGAAGCTGCCGAAAAGCAGACCCAGACCCTTGTGAACCGGGGCGCGGCCCTGCTGGCCCGCGCCGCTGCCGACGGCGGCGAGCAGACGGTCTGGCAGGAGCATCTGGATGCGGGCCGCCGCCAGCTGGACGGGCTGAACACCCGCTATGCGGACGCCAAAAATGCCGAAGCGGAAGCCCGCCGGGCCTATCTTTCCGCCCACGGTGCCGCCAGTGCCAGCGGCGAGGGCCGGGCACTGGATGCCCTGACCGAGGAGCTTTCCCGCCGCAAAACGGCGCTGGACGCCGTCGCACGCAAAGCCGAAAAGGCAGAGAGCGCCCTTGCCCGCACCCAGAGCCTGCTGGCGGTGCTGCGCCGCAGTGGCTTTGCATCCGGCATCAAGGCCGAAGAGCTGACGGCGGACAATCTGCCGCAGCTGACGGCGTGGCTCTCCGCGCAGGAAAAGCCGCTGGAAGAAGCCTATTTTGCTGCCCGCCAGAACACCGCCGCCCTGCACCGGGAGCAGACCGGCAAGCGTGCGGAGCTGGACGCCGTGTCCGGCGGCAAGTGGGTCTACCCCCACGACGATGCCGCCACCCGTGTGCGGGACGCCGTGAACGCCGAACTCAAGAGCCGGGGCATGCAGCCGGACGCAAAAATTTTCTGCGAACTGCTGAACGTGGAGGACGAAAGCTGGCAGGACTGCGTGGAAGCCTGCCTTGGCGACCGCCGCTTTGATATCCTTGTGCCGCCCGCCCACTACGAAGCCGCCAAAAGCGCCTTTGTGGCCCTGAAGGATAAGGTCGGGCCCATCAGCCTGCTGGACACCCCGGGCATCCGCAAGGCCAACCGCCGCACGGATAAATACGGCCCGGACAGCCTTGCCGCGCAGGTGAGCAGCGAAAATCCGCTGGCTGCGCAGTATGCCCAGACCATTCTGGGCCGCATCGTCTGCTGCGACACCCCCGATACACTGGAACAGTACCCGGACAGCGCCACCCGCGACCTTCTGCGCCACCATCCCTTCCGGCTGGAACGGCTGCGCACCCCGCAGCGGTACATCGGTCTGGACGCCCGCCGCGCCCGCGCCGGTGCGCTGGCGGCGGAGCTGGAAGCTCTGGGGGAAAGCGCCCGTGCTGCCGCCCAGACAGAACAGAACCTGAAAGCCGCCTATAACCAGTACCAGACCCTGCTGCGGGGCACGGCGCTGGATGAGCTGGCCGCTTTGTGGGACGCCCGCGCCGCACGGACTGCCGCACAGAATGCTGTGACCCAGCAGGAAGCAAAGCTCACCGAGTGCCGCGAGAACCCGCTGTTGCAGCAGCTTTACAAGGAGGAGGAAGCCCGCGAAGCCGCATGGGAGGCTGCCCGCGCCGCCGTGGAGCAGGCGGGCGGCGACATCCGCGTGTGCCAAAAGCAGATCGCCTCCTGCGAAGCGGAGCAGAAAAAGGCAGGGGAAACGGCCCAGCAGAGCGCCGATGCCGCCCGGAGCTTCTTTGCGGCGCACCCGCTGGTGGAGCCGCTGGCCCGCACCCGGATGCTGGCCCTTGCCCCGGCAGATAAGCCCCGCGCCGCCGCACAGGCTGCGGAAAAGGCGCAGGCCAAGCTGGACGATGCGCTGGCCGTCTATCTGACCGGCACGCTGGAACCGGCCCAGAAAGCCTACAACGAGCACTATGTGTGCGATTATCCGCTGGGCCTTGCGGGCCTCGACCAGTACCGCGCCCAGCACGAGAGCCTTGTGCGCATCGATCTGGAACGCTACGCCGCCCGTCTGGAACAGGCCCAGCGGGACTGCAAGGACCGCTTCCGCAAGGACATTTTGTTCCGCATGAAGGACGATATCTTCAACGCACGGCGGCAGTTCCGGGAGCTGAACAAGGTGATGGAACAGCTGACCTACGGCGAAGAGGTCTACCGCTTTGAGCTGGAGCCCAGCCGCGACCCGCAGCTGGCGGCCTTCTATCAGGTGATCGTGGACAAGGGCAACCAGCAGATGACCGAGGGCGACTCGCTGGATAACCTTGCCGCCACCGCCGACCCGGCCTATGAGCGTCAGGTAGACGAGCTGATGGAAAAGATCATGGCGGACGTGGACGAGAACACCCGCGCCCGGCAGGAGGGCCGCACCGGCGGCGTGACCCTCTCGGACTATGTGGATTACCGCACCTATCTGGACTACGACATCAAGGTGACGAACCGCGTCACCGGCCAGCAGGCGTATCTGTCCCGGGTCAGCCGCGATTCCTCCGGCGGCGAGAATCAGGCCCCCTTCTATGTGGCCATCTGCGCGTCTCTGCTGCAAATTTACGAAAAGAGCGAAAACAGCATCCGCCTTGTGCTGCTGGACGAAGCCTTCAGCAAAATGACCAGCGACCGCATCCGTCCCATGATGGAGCTGTTCCGCCGCCTGCAATTGCAGGTGCTGCTCATCTCCACCGTGGAAAAGAGCACCGCCATCCAGCCCTACTGCGACATCACCTATTCCATTGTAAGACATGGTGACGCCAATGCCATTGCACCCTTTGTCCGCCTTGCGGCGGAGGAATAAAAGAAAGGGTGCGGAATGGAAAAAACAAGACGAGTGGGCGTTCTGACAAAACGTGTGATCGAGCTGCTGGAATTGGAGCTGCCGGAGGGAAAGGATATTCTTCTTGGCGAGTCCAATATCGGGCATATGACAACACGCCATCCTGAGGACTTTGCATTATATGGAGAATACATCCCGGATATTTTAAGAGAACCGGATTATGTGGCACAAAATAAAAAGGATAACTCCATTGAGTATGTCCGGGAAGTGGAAATAGATCATGCGTTTGTCAAAGTTGCGGTGCGAGTCTCTACAAAAGGACAGCTTTTTGCAAGGTCGGTCTACAGATTGAATCCAAACCGTGTCCGCAGCTTTATCGATAAGGGAAATCTGAAAAAATATTGACGTGCTACCGCATATTGACATTTTAAAACCCTATGATATAATAATAGTGGATAGATGAGCAACGGAGGACGGAACAGGCAGCCGTCGCCCAGCGTTAGGAGATGTGGGAATCGTCACCCCACCCTTGCTCAAAAAAGAGAACACCCGCTGCATCCGCAGCGGGTGTTCTCTTTTTGCTATTATTTACCGCAAAGGCAGCACATCTTCATCCTCGTTGATCTCTTCCATCATCCCGTCCGCAAAGTACCAGCCTTTGCCGTACAGCGTTTCGCTGCCGTCAGCGCACAGGATATACGAGCCGTCCGGCAAAGCGAGAAAATGCCGCTTTTTGCTGTCGGCAAGGGCAATGTCCTCCACTTTCTGCCCGTCCAGCACATGATCCCGGATGAACTGGTAGTGGGGCAGGATGCGGGTCTCGGTCAGGCCAAGGCCGTTCATCCAGCGGGAGTAGTGGGGGTCAGCGGCTTCGCCCGGCTCCTCGGGTGCAGCGTACACGATGTGGGCCGCGTTCATGCTGCCGGCACTCACGCCCATCACGATGCCGTGGTAGCCGTGGAACAGCCCCGGCAGGCCCAGCTGAGCAAAAAAGTGGTTCTGGGTGGGCACGTGCCCGCCGCACAGCATCACAAAGCCGCTCTGGGGCAGAAGGGTGCCGATCTCTTCCGAATTGCGTGCATCGCATGGGATAAGATCGGTCAGGGGCAGGTGGGCGTTCGCAAAGCTCTGGGCAAACACCCGGCACATTTCGTCGTTCTGCTCGTAGGCTGCGGGGTCTGCCGCAATGGCAAGGCCCAGCACGGCGTGGTCCGGCCAGACGGCCCGCAGGTTCGCCACAAAGTGGTTGCGCGTGTCCAGCACCGGAATATCCGGCCCCGGCTCAAAGGGGCAGCCGCTGGGGCTGCTGGTCAAAAACAATGTCATAATGATCCCTCATAAAAAGTGAATAAAGGCTGTGTCCATTCTAACACGATTTTGCCGCCAGCGGCAGAGCCAGAATCACCAAAAAAATCCCCTGCTTTTTGCCGTTTCGCAGAAAGCAGGGGGATCGTATCATGCCTTGCGGTAATGGAACACCTTGTCCTTGGTGATAAACATGGTCACGCTCACGGCCAGAGCCGCCAGCTCGGCGGCGGTGACGGCCAGCCACACACCATCGATGCCCCAGAGGGCGGGCAGGATGAGCAGGGCTGCCAGCTGGAACACCAACGTGCGAAGGAAAGAGATCAGCGCACTGGTCACGCCGTCGCCCAGCGCCGTGAAGAAGGAGGACGCATACACGTTGAAGCCCATGATGAGGAAGCTCAGCGCATACAGCCGGAAAGCCCGGCTGGTCAGGGTCAGCAGCTCGGCGTCGTAGCCCACGAAAATGCGTGCCACAGAGGGGATGATGGCCATGGAAGCCAGCGTCAGGGTCACGGCCACCACGGCGATGAGCCGCAGGCTTTTCCGGTAGAGGTTGTGCACCTCGGCGTGGCTGCGGGCACCGTAGTGGAAGCTGACGATGGGCGCACTGCCCACGGCATAGCCCACGAACACGGCTACAAACAGGAAGGCTGCGTACATGATGACGCCGTAGGCGGCCACGCCATCCTCGCCGGCCAAGCGCAGCAGCTGGTAGTTGTACAGGATATTGACCAGCGACATGGAAAGGTTGGTCATCAGCTCGGAAGAGCCGTTGATGCAGGCGTCCCGCAGTACTTTGCCGTAAAAACTGGTCTTGCACAGGTGCAGGCGGCTGGAGTTGCTGCGGTCGATGAAGTAGAACACCGGCAGCACGCCGCCCACCAGCTGGCTGATAAAGGTGGCAATGGCGGCACCTTCCACGCCCCAGCCCAGCATACCAACCATCACCACGTCCAGCACCATGTTGGTGCAGCCCGCGCCCACAGTGAACCAGAAGCCGAGGTGCGGCTTTTCGGCGGTGACAAAAAAGCTCTGGAACATATTTTGCAGCGCAAAGGTGGGCAGGGACACCATCAGGATGCGGCCATAGCGCACGGCGTAGTCCAAAAGCTCCCCCTTGGCCCCCAGCAGCACGGCGATGGGCCGCAGGAACACAATGCCCAGCACGGCCAGCGCACTGACCGAGACCAGCGCCGCCAGCAGGAACAGGGTGAAATAGCGGTCGGCCTTTTTCTGGTCGCCCTCGCCCAGCGTGATGCCCACGATGGCGCTGCCGCCGGTGCCCAGCATAAAGCCGATGGTGCCCAGCAGCATGGGCAGCGGCATGATGAGGTTGACCGCCGCAAAGGCCGTTTTGCCCACAAAGTTGGAGACGCACAGGCCGTCCACGATGCCGTAGATGGAGGTGAACAGCATGGTGCCGATGCAGGGCAGCACGAACCGCAAAAGGCGGGAATAGGTAAAATGATCGGAAAGCTGGATCCGCTGCTTGGACATGGCGTCCTCCTTTCTGCACAAAGTGCAAAAAACGGGCCGGATAAATGTCCGTGAGTGCACGCCCGGCCTCGATCTGCTTCGTCACTACGGCAACGAAACCTCCGGCGGGGCGCTGTCTGCACGGCATCTTATCCGGCCCGTTTCAAATTACGTTGAAAACGGTCCTCCGATGAACCGAAAAAGAGCATATCAGAATTTATTTTTGTTGTCAAGGCAGAAAAATCAAAAAAATCGGCATTCGGGGGCCAAAATTCATAAACTGTCTCTTTCCAATATTTATCAAACCTGTTAGAATGATAAAAGTTTTTGCATAGATCCGGAAAGGAGAACTCCTGTTTTGATGAAACATTTTTATACTGCCATCGTGCGCCGCCGCAGGCTGGTGCTGGCGGTGTTTGCACTGGCGGCTGTGCTGAGCGCCTTTGCCGCAGGTCAGGTGCAGGTGGATTACGATATCAACGACTACCTGCCGCCGGAATCCCCCTCCACCACCGCCATTGAGGTGATGAACGGCGCGTTCACCGGCGGCATCCCCAACATGCGGGTGATGGTGCGCAATGTCACGGTGCCCGAAGCGCTGGACTACAAACAGAAGCTTGCCGCCATCGATGGTGTGGAGTCCGTTGTGTGGCTGGACGACAGCTTGGACGTGACCGTGCCGTTGCAGATGCAGGACACCGCCACGGTGGAGAACTATTATAAGGATGGCTGCGCCCTGTTCACCGTGACGGTGGAGGACGAGAAGCGTCTGGAAGCCGTGGCTGCCGTGCGGGACCTGATCGGGGAGGGCAACGCGCTGGAGGGCGCAGCGGTCTCCACTGCCGTTGCCACCAACTCCACCGTGACCGAGGTGGCAAAGATCGCCGCCATCGCGGTGGTGTACGTGCTGTTCATCCTGATCCTGACCACCGATTCCTGGGCGGAACCGCTGCTGGTGCTGACGGGTCTTGGTGCGGCCATCCTGCTCAACAACGGCACAAACCTCATCTTCGGCACCATCTCGTTTGTGACGAATGCGGCGGGCAGCATCCTGCAGCTGGCGGTGTCGCTGGACTACTCGGTGTTCCTGATCCACCGCTTTGCGGAGTGCCGGGCGGAAAACCCCGGTGCCAGCCCGGAGGAGTGCATGGTGGACGCCTTGTGCAGATCCACCGGCTCCATCCTGTCCAGCGGCCTGACCACCGTCATCGGCTTTCTGGCACTGGTGCTCATGCAGTTCCAGATCGGCCCGGATCTGGGCCTTGCGCTGGCAAAGGGTGTGGTGCTGAGCCTTGTCACCGTGTTCACCTTTATGCCCGCGCTGACGCTGGCGTACTACAAGTGGATGGATAAGACCCACCACAGGCCCCTGCTGCCCAGCTTTGACAAGTTCGGCCGCTTTGTGGCCCGCATCATGCTGCCCATGGCACTGGTGCTGGTCATTGTAATGGTGCCCAGCTATCTGGCTTCCAACTCGAACCAGTATTACTATGGTGCAGCCCACATGTTTGGGGAGAACACCCGTCTGGGTGCGGACACCGCCGCCATTGAGGAGACCTTTGGCCGCAGCGATACCTACGTTGTACTGGTGCCGGAGGGCGACACCGCCACGCAGCAAAAGCTTTCGGATGCACTGCACGCCATCCCGGAGGTGACCAGCATCCTTTCCTATGTGGACAACGCAGGCGCGTCCATCCCGCCGGAGTTCGTGCCCGGGGATACGCTGGGGCTGCTGGTCTCCGGCGGCTACACCCGTCTGGTGCTGACCGTGGATGCCGACACCGAGGGTGATGGGGCCTTTGCGCTGGTGGAGCGGGTGCGCGCCACGGTGCAGCAATATTACCCGGACAATTATTATCTGGCCGGTCAGGGCGTGAGTACCTATGACCTGATGGACACCATCACGGCCGACATGGTCAAGGTGAACCTGCTGGCCATCGGCGCGGTGTTCCTGATCCTGCTCCTCATGAAGCGCCAGCTGCTTTTGCCCATCATTCTGGTGCTCAGCATCGAGACCGCTATCTGGATCAATCTGGCCATCCCGTACTTCCGGGGCCAGTATGTGTTCTACATTGCCTACCTCATCATCAGCTCGGTGCAGCTGGGCGCTACGGTGGATTACGCCATCCTCTTCTCCGACCGCTATCAGGAGTTCCGCGAGACGCTGGGCCGCAAAGAAGCCGTTGCGGCCACAGTGTCCGCCGTGACCACCTCGGTCAGCACCACCGGCAGCGCCATGGCGGTGGTGGGCTTTTTGATGGGAGCCATTTCCTCGAACCAGCTGCTGGGCCAGCTGGGCAATTTTCTGGGCGTGGGCAGTCTGGTGTCGCTGGCCATCGTGCTTTCGGCACTGCCGGGCTTTTTGTATCTGGCCGACCCGCTCATTATAAAAAAGAAAAAACAGCCGAAGGAGGCTTGACCGAGATGAAACATCGATTTGTGCGCCGGGTGTCGGCGCTGGCGCTGGCGGGCTGCCTGCTGGCGGGCAGCAGTCTGCCGGCCTTTGCAGCCTCCGCTGCCAAGGAAGAGGTCATTTATGCGAACCTTACGGCCTCCGGTGCTGTGACCGGCGTGTACGCCGTGAACAGCTTTTCCGTGCAGGCGGGGGATACCGTTGCGGACCACGGCAGCTATACTGCCGTGCGCAACATGACCACGAGCGATGCCGTGGAGCAGAGCGGCGATACGGTCACGGTGCATGTGACAGAGGACGGCAAGCTCTATTATGAGGGCACCATGGACGCCGCCACGGCCCTGCCGTGGGTGGTAAAGCTGACCTATACGCTGGATGGGGCAGAGATCAGCCCCGACGAGCTGGGCGGAAAAAGCGGTGCTCTTTCCATCCGGCTGCAGGTGGGCCGCAACCCGGACTGCACAGGCAGCTTTTTTGACGACTACGCGCTGCAGGTGACCATGAGTCTGGACACCGGCCTTGCCCGGAACATCAGCGCGCCGGGCGCTACGGTGGCGAATGTGGGCAGCAAAAAGCAGCTCTCCTACATCCTGCTGCCGGGCGCGGACAGCGATGTGACCGTGACCGCCGATGTGACGGACTTTGCCATGGACGCCGTTTCCCTGAACGGCGTGCGGCTGAATTTGGACCTCGACCTCGGGGATGTGGACCTGAGCGGAATGCTGGACCAGCTGCAAAATGGTTCCGTACAGCTGGATGAGGGGGCCAATGTGCTGGCGGACGGCATCGCACAGGTGCAGGCGGGCATCGATGCCCTGAACGGCAATTCCGGTGCCTTGACCGGTGGCTCTGCGCAGGTGCGTGAGGCCCTTACCCAGATGCAGACCGCGCTGAACGGCATCTCGGCCTCCACCGACGCGCTGAACACCCTGCTGGACGCCTCCACCCAGATCCGGGACGGCATTGCCCGGCTGGACGAGGGCGCAGCCCAGCTGGAACAGCAGGTAAGTTTTGAAGCCTACAAGGCCATTCTCCGGGAAAACGGCCTTGATCTGGATGTGGTGAAGGAGGGCAACGCCAAGGCCATCCAGCAGCTGCAGGGCATGGTGTGGATGATGCCCCAGCTCAAGGATGTGATCCTGCTTTTGCAGGGTTCCACCGCCAACATCGACGCCATGCAGACCTATCTCGACACCGTGAACGGCGGCATCGCCCAGCTGCACGAGGGCAGCAGTACCCTGAACGGCAGCTACGGCGAGTTTGACGCCGGGGTGCGTCAGCTGGCCGGTGTGCTGACCGGGATGCTGGGCAATCTCTCAGTGCTCACCGACGGCGTGAACCAGCTTGCCGCCCAGTATGCAAAGCTGGACGACGGTCTGAACGCCTACACCGACGGCGTGGCCCAGCTGAAAGCGGGCGTGGCCCAGCTGGCGGAGGGCGCAGCCCAGCTCACCGGCGGCACCGGCGAGCTGCGGGAGAATGTTTCCGGCATCGACATGGGTGCCCAGCTGGACAGCCTGCTGGCAAGCCTTTCCGGCGGCGGGGAGGTACAGAGCTTCACCTCGGCGGAGAACACCGAGGTGAGCGCGGTGCAGTTTGCGTTGCAGACCACTGCCATCACGGCCCCGGAACCGGCTGCCCAGCCGGAACCGGCGGCTGTGACCCTGACCTTCTGGCAGAAGCTGCTCAAGCTGTTTGGGCTGTATAAAGGCTGACAGATTTAAAATTGTCTCCGCTTCGCTCTGACAATATCAGAGGAAAAATTATTTTTTATGGAAAGAAAGCCAGAAAATCTGCGGATTTTCTGGCTTTCTTTTTTCACGGGGAAGGTCGTGGAGATAAACGGCATCTTGCCGCTGTCGGCCTGCGGCCGTCGCGCAGCGGAAAAGATGCATTTGACCGGTACGGCCCGATCGGTGAAAAAGCAGTTCCGAAACGACCGCAGTCGTTTCGGAACTGCAAATTATAAAATAATATTTCCGCTGTTTATGGCGCAGCGCACGCGGAGCCATTTTAAATCGTTCGCTTGCCGTGGGCATCACTCAAAATGATATTCCACCAGTTCGCAGTTTCTGATGCCCGCAGCTGCGTATTCCTCGTTGGTCATATCGTAGAAATAGGACTGCACCACCCGGGCGATGCCGTTGTGGGCCACCAGCAGATAGGTCTTATCGGTGTCGGCTTTCAACTCGTCCAGCAGGTTGTAGATGCGCTGGGCCAGCTGCATCATGCTCTCGCCGCCGTCGTAGCGGTCGGCAAAGTGGGTCTTGGAAACACGGAACTCGCCGCCGTTGCGGGGCGTGCCCTCGTATTTGCCAAAGCACTGCTCCCGCAGGCGCGGCTCACACCGGGCGGGCAGGCCGGTGGCCTCGGCAATGGCCATGGCGGTGTCGGCGGCGCGGGACAGGGGAGAGTACAAGATCTCGTCGATGTGCACCCCGCTGGCCTTGACGGCTTCGCCCAGCTCCCGGGCCTGCTGTCGGCCCCGCTCGGTGAGGGGGCTGTCGGTCATGCCGCAGATCTTGTTTTCAACGTTCCAGACGGTCTCTCCGTGGCGGGTAAAATAAAGCGTATGCATGGGTGGCTCCTTACTGGTCGTATCCCGCCTCGATCTCGCGGATGCGGGTGTAGAAAAAGTCGTTGGCGGGGGTGGGCATCCCGTACTTTTTGGCGCGCTGGCGCACCACGCCGGCAAACTCCTCCACCTCGGTGGGGCGCTTTGCCAGCACATCCTGCCGCATACTGGGCATTCCTTCCGGGTTGAAGGTGGGCATCATGGCGTCCAGAAACTTCACATCGTTGTCCGGCGGCAGGGGCACGCCCTCAAGGTTTGCCAGCTGAATGACCTCCTGCATGGCCTTGCGCATCATATCCTGCGCTTCGCCGGGCTGGCGCAGGCCGCCGTAGGGCTGGTTGAAGGCGGCTGCGGCCTGATTCAGGCCGTCGTTCACCATCAGCTTGTTCCACTGCTTGTAAAGGATATCGCCGCAGGGCTCGTTGGCAATGCCGCACTCGTCCAGATAGTCGGCCACGGCCTGCACACGGTCGGTCATTTCGCCGCTGCGCTCACCGAACTGGATCTTGCCCTCCTGATTGAACACCAGCGTGCGCCCGGTGCGGGTGGCGTCCATGCCGATGGCAACGCTCCACAGGGTGCGGCCGGGATAGGCTGCGTCAATGTGCTCCTCGCTGGTGATGCCGTTCAGCACGCTGAGAATGACGGTGTCCGGGCCTACGAACTTTGCAATGTCCTGAATGGCCTGCTCCAGCACCGTGGCCTTCACGGCCACCAGAAGCAGGTCCACCGGACTGCCCTCGGCGGGGGTGACGTAACGGAACTTGCATTCTTGGCCGTTGCACACCACCGGCTCGGCGGCGTAGCGGGCAATGCGCTTTTCGTCGGCAATGACCTGCACGCCGGGCATTTTGCGGCCGAACAGGATGCCCAGCGCGCCCAGACCGATCAGAGCAGAAGTTTTGATCTTTTTCATGTGTTCCTCCTGTATTTACGCCTTTTTCAGCGTTCCGTCTGCGGTCAGAACGACCGTGCTGCCCTCGTCGATGCCAAGGCGGGTGAGCTCTTTGTCCGGGTAGGGCAGGGTGCGGGTTTTCCCGGCGGGGTCGGCCAGCGTGACATCGCACAGCACCGGCTGACCGGCGGGCAGCTCCTCACAGCCGTACATCTGTTCTTCAATGCGCAGAACGCGGTAAAGGGTCTCCATAACAGCAAACTCCCTTTTGGAAATGATGTATTTGCTTTGCAAATATGATGTTGTCCTGCGGACAAATGATGTTTTGCCGCTTCACGGCAAAATGATGTGTGCCTGCGGGCACATGAAGAATTGCGAGGGGCTTGCCCCGAACACATCATGGCCGCCGCAGGCGGCTGCATCATTACCGCGTAAGCGGAAGCATCCTGTTTGGCCGAAGGACAAATACATCATTTTTATTATAAAACGCTGCGCGGGGCGCGTCAACCGCATTTGGCTTGACAGCCAGCCGCCCGGCTTGATAAAATAGGAATGATTTTTGGAACAGGGGGCAGTCACATGAATATTACGGAACTGCGTTATCTGGTGGCCATCCGCAAGTGGGGTTCGGTGAGCGCGGCGGCAAAGCAGCTGTATGCGGCCCAGCCCAATGTGAGCAAGGCGCTCAAGAATCTGGAAGAGGAATACGGCATCCGCATCTTTGAGCGCTCGTCCACCGGCATGATCCCCACCGAACAGGGACGGCATTTTATCCGGCAGGCCGAGCGTGTGCTGGACGAGGTGGACCGGCTGGATCTGGACGCCCGCCGCCAGCAGGGCAGCTGCGCCGAGCTGCGGGTGGTGCTGCCCCACGCCACCTACGCCTCCTACGCGGCGGTGGAGTTTTTGCAGCAGACGGAGGCAAGCGAACAGATGCGGGTGCATATCCGGGAGTCGGGCGCCATGGAAGCACTGGATCATGTGCTGCGGCGCGGCTACCATCTGGCCCTGCTGCGCTATGCCGAGGAGGACGAGGACTACTACCGCCGCTACTGCGACCGGCATGGTCTGCACCGGGAACTGGTAATGGAGTTCGAGTACCTTCTGCTGACCAATCAGGAGGGCCCGCTGGCAAAGCAGGAAGTGACCGATATCACCCAGCTGAACCGCTACACCGAGATCCTGCACGACGACTTCCAGCTGCCCGGCGGCGAGGACAGCGGCCTGCGCTGGCACACCAATCCCAACCGCCGCATCCACGTGTATGAGCGGTGCAGCCAGTTTTCCATTTTGCAGAACCTGCCCAGCGCCTACATGTGGGCTTCGCCCATGCCGAAGCGTGCGCTGGAACAGTATCATCTGGTGCTCAAAAAGTGCCCGGCCCAGCGTCAGCGCATGAAGGATGTGCTGGTGTACCCGGACAAGGGCACCCTGCGCCCGGAGGAGCAGACCTTTGTGCAGCTTTTGCTCAAACAGGCGTCCCTCACCGTAAAATGACCCGCAAAACCGGTTAAGAACTGGTAAAACATCCCGGAAAAGAAACTGGAACAAAGCAAAGAACTTTGGCTGACAGCCGTGGCATAAAAGGTGCCACGGCTGTCTTTTTGCTGGTGAATCGCACGAAAAAGAGACGAAACATCGGCTAAAAATCTTTGCTGCTATAGCGATTTTTATATGGCCCCATACCAGAACCATATTATCACTTTTATGAAAAATATGTTAACATGGGTTCAGAAAGTTGGCTGGAGTAAATGGAAATTCTGGAGATTGTTTCCATTTAACCCCCGGCAAGAGAAAAAGGAGGTTTCTGGTATGATTAGTTTCTTACTCTGTCTGGCGATCCTGATCGTGGGCTACTTTGTCTATGGTAAGATCGTGGACAATACCTTTGGCCCGGACGACCGTGAAACGCCTGCTGTGCGCATCAACGATGGTGTGGATTACGTTGTGATGCCCCAGTGGAAGCTGTTCCTCGTTCAGCTGCTGAACATCGCCGGCCTTGGCCCCATCTTTGGTGCCATGCAGGGTGCATTGTGGGGCCCGGTGGTCTTTTTGTGGATCACCTTCGGCACCATCTTTGCAGGCGGTGTGCATGACTACTTCTCCGGCATGATGAGCGAGCGCAACGACGGCGCTTCCATCGCCGAGATCACCGGCAAATACTTAGGCCCCGTGATGCAGAACGTGATGCGTGTGTTCTCCGTTGTGCTGCTGATCATGGTGGGCACCGTGTTCGCGGTGGGCCCCGCAGGCCTGATCGTGGAGCTGTGCCATCAGAGCGGTGCTTCCGGCGTGCTCACCTCGCTGCTGTTCTGGCTCATCATCATTCTGGTGTACTACTTCATCGCGACCTTTATCTCCATCGACGCGGTCATCGGCAAGATCTACCCCATCTTCGGCATCTGCCTGATCATCATGGCCATCGGCGTCATCTTTGGCATCTTCACCAACCCTGCCTACACCATCCCGGAGATCTGGGATCACTTCGGCAGCATGCATCCGTCGGGCACCCCCATCTGGAGCTTCATGTTCATCACGGTGGCCTGCGGTGCTATTTCCGGCTTCCACTCCACCCAGTCGCCTTTGATGGCCCGCTGCATGAAGAGTGAGAAGCAGGGCCACTTCGTGTTCTACGGTGCAATGGTCTGCGAGGGCGTTATCGCTCTGATCTGGGCAGCAGCCGGATGCAGCCTGTACGAAGTCACCGGCGGATTGAACACCGGTCTGGCACAGGCACTGGCCATGGGCCAGTCCAAGGCCATTTACGACGTCTGCTCCAAGACCATGGGCGGTGTGGGCATCGCGCTGGCAATGATCGGCGTTGTGGTGTGCCCCATCACCTCCGGCGATACCGCGTTCCGCTCCGCACGTCTGACTCTGGCCGACTGGTTCAAGATCGATCAGGACAGCTACGCAAACCGCCTGAAGCTCTGCATCCCGGTTCTGGGCGTGGGCGCTTTCCTTGGCATCGGCAATGCGCTGGGCTTCATCAACTACACCGTGATCTGGCGTTACTTCAGCTGGACCAACCAGACGCTGGCCATGATCGTTCTGTGGGCTGCATCCATGTACCTCTTTAAGGAAAAGAAGAACTACTGGATCACCGCTGTGCCTGCTACCTTCATGAGCGCGGTCTCTTCCACCTACTTCATTCTGGCTCCCGAGTGTCTGGGCGGCCTGCTGAACTCCAAGACCGCAGAAGGCGCTACCATCTATAACACCGCAGTGGCTTACCCCATCGGCGTGATCTTTGCCATTGCAATGCTGGCCATCTTCATCCACGCAACGAAGAAGGCGGCCCAGAAAGCATAATACGATATATACAAACATATATACAATAATCTCCTGAACAAGGCGCTCTCCGCAGAAACAGCTCGGCGGAGGGCGCTTTGCATTTTGCGGCATTTCGGGCAGAGAAATCACGATTTGCGGAGAAAATCGAAAACGATTAAGCAACTTGCACAAAAATAGGCCGGAAAGTTTGGCGGCAGCGGTTTTGACCGGTCCCGGAAAAGGTCTTTTGCCGGAAAATTAAGAAAATTTGCCGTAAAATCGCTAAAATTTCTTTGCTGCTATTCCGGCAGAGCATCTAACCATATACTTTTTGATATGGGAACCATACCAGAAAAATATTAACAGCTTTATGAAAAAAGTGTTAACATGAAGCCAGAGATTGGTCAAAGCCGCGGTCAGGCACGCAGAATGCTGGCTGCGGTTTGAATCAAAAAAGGAGGTTTCTGGTATGATTAGTTTCTTACTCTGTCTGGCGCTCTTGATCATCGGCTACTTTGTCTATGGCAAGATCGTTGACAACACGTTCGGACCGGACGACCGCGAAACTCCTGCTGTGCGCATCAACGACGGCGTTGACTACGTTGTGATGCCCCAGTGGAAGCTGTTCCTCGTCCAGCTGCTGAACATTGCAGGTCTGGGCCCCATCTTTGGTGCACTGCAGGGTGCTCTGTGGGGTCCCGTGGTGTTCCTGTGGATCACCTTCGGCACCATCTTTGCAGGTGGTGTGCATGACTACTTCTCCGGTATGATGAGCGAGCGCAACGATGGCGCATCCATCGCTGAGGTCACCGGCAGATACCTCGGACCTGTCATGCAGAACATCATGCGTGTGTTCTCTGTGGTGCTGCTGATCATGGTCGGTACCGTGTTCGCAGTGGGCCCCGCCGGCCTGATCGTTACCCTGTGCAAGAACAGCGGCATGTCCGGTATGCTGACCACCACCCTGTTCTGGCTGATCATCATTCTGGTGTACTACTTCATCGCAACCTTTATCTCCATCGATGCCATCATCGGTAAGATCTATCCCGTGTTCGGCATCTGCCTGATCATCATGGCTGTGGGCGTTATCTTCGGCATCTTCACCAACCCCGCCTACACCATCCCCGAGATCTGGGCAAACTTCGGCAACATGCATCCGTCGGGCACCCCCATCTGGAGCTTCATGTTCATCACCGTTGCCTGCGGCGCTATCTCCGGTTTCCACTCCACCCAGTCGCCTCTGATGGCTCGCTGCATGAAGAGTGAGAAGCAGGGCCACTTCGTGTTCTACGGCGCAATGGTCTGCGAGGGCGTTATCGCTCTGATCTGGGCCGCTGCCGGCTGCGCACTGTACAACATCACCGACGGCAAGATGGCTGGTCTGGCCGAGGCTCTGGCTGCCGGTCAGTCTGCTGCCATCTACGACGTGTGTGCAAAGACCATGGGCGGCGTTGGCATTGCTCTGGCAATGATCGGCGTTGTTATCTGCCCCATCACCTCCGGCGATACCGCGTTCCGTTCCGCTCGTCTGACTCTGGCCGACTGGCTCAAGATCGATCAGGACAGCTACGCAAACCGCCTGAAGCTGTGCATCCCCGTTCTGGGCGTTGGTGCTTTCCTTGGCATCGGCAACGCGCTGGGCTTCATCAACTACACCGTGATCTGGCGTTACTTCAGCTGGACCAACCAGACGCTGGCCATGATCGTTCTGTGGGCTGCATCCATGTACCTGTTCAAGGAGAAGAAGAACTACTGGATCACCGCTGTGCCCGCTACCTTCATGAGCGCTGTGTCCTGCACCTACTTCGTGCTGGCACCTGAGTGCCTGGGCAAGATGATCAATACCTATGCAGATGGCAAGCTGGTTGCTTACAACACCGCCGTTGCATATCCCGTTGGCATCATCTTTGCAATCGCAATGCTGGCCATCTTCATCCATGCCACCAAGAAGCACGCTGCTTCCCAGAAGGCATAAAGATGTCGGCTGCACCGCATAAGCTCTAAAACCTTGCACCCCCGCCGCTGCACTGTGCAGTGACGGGGGTGTTTTGGCATAACCAACAAACCTTTTATGCAAATCTTAGCAGCCGAAGGGCTTGCATTTATGCCCCTGCGGTGCGAAAATAGAACTGGCGATTTCACAGAAGAAATAACAGTAAAGAAGGGAACTTCCATGATCTTCAAACCTGCACAGCTGGGCATGGCAAAACTGGAAAAACAGGAGCTGGTGGAGGACAGAAAGTCCTGCAAAAAGATCGGCCCCTGCGGCGTTGGCAAAAAGGCACTGTACCTGAACAGCTTTTATATCGACCGCCGCTATTATCTGCCTTACGGCAGCATCAGCCGCGCGTATAAGCGCGTGGCCATGAGCTCCGGCGGCTTTACCGGCAAGGGAATGTTCGCCTCCATGGCTTACCTTGTGGTGGAGTACGATGGCGGCAAACAGAAGCAGTGTAACTTCAAAGACGAGCGGGACGTGGACAAGCTGCTGGAGGTGCTGGCCAAAGAGCAGCCCCAGATCCGGCTGCTCAGCGCAGCCGGTGAGCAGGTGCTGCAAAAAAAGGAAGCCGAAAAGGCCTCCCGCAAGCTGCCGGAAAGCGAACTGACCGACGAAGCCCGCCACAGCATCACGGTGCTGCGCAAAGCAAAGGAATATCTGGAAGCAAAGCCTGAACTCGCGGATGAACTCAGCGCAGCCGAGCGCCGCAAGCGTGCGCAGCTGCAAAGCAAGCCGGTATACCGCTATGTGGCGCTGGCCATCTTCATCTTCGGCATCCTGTCTGCGGCTTACGGCCTGTATGCCATCACCAGCCATACCGGCAATTACGGCATCTACTTTGCATTGTTCGGCTTTGCGGCCATCTTCCTGTTTTCCAGCTACAACATGCTGCCCACAGCCCGCAACAATCACAGCGCCATCATGAAGCGCGCCGAGAAGGCCGAAGCCGCTATGGCCGAGTATGTGAAGCACTACCCGAGCGGTGCGTTCCCGGTGGCAAGCTGGTATGCACATCCCATCGTGCTCAAGCAGATGACCGATGCCATCGAAGAGGGCCGCGCCGTCACGGTGCCGGAAGCCCTGAATGCGGTGGAGACCCGCCTGAAGTCCCTGAACGCCGATGTGCAGGTGGAGCAGGAGGAGTACGACGAGGTGGTGGTCATCAAGGCCATGTTCCTCAACCACGATTATCAGTAAAGACCCAGCACAAACAAGAATGCCCTCCGGCGGAAAACCGGAGGGCATTTTATATGTTTGAAGATCAGGCCTTCTGCGGCTGTTTGAAGATGGCCATGGACTCTTTGTAGCAGTGTGCGAAGTACACGATCTCGGCAAGGGCGGTCAGCGCCCAGCTGCAAGGGTACAGCGCATACAGCGAGGGAATGGTGTGGAAGTGGGCAAAGATGGTGTAGACCCAGATGACCCGGAACACGCAGGAGCCCATTACCACGATGATGGTGGGCACCACCGTCTTGCCAAGGCCGCGGGACGCGGCAATGGTGCAGTCCATAAAGGCGGAGATGCAGTAGGCAAGGCCCATCACGCCTACGCGCTTCATGCCCGCGTCGATAACGGCGCTCTCGGTGGTGAACAGGGCAAGGAAGCTGCGCCCGAAGAAGAACAGCCCTCCGCCCAGGACCAGCCCGACCCCAAAGGAGTAAGCCAAACTGATGAAGAAGCTTTTTTTCACGCGGTCCGGCTTGCCGGCACCGTAGTTCTGGCTCATAAAGCTTGCACAGGCCATGTAGAACGCGGCCATGCAGTCGTAGATCATGGCGTCGGCGTTGGCAGCGGCGCTGTTGCCCTTGACCATGAGGGAGTCGAAGGAATTGACGCCTGCCTGAATGAACAGGTTCGCAATGGCAAAAATGGCGTTCTGGAACCCGGCAGGCAGGCCCAGCCCCAGAATGCTCTTTGTCATGGCAGGGTCAAGACGCAGCTTGTGGACGTCCAGCGTGTAGCAGTCCTGCACCTTTGTCAGTGCCCGCAGGATGAGCCCGGCAGAGACGCATTGGGAGATGGCACTGGCCAGCGCCACGCCCATCACGCTCAGCTGGCACACGATCACAAAGAACAGGTTCAGCAGGATGTTCAGCGCACCTGAAATGGAAAGGTAGATCAGCGGCTTTTTGGTGTCGCCAATGGCACTGAACACGGCGTTGCCGAAGTTGTACAGGGCCAGAGCAGGCATACCCAGAAAATACACCCGCAGATACAGAATAGCGCCGGGAAGCAGGTCGTCTTTGGTGTTCAGCAGCCGCAGCATGAAGGGGGAGCCCAGCAGGCCGACGAACAGCAGTACCACACCCGCGATCAGGCTGACGATGGCCGCCGAGTGCACCGTCTTTTCCACATCGCCGGCATGGCGTGCACCGTAAAAGCGTGCCACCAGCACGTTGATGCCGCCGCTCAGGCCGATCAGAAAACCGGTGAACAGGGTGACAAGGATGCTGGTGGAACCTACCGCACCCAGCGCTGTGGAGCCGGCAAACCGGCCCACCACCGCCACGTCTGACATATTGAACAGCACTTGCAGCAGGTTGGAAAGCGCCAGCGGCAGGCTGACCAGCAGGATCTGCTTCGCCAGAGGGCCTTCGGTCAGTGTCTTGGTATTCGATTTCATATTCTCTTTTGTTCCTTTAGCCTAAACAAAACCGTGCCCACGCACACCGGGGCACATCTCTATTATAGGGGAAGCCGCAACTTTTGCAAGATGGCTTGTAAAATAATAAATTGGTGGTTCGGACTCTCCCGGCCGCACAATAGCGGCATCTTGTCAGACATTCCTGCGGATTGTGAACCGCGCACTGGTCAACAGCCCACTGGGCTGTTGGCTGCCCTGCTGGCGCAGGGCCGTGCTGTTCGAATCCTCCCGGCTTTAGAACGCAGCCTCTTGTTAGACGTTCCTACTAATTGGGAACCGCGGGCTAAACGACAGCCCACTGGGCTGTTGTTTACGGTGCTTCGCACCGCAGCCCTGTTCTCATCCTCCCGGCCGCACCGAAAAAGAAAAACCAGAACACTTTTGTGTTCTGGTTTTTCTTGGTGCGACCGGGAGGATTCGAACCTCTGGCCTTCCGGGTCGGAGCCGAACGCTCTATCCAGCTGAGCTACGATCGCAAATCGTACTGCTTTATCAGTACAACACAGTATAACACACCCGTGCGTAAAATGCAAACGAAAATCGTCAGCCCTTCCGGTTGCGCATCCAGATGCGGTACAAGCCGTCGGTGATCAGCGTCTCCCGGTACAGGATGGTTGTGCGGCAGGCTTCCCGGATAGCAGCAGGCAGATTGCCGGTGGCGTAAAAGGCGGTCTGCGGGCCAAGCTCGGCACAGAAGCGTGCGGCAAGACCGTCAAGCAGGCTGGCCGTACCCAGTACAAAGCCGTTTTGCAGGCAGGAAGAGGTGCTCTTACCCAGAATGGATGCAGGTGCCTTTGCGGCAAGATCGATCTGCGGCAGCTGAGCGGTATTCTGCACCAGTGCATTCAGCGAGAGCTGCGGCCCGGGCAGGATCACTCCGCCCACAAGCTCCTGCTTTGCGTTGACGGCCATCATGGAAATGGCGGTATCGGCCGAGATCACCACCAATGGCCCGGAACACTCGGCCAATGCAGCGACGGCACCGCAGAGCAGCTCTGCGCCCAGCTGGGCGGGATTGTCCAGCCGTAGTTTGATGCCGCTTTTCAGGCCCGGCCCAACCGTCAGGATGCGGGCTTTGCACAGGATGTGCAGCGCTGCTAGAACCCGTCCGCTCAGCACCGGCACCACGCTGCCCAGAATGCCGCCTTCGATCTGATCGGGGGATGCGCCGTGCAGGGAAAGCAGATTTACCAGCCGGATGGCGTATTCGTCAATGGTGGCGGCCGGATCGGAGTGCAGCCGCCCGCAGAATTTGAGCGCGTCCTGCTCGTAGCCGCCCACAGTGATATGGGTGTTGCCGATGTTGACGGTGAGAATCATAAACAAAGCCCTCCTCTGCGGCACACTATAATGTATATATAATATAATAGCGCACCCGGCAGCAATCTGCAAGGTTGTTATAGGGCGGAATAAGGCTCTGCCCGCCGCAGCCACGGCGCAGATCCCTTGCGGTTTGCTGCTGTTTTGGGGTGAGCGCAAAAAACTTGGAAAAAATCTGTCAAAAAGTGTTGACAAGGAGGCGGGGGTGTGGTATTATACTTGAGCGCCAAGCGCTGAGGCAAAAGAATGACTT
>ERZ1026898.421-NODE-421-length-26692-cov-5.341255_pt1 | contig 26692 bp, 27 predicted proteins | sample MGYA00380178_ERZ1026898 | MGnify/ENA primary metagenome ERZ1026898 (study PRJEB33269, sample SAMEA4719814) | human gut metagenome | biome: human-associated habitat; feature: organic feature; material: feces | place: Cameroon | collected 2013-10 ...
GATAAAAAGAGACATGGAGTACTACGAAAGACTTTACGAAGCGGTCAGCCAGCATCTGTGCGGGCTTCACCAGCAAAAAGGAGCATCGTTTCTGTCCATGGGTCAGGAGCTTGGTCTTGCCAAGGAAACGGTCCGAAAGATTGCGAGACGGGATTACAAGCCGGGCGGAGGCCCGGATATGCAATCCCTGATCATCATACAGAGCTACTATCGCATTCCGACGGTGGGGCAGGTGGAAGAAATGACGGAGGACCTGGTGCAGGACATCAAATTTCTGAAAGAGTATCTGCCGTTTTTCAACGAACAGGAAAGAGAAAGCTTCAAGGAAGAGATTCGCGATTTGTATGAGAAGAAAAAGCTTCAGGGAGAAATCGCGGATTTTTAACCGGAATACCACGATGCACGAATCATTTCTATCTTCATTTCGGCCGCTGGGCTCATCCATCGTGCAGTGAGTCCCGGCGGTCATCCGCATCCTTTGGCTCTTCCCGGAGAATGCTCTGGTTCTTCGCTGTGCGGACGATCAGACCATCGGCAAGGCGGTTTGCGGCGCGGCTCTGCATTTCCCCGCGGTTCTTCACGTAGAAATATCCGAAGACACTGAAGCAGATGGCACCGATGAAGTTGACGAAAAGATCCTTCATTGTGTCAAGAATGCCGATGTCAAGGTATCCGCCGTCAATGGTAAAGGTTTCGCCGGAGGCTGTGTAGATGACAGTCTGGGTGATATCGCGTACGCGGATCACCTTCTGGGAGTGAGTGGGATCCAGCGTCACGCTGTTAAAGCTGCTTACGATAAAGTCCTTCTGCATGTCCTGGCCGAAGAACAGATCACCTGAACATTCAATGAATTCCCACATGACACCGATTGTCATGGAGAAGCAGAATGCGACCATGGCCACATAGAAGGGAGAGAGCTGCATCCGTTTGCTGTGCCGGTTCAAAAGGTCGATCATGGAGAAGCCGACGGCAGCGGCAAGAAAGCCGTTGATGGTGTGCAGAATGGAATCCCATCCGGGAAGTGCTACATAAAAATGATCCACTTCACCGAGAATTTCCGCCGCAAAAATAAAAACATAGATGATTCCCTCAAACAGAGGTGGAATCTCAATCTCAAACTGCTGCTCCATGAAGCTTGGGATCAGGAATAAAAGGAGCACCAGCGCGCATACCCCCACACCCTCGTAATTGCGCTCGAAAATCTGGCGGACCAGAACACAGATAACGAGAATTCGCAATATGGAATAAAGCAGAAAAACCCTGGGACTTTCTTTGATATGATTTTTCAGTCGTTTGGTAAATTGGCGCGGATGGATCATAAAAGCCTCCTAAATAAACGGATTGTAGAATCGTGACCCGTCACGGAAGGTAACCCAGAGGGCCCATACAGAGAATACGACGGTCACCAGAAGGACCAGCTTGTCCGTGCGGGAGAGTTTCTTTGCCATGTACCAGGTGCGTTTTTTCTTTTTGCCAAAGCCGCGAAGCTCCATGGCATTGGAAACAACATCAATGCGCTCCATGGTAGAGAAAAGAAGCGGGAAAATAATGCTGGAGGTCCGCTTGATTCGCTCGGTCAGCTTCGCCTTGCTGCTCATTTCTATGCCGCGGGCCTGCTGGGCGTTCCGGATGCGGTGGAACTCGTCCTGAATATCAGGAATGTAGCGGAGTGCAATCGCAACGGAATAGGAGATGTTGTAGCTGACGCCGATTCCGTTCAGGGATGCAGCAAATTCACTCGGATCCGTGGTAGTCATAAAGGTGAAGACCGCCGGGATGATGGTGAAGTATTTGATGAGCACGTTAAAGAGGTAGAACAGCTCCTCGCTGGTCAGGTCATAGCCTGCAAACAGATGGACCAGAATCGTTTTCGACTGATAGATTTCACAGCCCTGATACGGCGAAATCAGAAAAATCGCTGCAATGTTCAGAACCATGAACAGCATAATCAGCTTGAAAACAGAGCAGACCTGTTCCCAGCGAACCTTTGCCATCGCGAAGATGACAAAGCTGACGGCAATCATCAGCAGCAGAATTCTTGTGTCATAGGTCATGGCACTGACGATGCACCAGAAAAGGAAGAAAATCATTTTCGTGACACCGGACAGCTCATGAATCCAGGTGTCTTTCTTCTCATAAGACAGAAGTCGGGACATTACTGCGCCTCCTTTCCGGCGAGGTTCTCCTGTGCGGACGGGCGGTGAGCCTGTTCGTAGGAAATAAAACGCTCACACAACGCGGAAGGATCCTGCAGCTCACATCGCATAGCCAGATGATACAGCGAGGTTTCCTTTAAATCTGCCTGCCGGCAAATCGTTTCGTTTGTGAGAACCTTGGCCGGGGTGCTGTCCGTAATCAGCTTCCCGTCGGCGATAACGATGGCGCGATCCGTATATTCCAGCATCAGATGCATGTCATGTGTAATCATCAGAATCGTAATACCGGTTTCCCGGTTGATTCTGCGAAGGAACTCCATGATTTCGGTGTAGTGACGGTAGTCCTGACCGGCTGTCGGCTCATCAAGAATGAGAATCTGCGGGTTCATGACCAGAATAGAGGCAATGGTAACGCGCTTCTTCTGACCAAAGCTCAGTGCATTGACCGGCCAGTTGCGGAAGGGATACAGACCGCAGATCTTCAGCGTTTCATCCACTCTGCGGTTTACCTCATCCTCCGGGATGCCTCGCACCGTAAGGCCGAGTCCGACCTCCTCGCGGATCATGGGCTTGCTGATCATCTGGTTCGGGCTCTGCATGACAAGACCGATCTGTTCGCCGCGCTCTTTGATGGAAAGAGGCGTGATGTCCTTGCCGTTCAGAAGAATCTGGCCGCTGTCCGGCTTGTGGAAGCCGCAGATCAGAGAAGAAAGTGTGGATTTACCGGCACCGTTTCGCCCGACAAGAGAAACCATCTCGCCCTTCTTCAGTGTGAAGCTCACATGCTGCAGCACCGGTTCGCCGTGCATATACGAAAAGGAAAGGTCTTTTACCTCGAGCACCGGATCATTCTGATTCAGGCGGGAAGGAATCGGCTCTGCAGAAAACCAGTCACGCAGGGACTTCTGATAAGGCTCCAGGTTCATGGATTCGATGTGCATCGGATGATCCTCGGGACGAAGCCGGCAGCCTGCGTATTTCAAAGCGGCAACATAAAGCGGTTCGCGGATTCCCTGTGAGGGTAAAATATCCGTGCAAAGCAGCTCATCCGGGGTTTTGTCCGCGATGATTCTTCCGTCATTGACAACGATGACGCGGTCGACATCCCGGTACAGAACGTCCTCCAGACGATGCTCGATGATCAGAACCGTGAGATCCTTCTGCTGCATGATCTCATCAATGAGCGCAATGGTCTTCTGACCGGTTGCAGGATCCAGGTTGGCGAGAGGCTCATCGAAAAGAAGAATGTCCACATCATCCACCATCACGCCGCCCATGGAAACCCGCTGCTTCTGTCCTCCGGAAAGCTCGCCCGGGGCGTGGTGCAGAAGTGCCTTCAGATTCAGCTCATTGGCGACAGCATCTACCTTTTCATGAATTTTATCCTGTGCGACGGCATCGTTCTCCAGCGCAAAGGCAAGGTCCTCCGCTACGGTAAGACCGATGAACTGCCCGTCCGTATCCTGCAGAACAGTGCCGACCTTTTTAGACATGCCGAAAACGCCGGCCTCGGAAGGATTCAGCCCGCCGACACGGAGTGTTCCTGTGACATCGCCGGTAAATGAGCAGGGAATCAGCGCGTTGATGCAGTGTGCAAGGGTGGATTTTCCGGATCCGGAGGGTCCGGCAATCAGAATCTTCTCGCCCGGGTAAATCCGGAGATTGATATCGTGAAGCGACGGCTCGGTCTGGGCACGGTATTTAAAGGAAAAATTCTGAAATTCAATAACAGGTTCCCGGGTGCAGGAGCCTTCTGCGGAAGAAGTTGTTGTGGTTGACATTGCGGTCTCTTTTCTATGTTCAGGTAAAATGTGAATTCATTATACGATATGGGAATCAAAACAGCAAAAAACAGCCGGGATGCAAGAAACATCCCGGCTGTTTTTCAGAACACGCTTAACAGATGATGGAAAACCATCAGTCTTCCTTCTTCAGGCTGGAAGACTTTCCGGCAACCTTGGAATATCCGGCAAGCAGGAGAGATCCGAGAATGCCGATGATAATGATGTTGCCGAGGAATGCGAATGCACCCTGCAGGAAGACCTTGCTGGCAGGCTCAGCATAGACTGCAATGTCCAGAACCGGAGCTACGAGAATCCATGCAGCAGCATTGGAAACGATCTGAACAATGTTGAACAGAATGATGTTCTTCTTGTCGAAGCCGCCCTCTTTTACCGCAAATTTCTTTGCAAAAGCGCCGATTGCAATGCCGACAACAGCCTCCGGGAATACCCAGCTCCACCATACAGAGCCGTAAAAGACAGCGTCACCAAGTGCGTGGCCGAGCAGTCCGATGATGGCACCGACAAACGGTCCGAAGATTGCAGACAGAAAAGCAAGAACGGCCATTCTGGGCTGCAGAGAGGTGTTCGGAATTCCGATCGGAATCTGAACCTCGGTCAGAACCACAAACAGAGCGGTTCCGATACCGATTGCAACAACTTCTTTGATACCAAATTTCTTATTCACAACAGCGCCTCCTCATAAGGTTGTATATGGATACCTCTCTGCCGAAAGTCCTATTGAATAAATAGGATTACAGCAGAAGCTGATCACAGTCTATCACAGAAGAAGTTTGTGTCAATGAGATTTCCGGGTAAGGGCGTCAATGAAATTTCGAAGTAAGAGTTGACAAACCATGTTAGCCGTATTAAACTACAGGCCGAGTTAGTTAAGAAGAACTAATTCTGATTACCTTATTGAAACATTTTTTATCCGAAGAAACCGGAGAAAGGACGGAGCAAATGATGCCGTTAGCTTTTGCCAGGACGGGCGACAAGGTACTGGTTGCACGAATTGGCGGGAATGAAGAAGGTAAGAAGCACCTGGAGGATCTGGGATTTGTCGTAGGAGCGCAGGTGGACATTATTTCGGCCAGCGGAGATGGAAACATCATTGTCAATCTGAAGGATTCCAGACTGGCAATCACATCGCAGATGGCAGCGAAAATCATGATCAGCTGATTCTGCATCAGCAGGATCAGAGAGATTGAATATGAGGAGGACAGAAGCATGAAGACACTTAGGGATGTCGCAGTCGGACAGACCGCAACCGTTGCGAAAATCCATGGAGAAGGCGCTTTGAAAAGACGCATCATGGACATGGGAATCACCAAAGGAACGGAGATCTATGTTCGAAAAGTTGCTCCGCTTGGAGATCCGGTAGAAGTAACCGTTCGCGGTTATGAGCTGTCTCTCCGGAAGGAAGACGCAGATATTCTGGAAATGGCGTAAGCGCAGCAGAGGAGGAGTAAGATGGAAATCAAAATCGCATTGGCCGGCAACCCGAACTGCGGCAAGACAACCCTGTTCAACAATCTGACCGGCAGCAACCAGTACGTCGGAAACTGGCCGGGTGTTACGGTCGAGAAAAAGGAAGGACGTCTGAAGGAGCATAAGGATGTCATCATTCAGGATCTTCCGGGAATTTATTCCCTGAGCCCGTACACGCTCGAGGAAGTGGTAACCCGCAATTATATCGTCAACGAAAAGCCGGACGCAGTCCTGAATATCGTTGACGGAACAAACATTGAGCGTAACCTGTATCTGACCACACAGCTGATTGAGATCGGAATTCCGGTTGTGATTGCAATCAACATGATGGATCTGGTTCGCAAGAATGGTGACAACATTGACATTAAGAAGCTCGGGCAGGAGCTTGGCTGCAAGGTCGTTGAGATCTCGGCGCTGAAGAATGAGCACACGATGGAGGCTGCAGAGCTCTGTATTGCAGCAGCAAAAGAGGGCAAGAAGGAAGAGCTTCCCCATGTCTTTACCGGCAGTGTGGAGCACGCGCTTGCGCATATCGAAGAGTCCATTCAGAATGTCGTGGATCGCCAGGAGCTTCGCTGGTATGCAATCAAGATCTTTGAGCGCGACAGCAAGGCACTGGAGCAGCTGAAGCTGGATCCGTCTCTTCTCCAGCATCTGGAGGAGCACATCAAGGATTGCGAAAAGGAAATGGATGATGATGCAGAATCGATCATCACCAACCAGAGATACACCTACATCACGGATCTGATTCACAAGACCGTGAAAAAGGGCAAGCAGCCCGGCGCACTGACCACTTCGGATAAGATTGACCGGATCGTGACAAACCGGTGGCTTGCTCTTCCGATCTTCGCAGTCGTTATGTTCATTGTGTATTACGTATCTGTCAGCACCCTTGGCGGAATCGTAACCGACTGGACAAATGACACACTGTTCGGCACCTGGATTCAGCCCGGTGTTGAAACGCTTCTGACCAATGCGGGAGCCTCTGACTGGCTGATCTCCCTCGTTGTTGACGGAATCATCGGCGGACTTGCCGCACCGATCGGCTTTGTTCCCCAGATGGCAATCGTGTTCCTGTTCCTGAGCTTCCTCGAGGATGTCGGATACATGGCCCGCGTTGCATTCATCATGGACCGTATCTTCCGCAGATTCGGACTTTCCGGAAAGAGCTTCATTCCCTTCCTGATCTCCTCCGGCTGCGGCGTTCCCGGAATCATGGCTACGCGTACGATTGAATCCGAGAAGGATCGCCGGATGACCATGATTACCACAACCATGATTCCCTGCGGTGCAAAGCTTCCTGTCATCGCACTGATCGCCGGCTATTTGATGGGCGGTGCATGGTGGATGGCTCCCACGATGTATTTTGCAGGGATTGCACTGGTTATTATCTACTGCATCATCCTGAAGAAGACCAAGTTCTTCTCCGGCGATCCGGTTCCGTTTGTTATGGAGCTTCCTGCTTATCACCTTCCTTCCCTGAAGGGAATTCTCCTTCATGTGTGGGAGCGTGTGTGGGCATTTATGAAGAAGGCAGGTACCATCCTGTTCCTTTGCTGCGCGGTAATGTGGTTCCTTGGAAGCTTTGGCTTTGCAGACGGAGCATTCGGTCTGGTGGATTCCGCAGATTCTCTGCTGGCTTCGATCGGCGGTGTTCTTGCTCCGATCTTCGCACCTCTTGGATTCGGTACCTGGCAGGCGGTTGCATCCTCTCTGTCCGGCTTCGTAGCAAAGGAGGGCATTGTTTCCACCATGTCTCTTCTGTCTTCTCTGGGAGAGGAGATCGAAGAGTACGATGCTTCGATGCACGCTGCATTCCAGGCGTTTTTCCCGACAAGCATTGCGGCAGTGTCCTTCCTGATTTTCAACTGCTTCGACTCACCGTGCCTTGCAGCAATTTCGACCATGGCAAAGGAAATCGGAAGCCGTAAGTACTTCTGGTATTCCATCCTGTTCCAGAACGTTGCAGCTTACTGCGTGACCCTGATCATTTATCAGCTGGTCGGTGTTGCAATCGGCGAAGTCGTATTCGGACCGGCAACTGTTGTTGCGGGAATTCTTCTGATCGGTGTTCTCTATCTGCTGCTTCGCAAGGATCCGAACAGAGAAACGAAGAACGTTAAGGCGCTTGGACAGGCCTGATCATCGGACACAGAAAGATACATACAGGGAAAAGGATGCACCTGCAGGGGAATACCCGCAGGTGCATCTTGCAAATGAGGTTGTTTTCCATGAAAATAAATGTTCCGGTAAATCAAACAGATATGATCATTCTGGTGATTCTCATAATCCTGTTTGCGGTGGGCATCCGGATTGTAATCGGTTTTTTCAGAAATCCTGTACACAAAGATACGCAGGATCGCGGTGAGGAAAAAGACGGGAGGCAGTCATGACAGGAAGGATTGTGGATGTGGTGGTACTTGCACTGGTTCTTGCGGTGTGTGCACTGTGCATACGGAGACTGATATTAAATAAGAAGAACGGCATCAGCAACTGCTCCGGCTGCAGCGGCTGTGCTTCGCATGGAAGCTGCACAAGGGATGTGCCGGACCGCTTCAAATTGAAGAAAAACTGAAAAAATAAGGAGGCTCTCAACATGGTACAGGTTACGCTGAAAATCGATGGGATGATGTGCGGCATGTGTGAGGCGCATGTTGGAGATGCCATAAGAAAGCAGCTTCCGGAGGCCAGAAAGGTATCTGCTTCTGCAGGAAAGGGCGAGGCAAAATTTCTTCTGGAGAACGAGCTTCCAAAGCCGATGCTGGAGCATGAGCTTCACAGGGCAATGGATCCTCTCGGCTATAAGCTCCTGTCGGTTGCAATCGGTGAGCCGGAGGTGAAGAAGGGCTTTTTTCATTTCGGAGCCCGATAAAACAGAACGCTTTGCAAGGAAAGAGGAAAGTGTATAATGTGGACTATGCCCGGCAGATACCGGACATGGTCTTTTTTTATCTTATAACGGACAGAGAGAAGGCATATATGCAGAATCTTGTTTTACATGAAGGAAGACCGGAGAATACGGAGGGACGGGAAGAAAAGGAGATCCGGGTTTATGATCTTCTGGATTCTCTCGGAATCCATTACTGGCGCACGGATCATGAGCACGCGGATACAATGGAAGCCTGCCAGGACATTGATGCAGTATTGGACTGTCTGATCTGTAAGAATCTGTTCCTGTGCAACCGGCAGCAGACGAAGTTTTATCTCCTGCTGATGCCGGGAGACAAGGTATTTAAAACCAAAGAGCTTTCTTCCCAGATCGGCTCTGCAAGGCTGTCCTTCGGATCTTCGGAGAAAATGCTGGAATATCTGGACATCTGCCCGGGATCTGTGAGTGTGATGGGACTGATGAATGATCCGGAGAATCATGTTCAGCTTCTGGTTGATGAGGATGTTCTGAAGCATGAGGATTTTGGATGCCACCCGTGCGTCAACACGTCCAGTTTGAAGATGAAGCTTTGTGATGTGATGGAGAAGTTTCTCCCTGCGGTTCACCACGATCCGGTTATGGTGAAGCTGGTGGGGGAAGATACAGAATAAGAAAGAACGAGGACAGCAGATGAGCAGTATCCGTGAAGAAGCGCGCAGAATGAAGCTTGCGGCGCCGCACCTTGCAGCAGCACCGATCGCACAGAGAAATGCAGCACTGGCGAATATCGCAAATGAGCTGGAGAAGCATCAGGTAGAGATCTTCCAGGCAAACGCACTGGATCTGCAGGAAGCGATGGAAGAGGGAATCGCTCCTGCCATTCAGAAACGTCTGAAGTACGATGCGGTGAAAATGCGTGACAGCATTGCCGGTCTTCGTGAGCTGGAGAAGCTGGAGGATCCGGTCGGAAAGATACTCCTTGAGCGGGAGCTGGATGAAGGACTGGTGCTCCGGCGTGTCAGTGTACCGATCGGGGTGATCGGGGTCATTTTCGAGGCAAGACCGGATGCGATGGTGCAGGTTGCTTCCCTGTGCATTAAGAGCGGAAACTGTGCGATTTTAAAGGGCGGGAAGGAAACTGCGGCGACAAACCGTGCTCTGTTTGAAATCATTCAGAAGGCGGTTCTCGAGGCGGGACTTCCGGAGCACTGTCTTTTTCAGGCGGAGCAGCACAGTGAGATCGATGAGCTTCTTGCCTGCGATCAGGAAGTGGACCTTCTGATTCCGAGGGGATCCAACCGTTTTGTGCGATATATCATGGAGCACACAAAGATTCCGGTGATGGGACATTCGAGCGGAATCTGCCATATCTATGTGGATGACAAGGCGGATCAGGCGGAGGCAATCCCTGTGATTGTGGATGCCAAGACGCAGTATCCGGCGGCCTGCAATGCCGTGGAGACACTTCTCGTGAACCGGAAGATCGCAGAGGGGTTCCTTCCGAAGGCTGCAGAGGCGCTGACGGAAGCGGGCGTAAGGCTCCGCGGAACGAAAGAGGCGGCAGAGCTTCTGGAGAAAGCCTCCGGCAAAGGGAGAATTGCCCCGGAGGATATCATGAGCGATGAGGATTTTGCCGCGGAGTACAATGACCTTGTGATTTCCATCCGGCTTGTGGAGGATGTGGAGGAAGCAGCCTGCCACATCAATGCATTCGGCTCGCATCACACGGACTGCATTCTTACCGAGGATGATGCGGCGGCGGAGTACTTCATGCAGATGGTGGACAGCGCAGGGGTGTACCGGAACTGCTCCACAAGGTTTGCGGACGGCTACCGCTACGGCTTCGGAGCAGAGGTTGGAATCAGCACCGGCAAGCTTCATGCAAGAGGCCCGGTTGGTCTGGAGGGTCTTGTTACCTATAAGTACCGTCTCGTTGGAGGCGGTCAGATTGTGGCGGACTATGCTTCGGGAAGAAAGCAGTTTCACCACAGAGATCTGTAAAAGGAATTGACAGAAGGAGGATATTACAATGGCAAAGACGTACACAGTTACCATTACCATGGAAGACGGCGGTGTGATGAAGGGAGAGCTTTACCCGGAAATTGCACCGATCACCGTGGAGAACTTCAGGAAGCTCTGCGATGAGAAGTTCTATGACGGACTGACCTTTCATCGTATCATCAAGGGCTTTATGATTCAGGGCGGCGATCCGGACGGAAACGGAACCGGAGGCCCCGGTTACAGCATCAAGGGAGAGTTTTCCGCAAACGGCGTTCCGAATGATCTGAAGCATACGCGCGGCGTTCTGTCCATGGCACGTGCGATGGACCCGAACTCCGCAGGATCGCAGTTTTTCGTGATGCACCAGGATGCCCCGCATCTGGACGGACAGTATGCGGCCTTCGGAAAGATTACGGAGGGACTGGATGTTCTGGACCGGATTGCAGAGGTGAAGACCAACTGGAGCGATGAGCCGTGGGAGCCGCAGGTCATCCGTACCATCGAAGTGACGGAGGACTGAGAGTTTCCCGCATCCGGGAAACTCCTGCAGGAAGGTCAGGAAATTTTAATATTGTGAGAAACCGGAAAGAGCTGAAGCGTGTGCATCAGCTCTTTCTTTTTTCTGCGGCTGATAGGGAAAACAGAGCCGTCCGACATGACGAAGTCGTTTCCCCGGACTTCACGGATATGCTGCATGTTCAGAAGAATGCCGCGGCTGCAGGGAAGAAACCGGTCCTTTGGAAGAAGACGGGCGGCATCCTGAAACCGGAGGCGAATGCGGTAGCTGCGGTTTGTGCAGGAGAAGATGACATAGTGGCGGTCGGCGGAAAGAGAAAGAAGCTCGCGGAAAGGAATCTGAATCGGAAGGGAATCCGCGGAAGAGGGCAAGAAAAGGGAGCTTTTCGAGTCGTCCGAAAGCTCAAAGCATACTTCGCCGTCCATTTCCTGTCCGAGCAGCAGAAGGTCATTGGCAAGACAGTCAATGTTGTGAGGGGAGAGTTCTGAAATCTGGATGCGGATTTTCTGCATAAAGTGTCCTTTTGTGCCATGGAAGTACCGCTCGTGCCCGAAGGCTTTTCTTCATGAGATGAACTCCTATAATGGGAAATGCGCACAGAGATTTCCGCCCCGGAAATCGCCGGAGAACGGACCCGGTTCTGCAGACGCAGACGGCGCAGACCTATCTTCAACCGGCATATGCCGGACATGTCTATTATCTTTTCACAGGAGTATCAGTCATGAGAGAAATCAGAACGGTGCAGAGAATTTTCAGGAGGAACAGGCCTGTACGCGCAGATACCGGGAAGTGGATTGCGTTTCTGGCTGTTCTTGGGTTGCTGACAGGGAATCTGATTCTTCCGGTGAGAGCGGAAGAACATGCGGAGAATCTCCGCGGATATGAGGCCGGAGAAACTGCGGTCTCCGGAACCGATGAGGACAGTATAACACAGTCGGCAGAAAACGGCGGTGTTCATGTGAGGAAAACTCTCCGGGACAACGGGGACGGAACGTATCAGATCGAACTGGAATCCTGGGTGACAGGCGGTACGAAAACGGAGCAGGTTCCAACGGATGTGGTTCTTCTGATGGATACGTCCGGAAGCATGCGGCTTCCCTGTCCGGGGGCGACGGATCGTCTGGCGGCATTGAAGACGGCAGCCTGTGCGTTTGTGGATTCCATACAGGAGCAGAACGCAGGGACGGATCCCTCCGGGCAGAGCAGAATTGCACTGATCCAGTACAGCTCCGCAGCCAACACCGGAATCCGGAGGCATCTTACCTGCGCCGATGCGGAGGGAGCAGCTTCTCTTAAGACGGCCATTCGAAGTTTTGAAAAGGGCGGCAGAACCCGCATGGATCTTGGAATGGAGCTCGCCGAGGAGATCATGAACACGGAGTCAGATGCCGGACGCAGCCGGGCCGTGGTGCTGTTTACGGATGGTGTTCCTGCAAATGAAGACTATGACGGCTTTGTCATGGCGACAGCAAACCGGACCCTTGCGGCAGCGAAGAGGCTGAAGGAGAACGGGATCGAAGTATTCGGGCTCAGCATAGAGCAGTATGCGAAATGTACCCCGGGGGAGGCAATGCCGGTTTATACACCGCACAGTGCGGCGAACTACATTGCCCCGTACTATGGGATCGGCGGTGTGAACACCAGCAATGAGAACGCGATTGCACTGGAAAACCGTCTGATGTATCTGGTGACCTCTGCCAATCCGCATGCACAGGACATGGATACACCGAATGCGGAGGATCCGTCGGATCCGGGAAAGACCGTGGGGCAGAAGCGTGAGACCTATTATTTTACCGCCCAGACGTCGGACGAGCTGTCGGCTGTCTTCCGGAACCTCGCCTCCCAGGTGGGAACAGCGGACCGATCTCTTGGAAGGGATGCACAGGCAAGAGATGACATCCTGTGGCCGTTCCGGAGAACGGAGGGCACAATGGTCCGGGCATATGAATCGGCCTATCTGGGGAATGAAGGGTGGGCAGAGCGAAGAGAAATTACCGATCAGCTCTTCGTGCAGGACACAGAAGGAAGCGTTAAGGCGCAGGGCTTTGATTATGCCGGCAATTACGTATCGGAAGAACCACATCCGGGAACGGCTTCCGGAGAAGAACCATTTCGCGGAAGCAAACTGATCCTGTCTTTTTCCATCAGGCCGCAGGCAATATTCGGCGGCAATCAGATTCCAACCAACAGTGAATTATCAGGAATATATGCGGACGAAGCGGCAGAGGAGGCAGAAGTCCGGTATCCGGTCCCGAAGGCAGATCTGAAGCTTCGCTATGCCATCGGAATGACCGATCGAAGGGTGTATGTACCGGATCCGGCAAACCTGGAGACGCTCGTTCTGTTCCCGGAGGATTTCCGGGCCGACGGAAGCAGGAATGCCTACGTAAATATCCGATATGAAATGACGGATGAGAACGGCGGTATCGCCGGAACTCTGGAAATTCCGGCGGGAGAAAAGCTTGAGAACTGCAGCTGGCAGTGGACGAAAGAAACGGCTGACCGCTGCGGGCAATATAAGCTGAGCTGTACGGTTACGCCGGTTAAGGATGGCCATTTTCCGGAAAAAGAGCTGACCCGGCAGGGAACGGTTCACATCTTTCATCCTGAGATTCTGTTCGAGGACTCAACGCAGTATATCGGAGATCCTTCGGATACCGTCCCCGGTGATTCCACAGAAGGGGGTGTTCTGGGAGAACATCTTGGAAGAATCCGGTGGATCTGCGGGGATGATACGGCTTCCATTTCGGAGGAAGAGCCGGAGCTTGGGTTCCGGATTGCTGTCCCGGAGGGATTGCGACAGGAGAACGGAAGGTGGGTGATTGCAGGAAAGGAGGATATTCCGGTGATTACAGGAGTTTACCGGACGAAAGAAGGGCAGCTTGGCGAAGACATTACCGGGGAGACGGACTCCCTTCATGCATGCGAAAGGGCGGACTGCGGGTATGAGGAGGAGAACAGAGACAGGACAGGCACTCGATACCTGATCCATGTACTTGAGCGTCCGATGCAGGAGAAGGTCTGTCTTCCGAATACCGGAGGAGAAGGAACACTTCCCTATGTCGGGGGAGCTGTTTTGCTGGGGATGATGGGGGAAGGCATCAGCAGACACACAGGAAAAGACAAGAACGGAAACAGAAAACATAAATCATCTGAATGGGGGAAATGAACATGAGAAACAGAAACAAAATGTTACAGAGAGCGGTATTGGCAGCAGGAATTCTGGGTGTCGGTCTGATTCCGAAGGTATCGGTGCTGGCGGCACCGGAGCTTCCGAAGGGAACCATCACGGCCGTGAACGTGAAAGAAAGCGGAGTGGCTGTGACCGCCTACCAGCTTGTGGACGGAACCTACTCGAAGGAAGGAAAGCTCACCGGCTATGTATTAACAGACGGCACGAATATGAAGCTCGCAGATCCGCAGAATCCAACATCCGGGGAGATCACGGCAATTGCAGATTATATTGAGGCAAATCCGGGACGGGTTCAGGGACAGACGATGACGCTGCAGAATGCGGAAACGGGAACGTATACCCTGCAGACAGAGCCGGGGGAATATCTGATTCTGGTAACCGGATCCGGAAGTGTTGTTTACAATCCTGCGGTGGTATCGGTCAACGTGACGGATGCAGACCGGATGTCTCTGGAAAATGGAAGTGTGGACTATCTTGGGTGGTTTCGCACGGGAGACACCGCCTATCTGAAATCCTCCACAACAGGTTTGAAGAAGTCGGTCCTCTCCGAAGGCAGGAAGGTGAGCGGAGTTTCGGCTTCTGTAGGAGATACGCTTGATTTTGTCATCGATGCCATGACCATCCCTTCTTATTCGACAAGCTATTCGAAGGTGATTTATCAGATCACCGATCACCTGGAAAGCGGGTGCTTCGGTGAAATCAGGAATCTGAAGGTTCGCGTGAACGGAGCGGAGACGGAACCGGGGGCAGATACATGGACGGTGAAATACGGGGAGAAGAAGGACTCCTTTGAGCTTTCCTTTGCCGATGCCTTTTTGCGGACGCATGGAACACAGTCCGTGGAAATCACCTATCAGTCGGTTCTGACGGGAAAGGCGGGGCTTAACTTCGCAGAGAATACCAATACGGCGGTTCTGAAGTATTCGAATAACCCGGCAGATGCGAACGGGGTAAAGGAGCTGACCTCCACAACGTATCAGTATACGTTCGGTCTCGGAGCCAACATTGATGCAGAAGCGGATAAAAAGGATCAGACTGAGACAGGAGAGCTCAACAAGGTGACCAGAGCGGACGGGACTTCGGCTTATGAGAAGACCGAAACCACATATTCCGGAACAGGGGCTTCTTCAACCATGCGCAGCAGGTATGCGCTGCAGGGAGCAGAATTTACTCTGTATTCGGATGCGGAAATGCTGCAGAAGGTGAAGGAGGCTGTCTCGGATCAGAACGGAAGACTTACCTTTACCGGGCTGAAGGAAGGTTCTTATTATCTGAAGGAAACGAAGGCGCCTGCAGGCTACGCCTCCAATGAGAAGAAGTTCCATATCATCATTGAAGCACAGTTTCGTGAAGATGGTGTCATGAACCGATATACCGTGACAACAAAGGAGATGCTTGCGGACGGAAGCGAGAGTGAAGCCGGTTCTGCGGTATACACTTCGGTTCCCAGCGTGCAGGAGGATGGAAGTGTGACGAATACGGTGACCAGAACGGAAACTCCTGCGGAGATCCTGAATGTACCGCTCGCGAAGCTTCCCACGGCAGGAGGTGCGGGGACGTTTGGCTTTGTGCTTGCAGCAGCAGGAATGAGCGGCGGGATGGTCATCTGGAAGCTTACGGCAAGGAAGAGAAGACGCTGACGGGAAAACGGAAGAATGCAGGGCGAACTGAGAAAAACGCTGGAGACATTGGCTGTTCTGGGCATTCTGGCGACCGGCTTTTATCCGCTCGTCAGCAACGCATGGAATCAGAGGGCAGCAGACCGGATGATGGTCGAGTACCGGAAATCTCTGTGGACGGACGGAACAGAGGATATGATGCGGGCTGTGAAGTCAGAGGCGGAAGGCTACAATCAAAGGCTGATGCTGTCCGGCGGCGGGATGAATGAAAAAGAGGCAGGAAGCGATTATGAAAGCATGCTTAATCCTGATGGAAGCGGCGTCATGGGATATCTTGAGATACCAAAGATATCGGTCAGTCTGCCAATTCTGCATGGAACCGGGGACGAAGTCCTTGCAAGAGGAATCGGACATCTTCAGGGATCGAGTCTTCCGGTGGGAGGAAAAGGGACACACGCGGTGCTGACCGGGCACCGCGGTCTTCCGTCAGCAAGACTCTTTACGGATCTGGATCAGATGGAGGAGACAGACCGTTTCCGGATCCTGACACTTGGAGAAGAGCTGGATTATGAAGTGTCGGAAATCCGGACGGTTCTGCCGGAGAATACCCGGGATCTGAAGATTTTACCGGAAGAAGATCTTGTAACGCTTGTTACCTGCACGCCGTACGGTGTCAATACGCATCGCCTTCTGGTGACGGGAAAACGGATCCGGGAGGACGGAGAAGCAGAATCGACACGGGAGATCATGGAAAACAGGGAACGGGAGAATGTGGAAGAGGTGAAGCATCAGGCTGCAAGGTGGGTACGATTGCCTGGCTTTCTATGGAAGAAGCCGGCTGTGGTCTTTGCGGCAGCAGGTGTGGTCATCTGCGCTTTTATGCTGCGGATTCTGTGGATCTGGACAGTATACCGGGGACGGAGAAGGAATGTGGAAAGGCTGCGCAGTAAGAGAAGAATCCGCAGCGTTTCGGGAGGAAAACAGTCTTGAAGAAACGAAAAAGAAAAGGAGCGGCGGTTCTTGGGATAACAGCAGTCTTGCTGGTTGTGGTGAGTCTGATTGGAGGCCTGCAGGTACATGCAGCAGAACGGGATCGCGGACAGATTCGAATTGTTTATGCCTGTGATAATGGAAGGACACGGATCAGCGGCGCCTGGTTTTCCGTACTGAAGATCGCAGATACCGGAGAAGCCCGGGCGGAAGAGCTCCGAAGCGGTGGAATAAGCGCGTCCAGACTTCTTGAGGATTATCAGAAAAGCGGGGCGGGTAATGCATGGTCCTGCAAGACGAATTCCGGGGGAGAAGCCACATTTGAGAATTGTCCGGACGGAGTCTATCTGATCTGGCAGAGCGGAAGTGAAGAACAAAGCACAATGTTTGAAACTGCACTGCCTTTTCTGACGGAGCTGCCGCTTTATGAAGAGGAATCTGGCAGATGGAACCGGACTCCATATGTCTATCCGAAAACAACCAGGAAACCGGCAGAGCAGGAACAGAATGCTCCGCCGGATCAGCAGAAGCCTGAGGAGCCGCAGCCGGTTCAGGAGATCAGTGCACCTTCGGAGCGCGGGCAGGGAACAGGAGATGATTCTTATGCACTCTGGTATATTCTCATATCCGCAGGTTCCCTGTGCGGGCTTTTGACAGCGGTTTATCGAAGATTTTAGGGAAATTTCATTGTATTTTACTTTCGCCTTTCGCTACAATATTCGTTAGTTTTATAAAATCAGCCGGTACCGGAGTGCTGTCCGGGTGACTGCAGCGGGGAGGATTGACGAAATGGCGGAAGGAAACAGAAAACGGGTGCTGGCACTTATGCTGGCAGGTGTTCTGGCGGTTGGAATTTCCGGCTGCTCCAAGAGTGCAGGGGCAGGGGAGATTTCGGCAAAGGGATACAGCGAAGAGCAGGTGAAGCTGAGGAATATCACCACCTACCACAGTTTTACCGGCAACATTGCACCTGTTACAGAGAAAAATGTTCTTCCGGATCTTACCGGGGTGAAGGTCATCAGAGTGAATGTGGAAAAGGGAGATGAGGTGCATGCGGGCGATGTGCTTATGACCCTGGACGAAGACAGTCTGAATGAGCAGATTGCCGAACTGCAGGCATCCATTAACGCAGCGGATACTTCCGTTTCCATGAGTGTTACCTCCGCACAGCAGGCCTATAACAATTATCAGCAGAATCTGAATGATGGTCTTGACGCGAACATCACAAGCGCGAAGAACAGCATGGATTCTGCCTGTGCTGCGCTGGTATCGGCCCAGCAGAACTACAATAACGAAGTGAATCTGAACAATCAGCAGCTCTCCCAGACGATTCTGTCAGCGAAGCAGAGCGTGGACAGCACGTATTCCAGTCTGCAGTCCGCACAGTCACAGCTGGAGCAGGCGCAGCTGAGCGTGGATCACGCAAGAGAGAACAGACAGAAAGCCGCAGATAAGGGGATTGGCGAAGACGATCTGTATCAGTACGATCAGCAGATTGCTTCTGCGGAGCAGCAGGTGAATTCTGCGCAGACTGCGGTCGATAACGCGGAGAAGCTGTATAACGATGCCGTCAACGGTTATGAGGCAGCGAAGATCGGGGAAGAGAACAATCTGACGGCACTCTATGACGCCCTGATCCAGGCACAGACTGCCTATGTCAATTCTGTAGACGCCTATAATACAGCAGTTCGCGGCTCGGAGCAGCAGCTTCAGTCTTATGCGACGCAGGTTCAGACAGCGAAGGCCGGAAGCACCCAGCAGGATGCAAACCGCCTGAAGCTGCAGGATCTCCAGAATCAGCTTGGCGACTGCAATGTCAAATCCCCCATTGACGGAGTCATCACACAGCTCAACGTGAAAGAGGGAGACATTGCGGCAACAACGCAGCCTGCTGCAGTTGTGACGAGCTTTGACAAAATGAAAATCGACATCAAGATCAATGAGTATGACATTCTCGGTGTGGAAGAAGGAAAGCCGGTCACCATTAACATCGATGCACTGGACAAGGACTACCAGGGGAAGATCAAGAACATATCCCGTGTGGCGACCATAGAGAATGGAGTGTCTTATTTCGAATCCGAGGTGGATTTTGACGGAGATGAAGACGCAAGAAGCGGAATGAGTGCGGAGGTGCGGCTGGTCACCAGTGAGGCGGATAACACAACCTCAATCAGCGCAGAAGCGATTCAGACGGCGGAGGACGGTTCCACGTTTGTTTATATGTATGCGGATGACAAGAAGAAAACGCTGAAGGAGCAGCCGGTCACGCTGGGCATTTCAGACGGTACCTTTACGCAGATTACGGAGGGTCTGTACCCGGGAGATACCATTCTGTATAAGCCGTCCATGAATCTGGACATGATGTACGGTATGCAGGTGCCTGCGGAATAATCTGCAGGACAGCCATCGGGAAATGCAGAAGGGGAAGACTCACTGCTGCAGGAAAACTGCGGCAGAGAAGGGATCGTCGGGAAAAATGATTTTTTCCAGAAAAAAGAAAGAATCTGCAGCTGCTGCGGAAAAGGAGAGCCTGCCGGAGGAGAATGAGATCCTGAAGATGAAGGGGATCACCAAGGATTATGTGATGGGCGATGAGGTATCTCATGTCCTGAAGGGAATTGATCTCACGGTAACAAAGGGGGAGTTCCTTGCGGTGCTGGGGCCCTCCGGCTCCGGAAAGTCGACACTGATGAATATCATCGGCTGTCTGGATACGCCTACGTCCGGTGATTACTGGCTTTCCGGACGGCACATTGCGGTGCAAAGCGAAGCGACTCTTGCAAAGATCCGGAGCAAGGAGATCGGTTTTATTTTTCAGTCCTTTTATCTGCTGCAGAGGCAGACTGCCTTTGAAAATGTAGAGCTGCCGCTGATTTACTCCGGAATGTCGGAGAAGGAGCGGAAGAAACGCGTGCGCGAGGTGCTCGAGCGTGTGCAGCTTGCAGATAAGATGGACCATTATCCCAACCAGCTTTCCGGAGGACAGCAGCAGAGAGTTGCGATTGCGCGAGCGGTTGCGAACAATCCGACGATTCTTCTTGCTGACGAGCCGACCGGTGCCCTTGACCAGAATACGGGACGACAGGTCATGGAGCTGTTCCATTCTCTGAATGAAGAGGGCAGAACCATCATCATGATTACGCATGACAGCAAGATCGCAGCTCATGCACAGAGGATCGTCAGAATCCTTGATGGGAATATCAGTGCAGGAGGACTGGAGGATGCTTAAGCTGATCGGGCAGAGCTTTCGAATGTCTCTGCAGAATATTAAGAACAATAAAATGCGCTCGTTCCTGACGATGCTGGGAATTGTCATCGGTGTTGCGGCGGTAATCGGCCTGATTACCATCGTTCAGGGAGTAACCTCTACGGTGATGGACCAGTTCGAGGGACTGGGAGCCGGAACACTGACGGTGAGTGCTCCGGGAACAGCCCTGAAAAGCGGACTTTCCGACAGCGACCTTGCACTTCTTGAAAAAGCGGAAGGCGTTGGCGGAATTTCTCCGACGGTTTCTGTCACCACAACCGCAGTCAGCGAGGGAAATGTCTGTGACAAGATTTCGGTAAGCGGAAAGGATACGATTTACTTCAGACGCAATGACATCATTCAGTCCGGCCGTGCATTCAACGACGCGGAAACAAACGGAGACACACGGGTGTGCATTGTGGACATGAATTTTGTGAAGAACGTGATGCAGGGGCGTCAGGTGCTGGGCAGCACGGTGATGCTGGATGGATATCAGTATAAGATCATCGGTATCGAGAAAAAGGATAACTCACTGATGTCTTATTACATGGATACGTCGGATCTTGACGGCTCCGTGATCATTCCTTACCGCAATGCGCTGACGATGTCCGGGGCGGCCAATGTCACGAGTCTCGATGCGTACATTGCGGATGGGTATTCCAGCAGTGAGGTGGAAGCGAATCTCCGGAGAGTGCTCGATAATATCTACAACGGAGCGGACAATGCCTACAGTGTCATCAATCTGGAAAGTCTGATGAGCAGCATGGACACCGTGGAAGGGATGATGACCACGATGCTGGGCGGCATTGCGAGCATTGCGCTTCTGGTAGGCGGGATCGGTATCATGAATATGATGCTCGTTTCCGTAACAGAACGGACGAAGGAGATCGGTCTTCGGAAGGCCCTTGGAGCAGAGCCGATCCGGATCCAGATGCAGTTTCTGATTGAATCCATTACGCTGTCACTCCTGGGAGGCCTGATTGGAGTTGTGTTTGGTATGCTGATCGCTTTTGTCGGGGCAAAGGCGCTTCAAAGCAATTTTACCATCTCCCCGGGGGCTATTTTGCTGGGAGTTGGTTTCTCTGCAGTGGTAGGAATTATTTTCGGCTGGGCGCCCGCAAGACGTGCGAGCCGGTTGAATCCGATTGATGCACTTCGTTCGGAGTGATTGTGTGAGAGGGAGCTGAAGATGAGCAGAAAAGAAAACAGAAAGAAGATCAAGGTAATTGCACTGATGTCAGCGGCAGCGATGAGCTTTGGCTGCGCTGCCGGTATGCCGGCGCTGTCACTTGGAGTACAGGCAGCAGGTCCCGCATATGAATCGAAATGGACGGTGCAGTATCCGTTCCTGACGCTGCTGAAGTCATCGCTCCTGAATCCGTATACCGATTCCAACGGAATCTATGAGCAGCTCAAGCAGGGAATCAAGTATCAGACCGTCAGCGAGACCGATATTATGCAGCTTCTGCAGGAAGGATACCGGATTCCCGCAGATGTCCTTCAGAGACTTTATGCAGAAGGCTGGATTTCCGGATATCTTTACAAGACGGTAAGCGGACAGCCGTTTACCGCCGCGGATTTTAAGGACGTGTTCGATGCTTCCTATTATGTCAGTGCCAATCCGGTGATTGCAGCGGCTGTTCAGAACGGAACTCTGCCGGGAGATGAAATGTCACTGTTTCTGAATTATCTGACCTGTGGCATTCCGGCCGGATTAAACGGGAGCAGCAGCTTCAGCTTTGCCTATTTCGAGGCGCATTATCCTCAGATCGCAAAGGCTCTGGAAAATGATAAGATGGCCGAAGCAGCCTACTATATTCTGAATAAGAATTCCCAGCACCTGAAAGGGAATGCCTGAGATGAGTACAGAAAAGAAATTCAGGGTATCGCTGGTTCCCTGTGATAATTATGAGAAGAATACGGTCCGGTCTGCCATGCGGGAGCTTCTGGCTCCGCTTGGCGGACTGGATTTTGTATCACCGGGCATGACCGTTGCCATTAAGGTAAATCTTGTCACAGGGGCAGCGGAGAATAAGGCGGTAACCACGCATCCGGAGCTTGTGGCGGCTTTGTGCGAGATGCTTGTGGAGCGAGGAGCGGAGGTAATCGTTGGAGACAGTCCCGGAGGTCTGTTTACCAGGGGTGCCCTTCAGAGTGCATATCGGGGTGCCGGCTATGAGAGAATCGAGAAAACGGGGGCGAAACTGAATCTGGATACCTCCGTGCGAAAGGCGGTATTTCCGGAAGCGGTCAGTGCAAAGGCATTTGATTATACCGGCTGGCTGGATCAGGCGGATGTGATCATTGATTTTGCAAAGCTGAAGACGCACGCCATGCTGCGAATGACCTGCAGTGCCAAGAATCTGTTCGGCGTGGTTCCGGGAACAACGAAGCCGGAGTACCACATGCGGTTTCCGGAGCCAGTGGCATTTGCCAATATGCTGGTGGATCTGAATGAATATTTCCGGCCGAAGATCCGGCTTGCCATTGTGGATGCAGTGGACGGAATGGAAGGAAACGGTCCGACGAGCGGAACGCCGCGGCATATCGGTGTGCTGGCGGCATCCGAAGTGACCTATGCGGTGGATTTGATCTGTGCATCTCTGATTGGGATGCAGCGTTCGGATATCCTGTATCTGGAAGAGGCATGGAAACGGGGTGTTGCCCCCGGAAGCCGGAAAGAGATAGAGATCTGCGGAAGCAGACCGGAGAAGTATACCATTCCGGATTTCAAACGAAATACTCTGAATCAGAGCATTTCGTTTGGCTCGGAAGGTGCAGTCGGAAGACTGACGGCCGGATTTCTGAAAATTGCGCTTGCATCCGGTCCCAGAGTGACGAAAAAGGAGTGCACAGGCTGCGGGAAATGCAGCAGGACCTGCCCGGCACATGCCATCCTGATGACGGATGGGAAGCCTGTGGTAAACCGGCATAAATGTATCGGCTGCTTCTGCTGTCAGGAATTCTGTCCCACAGGTGCCATGAAGGTGCATCATACGCTTCTTGCAAGAGCCATGGCCTCTCTTGGAAAAGGAAAGCAGTGACTGGCCTGCCAGCCAGTCGGAAGGCACAAGGATATTTGTGTCAGAAACGGAAGAACAGACCAAGCTTCTTCAGCGGTGCGCGGAGAGCCATGTAGAGAACAACGACAATCACAGCGGATACCACGGAATTCAGAAGAGTTACAGCAAAGTTGATTGCGAAGGAAACTTCTGCGGCGGGCTTTCCGAGAATCAGAATCTTGTAGAAATAACGAAGAAGCGGGTCGAAGATCGCATTGAAGGCAAGACCTGCGATGGTTGCAAGAACAACCCAGCGAAGGACCTTTTTGTTATCTGTTTCGGTGGAGATGTGGCCGAGCTTGTGCGCAACGAGGCCGACAAGCAGGCCGATCAGAAACTTGATCACAAAGGTGATCGGAGCTTCCACAATGTAGACAGGATCGATCAGATCTGCAATGGTAAGTCCGATGGCTCCGCCGATTCCGCCGTACAGGCTGCCAAGAAGGAGTGCGCCGAGGACGACGAAGGCATTTCCGAGATGAATGGAAACCTGACCTGCTCCGGGAGTGGGAATGCGGATGGCAAGATAGGTAAATACGACATAGGTAATGGCTGCGAATACGCCGGCAAAAACCAGCTTGCGCAGTCTGCTGTCCTGTACAGTGTTCTGTGACTCACTCATGATAAATCCTCCCTTGTGTATATCGCTGGATGTATAATATCTGTTACGGTACTTGGTTTGTGACGATGAACTTCCGGAATTAAGTATTCAGTATAAATACAAGTGGAATGGTAACAAGTACCAAAATATGATTATTTTAGCATACCAATTATGACGCGCCGGCCTGCAAATGCTCTGGCGCCGGTATGCAGCTGTGGGAAATCCGCGGCAGAAGGAGGGGAAATGAACAAGAACAGCTTTGCAATGTCCTCGCCGAAGGGGTGGAATAGCTATGATTACTATGATACCTCGGTGACGGAAGCGGAGGTAAAGGCCAACGCGCAGTATCTTGCAGATCATCTGAAGCCCGCTGGATATGAGTATGTGGTCATCGATATCGAATGGTATTCCAGAGATGCGGGAACGAAGCGGCCGGAAATTCAGTACATTCCGTTCGGAGACGATGCGATGGATGAGTACGGGCGACTTCAGCCTGCGGAAAACCGGTTTCCGTCTGCAGCAGGCGGGAAGGGCTTTACGGAGCTTGCGGCTTATGTCCACAGTCTGGGCTTGAAGTTCGGTATTCATATCATGCGCGGAATTCCGAGAGCGGCAGCCTTCCGGCATCTTCCGGTGCTCGGAACGGATATGACAGCGGATCAGGTCGCGGATCCGTATTCGATCTGCCCGTGGAATCCGGATATGTACGGTGTTCGGGACATTCCTGCAGGACAGGCATATTACGATTCTCTGATTCAGATGTACGCGGACTGGGGAGTTGATTTTATCAAATGCGATGATATCTGCGATTCCAGACAGTACCCGGACGGCAGTCAGGTGGAGGAGTTTTCCGGATGGCATGAGACCGAGATGATTCACCGCGCCATTCTGAAGACGGGCCGGCCGATCGTCCTGTCGCTTTCTCCGGGACCGGCACACATTGATCGTGCATGGTTCTATGCAAAGAATGCAAACATGTGGCGGATTACCGATGACTTCTGGGACAGCTGGCCGCTTCTTCTGGACATGTTCAGCCGCTGTGAGAAGTGGCAGGATCATGTGACCTGCGGCTGCTATCCGGACTGCGATATGCTCCCGATCGGTGTGATCGGAAAGACCTTCGGCGAAGAGCGCCGTTCTGCCTTTACAACCACAGAGATCCGTACGATGCTGACGCTTTGGAACATGTTCGGAGCTCCGCTTATGATCGGCGGTGAGCTGACGAAGCTCTCTGATGAAGAGGTTCGCATGCTGACGAACAAGGAGCTTCTTGCGCTGAACGACGGACAGCATTTCGGAAGACAGATTCTGCGAAACGACGAGATGGCAGTCTGGGAGAATACGGACTGCGCCGACGGACATGTGACGGTGGCGATCTTCAACTTATCCGATGAGGATGGAATGCGCAGCGTCTCTCTGGAGACACTCGGGATTGAAAATGAAGATGGAACCGTTCCGCAGACCATGCAGCTGCACGAGCTCTGGGACAAGACGAATTCGACCATCACGGATGGCACAATCGCGGCAGAGGTGCCGGCACACGGAGTGAAGGTGTTCCGTCTGATCGGATAAAAGCCGAAAGGGTTTATACAGAGATGCAGAAAGAGGGCAAGGTGGAAAACACCTTGCCCTCTTCAAATTATGATGTATCCGGCTGGAAACGTTCCTGTCAGTGATTACGGAACGGCAGATTAAAACTCAGAAATATCCAGCTCGCCTGCGGAAGCAGAATCCTTGATTTTCCGGATTTCTGCGCGATAGGAGTAGGAATCACTGACATGAATGGTGACGGTATCACCAACATGGCGGTGAAGCAGCGCCCTCCCGATCGGAGATTCAATGCTGACAATGTTATGAAGGGAATCTGCACGGATGGGGGTTACCAGAGTGTAGACCTCCTCCTCGTCGTCCTCCGGGATGTAGATGGTCACTTCCTTATCGACACCAACCTCATCTTCCGGTGCATCCTCGACAATCTCCGCCGTGCGGAGCATCCGCTCCAGATAGCGGATCCGGCTGTTGTTATGTCCGTTTTCTCTTTTTGCGGCATAATATTCGAAATTCTCAGAACGGTCACCCTGTGCGGCAGCTTCTGCGACGGCAGCGGTCAGCTTCGGACGGAGCTCGACCCGCCTCATTTCAATTTCTGCTTCAATTTTGGCTACATCGCCCTTTGTCAAACGCTGTCCCATGATTTACCTCTTTCCTCTGTGTTATGATGTTCTGAAAACAAATCGTCATGTAAATGAATCAGAACCACTTATCGTCCATCATACCACGATTTCAGGGAAAAGGAGGCTGCCATGGAAACGGAAGAGATCATTCGGACAGGAAATCGAAATGTGCGGATTCGGAAAGTAACAACTGCGGATGCAGAGAAAATGCTGGTCTATCTAAGACAGGTTTCCGATGAAACTCCATATATGATCCGTTATCCGGATGAGGTGCGAAGCTCGGTGGAAGAGGAACGCGCTTTTCTGGAGAAGCTTACTTCCGGCGGACGTAATTTCATGCTGGCTGCTCTTGAATTGAATGAGGACGGGCTGGAAGGGCGAATTGCAGGAAATGTCGGAGTCAATGCGATTGGCAGCACGGAAAAAGTCTGTCACCGGGCATCGCTTGGAATTGCGCTGATTCAGGAGTACTGCGGGATTGGGCTTGGAAGAATTCTGATGGAAAAATCCATTGCGCTTGCCAGTGAACTTGGATATACACAGATGGAACTGGGTGTGTTTGAGAACAATGAACGGGCGCTGCAGCTGTACCGGAAGATGGGGTTTTCTGAAGTGGGCCGCATCCCGAATGCGTTCCGGCTGCGGACAGGGGAACAGATTGCAGAGATTCAGATGGTGAAGGGATGTCAGAAATGACACCCCTTTTTTTATGTCAATAATAGACAAATTCCCGGGTCAATCTTTGTAAGACAGAGCAGAACAAAAAATGATATGATAAGCGCTGAGCATATATTTGTTTGCAAAACATATATTTCTGCAATGTGTGGACACAGTGAATGAGAGATGCACAGGATTGTCATGAGAGAATGCCTTGTATTTTCTCCAAAGAAGGATGCGAACAGACAGTATTATTGATCAAAATGCAGTAAAGGATGGGAGAATTATGAAAGACTATGCGCTTATCAGAAATGCTGAGACCTTTTTATTTTCT
>ERZ1026898.422-NODE-422-length-26622-cov-33.504235_pt1 | contig 26622 bp, 18 predicted proteins | sample MGYA00380178_ERZ1026898 | MGnify/ENA primary metagenome ERZ1026898 (study PRJEB33269, sample SAMEA4719814) | human gut metagenome | biome: human-associated habitat; feature: organic feature; material: feces | place: Cameroon | collected 2013-10 ...
AGGAACGGATTGAGAAGGCGTTGCGCCTTCATCGGTCCGTGATGGCACAAATGCCAACGGGAACAGGTAAGACATACCTGTTAACAGCTGTCATAGACTCTTTTGTGAGCAATAATCCCAAGGAGAAAGTATGGATTGTAGCCCATAGAAGAGAGCTTGTGTCGCAGATAGACGAAACCGTAAGAAAGTTCCATTCCTATTCCTCATCAAATACCTCTTCCCTATTATCATCAGTCAAGGCGATGTCCATTCAGTGGCTGATGAGACACTACGACGAGATAGAGGAAGAACCAGGAATGATAGTGATTGACGAGGCGCACCATGCACTCGCCAAGACCTATAAGGAGATGTGGGAGAGATTCCCGAAAGCTAAGTTCCTGGGACTGACGGCTACCCCTTGCCGATTGAACGGAAAGGGATTCACAGACCTGTTTGATGTATTGGTGCAGTCGTGGGATGTTCCTGAGTTTATCAGCAAGGGAAGATTGGCGACATACGATTTTGTGAGCATCAAATCGGATGGTATGACGCAACGGCTCATCGACTCCTTGCAGAAGCGAGGAGCAGATGGTGACTACCAGAACAAGGAAATGGATATGTTGCTGAATAAAAAGCCGAGCATCGAAAGGCTCTATCGGAGTTTGGAAGAATTTGGTAAAGGCAGAAAGGGCATCGTGTATGCTATCAATATCAGTCATGCTCAGAAAATCACAAAACTGTATCAGGAACATGGCGTGAAAGCCATTGCCATAGACTCGAAGACTCCTGCCACGGAAAGACAACAAGACATTGAAGCCTTCAAGAAAGGCGACATCCAAGTGCTGGTGAATGTGGACATCTTCTCGGAGGGATTTGACTGTCCGGATGTGGAGTTTGTACAGTTGGCACGACCTACATTGTCGCTTGCGAAGTATCTACAGATGGTGGGACGTGGATTGCGAGTGGCTAAGGGAAAGAAGAATTGCTTGATTATAGATAACGTGGGACTGTATCGGGTGTTTGGATTGCCTTCGCAAGTATGGAACTGGAATGCTATGTTCGAGGGAAAGCTGAAAGTTGGTAAGAAGGAGACTGCCAAGGAAAGAGATTTCTTCTTGATGTACGGAAAGCAAGAAACTGTGCCTGTTGGTCAAGACTCGGAAATGATGATGGTGATGAGCCATGAGGAACTGATGCAGTCGTTGCAGTATCGGGAGTTTGTGGATTGCAATGATGATTTTGCCATCGTCAAGTTGAATGATGGAAAGATGACGGTGGTAAACCGGCAAGGCGAACAGGTGATAGAACCAGGCAACTATTATGAAATGAAGTTCTTACGAGGTAATATCTTATCCTATCGACCTCGCAGAAAGACTGTATGTTACTACGACCTCTTGGCGAGAGTTGTCATAGACGAGGACATTCATGAGAAAGATGCTCCCGAGGTAATCACCATCAATAAATGGGAATTCGTCGAATATAATGGTCTCTTCAGGTCTCGTACCTACGAGCACTTTGCTTTGCCTTTTCGCCCTTCCCAATATGACCTATGGAATTATGGATATTATATGATCTACAACTTTCAATGCTCTACAGCCTGTGGTTGTCAGGAATGGATATATAAAGAGGAGGATGGCGGCTCTATGCGTATGTATAAAGAAAACAGTGAAAAGGTTTGTTTTTTACGTGGCGACCATACTCATGTATATTGGCTGTGCGCCGACCTATACGACAGTGGCATAGTGGTCATGGACAGTCATGAGGATTATTACTTCGTTGACTCCAACTTGAAAAAGACCTATATAGGTTGCAATCAACCCAAAACTGAAAGCGAGAATTTGATGGTTGCGATGCCTCGGCTTGGCAAGCAAGTTTATGACATGGAAATGCATCACAGGAAAAAGCAAGAGGAACAGGAGTTATTGCTGATGCAAGAGAAGTCGGAGGCAGGGCATGTAGAATTATATCAAGCAGGAAAGAAATGGGGTGTGAAGGTAGATGGCAAAGTTATCGTGCCACCTCTCTACCATAGTATAGCGCAACCTGTTGGTGTCTATTGCGCCTTTGAACAGATTCCCAGACATTGGGGTGTTATGACATTGAAAGGAAAAGTGATTGTTGATGCCAAATACGAGAAGGTGGAGATTCGTGACAATGGAATTGCCGTGGTAACAGGCATTACGGGAAAAACACAGACAATCAAACTTTTAAAGGTAAAAGAGTAAAAAGGTAAAAAGGATTTTTGCTTTTTGAAATGACAATGAAGAAGATAAAGCTTTTTGATTATCAGGAGGACATGGTGAAGAGAGTACAAGAGGCATTCAAGCATCATGATGCTGTCATGGTACAAATGCCGACTGGAACGGGAAAGACATATCTGCTTGCCGCCCTCGTAGGTTTGTTCTTGAAAGAGGAAGTGTGGGTGATAGCCCATCGTCGTGAACTCGTTTCACAAATCAAGGACACCTTGGAAAGATTCTTCTCTTCCCTTAAATCCACCTCCATCAAAGTGACATCGATACAATGGTTGTCGAGACACTATGGAGAGATGGAAGAGAAGCCGGGGTTGATAGTGATTGACGAGGCGCACCATGCTTTGGCTGAGACATATGCAGAGGTGATGAATGCCTATCCGAAGGCGAAGAAGTTGGGACTGACAGCTACGCCCTATCGCTTGAATGGCAAAGGATTCACGGATTTGTTTGATACCCTGCTGTGCTCATGGAGCATGGAGAAGTTTATTGCCGAAGGACGGTTGAGTCTTTATGACTACTACTCCATCAAGCCAGGCAGTACTGACCAGCTTCTGATAGACTCGTTGCAGAAACGAGGTGCTGATGGTGACTATCAGCAAAAGGAACTGAACGAGGTGATGGATGTGAAGCCATCACTCGAAAGACTATGCCTTACTATCAAGGAGTATGTGCCTGGAAAGAAAGGTATCGTATATGCTATCAGTATTCAACATGCAGAGCATATTGCGGAGTTTTATCGGGAGAATGGCATCAAGGCTGTGGCGATTTCGAGCAAAACACCGCTTACTGAGCGACAAGAGCTTATTGAAAGATTCAAATCTTCCTCGCTCTCCTCTTCCCTAAATTCCGCTTCTGATGATATAGAGGTTTTGGTGAGTGTGGATTTGTTCTCGGAGGGATTCGATTGTCCTGATGTGGAGTTCATACAGTTGGCAAGGCCAACGCTGTCATTGGCTAAGTATATGCAGATGGTAGGACGTGGACTGCGAGTGGCTGATGGTAAGGAATACTGCGTGATATTGGACAACGTGGGACTGTATAAGCGGTTTGGATTGCCATCTGTGGATAGAGATTGGCAGAGCATGTTTGAAGGACGTACGTCTATGGAAGACATTCTGCAAGAGGCGTGTATGCATGTCAATAGTCACAACTGCAGGATGGACGTGCTGATGGACTGTGATGAGGAAATGATGAAAATTATCAACCATGAGTGCCAGCAACAGATGATAATGGACACTTATGGATATCAGATTGTAGAAGACGAAAAAGGTCTGAAGGGCATCAAGGATAAGGAAGGCAAGATGATATTGGAATGCCAATACAAGAAGATAGAAGTGACCAATGATGGCTTTGCCTATTGCTATATAAGAAAGAAAGTAGGCCGGAAGGAATGGATTGACTTGCGGAACAGGTTGTGGTTTGCTAATAAGCCACAAAGTGTGAAGCTGATGGGCATCGACTTCTGTACTGAGGATGGCAAAAAGCTGTACCCTAGAATCCAATCTAAGTATATTGATGAAAAGACCTATCTGACGGTAAAGACTTTGGAACTACAAGTAGGAACTGGACTGAGTTGGAAGCATAGGTTTATTCCTTGGGACGAGCCTAATAAGGTGTATCTGTACAAAGAAGGAGAAGGCAACTCGCGACTGTATGTTGATGATGATGGACGTTATTTTGCCCAAAAGAATATCGGCAGTCAATTGGTGGAAGTCAATTCCCCAGAAGGACTGGCGGAATTTGCAGAAAAAGACAAGCAGGAAAGAGAGAATGATGCAGAAGCTCTAAAGAATGCTTATCCGCATTATGAATATTATCCTGTTGATAAAGTCAAGTTTCCCATGCAGATCCGTAGGAATACTAAGTGTGAGAATAAGATAAGAATAGAGAAAGACGGCATTTGGCATATTGAAGATGATTGGTATCATGAGAGTTATTGGGTTGACCCTATCACACATAGGAAACATTATACAAGACCAGTCCTGTTCAAGCGTGGCTATCTGAACATCTTAAAGGAAGGCGATTGGTGCTATGTGAGAAACATTCCTGGACTCAGGAACAGACCATTAAGGCAATGGGAAATTGTGGCAGATGACAACATCTGTGTCATCAATAATAAGTATCTGATAGAGAAAAGTGAGCCAGACCAATGGTACAAGATATGCAGGAGAACAGATGACTTCACTTATTTTTCTGTTCTGGCATGCTTTTATGAAAGTGAACACATCAAGGATGATACAGAGATTCAAATTACTCAATTTGACGGCGAAGGCTTGAAAATGACCCAAGAAGGATTTCCTTATACACCACTTGTGATAAAAACGTATAAAAGAAGTAGGTGGTAGTGACAAAAACAGACCGATGTGAACAAGAGTTCATTCGGTCTGTTTTTTGTTTATGTTCTTTATTTCATATATTTATTTGACATATTAACACAAATAACCTTAAAAAGAAAGGTGGCAAGACTTGTTTGTCAAAGAAAAACTTTATATTTGCAGATTATTTAAGTATAAATTATGGCGATGTTACAAAGACAAACATATATAAATGATATTGTGAACAGACTGTCAGGCTTAGCAAGCAGTGTAGAATTACGTGGTTTGCTAAACCTGTTGGATTTGCATGTCATATCAGAAGACTTCTATGTAGATCTTTTGAATCTTATATATGGCTGGAAACTTCGCAATGCAAATAGTTTGCAACAAAATGCACCAGGAATTGATTTGGTAGATGATTCCAATCGTATATTGGCACAAGTGACAGGTACAAGTACCAAAGGAAAAATCGATCATTCTTTGAAAGAGATTCCAGAGAAATATACTGGTTATCATTTTTATTTTGTGCCAATTGTTATCGACGCAAAGGAGCAGCGAAAGTATAAATACAACCCACCTCATGAGGTTGTGTTTAATCCGAAAACAGATATTTTGGATATTCATTTCATTGCGAACAAAATAAAGGGTATGCCGAATATTGCGGACATCGATACAATAGCAATGTTCATAAAAAACAATATTCAAAATGATGTTCCCGATACTACACAGTTAACTTCTGGGCTGAACTACATCATTAGTCAGTTAGCAGAAGATGATTTAAACGAATGTGATTTTGATATGACTGAATTTGAAATAGAGGCAAAAATAAGTTTCAACAACTTGTCTATATATTCAAAAGATGCCATAGACCAATATAAAATTTATTATATCAATGTGCAGGAAATCTACAGCGAATATGCTAGGCAAGGGAAAACCAAAAGTATGGCTGTGCTGCAGAAATTGCATAGGATATATGTTGGGTTGAAATCACAGGCAAGTGGCGATGCTTTGTTCATTGCAATTAAAAATGAAATCATTAATCAAATAGGTAATAAAAATAATAATTTATCACAAGAACAATTGGAAATGTGTGTTGAAATGTTGATGGTGCACGCATTTATGGAATGTAAAATATTTGAAAAGCCGATATAGTTATGCTTCTACCAGATAATATGAGACCAGAAAATTGCATCTATTACAATGGTGCTATTGTACTAAAGGTGCTGCAGACAGAAAAGAAAATTTCTGTCGTGGACTTGTATTGTCGTCTTCGAGAACAGTATAGAATGAGTTTTGCTATCTTGCAACTCTGTATAGATTGGCTTTACTTAATAGATTGTGTCATTGTTAAAAATGGGGAGGTTGAGCTATGTTCATAAAATCACTTATCATAGAATCAAAAGAAGGTCTTATCAGAAGGTTAGACTTTCATCAAGGTCTTAATTTGATAGTCGACGAAACCCCAGACACTAATACTGAGACTGGAAATAACGTTGGCAAAACAACCATACTCAGACTTATTGACATCTGTTTGGGTAAGGAAGCTCGAACGATATATATAAGTCCTGAAGATAGGCGTGTCGTCAATGAAGAAGTAAAGACATTCTTGACTGAGAAGGAAGTGGTGATAACTTTAATTTTGGTTAGTGACTGGACTACCACAGCCAAAGAAGTTCGCATAAGAAGAAACTTTCTCTTACGCAAGAACTCTATTCAAGAAATAAATGGAGAGAATTATTCAAACGAAAATGAATTTAAGAAAGCTCTTCAGTATGCTATCATGGGCGTGGAGACCAACAAACCAACATTTAGACAATTGGTTGCACATAATGTAAGATATACAAATGCTGCAGTCAATCATACCTTGCATTGGCTTGAAGGTACAACTTCTGATGCTGTTTATGAAACTCTGCACCTATATATGTTGGGGTTGAACTATACTGATGCGGAAGAACGTCAACAATTACTTCAGAAGCAGAAAACAGAAGAAAGTTTCAGAAAGAAACTCGTAAAAGAAAAAAGCCGTAATACTTTAGCTTCAGAATTAGGTATTGTCAAATCAGAAATAGAAGAATTGGAGCATATCAAGAAACAGATGCACTTAAACCCTGACTTTGACAACGATATGGCTGAGTTATCTGACTTGAAATATAAAATAACAGTGCTTTCTTCTCAACTTAGTTCATTGAAGTTGCGCCATGATATAATGGAAGAAGCCAAAGAGGAGATTCTTAGCAACAAGTCGAATATCGATGCAGACACATTAAAAATAGTATATAATCAGGCTAAGAAATTTGTTCCAACCCTGCATCACACTTTCGAAGATTTGCTTAAGCACCATAATAGTATGCTTGTGAAAAAAGCAGATTTTATAGCAAGTGAGTTGCCTGAGTTAAAGAAGAAGATAGAAACATTGGACTCAGAGATTAGAACTTTGCATGCATCGGAAAAAACACTTAGTGACAAATTGTTGCAATCATCGTACTATACAGACTATGAAAGTCTGATAGCAGATCTTACTCAAAAGCATGAGCGATTGGGTGCATTAAAGCAGCAGATTGATCAAATCGATAAAGTAGAAGAGAGGATAGATTCTCTAAACAAACAGATTGAAAATATAGACAATTCTCTGTTTAGTGATGGGTTCAAGCAAAAGGTACAAGCTCAATTGGATAAACTGAACAACTATCTTGCCAAAATATCACAGCTACTTTATGCGGAACAATATGGTATGGTATACGAAACAGAAACAAAGAATAAAAATGAAATCTATAAATTCAATATAGAAAGATTTGATGCCGACACCATAAACTTCAGCTCAGGAAAGAAGCAAGGAGAAATTGTTTGTTTTGATATGGCATATATCTTATTCGCAGACAAGGAACATATACCATGTTTGCATTTTGGATTGTATGACAAAAAAGAATTGGTACATGGCAACCAGCTCTTAGGTACAGCAAAATTCGTAGAGGAAAATCACAACTTGCAGTTCGTTGCCTCTATTTTGTCAGACAAACTCCCAAAAGAGTTGAAAGACGATAGATATATAGTAGTGAAACTAAGCCAAAACGATAAACTTTTTAAGTTTTAGCAAGTGAGTTTGGCTATGAAACAGACCGATGTGAACAAGAGATCATGTCGGTCTGTTTTTTTTGCGGTTTTATGATTTTTTATAGATTCAGTTATCGCTAATTCGCAAAAAAACATGTATTTTTGCAAGTTATGAAAGGTGAAAGCTATATTAAGTAAAGATAAAACAATAAAAGAAGAAAGGGAACGGGATATGGCAAAGAAGAGACCAAAGGTAGCGCTGGTTTATGATTTCGACGGCACACTGTCGCCTGGCAATATGCAGGAGTTTGGATTCATACAGGCTACAGGCAAGACAAAAGACGAGTTCTGGGAGAAAAACAGAAAGTTTGCAGAAGGTAAGGATGCCAATGGTATCTTGACCTATATGTATCTGATGCTCGACGAAGCCAAGAAGAACAATATCTCGCTCACCCGGGAATCTTTTCAGAAATTCGGCAAGGATGTAGAACTGTTCCGCGGCGTAAGACAATGGTTTTCGCTCGTAAATGAATATGGCAACAGCATCGGACTGGACGTAAAGCACTACATCAACTCCTCGGGATTGAAGGAGATGATAGAGGGCACACCTATCGCCCACGAATTTGAGAACATCTACGCCTGCTCGTTTCTCTATAACGACGATGGCATCGCCTACTGGCCAGCCGTAGCCGTAGACTATACTACCAAGACGCAATTCCTCTTCAAAATCAACAAGGGCATCAAACAGGTGAGCGATAACAGAAGAGTGAACCAGTATATCCCCGACGAAAAGCGCCCTATCCCTTTCCCCCGAATGATATACTTCGGAGATGGAGAAACCGATGTTCCTTGCATGAAGATGGTAAAGGAACATGGCGGCCACTCTATTGCTGTATATGATAACGAGGAAAAACAGAAGACAGCCTGCCAGCTTGTCAAGGAGGGACGAGTAAACTTCATGTGCTCTGCCAACTACTGCAAAGGAAGCGTGATGAATATCATCGTAAAAAGAATATTGGATAAAATCAAAGCCGACTTTGAATTCGACCGTCTGATAGAGCTGAACCAAAAGAAGGCATGGAAGTGATTTAAAGGCAAAAGGAGAAAAAAGTAAAAAGGGCATAAAAGTAAAAGGAGAAAAGGACTCTTTTGTGAATTCCTTGAAACTTTTCTTGGTTTTATCGAGGATTATGCTTAATTTTGCACACAGAAATAATAATATCAAATCATATTAATGGGAAGAAATAAATACTCAGCAGGAGAAATCAAAGAAATCGGCAAGTTGCTGCGACTCAAGAACGCAGGCAACCGTTTACAACAGAAAATGATACGCCACGACCTTCGCGTGGATTATGAATTCAATATCTCTGACTTCAATGAGCCTGGCAAGGCTTTCGGCGAGGAGGAACTGCAGGATGCCATCAAGCGTGGAGCTATCCAGATTCTCGACGATGCCACCATCGAGGCTATGAAGGCAAAACGTGCAAGAGACAAGGCTCGCGACGAGGCTGAGAGACAGAAGGAAGCTGTAGCCAGCGGTGAACAGACCGACTGGCAGGAGGCTATGAAGCAGTGGAATGAGTTTTATAATGAGTAATTAATAATTTAGAATTAATAATTAGTCATACGCCTTTGAGATTCAATTATACATTGTACATTATAAATTATACATTATATTTATGGCTAAAGTATTGATAAAGACATCAGAGGGCGACATCAAGGTACGCCTCTACGACGAGACACCTCAGCATCGTGACAACTTCATCAAGTTGGCAAAGGAGGGATATTTCGATGGCACACTCTTCCACCGTGTCATCAAGGATTTCATGATCCAGGGCGGTGACCCAGAGAGCAAGGGCGCTCCTAAAGGCAAAATGCTGGGCACGGGCGGACCTGATTACACCATCCCTGCCGAGTTCGTTTATCCACAACTTTTCCACAAGCGTGGTGCCTTGAGCGCTGCACGCCTTGGCGACGAGGTGAACCCTAACCGTGAGAGCAGCGGCAGCCAGTTTTATATTGTATGGGGAAAGACCTACAAGCAGAACGAACTGAAACAGATGGAGAAGCAGATGGGCATGCAGATGGAGCAGAATATCTTCAACCAGCTTGCCAAGGAGCATCATGATGAAATTATGAACTTCCGCCGCAACCGCGACCGTGAAGGCTTAATGAAACTACAGGATAAACTGGTGGATGAAACCAAGAAGCGCTGCAAGGAGCAGGGCTACCCAAAGTTTACCGAGGAGCAGCAGAAGGCTTACACCGAAGTGGGCGGCACCCCATTCCTCGACAACCAATATACCGTTTTCGGTGAAGTGGAGGAAGGACTTGATGTCGTAGAAAAGATTCAGAACTGCGAAACCATGCGTGGAGATAGACCTAAGGAGGATATCAGCATGGATATCTCCGTTATAGAAGAATAAAAACAAACAAATCAAAATGAAAAAGATTCTTGGAAAAATGATGAAGGGCACCACGGCCAAGAGCCTGATGATGTTCCTGGCTTTGGCTGGTTCTAACTACAGCCATGCTCAACAAGCCACCATCGTGGTAAGTAATGCTACTTCCGCATCACGCACAGAGCTTATCTCCCTCAGCATGAACGAGGTGAAGGCGAAACTGGGCAAGGCTGCCCCTAAAAAGGGAGAGGCTTACATCGTGAAGAACAAACGAGGACAGCAGATTGGCTCGCAGATTACTCACGACGGCTTTCTGCTCATTGATGCAAGCGTACGTCCTCACGGATCCACCACTTACTACGTATCCATCGGCAAGCCTTACCAGCAGAAGACTTGGACCACCGGTGCTCTCTATAAGATAAGAAAAGACGATATCGCATGGGAGAACGACAGATGCGCCTACCGCGTATATGGCCCTGCCCTGCAGAAGACCGGCGAGCGTTCCTTCGGTACCGACATCTGGGTGAAGAATACTCCGGATACCGTGGTTTACGAGCGATACATCAAGGATATGAACGGAAATATCAAGGGCGATAAGATTGATGCCAAGGTGAGAGCCTTGCAGAAGCAGCAGAAGGCAGAGAAGAACGCAGCAAAGGCAGCTGCTCTTGCCAAACAAATCAAGGCTCTTCAGACAGAATCACGAGAGACGGATATCCTCACCTCCTTCCATCTCGACCATGGCAACGGATTGGATCCCTACCGTGTGGGAGCCACATTGGGCCTTGGTGCACCAAGCCTCATGGTGGGCAAGAACCAGGTTCTGCCTTACTGCTACAAGGATTACAGGATATTGGATAACGGTCCGCTCCGCTTCACCGTAGAACTGACTTACAACCCATCTGCCGTAGGCGATATGAAGAACGTGGTGGAGCACCGCATCATCTCGCTCGACAAGGGCAGCAACTTCAACCGGATGACCGTATGGTACGACGGCTTGACCACTCCTACCGATTTAGCTACCGGTTTCCCTATCCACGAGGAGGATACGGAGACGAAGACCTTCGCCAAGGATTATGTAAGTTATGCCGATCCTACAGATAATATCGAAGTAAACAACTCACAGGTTTACGTAGGCGTTCTCTTCCCTTATGGTGTTGACAATACCTACTACCAGCTCTTCGATAAGAAGCACGATGGTGCTACCGGTCATGCGCTCGGCTTGAAACGCGGCTTGAAAAATGGAGAAAGATACAGCTACTACTTCGGTGCTGCATGGAGCAAATATGATGTAAGAAGCTATGCCGAATGGCAAATCCGCATCAAAGACTACCTCGATGCATTGAAGAATCCGCTCCTGATTGAGGTGAAATAGGAAATATATTAAACCGCAAAAGCGATAAGCCAAGATATAAAACACGAAATAAAAAGCCGCCCTCATATCATTAGAAGAGGACGGCTTTATTGTTTTTTAAATAAAGATTATATTACTTTGTCATCTCGAAACCTACTTGCATACCATCATAATTGTTGGCGATACTGCCTACGGCGCTCAATGTAGAGCTGCCCTTGAAGGCACTGAGGGCCTTGATGAGATTGAGCAGCTTTTTCTGGTCGAAGAGAAGACTGATGCCATTGGTTGTCTTGGTGGCATAGCCCGAAGCACTCAGCAGAAGGCCCTTCAGCTGGATGGCATGAGTCTTCTCATCAAAGGTATAGGTGCCATTCCATGCCTTGCCGTCAATCTTGGCAGAGAAAGTATCATCGGTATTAAAGGTGAAGTAGGTATTGGAACTGCTGAATCCAAACTTCTTATAATAACCTTCCAGCTTATTCTCAACCTTGCTGGCAGCAATCTCGCCACCCGCCTTAGCCAGCAGGTTCTCTGAGGTGAAGGCGCACCCAGGCTTGCTGTACTTCCAGGTATGGCAGAGATCTGCCTGCTTGAATGTACCCGAACCGATTACATTGTTCAGGATTCCGTTGATTATACTTCCTGCATTACTGCTTGAGTTACTGCCATTACCAGCATTGCTACCACCCAGGATAGCGCCCAATACGCCTGCTACGGTTGCTGCCGAATTGACGGTAGCAGAAGTATTATTAGCGGTAGTAGTGGTTGCTGCAGATGCAGCAGAAGAAGAAGTAGTAGGAGCTGCAGATACTGTAGACGCAGAAGCAGTAGATTTCTTAGCTGTCGTCCTCTTGGAAGAAGTTTTTTTAGTAGTCTTCTTGGTTGACTTCTTAGTAGTCTTCTTAGTTGACTTCTTAACCGGCATCAACTCAGAATTGGAAGCATTCAGCGCAGCTTCGTTCATAGCGCTAGCATTGCTGCCAGCTGTGCATGCAAGCACAAGGGCAGCGAAAAGAAATACCTTTTTCATTTTTACTTTCTATTTATTTGTTTAAATCTAATTCTCTTATATCATTCGCTTTCTTCACTTTCATATTTCCCATCATAAATGAGGAAAGACTATTATAATAGATGAAAAACAGGAGAAAAGGTTTAATTTGTTGCATAAATGTTGCATAAAACGAACGAAATGTGACGATTTTATGTCAACGATTGCACATTTTTTTGACATAAATCAAAAAAGAACGAAAAATAGACATATTTTATCAAAAAGTGTCCCCGAAAATGAACAGAATATCCTATCTTTGCAACGTTTTAAAAATCACAATAGGTTATGAATGATTTAATTAAGGTAAATTCAGAGAATCAGAATCAGGCAATCGACAGATGCCAGCAGATTCTTAATGAACGCCGCGAGGCGCTTGCCTCTAAGGCAAGAAGAAGAGATTAAGTCTTTTGATTTTTAGCGAACAAGAGACAAGATTCTTCTTAGAAAGAGATTATTTTCAGAATGACATTCGGTTGAGAGATTCTGCTGAATCTATTTTTCCCAACAGGGAGAAAGAATGATTCAGGGAAACAGAACCCCGAAAACTGAAAATGAGAGAGATTTTTCAGAACGACTCTTAAATTTTAAGAGGAACTGAAATTTTTGGGAAAAACAAAAGTTAAAATCCCGTTGTCGTCCATCTTGCATGGTACGTACAACGGGATTTTTTCATTTTCTATCTAATATCCAGGTATCCAAATCAGAATTACTTGTTCTTCTCGCCCTTCATGATAACCTCTACATGATTGCCACTCTTCAAGATAACATTCTTGAGGAAGTCGGAAATCTGAGCGCCATCGATTGACTTCACGAGATTCTTATAGTTGCTGTAATCATCAACCTTGTGAAGGTCGAACATACCCAAGGTCTGAATCCAGTAACCGTTGGTCTTCTCATCCACGCCAGCCTGCTTCAAGAGAATCTCCTTTACTTTCTGCAAATCGTCAGCATCAACCTTGGCAATCACCTCGTCCATACCCTTGAAGAAGCATGGGATGGCAACATCTGCCTTCTCTGGATTCAGCTGAGCCATACCGTTAATGGTAACCTGCACCTTGTTGTCTGCGTCAAAGAAAACGCCATAGATGGCACCTGCAGAATAAGCAGCACTCAACTCCTCGCGGATGCTGCGCAGATACTTCATCTCCAGGAGGCGTGCTGCCATATCTGCCAGCACACTGCTCTTCTGGGTATAAGGCATCTTGGCAAACCACATCTCGCGAGCCTGGCTCTGAGGATTCTCCATAGCCTTAGTGAATACATTGCTCACCTTGCCTGTAGCACAAGGCATTGGCTGGTTCTTGATCTTGATCTTCATGCCCTGGTTAGGGAGAGAGGCAATATACTGCTCGATGAGTGGGAGGAGCACCTTCTCATCATAGTTGCCAACAAAGTAGAAAGTGAAATCCTTGGCATTACTGTAGAGCTGATGCCACATTTCGAGACAGGCATCATAATCGATGCTCTGGATGTCGGAAGCCTCAGGAATGCGAGCCAGTTTGCTACCCAGGTAAAGGGTGCTCTGTACTGAGTCCTGATATACAAGCCCAGGGTTATTGCTCTTGTTGGCAAGAACTGTAGTATAGGTATTCTTCATGTTGTCGAATGCCTTCTGATCCTTAGTAACATTGGTCATATTGAGATAAACCAGCTGCATCATCGTCTCAAGATCCTTAGGAGTGGTAGTACCGCTCAAACCGTGACGGAAGGTAGAGAAAGAGAAATCTACACCACATTGCTTGCCAGCAAGTGCTTTCTCCAAATCATTGCTAGAGAATTCGCCCAAACCGCTCAATCCCCATACGGCACTGGCATTCTGCGCATTGATAGGGTCATTCTGATAAGCTGCATAACCGATGTTGGCAGAAGCAGCAAACTGAATCTCATCGTCCTTGAAGTCTGTCTTCTTGATAATTACTTTGGCTCCGTTGGAGAGGGTAAGCTTCTTGAAGCCCAACTGCTTGTTCTCCTCAGTCTTCTTGATTTTGCCTGCCTTAGGTGCCTGAGCCATCAGCGGCTCCTGCTTCACATTGTCCACATAAGCCTCAAGCTTCTCGCTGCGCACCTGCTTCACGATGTCGGCAAGTTCCTGTTCGGTAGGATAAACGGCACCCTCTGCCTCGTGCATGAACACCATGCTTACAAGGTTGGTATCGGTAGTACAGATCAACTGCTTCATGGCATTGTTTACCATCTCGAGAGGCAAGCGTGGCACTACCATCTTATAAATCTGAGTCTCCTCCTCTACTGAAGGAATTGGCTCGTTAGAGATGAAGTGGTCTACATACTGGGTAGTAAACTGCTCGTTCTTCATCTTGGTACGGTTCTCGTAAGTCTTATCTACAAAACTCATGAATTCGTCCTTTGCACGCTGATATTCAGAAGCTGTGAAGCCGAAATCGTGCACGCGCTTAGCCTCGCGCATCAAAGCAGCATAAGCCTCCTTCACCTTGCCAGGCTTAGCCACGCCCATCAGGCTAAAAGCATCCTTAGTACTAGATACCAGATAGTTGCCAATATTGCTGGCACCCTGAAGGAATGGACAGTCAGCCTCACGAGCCATCTCTGAAAGACGCGCATTAAGCATAGAGGTAGCCACATTCTTCAGATAACCCTCAAGCAGATATGGCAGAGAGCCTTTCAATGAATCAGGAGTCGTCTCGTTCTTCATCATGATGTTGATAACGTCATACTGCTGCTCCTTGTTCTTATCCACCACGTAGATAGCTGTATCATTATCAGCTACAGGAACAGGAATCACCTTGGCTGCATCCTTAGGCACCTTGATGCCAGAGAAAAGCTCCTTGATCTTGCCCTCGACATGGTTGACATCTACATCACCTACGATGATAATTGCCTGATTATCAGGACGATACCACTTGCGATAGTAAGCACGGAGAGTTTCAGGCTTGCATCCGTCAACAACGCTCATCAGTCCGATAGGCAGGCGATAACCATACTTTTCGCCCTGATAGAGTTTAGGGAGAGCACGTTCCAGCATGAGCTGCTGACCCACCATACGCATGCGGTACTCATTGTGAACCACATCGCGCTCATCCTCAATAGCCTTGTTGGTAAGCGAGATGCCATTGCTCCAATCCTTCAGGATGAGCATACATGAATCTACGGCAGAAACACGGGTGGTAGGCACATCGGTGAAGTAATAAACGGTCTTGTCAACACTGGTATAAGCGTTCAGATTACGACCATACTCCACACCGATGCTCTGCAGATAATTCTGCAGGGTATTGTCCTTGAAGTGTTCAGTACCATTAAAGGCGAGGTGCTCCAGGAGGTGAGCCAAACCGCGCTGATCATCGTTCTCATTAATAGAACCAACTTTCTGTGCGATGTAGAAGCTAGCTACATGCTCAGGATAACTGTTGTGGCGAATGTAATAAGTCAATCCGTTGTCCAAACGACCAATCTTCACATCCTTATCCACTGGGATAGGGGGCATCTGCTGTGCCTGCGCTGTTCCCACAGAGAGCAACAGCACTGCTGCTACGAAAATCTTTCTTAATCTCATTCTTCTCTGTTTATTAATATATAATTATTAGTTATTGCGTGTGCAAAATTACATAAAAATAAAAAGATTTGCAAGCATTTGGAAGAATATCTTTCCAAAAGCTTGCAATCTTAACATAAAACTAACATTGAAAGCTCTTCATCCATGATCCTCGGAAGAGGCGGATAAGGAAGAGGATGCCACGGAAGGTAAGCTCCGTAGCCATTGCCATCCAAACACCCTCCAGTCCATAGCTTTTCGAAAGCCCGTAGGCAAGGGTAAGCCTTACCAGCCACATCGTGCTCAGATTGATGGCGGCAGGCTTCATCGTATCACCCGCACCCACACAAACACTATAGGTTACGATGCTCGCAGCAAAGAACGGCTCGGCAAACGCCTCTATACGGAGACAGGTAGTGCCCAGCTCCCGGATGCTCTCCACCGGTGACAACACCCCAATCATCTCAGGCGCAAAGACATACATCACCATGCCCATCAATGCCATTACGCCCATGCCTAATCCTACCGTCATATAGGCAAAATTCTTGCAGAGATCCACGCGCCCGGCACCATGCGTCTGCCCCACAAGCGTAGATGCTGCATCACCAATACCGTAACCCGGCATATAACAAAGGCTCTCAGCAGTGATGGCAAACGAATGGGCAGCAATGGCAATATTGCCCAATGGTGCCACAATCATGGTGCTCACTATCTGCGCACCGCTCATCAGGATATTCTGTATGGCTATCGGGATACTTATCTTGCAGGCGTGCCTTACATATTCCTCTACCCATCTGAACGGTACCCTATCCTGACGGAAATTGAGCAGACGGTTTCTGAATGCCGAAAGATAGAGATTGGGCAAAGAGATGCTGATATACGCCAAAGCCGTACCCATCGCTGCTCCCACCACACCCATCTTCATAATATAAATGAAGAGATAATTGAAAGCCACGTCACACAGGCATATCAATACAGCCATGATACTGGGCGTATGCATATTGCCTGCCGACTTGAGCATCATCTCGGAAATATGATACAGGAACACAAACGGCAATACTAGACTGTAAATCAGGAAATAGCGAGAGGAATTGGGAGCAATGTCCTCACCTCCACCCAGCCAATAAGGCAGATGGGAATGAATGCCTACACCGATAAGCGTAACGAAGAGGCTGAAAGCCACTCCACATATCAGGGCATGACGATATACCTGGCGAGCCTTCACCAGGTCGTTGGCACCAATGAAATGAGCTACCTGCACCGAGAAACCGGTGGCTGCTGCACTCAGCAAGCTACCAATCAACCAGGTTGTTGACTCGATAATTCCTATACTTGCCGAAGCCTCAGCGCCTAGATGCCCCACCATCGAAGCATCAATAAAGAACATCAGCACGGTAGAAATCTGTGCCAGCATGGAGGGTACACTCAAACCAGCGATGAGATTCAGCTTCTCACCGCCTGTCATCGGGCGCCCTAAGCGGATAGACTCCATCAGATAATCTGTCTTATTCTTGAATAGCATTTTTTCTTCTATTTATGAATTTACACAATCTATTTATGAGTAAAACGTAAAATCTATCAATTTATGATTTAAACGTAACCTATTTATAATTTAAACGCAAAAAAGGCGACTCCAAAAAGGAATCGCCATTTTATTTTTTTTAATACATGTTTCGTACCTTTGTTTTTCCCAAAACTTATCTCCCACCGAAGCGGGACAGTACTGTCATTAACCTAGAATAAACAACCTATTTAACCTAACAAACTAAATACCTGTCGTCCTTGAATAAACAATCTTTCTTTACCTTAACTAACACCTAATATAAAAAAACTAACAACCTTAAACCTAAAAACTAAACCTATAAAATCTATTACCTAACTAAAAACCTAAAACTTATTTTTTCTGATGCAAAGGTACAACTATTTTTTGAAACTGCAATACTTTTTCCCATAAAAAATGCATGAATCCAACATTTTTTGACGTAAATCAAAGATTTGTGTGCGAACACAAACACTTGTTAACACATCATCAAGGTCTGTTAACACAAAAAAGAAACGTTCCTGAGAATGCCATATCATGCAATCTCAGGAACGCTCCTCTTTATTTCCCTATATAAATAATTAAGGTATGAACTCCCATATATAATAGATATGAGCCCTATATATAAATAAGGTGTAATTTATGAAATCCTTACTCAGTAATCCAAGTACCCTGCTTCTTGCCTGCTTCTACTGCTCTCGAACCAGGTACTACCTGACCAATGCGGTAGTAGCTGTCCAATACTATCTCAAAGCGAAGCATTGAATAGGCAGGAATTGTGCTACTCGAACTCTGGGTTGTGCCATAAGCCAACTGATATGGCATGTAAACCATCCAGCGGTCGCCTATATGCATATTGAGCAATGCAGTGGTAAAACCATCCACAAGGCCATTTACCGCATAAGTTGCAACCTGAGCAGTCGTCTTATCGTATGTGCCATCAAAGGTCTTATCAAATACATAACCAGCAGGATAAGTATCTGTACCCAGCATTCTACCACGATAGCTCACCTTCACAGAATCGGTGTACATAGGGCATCCGCTGCCCTTGCCCTTATCCAAGACATGAACTACGATGTAATCAGCATCCTTGTAAGTCAAAGGCACAGCATTACCATTAGTATCCTTGTTAGGTGTCTGGTTTTGCAGCGACCATTTGAGTATTACCTTCCATTCATCGCTACCGTTGGCTATCTGCTGACGGGCATAAGCCAAGGTGTCGGCAAAGGCCTTCTCATTACGCGCCTGCCAGTTGGCATACTCATCTACAGTGTTATCATCCTCGCTGCACGATGACAGTGCAAATACTGTCATCATGAGCAAGAAGAGATATTTAGAAATTCTTAATTTCATTACCAAGTTTCTTTAATACGCTAGTAATACTTACGCGTTCCTCGATGATGCTGCGGAGATCAGAGATTGCAACACGCTCCTGCTCCATGGTATCACGATAACGGAGAGTTACCTTATGATCATTTGGAGTCTCGTGGTCAACGGTAATACAGAATGGAGTACCGATGGCATCCTGACGGCGATAACGCTTACCGATGGAATCCTTAGGATCGCCATAGTGAGTGTTGAAGTGGAACTTCAACTCGTCAACAATCTCATGTGCCAACTCTGGCAAACCATACTTCTTATCCAATGGGAACACAGCACACTTAACAGGTGCCAAAGCCTCTGGCAAACGCAAAACAACACGTGTCTCGCCATTCTCCAGCTTCTCCTCGCAGTAAGAGTGGCACATTACGCTGAGGAACATACGGTCTACACCGATAGATGTCTCTACATCGTAAGGCACATAGCTCTCGTTCTTCTCTGGATCGAAGTACTTGATAGAGCGGCCGCTGTACTTCTCGTGCTGAGAAAGGTCGAAATTGGTACGGCTGTGGATACCCTCCACTTCCTTGAAGCCGAATGGCATCTTGAACTCGATGTCGGTAGCAGCATTAGCATAGTGAGCCAGCTTCTCGTGATCATGATAACGGTAGTTCTCGTTACCCATGCCCAGTGCCTCATGCCAAGCCAGACGAACCTTCTTCCAATACTCAAACCACTTCATCTCAGTACCAGGCTGGCAGAAGAACTGCATCTCCATCTGCTCGAACTCACGCATACGGAATACGAACTGACGGGCAACAACCTCGTTACGGAAAGCCTTACCAATCTGGCAGATACCGAATGGCAACTTCATACGGCCGGTCTTCTGAACGCTCAAGTAATCTACGAAGATACCCTGAGCAGTCTCAGGACGGAGATATACCTTGCTTGTTGCATCGCTTGCAGCACCCATCTGGGTAGAGAACATCAGGTTGAACTGACGAACATCAGTCCAGTTCTTAGTACCGCTGATAGGGCAAACGATACCCTCGTCCTCGATAATCTGCTTCAGCATCTCCAGGTTAGGACCCTGCATAGCCTCAGTATAGCGGGCATGGAGGTCATCAAACTTCTTCTGGTTCTCCAGAACGCGAGGATTGGTTGCACGGAACTGAGCCTCATCAAAGCTGTCGCCGAAGCGCTTCTGAGCCTTGGCAATCTCCTTGGCAATCTTCTCCTCATACTTAGCCATGTGATCCTCGATGAGCACATCGGCACGATAACGCTTCTTTGAATCGCGGTTATCAATCAATGGGTCATTGAAAGCATCTACGTGTCCAGATGCCTTCCATACTGTAGGGTGCATGAAGATAGCTGCATCGAGACCAACAATGTTCTCGTGCAACAACACCATACTCTGCCACCAGTACTGCTTGATATTGTTTTTGAGCTCAACACCATTCTGACCATAGTCGTAAACGGCAGCTAAGCCATCATAAATTTCACTACTTGGGAACACGAAGCCATATTCCTTGCAATGGCTTACAATTTTCTTAAAAACATCTTCCTGTGCCATGATTAAATCTTATTTTTTTCAAATTTTCGGCAAAGATACTCTTTTTTCTCGAAAAAATGTTGTATTTTTGCCATAAATTAATAAAATAAGTATTAAAAGCTACATATGAGCGACGAAATTAAAGATAAAAACGAGATAAATGAGGAAAATACGCCTCAAGAACACTCCGATTACAAACCGGTGAACCGTTTTGATGCTTCTGCCGTACATCACCTCAGCGGAATGTATCAGAACTGGTTCCTCGACTATGCATCGTACGTGATTCTGGAGCGAGCCGTACCCCATATCGAAGACGGATTGAAACCCGTACAGCGACGCATCCTCCACTCCATGAAGCGCATGGATGACGGAAGATACAACAAGGTGGCTAACATCGTGGGACATACGATGCAGTTCCACCCTCACGGAGATGCATCTATCGGAGATGCCCTCGTACAAATGGGACAGAAAGACCTGCTCATCGACACACAGGGTAACTGGGGTAATATCCTCACGGGCGACCGTGCAGCCGCTCCCCGATACATCGAGGCACGACTCTCTAAATTCGCCCTGGATGTAGTATTCAACCCTAAAACTACCGATTGGCAACTCTCCTACGACGGAAGAAACAAAGAACCTATCACCCTGCCAGCCAAATTTCCACTGCTTTTGGCACAAGGTGCCGAGGGTATCGCCGTGGGATTGAGCAGCAAGGTATTGCCGCATAACTTCAACGACCTTTGCGATGCAGCCATCCACTATCTCAAGGGAGAACCTTTCAGTATCTACCCCGATTTCCCTACTGGTGGTGCCATCGACGTAAGCAAATACAACGATGGGCAGAGAGGTGGTGTTCTGAAGGTAAGAGCCAAGATTGACAAACTCGACAACAAGACGCTCGTCATCAGCGAGATACCATACAGCAAAACCACGGTAAGCCTCATCGAAAGCATTACCAAGGCAGTAGAAAAGGGAAAAATCAAGGCTCGTAAGATAGAAGACGTCACATCGGCGAATGTAGAAATTCTCGTACATCTTACTCCTGGTACTTCTTCGGATAAGACGATGGATGCACTCTATGCCTTCAGCGATTGCGAAATCAACATTTCGCCCAACTGCTGCGTCATAGAGGACAACAAACCAAAGTTCCTCACCGTGAGCGATGTGCTCAGACATAGCGTTGACCGCACAATGGGATTGCTCCGCCGCGAATTGATGATACGTAAGGGCGAGCTGGAAGAGCAGCTCTTCTTCTCTTCGCTTGAACGCATCTTCATCGAGGAACGCATCTACAAGGAGCGCAAATTCGAGCAGAGCAAGAGTCAGGATGAGGTAGTGGCATTCATCGATTCCAAACTGGAGCCTTTCAAGGACCAGATCTTCACTGCAGAGGTTGATGGCAAGGGAAATGTGGAATACTCCTTCCACCGTGACATCACAAGGGAAGACATCCTCAAGCTCCTGGAAATCAAAATGCAGCGCATCCTGAAATACAACAAGGATAAGGCTGATGAACTCCTGATGAAAATCAAGGCAGAATTGGCAGAAATCGAAAACGACCTCGCCCACATGACCGATGTTACCATCAACTGGTTTGAATATCTCAAGGGCAAGTACGGAAAGATGCATCCAAGAAAAACCGAAATCAGAAACTTCGATACCATAGAGGTAACCAAGGTGGTGGAAGCCAACCAGAAGCTCTACATCAACCGACAGGAAGGCTTCGTTGGTACAGGATTGAAGAAGGATGAATTCGTATGCAACTGCTCTGACCTCGACGACATCATCATCTTCTACAAGGATGGAAAATTCAAGGTAACCAAGGTTGCCGACAAGATATTCGTGGGCAAGAACATCCTCCACGTTCAGGTGTTCAAGAAGAACGACAAGCGAACCATCTACAACTGCGTATATCGTGATGGCAAGCAGGGCGACTACTTCATCAAGCGATTCAACGTAACCGCTATGACGCGCGACAAGCTCTACGACATCACGCAGGGAACTCCGGGAAGCCGCATCATCTACTTCACCGCCAATCCTAATGGCGAAGCAGAAATCATCAAGGTGACCATGGAACCGGATTTGAGCAAGAAGCGCCAAAGCATCTTCCTGGAGAAAGATTTCTCTGAAATCCTCATCAAGGGACGTGCTGCCAAGGGCAACCTGCTCACCAAGCGCACCATCCGCCGCATCGGATTGAAGAGCCACGGACACAGCACCCTGGGAGGAAGGAAGGTATGGTTCGACCCTGATGTAAACCGCATCAATTATGATGAGAACGGCAGATTCCTGGGAGAATTCAACGATGATGACTCAATCCTTGTAGCATTAGACAATGGCGAATTCTACATCTCCAACTTCGATGTGAACAACCATTACGAGGACAACATCCTGAGATTGGAGAAATGGGATGAGCACAAGATATGGACGGCCATCCTCTATGATGCCGACAATCAGGGTTATCCATACATCAAGCGATTTACGATGGATGCCACCAAGCGCCATCAGAATTTCATGGGTGAGAACCCTAACTGCAAGCTCATCCTCCTCACCGATACCCCATTCCCTCGTATCAAGGTCACCTATGGCGGTGTGGACGCCATTCGTCCTGCCGAGGAAATCGATGCCGAGCAATTCATCGCCCAGAAGAGCTTCAAGGCAAAGGGTAAGCGCCTGACGACATTCAAGCTGGAGAGCATAGAAGAACTGGAGCCGACAAGATTCCCGGAGCCATCACCAGCCGATGATGATTCCGATGATGATTCATCGAATGATGACTCTAATGCATCTTCCTCTTCAGAAGTCTCAGAAGAAAATCTCGACCCTGATGCTGGCAAAAGCGAACAGCAGGTTATTGATGAGTTAACTGGTCAAACCAACCTCTTCTCCGAAAAGGATTTCGAAGAAGAAAAAAAAGACAAAGATTGGTTATCAAAGCAATAGAGACTCAAAAGAATTCCCGTAAAGGATTTCGATGTATAAAAAAAAGGGAGCTTAAAGCATCAATTGCCTTAAGTTCCCCTTTTTCTTTATATATGATATATACGCTGCAGCAAAGAAAGCGCCTTTTACTTCTTATATTCCTTCAGCTTCCTCAGGCAATAAGCCTTGAAATCACTCCAGTGATAATAAGGTGCTATATCGCTCTTGATAGGAAGTGTTGCCTCATCCTCGCAAAGCAAAACCTTCACCAGCACATCGTTCGCCTTGTTGCGATAGAACACAAACTGAAGGTTAGTAGCCATCGGAGTAATCTTATAATCAAACCACTGGGTTGCCACCTTCTCCGGATCCTTGATCTCCTCGCCATATCCGTTCAGGTTCAGAAGACAAGTGAGCGGAGTGACCATCGTATCATGACCATATCTCAAGGTTGCACCCGGATGCTGAAGAGCAATACAGCTATCAGCCTTCTCGATGATATCCATGAGAAGATTACGCTGAGAGAATGGCTGAACATTGCCCGTATAAGGCGAATTGCCATAAGATACCTGCCATCCTAAATTGCTCTGCAACCAATTCTGATAAAGCTCCTCCTCTGTAAAGAGATCATAGAGAGATACCTTACCTCTCAACTCTGTACCCTGAATAGAGCTTGCCATCTCATAGAGACGCCAGTTAAGATCACTTTGGTCGATATTCTGCTTCACCCAAACAGGGTCGTTGAAAAGCTCCTGCATCACACGGCTATAGCAGGCATGCTTTCGGGCAAAATCCTCTCTTACCACTCTTCTTCCCACACTATGCTTCAAGCTATCCAGATATCTATCGCCCTGGTTCATGTAATACATGTCGTGATCGCTGGCATCATGGAAGATATGGAGTTTCGGATTCATGCGAAGCATCTGATGCAAACCGTTCTCCATAGAAAGGATGCATCGGATAACCAATGTGCTTCGAGCCTCAATATTCGCATTACCGGCAAAAATCTCAGGGAATCGCTCCATCATTCTTCGGGTAATACCCTGATGCTGCAAAGCACCAAGTGGAGTCAACTCGCCATCGCGTCCCTTCGCCTCTTCACGAATCATCTTCACCTTTGCTAATGTCTCCTCACCTTTGGCGGTCAATTTACCCTCCTGCTTCGCCTTCAACAGAGAGAAATAAGGCACATCATACGCCTTTTTGCCAATCATGAATCGGGAGCCATGACGGCCATAGTGGCTCAGATAGAAAGGTTTGTATCCTTTAGGAGCAGGAGTCAACTGCTTCTGAGGTCCGCGATAAGCCACATAGTTACTACCTGAGAGCGTAATGTCTCTCTTAAAATCCTCCTGAGGAGTCTGGGCCGTCATAGGCATCGCAAAAGCAAGAGATGCCCACAATAATAGATTCTTTGCGTTCATTGTTACTACTTAATTTTATCTGTTATTTTCCTTCTTACCAGTTCATCAAGTTCTTTAGGAATGGCAACAATTCCTTTGCCATCTTTTGATGCTGCAACTTGCTAGGATGCCAGCTGGCACCATATCCCAAGTCGCCTTTCTGAAAAGAGAAGTCGAAGCGATAAATCTCCTTATCCCCCAGCTTCTTCGCCTTCTTTATCTTGCCTTTTTTATCCACTACCGTCTTATTCACCAAAGTGAAACCGCTCTTGTTGGCATCTGCGCAGATTCTGTCAAGGGCAGCTCTCTGCTCGCTACTCTCCTTCTTCCCGAGCATAGGTCCTGTCAGGAGCACAATCTTGGCATCAGGATATTTACTTCTCACGGTAGTAAGGAACATGCGGTAATTCTTCTCATAAAGCTGAATATCATAATTATCCGTAGAAAGGTCATTGGTACCTAGGTTGATGCAAACCAGTTGTGGCTGATACTTGGCAAAATCCCATTTCTCATCATGCTTATTAAATAAGGTATATTCATACTGCCAAGGCATATTCTCTGCAGAACCCGTCTTAGGACCATCATAGTTGCGATATACACCGATACCACTGCGGGAGATCGAAGTATGCTGCGCCTTCAGGCTATCGCTTACGATATTGGCATAAGTCAGCCAATGGTTCTCCGTCTCATCCTCAAAAGGATCGCTCATCTCGATGCTCTCTACACCATATCCGCAAGTGATAGAATTACCGATGAACTCTATCTTTCGCTCAGACAAAGCTGGAGCCTCAACGAGTTTACAACCCTTATCCAACACGAATCCACGGAACTCTGGGTTGCGGAACAATCCCTCTATCACATACATCACCTTCACATGATGCACACCCTTTGGCAAGGCTGTAGCCAGCGTAACCACCGAATCACGTTCTGCATTGAATCCTACCTTAAAAGGTTCACTGCCATCAACTTGTGCCATGAAATATCCCGTCATCGGACGGCACATCATCTTCAAGGAAGACCCCTGGAAGTTTGCCTCAATGGTAGTACCTGGGAAATTGAAGCTAGCCACATCCGGATTCTTCCCGAAGCTCACACGTCCCATGTATTGAATCATGGGATGAGATGCCTTCACCACCTCTCCCTCGACAGGAAGCGTGGTAGAAGTCTTTCCATTACCAGCGAAGGCAGCAGCGCTCAGCATTGTTGCCATCAATAACAAATTCATTTTTTTCATCATGATTATTTTTAGTTTGCCTGCAAAAGTACCATTATTTCTTGTAAAAAACAAACAAAACCGCTTTTTTCTGCTCATTTCTTCTTTTTATTCATTTTTTTGTTGTATCTTTGCACTCACGAATGCGCTTGTGGCGAAATTGGTAGACGCGCTAGACTTAGGATCTAGTGGTTCAGGCCGTGTAGGTTCGAGTCCTATCAGGCGCACCGAATGAAATCCTAACTGCTTGATAATAAGCGGTTAGGATTTTTTGTTTCTAGAAATTGCCAACATTTTGGCAACATATTTCAATGCTAATCTATAGTAACAGCCAAAAGCAAGGGCTCATTTTACATTCTTTCACACGATTACATGCTATAACACAAGCGCTTTTTGTTATATCTTGTTAAAGATTACACTATAGGCACATTGTTATAAAAATAAATCACTTACTTTGCATCTAAAGTAATAAATTATGAGTAACGAGATACAATTTCTTCTTTATAATATGCCCAATGCTGATGGCAAAGTACAAGTTGTCATAAAAGACAAAACTCTTTGGCGTACGCAAAAGGCTATGGCACAGCTCTTTGGTGTAGGTGTTCCTGCTATAAGCAAGCATTTAAAGAACATCTTTGATGAGGGAGAGTTGGATAAGGACGTGGTTGTTTCCAAAATGAAAGTACATATAAAAAGTGTTTGGGAGAAGAATGAGGAAAGTTTACTGGTTATCAGTTACTTTCCTCATTTTGGTTAA
>ERZ1026898.425-NODE-425-length-26527-cov-5.747922_pt1 | contig 26527 bp, 22 predicted proteins | sample MGYA00380178_ERZ1026898 | MGnify/ENA primary metagenome ERZ1026898 (study PRJEB33269, sample SAMEA4719814) | human gut metagenome | biome: human-associated habitat; feature: organic feature; material: feces | place: Cameroon | collected 2013-10 ...
CGCTTGGGGAGACAATCATTCGGCTTTCCGGCAATGTCACGCAGTCGTATCAGACCAAGGCTGACGCTGCAGGGTTTGCCGATGGCGACCGAATCGGGGTATATGTCGTTGATTATAATGGAAATGAGGCCGGCGAACTGCGAAATGACGGGAACCGCGCGGACAATGTGTGGTTCGAGTTCAATGCTGGCAGCGGTTCATGGACATCTGCTCATGACATATATTGGAAAGATAGCCATACCCATGCGGATATTTACGGATACTATCCGTTCACATCGGTTGCCGATGTGTCGGCGCTGCCTTTCGAAGTCAGAAGGAATCAGGCGGAAGAGACTATTGAAGGTATGCTATCCGGGTATGAAGCGTCTGATTTTCTCTGGGGGAAGACAGCGGATGTGGCGCCTACGTCCGATGTGGTGCAGATATCGTTCTCTCATAGACTTTCCATGATACGTGTTGTTCTGGAAGAGGGCTCGGGCTTCGCATCCGGAGAGTGGGACGAGGCGGGAAAGTCGGTCCTTGTGACAGGGATATGCCGGGCGGCGGATATTGACCTCGCCACCGGGACGGCTTATGTGAAAGGGAATCCTGACGGCTCGGGAATAATCCCTTACGGACATGACGGGGAATGGCGGGCTGTCGTCATTCCCCAGACTGTCAGTGCCGGCACTCCGCTTGTCAGCATCACTGTGGACGGAACACCTTATAAGTTCAGCCGGGACGAGGATTTTACATTCGTGCCTTCCAGACAGCATAATTTTACGATAACGGTGAACAAGAAGCCGGACGGGGATTTCGAATTCATTCCTTCTGAAGGCGGCATATCGGCATGGAACAGTGATACGGAGCCGCATGGCGGTACGGCAAAGGAGTATGTTGTAGTCAATGTGACTGAGGCAGGCACTCTGGACAAGTGCGTGGAGTCTTCGGGAAAGGAGCTGGATAAGATCCGTAGTCTGAAAGTTACGGGGAAGATAAATTCCAGGGACTTTGCAGTGATGAAGTACAAGATGACTTACCTTACGTCGTTAAATCTTAAGGAAGTTGTTATTGTCAATGGCAAGTCTGGATATCTAGATAATTCAGTTTATAACTCCAACAGCGATTATTGTATTCCGGACAATGCTTTTGAAAAAAAGGAATCATTGATTTCAATAATCCTTCCTGATAAGCTGAAATCTATCGGATGGAAGGCCTTTGGTGACTGCAAGTCATTGTCCGGAAACATCTCGTTTCCGGAGGGGCTGGAAACAATCGCGGGCGGGGCATTTATAAATTGTGTGAACCTTTCGTCAATATCTCTTCCCTCGACTTTGATTACTCTCGGCAGGGAAAGCGGCATGGCTTATTATGATGGTGCTTTTGGACATTGTACAGGTCTATGCTGCGAGCTTGTGATCCCAGAAAAGATGGAGACGATAGGTATCGGTACTTTTTATGGCGATAGCGGGCTGTATGGGCAGATACGTCTGCCGGAGTCATTGCGCTTTCTTGGGGAAGCTGCATTCCGTGGCTGCAATGGCTTGAGCGGCTCCCTGAAAATTCCTCATAACATAAATCAGATTCCGGACGAGTGTTTCATGTGTTGTGGATTCGGCGGGACATTGACACTTCATGACGGGATTACCTCAATCGGTACTCGGGCCTTCTTTGAATGCTATTTCAAGGGAGGCATCTCCTTGCCTTCTCAGCTTGAAGTCATTTCAGAGGAGAGCTTTTCGTCATGCAAATTCAGTGGAAGTCTTGTGTTGCCTGCAGGAGTGCGAGTCATAGGGAAAAGAGCATTCGACTGGAATTCTCGTCTTACAGGTATCTTGGAGATTCCCGGTAATGTCATTAGTCTCGGGGCCGGTGCATTTGCCAATTGTCAGGGAATAGAAGGAGTTGTCATTCCTGAAAGCCTGGAGACGATAAAGTCCGAATTCGGGGTATCTGGTGCTTTCGAGGATTGTTTCGGAATAAACCGGATAGTCTGCAAGGGCGTTACTCCGCCGGTTATCAGTGATGATTTCAATGTAACGGGAGGTCATTCGGTATTCAGAGGAGTGTCCAAGGAGAATTTTACTGTTGAGGTGCCTGAAGCTGCGGTTCCGAACTATCGTACTTCCTCAGGCTGGAAGGACTTCAAACGCATTTCCGCCTACCGGAATCTTTCCTTGGAGCCTCATGCCGTTACGGCGCTCAACACCAAGGGCACAAGGGATTTCACGCTTCATGCGGATGATGAGTGGGAAGTGGAGGAACAGCCGGGGTGGGTGACATTGGACCGGACTTCAGGAAAGGGCAATGCCCGGATACGGCTGACGTTCTCACGGATGCCGTCGGGCAGCAGCCGTGACGGTAAAGTGGTGTTCCGCCTGAAAGATCATGACTACAGGGCGTCGCTGGAGGTCCATCAGTATGATTATGGACATGAAGAGGATGAAGTCATTGTCCTTCAGGAAGCTGCGCGTGGCAAAGGTGTCAACGTCGTGATTCTTGGCGAGGGGTATGATGCGAAAGACATCAGTGACGGCAAACTGCTCGCCGATGTGAACGAGACCATGGAGGATTTCTTCGATATCGAGCCATACAGGACATACAGGGATTATTTCAATGTCTATACAAGCATTGCCGTATCACCGGAATCCGGCGTCGGAAATGCCAATACTACAGTGCATAACCGTTTCGGTACCTCGGCGACGCGAGGGACCCTTTCCGGGACGGCCGACGAGATCCTGAAGTACGCATGCACGATGCCTTCGGTGAGTCGGGACAATCTCGGACAGACATTGATAATCATTGTCACGAATACATCTGATTACAGCGGGGCTACCAGACTTTTTGATGACGGGACGGCAATCTCGTATTGTCCTAAACGCGATGATTATTATCCGTATGATTTCAGGGGCATTGTCCAGCATGAAGCCGGTGGGCGCGGATTCGGAAAGCTTGGCGACGAGAGCGTCCGGCACAATGCTTTCGTGGATGCATGCGGGTGCTCTTGTTGCGCTCATGCGGCTGAAATCGCGGCAGCGCAGGCGAAGGGCTGGTACATGAACATCTCGCTTACGGCCAGGGAGGATGCAGTGCCTTGGAGCCATCTTCTGGAAAATGACAAGTACCGGAATCTGGTGGGCATATATGAAGGGGCTTCCGGACATGGTAAGGGAGTCTGGCGCTCCGAGTACAACAGCTGCATGAACAACGGTATTCCGTACTACAATACTGTCAGCCGTGAAATCATCGTGAAGCGGATAATGCAGTGCGCCGGGGAGGAATACAGTTTCGAAAATTTCGTGGCGAATGACAAAGTGGACAATGTGCGGCCATAGGTTTGAAATGATTATGGATATTATGAAGAAGACCATATATGCAGCGGTTGCGGTCCTGATGATGTCTGGATGCTCCGGGTCATTGGGGACGGAAGATACACCGTCTCTGGAGATGAAATTTGAGCTGGAATATCCTGGTGCCCGGACTAAGGTTGCGGCGAGCGGATTTGTAAAGGGCGACATTGCCGGGCTTTACATGACGGAAAATGTCGATGGCGAGCCTTCTGTGCTCATGCCTTCAGGAAATGCCGTGAACAATGCCCGGCTTACGTTTGATGGCGTGGAATGGCATTCCCGACCGATAATGTGGTGGGATATTGATACCAAATATGATGTTTACGGGTATTATCCGTATGCTTCGCCGTCGTCTGTGGAGGAGTACCGTTTCTCTGTCAAGGAGAATCAGGCTGCACCTGGAACGGAAACGGAACTTGGCGGCTATGAGGCTTCTGATTTCCTCTGGGCGAAGGCTTCGGGTGTGAGCTATCCGCAGAAAGTCAAACTCCAGTTCAGCCACAGGATGAGCAGGATTGTCATAAATCTGGTCAAGGGCAGTGATTTCGACGGGGACTTGCCTGACGACATCGTGGTGCGGGTCCATAATGTGGTGACTGACGCCGTCATTGACCTTGGAACCGGAGTTGTGGTAAAGGACAGCCGGACTGCCGCCCGCAGCATTACGGCATGTCGGGAATCTGTCGGACGTTATGCGGCAATCGTGGTCCCGCAGAACATGATGCACCGGCAGCCGCTTGTGGAGGTGATCACAAGCGGAGCATCTTATTTGCTTGACGGAAGAATCGACTTCAAGTCAGGTATCGGATATACGATCAATGTCACCCTATCCAGTGACCCGTCAAAAATTCAGATGAAGATAGGTGGTGAGATTTCCGGCTGGAAGTGATATGAACCAAAATGAACTTGACCTGTCCCGTTATTTAGCCTTACTTTACCGAACTGTTTCGAAGACCTGTTCTTGAACAGGCCTCTGTGGCAGCACATATTGTAAAGTAAATGGCGCGCTTATGACCAACAACTATTGGATGCACCGCATAACCTGCGGAGAAAACGCATCTCCTTATGCTCAACATCTGTTTTTCGGCAACGGCAATGACTCCGGAGACCATTATCTCTCTATAGGATGGTGTGATTTCTCCTATGAAAAGTTTGTCGAGGCGGTTCTGGCTGAAGGTGCTTCTGCCCTTGATTCATTGATGCAGGAAGCTTCTTACGGCTTGGGCCGCAGCCGGTTCAGCCTTTATAGGTTCATCTTGCAGATGAAACGTGGTGATGTCGTGGTGGTGCCGATATGGGATACTTTCAGTGTCTGCCGGATATCAGATGACAGAGTCTTGACGAACGAGACCATTGATATGGACCTGATGACTGACGGCCACGGCAACAGGCTGACCTGTAATCCTTCCGGTGACAGATATTTATATGCGTCTGACGGAAAAATCGTCGATATGGGGTTCTATCGGAAAGTCGAACTGCTGGCTACCGGCATTCCGCGTTCGGAATATGCTCCGCAGCTTCTTTATTCGGCGATGAAGAACCGCAGTACCAATGCTGCCCTGTCGGCGGAAGTTGCCGATGAGGTCGATATTGCCATCTCTGACTGGCACCGCAGAAAACCTGTCAACCTTAAAGCGGAAATTGAAAATGCTGTTGCCGGACCTGTGCTGGACCTTGTCAGGAATCTCCTGCAGGATATGAAGTTTGAATCCTTGGTGGAATGGTATCTTACGACCATCGGTGCGGATGTCGAGAAACCGGCCAAGAACAGCTGCCCTACGGAAGATGGGGATGCCGATCTCATCGCCCATTTCGATTCTCTTGAAACTACCGTCATGGTCCAGGTGAAGAAGCATGATGGATATACCGGCGACTGGGCCGTCAGGCAGATTACGTCATATTCGGGAAAGTATCATGTAAAGGATTTCATGAATCAGATGTGGGTGATTTCTTCCTGTGACGACTATAGTGACGAGGCGAAGCAGCTCGCTGATGAGAAAGGGGTGCGTCTCATTACCGGTCTTGAATTCGCCAAAATGATTCTTGGTGTCGGAATAAAGAGTCTAACTATTTAAAATGTGATGATATGGCTATTTCAAGTATTGAACGTCGAGGGTCATTCTACGACCTGTTCGATGAAAGAGGGAGAAAATTCAAGACTATGGCGGACACCGCCGGAGAACTTCTCGGATGGAGCAGCACCTTTTTTATCCTGTTCAGGGGTTCTTTCTATTATATGTTCAATGAATTTGGGGAGAGAATTGCGACATTGTCGTCTAGTTTCGGAACTTTTGTCTCTATTACGGGCGATGATTTTATTTTGAGGAAAGGACCTTACCTGTACACGTTTGATAAATTCGGAAAGAGAATGGGGAGCCCACGTCCAGTTAGATAGACTGTATTATGAGAATGAGAAAATTTTTCAAAGAACAGTGGAACTATATTGTAGAGAATAGTGGCTTTCTCTCATTGGTCCTGTTTTGTGCGTTTGGAGTATGTCTCATTGCTCTTTTGTTTCACATCTTTACGGGTGAAGAGATTCCCGGACAGATAATGGGCGCAATATTCGGTGTGCTGTTCACGGCGGTAGTGACGTGCATCCTGCTTCAGGGACAGACGAATCAGGAAAAGACATTGCAGCGCAACGCCAAGATATTCGAAGAGAAACTGAAGGTTTATCAGGCTTTTCTCGGAAAGCTGTACGATGCTGTCAAGGATGGCTCGCTGACTGATGACGAGAAGAAGGAATTGCAATATCAGACAGCACTTGTGGCAATGCTATGCAAGCCGGAGAATATCAAGAATGTGAGCGAAGCTGTAAATGAAGTTGTGAACAGTGTGTGCCCGCAGGAAAATTCGGCCAGCGTCGGTGAAACCGATCTTCTGAAAGGATTATTCTCTATTGTAGATGCTTTGAGGAATGATCTTGAATATTCTGATGTCAGGTTTTCAGATACTATAAAGGAGGAGACGATTAAGAATTTCAATGACGCTTTTCATGTGAAAACGGATTCTGATGATATCGGCGGCGACCTTGCTCCTGCAGAGGCTGAATCAGGCGTAAGTATATGGGAATCAGCATTGACAAGGTGGGATAATTCAGGCTGGCCCATGCAGATAAATGAAAATTGGAGTGGAGAAACCTGCTTTGTCATGAAATCCGGGACAAACGGGAATCCGGGAGTTATAAGTCTGGGATTCTATAAAGGGCACTATTATATTCAGGCGAGCTATGGCCAGGATTCCGATTTTTCCAAGGCGCTTAAATGGTCAAATGGCGGTTATCGGTCTTATGGCTCGTGGTGGAAGTTTCTTCCGGCGCAGTATGATGATATCAAGGAAGGGGATCTCGGTCAGGCTCTCGGCCAGGATCCAGGCCTGCAGAAATTCATCGTCGATAGAATTGAATATCTGCAGAATGTGATTCAGGCCAACCATCGCACGACACTGTGGAAAAATGCTGTCGATGAGGCGCTTGCCTCTCAAGGCAATGCCGGGGCGGTCGCACTGAATCATTGGACGACCAGAATATGGTATTGGAAGACGCTCGTGTGCGAATCCACCGGCGATGATGAGGGCAATCTCTATTTCGATATCCTTCCGTCCGATGACAATCATGTGGTGTTCAAATTCAGCAACCGCGACAAGAATCCGGATCTGCTGAAAAAGACATTGGTCAGAATAGGAATGAAGGACAAAATCGGCGGCATGAAAGACTGCATCGCCGATATCTGCACATCCTCCACCGACGCGAATGATGTCGCTGCGAAACTTTCAGAGACCCTGAAGAAAATACAGGGGTAATTGAGAAATATTAACATAATAAACCAACAAATATGAAAGCTAAAAATTTAATTGCGACGCTTGCTGTTATTGCGTCAATCTCTGTGTTTACTTCATGCGGCGGCTCCAAGACGGCCGATACTTCGCAAGTGAAAGCCTATGTGCTGATGAGTTCAATGGATAAGAATTCAGTGGAGAAAGGAATTGATGACTATATCAATACTATTGAGCGGGGCAAGATCAAAATTAAAAAGTTGCCTGATTATACCGAAGAATTCTTTGATGAGGAAGGTATGCCAGAGTGTAATCCCGTACTTGAATACGCAAGGGTCTTCCTTCGGAACAGTATTGCTGGTTCTTTGTATAATAAAATCAGTTGGGAACTGGATGAATGTTCCGCATTACTTTCAGACTTTGAAAATTATCCAAATCAGTCTTATGATTCATGGGAATATAACTGTCCTCGGGATTTGAAAGAAGCAAAACAAGAACTTGAAAAGGAACTTAAATGGATAGTCGAGGGTGGAGTCTCGCCTAGCGAGTCGTATTGTAAGAAGTTAAATACCATGCTAATCAATATATACCGTATGGAAAATCCTGCCGAACATAAAGCGGCAGTGGAAGAGATTATCACTAAGTATGTCAAATATGTTGCCAATCGGGCGGAGAAGCTGGTGAAAGTAATGGATTGGGAGTCTGATTATGGCTCAACCACGAAGAATTGTAAAGGGTATTTCGTAACATACTCCATTAACAAAAACTATTATGTCCTGACGCAAATTGTAGAGGAATCAAAGTCTGATGAATTTGAACTTAAGACTCTCTATCGGGGAACATCCATTATCGATCTGGATAGAAAGTTGGAAGGATATAAACGTCAATAGTTTTTAAGTTATGGAAACGAAGAAATGCCCATATTGCGGTGAGGATATTCCTGCATCGGCAAAGAAATGCATGCATTGTGGAATGTGGCTAGAGGAGAAGGCTTCCTTGCCGGAAGGAGCCGGTAAGGAGCATGGCGCTCAGACTGTTTCTGCTGACGTGGAGGCAGTTCAGCCTAAAGAACAAGCGGCTGAAGATGATTCCAAATTCACGTCTGACGAGAAACTGTATTTTATCCATCTGCTTGCGACAGCAGGAATATACATATTCGGATATTTTATTTACAGAAGCATATATAACACTGTAATGGTTACTGATGCTGTTGATGGACTTGAATCATTGGGAGGATTTGCATCATACATGGATGTCGGTGTCGCTCATGATGATGTGAAGCACGTGATAAAGGCTTTTCATGGTCTTATGCGCAATGGGATAATCATAAGTGTTGTCGGGGAGGTGATATCGGTACTCGTAAGCCTGATGTCTAAAACAAAGGATTAATGGCATTTGAATATATTTGGAAAAGATGAAAAAGATAATTTTTTCGGTGCTGACATTGCTTCTGACAATGAACATCGCTTTTGCTCAGGGGAAGAAACCGACCCTCATGATTCTTCCAAGCGACAACTGGTGCAGCCAAAGATATTTTATGACGAATTTTGACAATCAGGGGACAACTGTGAAGATTCCTGATTACAAGGCCGCGTTTCAGGACGATGCGGAATTGAGTACTGTGATTTCCATTGTCGGAGGTCTTCTCGCTGAATGCGGGTATCCTGTAAAGGATTCGGAACAAGAGCTGAAGAATCTGGAGGTCAAACAGGGCGAGGATAATGCGATGATGAGCAAAACAAGTGGCGCCTCCTTGGCTGAGAGCCCGCTTGATGTGCTTAAGAGGAAATCGAAGTCTGATATGATTATTCAAATAGGGTGGTCAGTGAATAAAGAAGCTGCCGGTAAATCCGTAACATTCCAACTTGATGCAATTGATTCATACACAAGCAAAAGAATAGCTTCGGCAACTGGAACTGGAGAATCTGCTGACGACATAGTTCCACGGTTGCTTGAAACTGCCGTAAAAGCGCATATTCCTGAGTTTACCCAAAAATTGGATAACTATTTCTATGAACAGGGAATCAAAGGGCGTGAAATTGTTCTGACCATCAAAAAATGGGATAGCTGGGAAAATGATCTGGAAACGGAGTATGATGGTGAGGAATTGACGGACTGTATAGTTGAGTGGCTCAATCAGAATACGGTTGGAGGTAATTATAATCTCTCGGATGCAACGGAGAATTATATGCTTCTTGAACAAGTCCGAATTCCTATAAAGGACGAGAGAGGAATGGCGCTTGATGCGAGGGGTTTTGCAAACCAGCTTAGAAAGTATCTCCAGAAAGAACCGTTTAATATAACGTCAAAGGTGATTACACGGGGACTTGGCGAGGCAATGATTGTGCTGGGCGAGAAATGATGCTACTATGACTATGAAAAGGATCATAATTACACTTTTTGTGATTGTCTGCTGCAGCTTGCAGACATTCTCGCAGAATAAGTTCAATTTGCCGGTAGCCGTAATTCTTGCGGACGATTCCGTGCCTGCAGAAGCGGGAAATGCTTTGACAACGAAACTGAAGTCCATATTGACGAAAAACGGCTATATGGCAAGCGATGGTGTTCAGCGTTTTGTCCTTACCGCCAAGATAAGTATCGGGACTAAGGATGTGCTCCCGACTAATCCTCCTCGGATTTCTCAGAAAATGGATGTTTCCTTTTTTATCGGTGATGTCATTGACAACAGAATTTATGAATCGTGTACTGTGGCGGCCAAGGGAATCGGCATAAATGAGAACAAGGCGTTCATTTCGTCGTTTCAAAGCATATCGCCACAGAACAAGGAACTTGCAGAGATGCTGACGACGGCAAAAGAGTCAATATCAGAATATTATAGAAATAACTACAAGGCGGTTCTGAAGAAAGCCGATGCTTTGACTCGGAATAAGGAATATGATGCGGCAATTTACGAATTGGTATCAATTCCTGAAATAGATACGACAATCACTGCGGAATGTCAAAACGTAGTAATAGCGGTCTATCAGCAGAAAATTGATGATGAGGCTAGGCCCTTGCTGAGAGAAGCAAAGTCTATCTGGATGGCGGAGAAAAACCATGATGCCGGCAAGAAAGCGTCCGAATTGCTTGCCCGGATTTCTCCGATGTCTTCCGTGGTAGGTGAGGCGGATGCTCTGCTTGGTGAAATTGACAAGAAACTTCGTGCAGACGAAGCTGCTGTTGCCGCACGGAAAAAAGAGGAGATGGAATATCAACGAAAAAAGGAAGAGGCGGAGACGGCGTATCAACGTAAAAGAGAAGAAGAACAGATAGAGTACCAACGGAAAAGGGAGGAAGACGATATTGCCTATAATCGGCAAAAGGAACAGCGGGATTTTGATTTTGCTCGGGAAAAGCATAGGGATGAGCAGGCTTATCGTAATAGTCTCCTTGCCGCAAGCCGTGAAGTCAGTCTTGCCTATGCGAAAAATCAGCCGAAAACAATAACTAAAAACATTATAAGGTCATGGTGAAAATATTAAGGACGCTATTAGTTCTGTTTTTCTTTACATTGTCATCTGTGCTTTTTGCTCAGGTGAATGAAGTCACGCTTGTTGCATCCGGAGAAGGCGCGACAGAAAACGATGCTGTGAATGAAGCTCTGCGTAGCGCGATTGAACAGGCTTATGGGGTATTTGTTTCTGCAAATACTGATATCCTGAATGATGAGCTTGTTAAGGACGAAATCGTCACAGTGTCCTCCGGAAACATTCATTCGTACAAGAAGCTCGGATGCGTGGAATTGGCAAATGGCAACAAAAGCGTGTCAGTAGAGGCGACAGTTTCGGTGTCTAATCTGGTGAGCTTCGCGCAGTCAAAGGGCGCATCCTGTGAATTTGCAGGAGCTGTTTTTGGAGCAAATCTCAAGTTGATTAACCTAAATAAAGCGAATGCTGAAAAGGCCATTGAACATCTTTATACGTCTCTTGAGAGCGTAGCTGCGACAATGTATGATTATGAAGTGGAAGTCGGACAGCCAAAGTCGGACGGAACTGTTGAAATTACAGCTATTGCGAAGGCGAATGAGAACTACAAGACATTTACCGATATGGTTTATAATACGCTGAAGTCCTTGAACGTAAGCAATGTGGAACAGTTGAAGGAAATGGGAATTCAGTTTTCTACATCAACGATAACAACCCCATATGTTTTTTCTGCTGCATCGCACAATAGTGTTTCTCTTTCATCTGACACCAATGTAGATATTGGCAGGCGATGGAATTTAGATGATTGTATTGCCTCATTATTTGACATAGATTCAACTATAAAAAGAATTAATGATATTCAGAATAAGGCTTTCTTTGATTTCGTTTTAAAAGACAGCAATGAGAAAGAATACATATTTCCTGTTGGACGTTTTTGTGGAAGATTGGATTATTCTTATCATACGGATGATAGGGATTGTAGTAGCATATTAGTCGGACCGGATTATATGACAATGCCTGATGGTCGTTATAATGGATGGTCAGTAGAGATTTTTAACTATGATTCTTGTCCCAGTACTAAACGTATGTTTTCATGGGTAAGATCCAAGTATTTGATTTTTGTCCCCAAATTACGTTCGGGAGAGATTGCTGCCCAATGTAAAAAGACCTTTAAAATCCCTGTTGAAAAACTAATGACAATCAGCGGGTTTACCATTGAACGAAAAGTCAAGTAGTTAAAGATATGAAACGAAAATTATTGCTTCTTGTTCTTGCGCTTGTTCCATTGCTCTCATTTGCGCAAGGATATAATCAGGAAAAGACGGCACTTACAAGATTTCTGGTGCGTATGTATGAAAACACTCCATTTGAAGGTGTAAAGGTTGTTGATGACTATGACCATAGATACCTCCTTTCAGTTCTGTCTTTGAGCAAGGAAAAGTATCCGTCCGAGTCCGCGCTGAACCGTGTCGCTTCAGTGAAGGCAATGTCTCAAGCAAGCCGCTATTTCAATGGTTCTTATACCGCTTCAGACCTGATTATCAGGACATCTGAAAAGAAGGGTGCTTCAGATACAGAAATTATTGAAACAATCAAAGAACGGTCTGCCGGATATGTGAAAGCTCTTGAATATCTGACTAGTTTCGACAACTCGTCAGGGAATAAGGTGTTCATGTACATTAAACAGATGGATTAGGCTTCGTCCTGCTGCGCGGCTGCTCATTCTTGGTTGAGTGTCCGCGCAGTTTTTATTTTCTGGTCAGGTTCATGATGCGGGATGGATGACTGATGAATGACCGGAGAAGCGTGATGTCGCTGTTACTCCGTTTCCCGCCGCAGCCAGATTGAGAAAAATCGGTCATATACAATTATTTTCCCATTAAAATCATGTACGAAGTCGCGCTTCCGCAGCGCCTTGAGGGCGAGGCTCACGCTGCTGGCCGCCGGCAGACTGTACTTGCGGATGAATTTCTGTGACAGAACTGACGCGACTCCTTTTTCCTTGGCTATGGCCACGACAAGAGCCGCCTGATTGTCGGAGAGCGATTTGCAGTAGTTGATGAATGCATCTTCCTGTTCGTTAATGGTGTTCTCGACGATCCGAACTATTGTCTGTTTGTCAATGTCCTCTCCATTTTCGTAGAGCCTGTTCAGGATGCTCTGAACATACCATGTCTGGCCGTCAACCAAGTCATAAATATACCTGAAGTCGCTATCGCTGATTTCAATTCCTTTCTGTTTCAGCCACCTGTTTGCGAAAACTTCATATTCTCCAACATCTATGAGGGGAAGACTCATTATCTGGGAACTCTGATAAAACGGACGCTTTGCGGACAGGAACATTTCGGACATGAGGTGCTGACTGCTGCCGGCGAATATGAAATAGACATTCGGGAGAAACTGAATGTACGAGCGCAGTAGCGCTTCTGTACCCTTTTCCGGATATTCCGCAATCTGCTGAAACTCGTCAATTGCGATATAAATTCGTTTGTCGGACTGTTTCAGGTATTCAAATATATGTTTCAGTGATTCTTCCTGCCTGTCGGAGGCAACTGTTATGGAGAAAGTCGGGCTTCCGGTCAGCTCGTCGAATGAAACGGTAGGCCGGTAGCTGGAAAAGAATGACGTGATTTTTCTTAATGCTGCCTGGGAAAATGTGTCGACTTGTCCAACCACCGTCTTCGCCAGAAACTGTATGAACTGGCTCATGTTCCTTGTTGCGTTTATGTCCATGTAGAAGCATCTCGTATTCGGCTCGTTTTTTCTGACCTGTTCAAAAACATGATGGATGAGTCCAGTCTTTCCGACACGCCGAGGTGATATGAGCACGACATTGCGTTCATTTCTCAATGCATTTATGATCGTTTCCGTCTCTTTTTTTCTGTCACAGAAATACTCCGCTCCCTTGTATCCGTAGATTACGAATGGATTCTTCAGCTGTTCCATAATTTGTGTTACATATATTATGTTACATGTTTTATGTAATAACTGCAAAGGTAAAACATAAAAGTCAAAAAATCAAAGCTCGGCATAAACTTCTCGTCTGACAGCAAGACAGGTTGTCAATAATTTTCAAACAGCTTCTTAATTTCGAGCAGAAACGTTACCTTTGTAAAAGCGGAACAAATACGGAGGACGGAATATGTTGTACCCGATAGGAATACAGAGTTTTGAGGAGATTCGTAATGGCGGTTATGTTTATGTAGATAAGACTGCTCTCATCTATAGGCTGACTTCCACAGGCAAATATTATTTTCTGAGTCGCCCGAGACGATTCGGAAAGAGTCTGCTCGTGTCTACTATGGAGGCGTATTTCAGCGGGAGAAGAGACCTTTTCGAAGGTCTCGCGATGGAGTCACTGGAGAAGGGTTGGACGGAATATCCTGTCCTGCACCTGGATTTGACGGGAAGCTCTTATACTGATATCTCGCAATTGAAGATAAGCCTTGACCGGCATCTTCGCGAGTGGGAATCACTGTATGACGTCACTCCTGTGTCCGAAGACTTGTCGTCCAGGTTTAAAGACGTCATTGACACGGCATACCGGAAGACCGGCCACAAAGTCGTCATTCTCATTGACGAATATGAAAAACCGATAATCGACAACATTGACAATCCTGAACTTATGGAGCAGTTCAGGCGCGAGCTCCAAGGATTCTACAGTGTCATAAAGGGTAAGGACAATGCCATCAGATTCGCGTTCCTGACGGGAGTGACCAAGCTTGGCAAAATGAGCATCTTCAGCGGGCTTAACAATCTGAATGACATATCGATGGATGCCAGATATGCTGACATCTGCGGAATATCGGAGCAGGAATTAAAGACATATTTTGGTGAAAGCGTGAGGACGTTGGCGGAGAGGAACGGGCTTTCAGAAGAGGATTGCTACAAGAAATTGGCATCAATGTATGACGGATACCATTTTTGTGAAGACAGCATCGGCGTGTATAATCCGTTCAGTCTTTTGAATACTTTCGACGCCAATAAATTCAGAATGTATTGGTTCGAGACGGGCACACCGACATTCTTGGTAAGATACCTGAAGCAGGGGAATTATAACCTGGACAACATCTCGAAAAATGACGTGGCGGTGGAGACTCTGACAGGAGCGAACTATGTGAGCCCGGCTCCAATAACATTGATGTATCAGGCTGGATATCTCACGATAAAGGACTATGACCAGAGATTCAACACCTATAATCTTGACTATCCTAACGAGGAGGTGAAGAGCGGATTCCTAAATTCGTTAAGTCATCTCTATGCTCCGGCATTGGCAGGCGGCGAACTGTCTGTCTATCAATTTATCCGTGATATTGAAAAGGGCAATATAGAGAGTTTCATGGACCGTCTCACGGCATTTTTCGCAGGAAACAGCTACATGATTCAGGGCGACCTGGAGTTGTACTTCCAGAACGTGATGTCGATAATGCTGAAAATGATGGGGCTTTACGTAAAGACTGAATACCAGACATCAAATGGCAGAATAGACATCGTGTTCGATACGGACAAATATATCTATATCATTGAATTAAAGAGAGATGAATCCGCCGAAACTGCTCTGAAACAAATCGAGGAGAAAGGTTACGACAAACCGTTCCTCGCCAGCGGCAAGCAGATAATCAAGCTCGGCATCAATTTCTCTTCTGAGACCAAGACGATTGACGGCTGGGAACAAGCATAGCCGGGCTAATACGAGATAACACACTGCGCATCTTTGGTGACCTTCACTGAGGATGCGCAATTGCTGTTCAGGAGGATGCGGGTGAGGCCGGGGTTGCCGGAGCAGTCAAGCGACTGAAGGTCGGAGCACGCGGAGAGATCAAGGTCACCTTCCAGTCGGCAGGAAGAACAGTCCAAGATGCGAAGTTTAGTGGTGTACGTAAGGTCGAGATGACGGAACAGGCTGCCGTACAAGTAGATGGACGAGATGTTTCCGCATCCGGACAAGTCCAGGGTGGACAATGGCGTATTCTGGCAATAGAGTGTCCGGAGCTCATGGCATTGGCGTATATCTATGCCGGTCAGAGGATTGCCGTCACAAGTCAGATCCGTCAACAACGTGTTTGCGGAGAGATCCAGCGACGCTATCTGCTGCCAAGGAATTGACAGCTTCTTCAGTGAACGGAACATCTCCAGGCCATGGACAGACGAAATGCCCGAGTGGACATTGTTGTCAATATTGACCTCCTCGACATTCTCCACTTCCGTGATGGAAACGAACAAGTCCCCATTGCTGTCGAACGTATCTGTCAGATATTTCCCGAAAGCGCTGTCGCTGACCACAGCGGAATACATGACCGAAGCCCCCTCAGGCTTTCTGCCGTCTGCCCCGGAATTGATCCCGTCTATCTTCTGCAACTCGTTCATATAGATGGTTTTCATGCCGCTGCATCCTGTGCAGTCGAGCTTTACGAGCTTGTCGTTCAAGCTGATATCCAGCGAGGTCAATGACTTGCAGCCGATGAGGGAAAGCTCCCTGAGCGACCGGCTGTATCTGAGATTGATGTCGGAAATGGCGCTGCCGGAGCAGTCCAGAACCTCAAGCCCCGACAGCAGGTAAACCTTGTCGCTGTCCTGAAGTATATCCCCGACATACAGACGCTTGACGCCGCGGGCTGCCTTGAAAACATCATTGAGTCCGGAAATGCTCGTTCCGCGCATGTCAAGCTCTTCAATCGCCGGCAACGATGCGATGTTGAGGGCGGACACCGGATTCCCGTGAATGTCGAGACGGGTCAATTCCGCCAGAAGAGGAACCCTCAGCGAATTTAATCTGTTTTCTGCCAATGCTGCAGTACGTAGCCGGCTGTTTCCGGAGAGGTCAATGCTTGTGAGCATGTTATTGCTGAGGTCCAGCGTCTCAAGCCCATGAAACGGCTTCAAATCAATCTGGCCCAATCTTCCGGATCCCGCACCCGAACCGGCTAACTTGATGGAAGTCAACCCTGTACAATATTCGAGCCCCTTGACGGAGCTCATACGGTCTGTGCAGATGTCTATCGACCGGATATTCTTCGCCTCTTCCAGACTCAAGAAACCGTCACCGTCGGTATCTCCATTCTTCAACATATATGACGACAATTCCTCGTCCTCAAACGACACCGGCACGAAGAACTCCTCATCATTGCTATATGCCGTTCCTTTTGCATTGATAGCGTAAGCCCGTATATGCCAAGTAGTTCCGACTTCCAGTCCTCGTATCTCCGTCTTGTGTCTGCCGTATCTGGAGCCGTCTAGGGTCTTGTTCTGCGACTCTATTGTCGGCTCAGGCTCAGTGTCCCAGCACAGGCCGCAGGCGACAAGATCACCGCTGAAACTTTCATTGATGTCGTATTCCACGGTAATGATGCCGGAAGTCCTTTCTGATACAGGCGACAATGAAATTCCGGGAAGCCGCTGCTGAATCTTGAAATGTTTCGTCGCCGAAGATCTCTCGTCTCTTCCGTTGCCGATGAATGCGCTGTAATAATAATCGACATTGAATGTCAGACCATCAAGCACCTTCGAGAACTTGCCGTCCTCGCCCATTGTGCAGATACTTCTGACAAGTTTTTCCTCATCGGTCCCGAACATGAATCCGCACTCCTTGACATGGCCGTTTCCGGAGATGCCGCAAGAAATGACGACGGCATTGCCCTCGACAGACGTGCCCGTGCCGGTAAGCTGCGGCGGATAGAACGCTGCAGGATCGGAATCCTTGATGCAGGATACTGCCGAAAGTACGGCAAGAAGCAATGCAGATGTCTTTTTCATGTTACACGGAAACATGCAAAGTTACTGAGAATTATCCAGAATGCTTTCCGTCACGGTCCGGACAATGCGGTCTATTTCATGCCTTTCGTGCATCTTTTCAATATATGGAGCACAAAGCCACAGCAAGACTGAGGCAATGACGGAGCCTGCGGCAATGATGACAGGCCTTTGTCTGCGCTGACGTTCCCTCTTCAGGATTGCAAGTTTCAGCTGACCTGCATCATCAGGCCTTTTGCCTATCTCGGAAGCAGTGCATGTGGAGGCGAAACGGTTCCAGAAATTGCGATGCCTGCGTGGAAGTCCGGCGGCTATCCGGCCGATTACCTTTCCGAGGGAATATATGTCACTTCTTTCGTCAAGTGCCTGTCCCGCAATCTGTTCCGGAGCTGCGTAGGATTCTGTCCCGGCAGCCATCTTCAGGCGCACGTGTGTGTCCGTGTCAGCAAAGCCGAAATCTATCAGCTTGACATTGTTCCCGTTTCGTGTAATCATCACGTTCCCTGGCTTTATATCCCTGTGGACAATCTGCCGATGATGCAGATAGTCGAGTACATCGCAAAGTTCAATGATGATTTTCCTCGCCAGCCCGGGAGTCAGCCTTCCGTCTTCTAAGACCTTGTCCAATGTTTCCCCGTCAATCCATTCCGTAATAATGCAGTTGCCGTACCCGTCTATCGGGACGAAGTCCAATGTCCTGCATATTCCCTGGTGGTCCAATGATGCGCCTATCTCGAATTCCTTTTCCAGGAGTCCCTCATGGACAGGATTGCCTATGTATCTTGGTTTCAATGACTTGACTGCGACGGCTTTGCCTGCGTATATGCTCCTGCCGAGTCTTGAGTATCCGTCTGCCGACTCATATACAGGCTCGATTTCCGACGCTTGCGGCAATGCCTGACTGCAAGCCTCGCAACCGAATATTTCTGAACTAGCCTCCATACCTGTCTGTTCGTTTCAGGAAAACTGATGTACAATGAATTAGAACTGCAAATTAAAGATTTTTTTCGTAAATTTGATCTCATTTTGAAATTGGAATGGCAGAAACCCTGAAATATCTTCTGACGGCCATGTCTCTGGCGGTATTCTGCGGGTGCGGAACTAATGACAGAGACATAGAGAAAGTACGCAAAGACTGGATGTCCGAAGACTGCATGAACGGATATTGCATTGTCTCGGATTCCCTGCTCTCGGGATTGGCCGATTCTCAGGGGAATTTACTGGTGCCACCGGCGTACGGCCGACTTTTCTTCCTTACCGGAGACGTGCTTGCCGGATATGAATCTTCCGGATGGACATTCATTGACACGAATGGTCGTGCTCTGGCGGAAACCGGTGGAAATATTGATGATGAGCCGGATTCGTTACTGGCTGAATATCAGAAAATAAGAAGAATGCAGGACCTTGCTTGGGACAGGATTGTCGCCGGTTATGAAACTTTCTGCGAGGCATGTTCCGAACCTGCTGCTGATGCGGAAAACATGCGTATGACAGGCGATAGCCTGATGCGTGAAATATCAATGACTGAAGGAGTTATGAGCCAGGAACAGCGCAGGCGGATAGAAGTCGCCTTGGACAGATATCGTGAGAGGAGGAGAGCCTTATGATGTTTCAGAAATATATGCGGAAAGCATTGACAATCATACTTTTCTGTCTTGTCGGAATCGGACTTCATGCGCAGGTTTTTTCTTCCATAAAGAAAAACACGTCTTATCTATGGGGAGAGGGACGCGCGGCTGACACTCATTCTGCTGACAGCATTGCCTCGGCTGAACTTCTGCGGAAAATCGCTGGCGCCGTGGACCTTCCGTACGAAACGGCATTGAAAATCGCCCTTATAGAGACATTCGCCGTGGATTTAGGCAAGGTCTCGGAATTTGCCGTGTCCGGTGGAAGGAAAGAAACCGCCGTGCTTCGCTATATCGGGCGCAATGCTGTCGGAACATTGTTTGATGCCAGACGAAGACGCATTGCCGAGATGAAAAACATTGCTGAGACAGCAGAAGGCAAGCTCCAGATGGATGTGGCATTGCGCTACTGGTCCTGGGCGGCGATGCTGATGCAGTCCGTCCCAGGCTTCAAGGCCACGGATGTCGCTGAGGCGCGTTCCCATCGCGTCAAGATACTGGAAGGCATGAATGTGCGCTTCGACAGGCAGAATGTGGCGGACCGGTCTGTCGTGGAACTGAGTTTTACCTATAACGGAAAGCCTGTCAGGAATATAGACTATCGTTTCTTCAACGGGAAAACTTGGAGCGGAATCATGTCCGCCAAGGACGGGAAAGGCTTCGTGGAGGTATCCTCGGGGACTCGCATTGACGACTACAGGATTCTTTATGAATCCTCACCGGCCCATCTCCAGCATATCTACCGGGAGGTGCGTGCCGTCGAAAAAGCCTTCGGTGCCGGTGCGGAAAAGGTCGGGGCCAATGCTGGAGTTTCCGGAGTCAATGCTGTTCCGTCGGCGACAGCTTCAAGGCGTCCGGTAGAAGAAGGCTCTGTAAGCAAGATAGATTTCAGCAAGGTGAAGAGCAAGATTCTGGATGTCATGTCCAGTGAGAAATTCAATGAGTTGCCGGATTCGGCGAAGGCTGTTTCAATGACACCGGTGCTGTTCACAGCCGACTATGAAAAATCAGTAGCCAAGATATGCGATGCTGTTTCCTCGCGCGATTATAGCTCTGTAAGTCAGCTGTTTACGCCTACGGGATATGATATTTTCCTGCGTCTTGCCGCATACGGCAATGCCCGGGTGTTGTCCGGCGAGGCATTGAACTTTTATGCTCTCGGGGATGAGGTGTACTGCCGCAGCGTGCCCATGGCCTTCTCGTTCAGCGGAAACAGGAGGCAATTTGTGGAGGACATCGTATTCACGTTCAATGAGAAAGGACTTGTTTCGAACCTGACATTCTCGCTCGGAAAGGCGGCGACATCAGATATTTGTTCGCATTCGAACTGGACCGAGGAAGCAAGACTCATCCTGGTGGCGTTCCTGGAGAACTACAAGACGGCATACGCGCTCAAGCGCCTGGACTACATAAGTTCCATCTTTGACAATGACGCCCTCATAATTACCGGGCGTGTCGTCCGAAGCGCGGGAATGGACAGAAGTGAGTACGGATCGAACCGCTATGTGCGTTTCACTCAGCAGAACAAGGAAACATACATCCGGAACCTGTCCCGTGTGTTCGCCAGCCAGGAGTATATCAATATCCAGTTCTCCGACAGCGAGGTCGTAAAGCTCGGAAAAGGTGACCAACTCTTCGGAATCAAGATAAGGCAGGAATATTTTTCTACGACATACTCGGATGTCGGATATTTGTTTGTTTTGGTCGATCTGTCTGATTATCAGGCCCCTGTCATACATGTGCGTACTTGGCAGGATTCTCCGGACAAGGATTTCGGCATCATCGGTCCATATCATTTCTAGTGCATGATATGAAGTTTCGAACAATCATAGTCGCTGCTTTTCTTCTGATGGCATTCCCGGCTTTCGCGCAGACGGTGGCATCAGACGAGTTCTCCGTTCAGTCGTTCCGCCGTCTGGAATGGGACCTGGACGCGCGCAGCGGAAGCCCGGTGCTGGACCAGAACGGAAAGAAGTCTGCTCTTATAAAGGTGATTACCAATGCAGAAGGGCTTGATTTCGATGTCGGAGTGATGGGAGTCGCGGCTGTACGTCAGGAGGTAGGCGAGGTTTGGGTCTATGTTCCTGAAAAGGTCCGGAAAATCACTATCAGGCATAAGGACTATGGTGTGATAAGAGACTACATTTTTCCTGAGCCGGTGGAATCCGCAGTGACGTATGAAATGGTCCTCCGTACTCCTGCGCCTGAAAAGGAAGTTATAGTGAAAGATTCCATAGTCTATGTACCGTCACCAGTGGATTCTTCGTCACTGCGCCGTCGGCTCCGTGAGCCGGCAGGAGTCACCGTGTCTGCCGTGTTCTCGCTTCCGGAATATTCGGGCGGGCTTTTTCTTGCTTGGGAGAGATACCGTTTCGGCTGCTATCTCAAGGCAATGTCTGATTTTCACGCCCGTAAACATGAATACAACTGCAAGTCCGACGGAACTGCTGAAAGCGGATATATCTGGACTACAGGACGTTCGTCAGTGTCACGTCTCAATGTGACCACGGGCATTGTCTTCAGGACCTGCGGATGGCTTGGCGTGTATGCAGGAGCCGGATACGGCTCTCGTGTGCTACGCTGGGAAGACTCCACGGGCGTTTGGGCGAAAGTCGAAGATTGCAGCTATGCCGGCATAGCGGTTGATGCCGGTGTGAGATTCCATTGGCGTAGGCTCTGCCTCTCGGCTGGAATGTCATCCATCTGTTTCCGCACCTTGTCTGCGGATTTGTCCGTCGGATTCAGGTTTTAGGAAAATCCTACATGTAAACGATTATCTTCCAGAGCATAAGGCCGGAGACTATCAGCTTCATGCCGGTGCCGAAGATGAAACCGGCGAAGGCGCCCAATGCGGATTTTATGGATGTCCAGACGGAGCTGCCGGCGAAGATGATTTCTGCGAGGAAAGCTCCTGCAATCGAGCCGAGGATGATTCCGACAGGCGGGATGAAAATGCCCAGCAGCAGGCCTATCGTCGCGCCCCAGCCGGCATATTTGCTGCCGCCGCTTATCTTCGTCATCCAGCTCGGGACAATGTAGTCCAGCACGGTGACCAGTATGGTGATGCCCAGCCAGATCATCAATGCTGCGCTGCCGAACGGAGCCCCCGCTGCATAAAAATGGTTGCGAAGAAACATGAGCAGCAGCCCGAACCAACTTAAAGGAGGTCCCGGAAGTGCCGGAATGATGCTTCCGACAATTCCCAGGACCCCTAGAATTACTGCGAAAATGGCTAATGCAATGCTCATGTCGCTATTTTGCCATTGCCGCTTCCACGTCATCAGGAGAGATAGGCAGGCGCTCTTTTCCGAGTCTCCTTGCTCCATCTGCCGTCACGAGAACATCATCTTCGAGCCTGATGCCGCCGAAGTCGTAATATGATTCCAGCTTGCTGTAGTTCACGAAGCCTTGGTCTGTCTTCTCTGACTTCCATTTTTCAATGAGTGCAGGGATAAAGTAAATACCTGGTTCATCGGTGATTACGTTGCCAGGTACAAGCTTGCGCGCCATTCTGAGGCTGCCGAGACCAAGCTGAGGAGAACGCCTCTGGTCATCATCGTAGCCCACATAATTTTCTCCGTAATCTTCCATGTCATGCACATCCAGACCCATGTTGTGGCCCAATCCGTGAGGCATGAACAGACCTGCAATGCCTGCTTCCACCATGTCCTGAACGTCGCCGCGGACGATATCCAGTGCGCGGAGCTCTTCCAGCATCAGATGCATTGTCTTCAGATGCACCTCGCGGTAGCTTATGCCCGGACGTGTCATACTGAAGGCGAACTCATTGCAATCGCATACTATCTGATATATTTCACGCTGCTTCGCAGTGAACTTGCCGCTGGTAGGATATGTTCTGGTGAAGTCGGACGCATAGTGCACATTGCTCTCTGCACCGGCATCGATTACCATCAGTTTGCCCGGCTCTATAATCTTGTCATGCAGATGGTTATGCAATGTCTCGCCATGCTGTGTGAGGATGGTCGGGAATGAAACGCCCCAACCTTTCGAGAGCGTTACACCGTCCATCTTGCCGACAATCTCCTGTTCGATGATTCCCGGAACAATGCTGTTTCTCGCCACGGTGTGCATCTCGTATCCGAGGTTGCAGGCGTCGTCAATCGCCTCGATTTCGCAATCCTCCTTGACCAGACGCATGGAAATTATCGCTCTGGTCAATGCCAATGAAAATCTTCCTACCACCTCATCTGTCCCGCAGCCGAGCAGCGAAGCGATTTTCATGGTGTTGTAATATCTCGAAGGCTTTACGAAATGAACAGGCCTCCCTTCTGCAAGAACCTTGGCAACTGCTGCATTCAGATCCGTGTAAGGAGCTGATTTTTCGACACCTACGGAAGCCGCTACGGAAGCTACGCTCGGCTGTGGACCCATCCATATTATGTCGCCGATTTCCACATCGTTTGCGAAAATGGTCTCATTTCCGTTGTCCAGGTCGATTATTGCTGCATACAACGGCTGGTCTATTCCGAAGAAATAAAGCCATGTGCTGTCCTGGCGGAACTTGTAGCAGTTATCTTTATACTGGGCAGGAGCCTCAGTGTTTCCGATAAACAGAGCGATGCCCCTCTTGCCCTCGGCTGCACTATCGGCCATCTTGGCCACCAGTGTCTGCCGCCTTCTTGCATAAACGTCCTTGCTAAACATAACGTATTCCCTTAATTATTAGATATTTATATTTCTTGTCAGTGTCCTCCGTAAAGATACTTGCTCTGTTCAGGAGTCAGTTTGTCGATGCTGATGCCCCAGTCGGCAAGTTTGCGGTTGGCCACCTCATTGTCGATTTCACGAGGTACGGCATTCAGCATCTGACCTTTCTCGCGGCAGATGGTCTTCTCATTGTCCACCAAGTATTTGGCGCTGAGTGCCTGAATTGCGAATGACATATCCATGATCTCTGCCGGATGTCCGTCGCCAGCTGCCAGATTCACCAGACGGCCTTCGGCAATGATGTAGATTGTCTTGCCGTTTTCCAGCTTGTAAGCTTCGATATTGTTCCTTGCCGGAGCGTGGTCCACTGCCATTTTCTTCAGCGCGGCAACTGCCACTTCGACATCGAAATGTCCTGCATTGCAGCAGATTGCGCCATCTTTCATCTTCATGAAATGGTCAGCCGTGATGACATCATTGCAGCCGGTCACGGTGACAAAGATATCGCCGACAGCCGCTGCCTCCGACATTGACATGACCTTGAAGCCGTCCATTACCGCCTCCATTGCGCGGATAGGGTCGATTTCGGTGACGATGACATCTGCGCCCAGGCCTTTCGCCCTCATTGATACGCCCTTGCCGCACCAGCCGTAACCAGCGACGACGACATTTTTGCCGGCCACGATGAGGTTGGTGGTCCTGTTGATGCCGTCCCAGACTGATTGTCCTGTGCCGTAACGGTTGTCGAACAGGTGCTTGCAGTCGGCATTGTTCACGAGCATCATCGGAAATTCGAGTTCCTTCGCCTTGTTCATGGCCTCAAGTCGGAGAATACCGGTCGTGGTCTCTTCGCATCCGCCTATGACATTGGGAATCAACTCCCTATATTCGGTGTGTATCATGTTCACGAGGTCGCCTCCGTCGTCAATGATGATGTTCGGACCTACCTCGATGACTTTCCTGATGCCATGCATATATTCCTCTTCCGTGGCCCCGTGGACAGCAAATACGTTCAGCCCCTCATGTACGAGCGCTGCCGCAATGTCATCCTGTGTGGAAAGCGGGTTGCTTCCTGTGATATACATCTCGGCGCCGCCCTCTGCCAATATCTCACACAGATGCGCGGTCTTCGCTTCCAGATGTACGGATAATGCTATCTTCTTGCCTTTGAACGGCTTGCTCTCCTTGAATTCTTTCTCAAGTCCTGCCAGAAGCGGCATGTGTCTTCTAACCCATTCGATTTTCAATTCGCCCTCTCTCCAGAGCTCCGGATTTCTGATCTCACTAGTCATTTCGTATAGTTGTTTTTTAAATCAGTACAATGTACGAAAAATTCCCATAACATTGTCAAATGTGCCGGATTTTTTCTTCTACCCGTTGTTCACGAAGCCCAGTGTGGCGCAGCTTATGCGGACTTCCGGGCCGAAGAATGGTTGGAGAACGGAGAGGCATGCCGCCATGGTGGCCCCGGTAGTGAACACGTCATCAATGAGAAGGATATGGTGTATATCTTTGATTACCAATGCCTTGTGCTTACCTAGCGCGAAAGCCCCATGGACATTGCCGCTTTTCGCGTTTACGTCCAGTTTCGTCTGCGTCCGTGTCCGTCGGCTGCGCACGAGAATGTCCGTCCGCACCGGGACGCCCCCGAGTTTCTGCGCTATCGCACGCGCCATGACTTCCGCCTGATTATAACCGCGGCTCCACCGTCTCGACCAATGCAGCGGCACCGGAATTATCATGTCAATGTCTCTGAACAATGCCGATTCATGCAGATATTCACCGAGCATCCCGGAAAAGAACCGCCCTTCTTCTATGTCTCCCAAATATTTGAGCCTCTGAGGAATACGTTTATAGCGGTTCTCTCCGTGATAAAAGAACAATGCTGCCGCGTATGAGAACAGTACCGGATGATTGTCAGGCGGTTTTCCGGTGTTTTCCTCTGACAGGATTTCTTCCATTATCTGCTTCTGTATCAGCGCATTGACCTTATCTGCCATCGGATTCCGTCGTCTGTCCCAATAATAGGTCAGCGGCAGGTCGGCTTCGCAGTACAGGCATAAATGCCGTTCATACAGTTTCAATGTCTTTCCGCATACGATGCATTCCCGTGGAATTACCAGGTCCACAGCCGCCCTGGCATCTTCCATCAGCACTCCGCCGATTTCTTTGATAAACGCATAAGTCCTGTTCTTCATGATAGTCTTTTCACCGATTGTACTGCGTCTAAAGGTATGTAGAATAACGTCACGTTGTATCAGAAGGTGACTGAAGTGGGCATTAAATGTATGATTTTTATGTGTTTAACCGAAATTTGACCGAATTTTGCAACCCGGTTGCATGGCGATTGACCTATCTTTGCCAAGGAAATTCCCTAAAAAATCACTATTTTTGTGCTGCTATGAAGACGAGGGCCTCGAAAATATTGATGTGCATGGCGGCATTCATGATGCTGCTCATGTCGTCTGTCCCTCATCATCACCATTGCGGCCAGATGGATGGCCATCATCATCTGGACTTCATCTGTTTCGCAAGTCAGGACGTAGATTCGGGTTGTGCTGCCGACAAAGATTGCGGACATGGCCATGACGGAGACCATGGCTCGGAGTCCTGCAGGATACATTCCATCGTCACGCTTCTGGAAAGAGTCCAGAATATCCCGTCATATCAGCCGGCATTGGAATTCATTGTTCCTCAGGTGATTATGCTGGAAGCAACTGAATCTGACGCAGCGGATTCTCCGCGCATCGTCATAAAGGAAAAACTGTCATCATTCTATCTGGTCCGTTCCAAGGGTCTTCGTGCGCCGCCTTTCCTTGCGGCGTAACTATTCGTAAGTGCTTGATTGTTAAAGTAAAGCATTTGACGTGCACTGGAAAGGTGCGCGAACAGTCAATATTTAAAGAAGACCACAAATGAAACATATACCATATTATATACCATATTATAT
>ERZ1026898.429-NODE-429-length-26247-cov-22.615417_pt1 | contig 26247 bp, 15 predicted proteins | sample MGYA00380178_ERZ1026898 | MGnify/ENA primary metagenome ERZ1026898 (study PRJEB33269, sample SAMEA4719814) | human gut metagenome | biome: human-associated habitat; feature: organic feature; material: feces | place: Cameroon | collected 2013-10 ...
GCGGATGCACTCTGTCGGCGCATTCATAGCACTGTGCGACCCGTTCCAGATCCAGCACGATGCAGGAGAGAACGCTCTGCTTTCTCGCCCATTCCAGACGCACCAAAGCCTGCTGCTCCAGCTCCCGTGCCGCAGCATTGTATGCATCCCGAACCACCGCATCTTCGTATTGATACTCCGGCAATTCCCTTTTATCAATGCGCAGCATTACCCGGCGTCTGGAAACATTCGGTTCGGAAAGATGCTTGCTGTTTTCAAACTTATCCAGCAGCCGGTTCAGGATCACTTGCGCTTCCTTCATTCCGCATCTCCTTTCCAAAGGGAATGATGTGCATCCGATACCCAGTCTTGTCCACCAGAAGCGTCCGGTCAGCAATGGGCATAATGTCCGAAACCTTATCCGGCGGCGTGCAAATGATTGCCTGTAGCCCCATCTTTCGGAGCAGGCGTACGCTCTCGGTGATCCGGTCACTGTCCATTTTATTAAAGGCCTCATCAAATACCACAAGACGCACCGTGTTGCCAAAGCGGGTGGCATCGTTCACACGGTACAGCTGAGCAAATGATGCCAGCACTGCAATATAGAACGGTGTCTGTGTTTCACCGCCGGACTTCATATTCAGTGTTTGAGAAAGCAGCTGCTTGGAACCGTTCTGGTCGGTCGTTTCCAAATCAAACTTCAGATACGTCCGGAAGTCTGTATAGCGGACGATATTCTCCTGTAGTTCGCTCTGTTTTCGGGTATTGAGCTGCGTATCGTCTGCCATTGTGATCTGACTGAACAGTTTTTCGATCAGTGGGCCGTATTTTTGCTGAAAGGGCAGTGCGAATAGACCGGATTCGCCCTCCATCAGTTCATCTGACGTGATCATGTTATAGTAATCCAGATAATCCGGGTTCGGCCCTACGCGAAATTGGTACCTGTCTGTGCCAAATTGTGCCTGGCGCAGGGCCTTGTTCAGGTTGTGCACCTGTTCTTGCACCTGATCGATGCTGGATTTCAGTTTGGCAAGGAAATCGTTCTGGAATTGCTCCATTGCACTTTCCCGTGCCGCCCGGATCTTTTCTTTGTATCGGGGCAGCTCGCTTTCCTGCAGAGTACGCCGTTCTTCCTCGTATTCGGTGTTATCCATCACCTCGATCTGGAATGCACAGGGTTTGAACCGTTCTGCATATTCTCTGCGTGCTGCAAACAGTTTCTTCTGAGCCCCGTCCATTGCCTTTGTGCTCTGCGCCAAACTGTCGCCGAAGTTCTTGCGGATGACATCTGCCTTTTTCAAGCGGACAAGCTCCTGCCGATAGCGGGGAACACCGATGGTTTCTCGGTATTCCTCCGTGAATCCTTCTTTCAAACCATCTTCGATGGCCTCATACCGCTGATATTTTTCTGGCAAGATCTCATATTCCAGCTGATGGATGCGGCTTTCCAACTTCCCTTTTTGCACATTTTTCGCATCTTTTTCCTTGTTAAGCGCAAGGATCTCTTCTTTCAGATGCTCAATGATCTGCCGCTGCTCATCCAACCAGAACAGATTCAGCTGGGAAAGCTGATTTTTGACTTCTGCGATTTCCTTGGTGATCGTCTGGACGCGCTGGTAGTCCTCCTGCTTTTGCGCCACATCGATTCGGACAAATCTTTGAGTAAAAAGCGGGTCCGGCAGGCAGGCTAGCTGTTTTTGGAGCGGCTGCCAATGTCGCTGCTCCTCCTGCAGACAGGCCAGTTCCTTTTCCAGATGGTCGATGCGTAGCTGTACCGCACGCCGCCCGATGAAGGCATCTTCCATCCGGTCCTTCCGAAGTGCGCGGGCCACATAACCCTGATACAGCATTCCTTCCGCCGTGATTGCCGTCCTATAGCAGCGCAACTGTTCTGCCGTGTCGCAGCATATCACCCGACCCAGAAGATAGTCCACATAGCTGCGTGCCAGCTTGTTTTCTGTCTCCACCTTTTCTGCCAGACTGCCGGGCAGCGGCCGAAGCGTCTCTTTTTCCCGCAGTTTTCCGATATCTACCAGACCAAACGCACGGTACTCTGCTTCCTGCTTCAGCCGGTCGTAAATATTAAGTGCTTCCTGATAGTGTCCCGGCTCCACCAGCAGATAATATTTCTGGTTATTTAGGTAGCCTTCCACCGCTCCACGCCAGCGCTCATCCGCCATTTCCAGCACATCTGCCAGAATATAGACGGGAACCGCATGCCCTGTTTTGCCCGCCAGATCCTTTTCCAGCCGGTCTTTGAACAGCAGAAGCCCATGGGGATAATCTTTGATGTTCCTGCGCAGATTTGCAAGCACCGCACTTTTCTGGTCGGCTTGCTTCTTCAGCTCTGCAATGCGATCCTCTGTTTTATGAGCCGCACTGCGGACAGCATCCGACAATTCGGCCGCTGCCTGCTGCCCCGTTTCAAATAACTCCACAGGCCGGGCAAACAATCCCTTCTCATCGTCAGTAAATACAGCATACGCTTTCTGCACAGTGTCCGCCGCTTCCTGCACCGGTATGAGAAGTTCTTCCGGTTCCAGTTCTTGTATCTCTCCACAGAATCTCTGCAAACGCCGTGCTTCCCGCTTGATCTCCACTTCAAGATTTTGCAGACCCTGTTCCAGCTTTTTCTGCTCATCTTTCAGATTCTTTTCCATGTTGAGCAGACGTTCTTCCTCCTGAAAAACATTGCTCTGCCTGCAGGCCAGCTCCAGCTCACTGCGGCGCGTATCCTTCTGTTCGATCTGCCGCTCAAGCTCCTCCCGTTGCTCATTCACATTCGCAAGGTTCTCCTTGCATTCAGTTCGTTCCAATTCCCTCCGGTCGATCTCTGCCTGTGCAGCTTCTTTTTCGGCCCACTGCACCAGAAACTTCTGGATCTGGCAGCGTTCTATGACCTGGTTCATCTCCTGATACAGCCTACTGATTTGTTGCAGCGCATCCAGCTTTTCCTGCTGACGCTGCGCCAGCAATTCGTGCCGTTTATAATCCCGGATGTTTTGCTGCATCAGCTCAATATTGGGTTTATCCGGAATATCACAGATGTTCTCCGTGATGAATTTTTGGATATCCACAATTGGCCGGAACGAAACAGCCTTTTTCATCATCCGCAGGACCTGCTCGTTGTGGACGTTCCATTTCGCAAGCATAGTATTGCGGTACTCTTTCTGGGTGTCGAAAAGTTCTGCTCGCGTATAGTTCTGCTTCAAAAAACGGCGAAGCGCAGAAAGTTCCATCGCTTCGCCCTCTTCAATAAAGCAATTTTCCGGCAGTGTCCCTGTGTAAATAAAGAATGTATCACGGTAGCTTCCATCGCTGCGGCAGTCAAATACTACACCCGTCACAAAGCTGCTGCTCTCCATCTCATCCTGAAATTCGCAGGCGATATAGGTGGAAAAATCCTTGCCACGGCGGGAATACGGGCTGTTATCATCCATGTCGGCGCGCAGATAGCCCTCCAATGATCGCTGCGATTTTTCGTTGGCTGCCTGATTAAAATTGCGGGAATTTGTCTCGCCCAGCAACACGATCTGCAGCGCATCAATAACCGTTGACTTGCCAGCGCCGTTCTTGCCTGTCAGGAAATTGATGTCGCCCACTTCAATCAGTTCCTTACTGAAATAGAGCCAGTTGATCAGCAGGATCTTCTTCAGCTTCTTCATCTATTTCCTCCTTTTTCAAAACAGACACCACCAAGTTCAGCTTTTCGCTGGAGACCGCAGAGAGAATGGTGGGCAATATTGCGATCCTACAGCTGCTCTGGTTGAATTTACCTTCCAGCCGCTGGATCACAGAATGGTTTTCCAGCACCGTAAACGCGCGTTTGACCTCTTCCATATTCGGCTTCGCCGGGAAAACTGGATAGTCGGTCACCACTTTTTCCAGCACATCCCGCACAGTGCAGACTGCATCCTGCTCCAGACCCAAACGCTCCATGTTTTCCTCATAGATCAGCCGTAGCGCCAGCAAAATCGCCGTTTCTTTTTTGTTGAGGTTGCAGCGGTTGGCCTCATCTGTGTTCAGCACATAAAAATACCCATTCATCGCATCTCGCCGCAGATCCCAGTCCAGCAGGCTCAGGTATTCCTGCACAGCCTCATAGTGCCGTGATAGAAAAAGATAGTCTGGGTTATCCACCCTGCCTTTTCCCGGCTGATAGTTTGTCCGTACAACGTACGTGTGGCTGAGCAGCTGATTGCAGATAGATTTGAATTGTTCCAGTTCTTTTGTCGTTGCATTGGTAATAAAATCAAAGTTCATGGCTTCTTCTCCTTCCTCCGGATCTGCATTTGCGGGATCGAGTAGCCATTTTTGCAAAAAGTGCCATCGAGTTCCTGGACCACATAACTGGCAGATGTATCCTTGCTTCCAAGGATTGCCAGCAAACTCATGATATAATCCTTGTCCTCTTCAAGCGAGAGCTCCTCCGAGCAACGAATGTCAGCATCTCCCAGCCATCCCTGCACATAAGCATTTACCGCTGCCCGTCCATATTTCGATTGCAGTAACTGTGCCGCTCTGACCTGTTCTTCCGTATTCGGCACCTGATCATCTTGTATCAGCACCGCTGCTGCTTTCGTCCGTTTACCCGGGCGCTTGCGATACCACAGGCTTTTTTCCGACAAAAACGACTGCTCATACAATTGGAATGCCGGCTGTATCTGGTCTACAAGTTCAGATGCCCTGCGGTTTCTGGACAGTGCCGTCAGCAGAACATTCAAATTGCCGCGCACGCTTTGATCTCGGTTCGTCAGGTTCTCGATTTTCTGTGTTGCTGCTCTGGTATAGCGCCGGACCTGCGTATCAATTTCTTCAAGATAGTCCTTCTCTAAATTATCATAGCGTTCTTCGATCCAGAAAATTTTCCGCAGCAAATCGGCACGGCAGTCTTCCAATGTCTTGCCCCGCTTATCACGCAATGCTTCATTTGCCATCGCCATCAGCAGTGCGTCATCTTCTTCCCACCGTCTCAGTATAGATTGAATGGGGACACGATACTTCGGCACTGAATCTTTGATTTTCAGCGGACGGATGTATGCCTCCACAACTTTTTGTCCAAAGTTATTGAAGTGTGCAGCCAGCACCTGGTTGACATCCTGCATATCGATCTGCATCTGAAAGTAATGCTTTACATTATGATAGACCATTTGCAACAAACTAATCAGTGCCGTTGTGTTATCGTAGGCACTGTAAAGCGCAGTCATTTTCTCGTAAGCATTGTTGCTATCGTCGGCAGTCTTTAAGACCGAGAAAGTTCCGAACACATAGGAATATCCACGAACCGGGCTATCATCCCTGAGTTGATGAAATAGTTCCAGCAGGCGACTGCTGTAATTAGGAATCGTGATATATTCTTCAAAGTCATCCCCGCGTTCCTTCTCAAACCACCCCTTGCTGCACAGTTTACGGATCAAAAAACGGGCACGACCCGAGATATCCCGCAGTTCCTCTTCGTCAATATCTTCTCCTTCAAACGTAGCATCTGCCAGCTCCTGCTCCAATCTGCCGCGCAGCATGGAGTACAAGACATCTTCCCGTATTTTCAGGTTTTCTTGGTATGCCGCGTACAATACGTCCAATGCGTCCGCATATAAGATACGGTTGGGTGAAGCCAATGGCGAGAACAATTCACTGGGAACTGCTTCAAAAAACCTCATGTACTCACCACCTTATTTGACCAATATACGCTTTTTTCTATTATTGTACCTTCTTTCCGCTTACAAAACAAGACGCAAAAAAGGGGCTGTTGCAAAATAGCAAAAGCGAAAGACGTTGAAAACTTCAGCAAAGAGTGCCTGAAACAGCCCAAAAGTTGAAAACTTCGTCATAAATTCAGAGAAAAAGGTATAGCAAAGCTGAGCATCTGTGAAAAAGCAGGTGCTCAGCTTTTTACATTTTCAGTTCCAAAAAATTCTACTCTTTTTTGAGGGGAAAAAGATGAGATTTTTGCTTTCCGCGTTGCAATTTGGAAAAGAACTTCTGGAGGTCAAAAGCAAGGCAGAGGAAAAAGAGTTCTGTTGAAATGTTGGTCTTGCCTCGCATCAAGAAGCGCCGGAAGTTCCTCAAGCTGGGCGTTGGCCACATACACCGGTTCATGTTCATCTATTAAAATATTTTCGCTTATTGGCAGGGTCAGCTGTTGATATATGCCGCCCTTTCCTGTATACTGTTCTTGTTGTATCTGGTTCATTGCAGTTTCAGTTTACAACAAAAAATGAGATAGGCAACCCCTTTCGGGGAAGTCTATCTCATTTTTTTCGTTGGGGCTATTTTGCAACAGCACCTTGTCGCTCGCTCAAGCTACCCAACGCAAAAACTGCCCCGGCTTCCTGTTACGGAAACCGGGGCAGTTCGTTATACTTTATTTGTGCTCTTTATTCACGTTTTTTCAAGCTCTCGCGCAATTATTTGCGGGGATTTTTGATTGCAGGCTGGGCGGGTGTCAAAATTATAGAGTATTCAGAGACATCCATGGATGTTTATGGACTCAGCGGCTCACAAATGCCATGTCCTTTTCCAGCAGGTAGGGCCGCAGATAAGCCACTGTGCCGCACATGGGCAGTACATCTTCCGAAAGCTGAATGCCAAGCTGCTGGATGATATACTGCCGACGCACCTGCATCCGCTGCCACATCTCCGGGTACTGCTGGCGGATCTGCTCCTTCAGGGTCTCGTCAGCCAGCACCACGGTGCTCTCGGCACAGCTGCCGCCGTAGCCCGGCATCGAGGGAATGATATCGATCTGCAGCATCATGCCGCTACGCAGCACCTCTGCGGAGTGCTCATAGATCGGAGAGCAGAGCCATTCTTCCTCGGCCACCAGATGGCCAGGGCAGAGCGACCAGCCGTAGGTTACACGGGGCAGAATTTCTTCCACCTTGTCGAACATCTCACCGCCGGTCATGCCCACATGGATCTCCTCCAGCCAGCGGGTATAGGCGGCAAAGTACGGTGCTGCCACCTTTTCCACATAATCCTGAGCGCCCTGCGGCAGCTCCGAAGCGTCGTGCACTGCATAAGCAGCCCGGCTGGAGGAGCCGCCGGGGTAGCCGACGGTCAGCGAAATGGTATCGCCCACCTTGACCGTGTTCTGGGTGGGGAACATATTGCCCTTGATGAAGCGCGGGCCGCTGGCGGCAATGGTCACGATGCTGTTGTGCTGGCCCTGCCGGTTGAGCTGAGCACCCAGTGCAGTCTCCGGCACACCGGGAGCCAGAAGATCCATAGCATCCAGCACACCGTCCGAAGCCAGTGCAGCGCCATATTCGTAATGGGCGATCTCGTTAGCGTTGTTAGTGGTACGGGCACCGCCATCGCCAAGGAACAGATCTCCGGCATTGAATAGGTTCTCGTCGCCGCCGGTAATGGCACGGATGGCATCCAGAATAAAGGCCGGGATGTCAAACAGTTTTTCGTTTTTCTCCACCGGGCTGGTAAAATGCTTCCATCCTGCAATGCCGATGCGGCGGCCCGGCGCAATGCCTGCTTCTTCCAGCAAGGTGCGCAGCGGCTTGTCGGCACGATTGGGCTGGTTGGGCAGCGAAAAGAGCGAAACATGCACGGCCTGCCCCGGGATACGGGCTTTGGACGCCTTGTTCAGATTCTCATTGCCCAGCACAAAGTGAGCCGTGCCGTCGGCGTCCAGCACCAGCAGAGACTCTTCAAAGCGGGTAAAATATCCCATCAGGTACTGGAAATTACCGCAGTGTTCGGCGTCACCGTACACCACCAGCTGCTCAAAACCGCGGGACTTCATGCCCCGCAGAACCTTGTCCAGACGTTTCTGGATAGTGGCATCCGTCAGCATGACCGGCTCTCCGGTACAGTCCTTGGGCGGCTGCGGCACCTTGGCCAAGCGGATATCGTACTGTTTCATTTTCTTACACCTCTCGTTATTGATTTCTTGTATTTGGCCTGCGGCCGGTTTCAGATTTTGTCAATGGGGTACATGGGGCGCATGATCTGCTTGAAGGGAATGATCCGGGTATCCTGCGGGGTAGCTCCCTGCGTCAGGGACATGACCGAGAACACAGCCTTTTCCTTCAGCTCCGGGAAGATATAGCCCTGCTTGACCACGATCACATCATATGCGTCCCAGTCCAGTCCAGCCCCCTCGAACTGGTGCTCTTCGCACATAGTCTGGCGGGTGCTTGCCACATTGATATCCAGCGGCAGGCCGTCCACCGCCACCGCCACCGAATAGCCATACACGGCATCGTGGGGATGGTGCAGGTAGCCGCGCAAAGTACCCTTCGCCTTCACCGTGACATCCAGCTCCACCGGGCGGGACATCTCATCGTGGTCTACACCCAGATGCAGGTGGGTCTTTGCGCCGATCTCCAGCTGCGCCAGCTTCTGGTAGGCAACGGGGTCGCAGATGTTGGCAAACAGGATCTTCTTTTTCAGTTCCTTCTCCACCAACACCTGCCGCAGGATGTAGGTATTCCAGCCGGTGGCACCGCTGGTTACATTGTCGCCAGAGTCAGTGATGAAAGCAGGCTTGCCCTCAAACTCCAGTGCCATCCGCAAAGCCTTGTCCGGAGCAGCTGTCAGGCCGGTGTAGTGGAACTCACGGCGTTTGTTCCAGACGTAGACAGCCAGCCAGTCGGCGGCTTCCTCTGCATAGGGCAGGTCGGCTTCGGTCTGGGGCACCACAACGATGCCGCAGCCAGCCACCGGCGTGTCATGGCGGATGTAACCCACATGCCAGCTCACACTGCGGATATGGGGATCCTGTTCCAGCTTGTCCATATACTCGTTGATGGAGCGCACTGGCTCGTCACCGGAAACGCTCTGCTCGCCGCCCAGGATCAGGGGCAGCTTGCGGTATACCGAGTGGATGTTCTGGCGGTCTTTCATAAAGTCGCACAGCATGGCGGCTACCTTGCGCATGGTGGCAATGCTGTCAGTGTGGGGTGATTCGCGGTAGCTGCGGATCAGAGTGGTGGCCTCGGCATATTCCTTGCACAGATTGCCGTGGGGGTCACACACCACAAAGATGGGCAGGTACGGCCCCACCACCTTGCGGATCTCAGCCAGAATGTGGTGGTCGCCGGAACCAATGCCCTCCACCTCACTGGCACCGTGCAGCATCAGGAACATACCATCGATCTCGTGGATGTGCTCTTTGACCGTCCGCACGAAGCAAGATTCGATGTAATCAAAGGTATCTTTTTTGATCACGCCCGCAGCACCGGCATCCGCCACCACCGAGGGGATCAGTTCAAAACCGGCCTGCTCAAACACATCGGCCACATGCAGTGCCTGAATGCAGTCATCACCAAAAAGCATCTTGTAATTGCTGATCTCGCATTTCTGCGGGATGTTCGCATTGGACTCCGTGATAAATTCGCCGACCAAGATTTTCATTGTTGTTTCTCCTTTTATTGTACCGTTTCCATCATCAATCCGCAACCGGACAGGCCGCTTTTTTCATGCGCTGGTGCGGCGAAAGCCGCATGGTTACTGGCAAAAAACAGCCCATGCAGTGCCCCAGCAGAAGCATACTAACCCAAGTATCTTCCCGCAGGGTAGTAAAGTCCAGATGGAATATCAGCACCAGTTCAGGACTCAGTGTCAGCAACAAATTGGTCAGGCTGCCATCCGGGTCGATATACCCTGGCAAGGCACACAGTCCCGTGGTAATAATGGCGTACAGGCCTACGGCCCAGGCACCAAAGGTGTTGCTCGCCCATATCATGCCGCCAGTGAACCAGCAGCACCGGGATCACTGGCGAGACGCAGCCGGCAATGAAGTCCAGCACCACATCCACGCCATGGCGGATACGTCCCGGCTTTTGGGGAGCCGTCTCCTGTGGCTCTCATATTACTCTCCCGCTTCTTCGGTTTTCTGGTATTCCTCGATCAAATTCTTGAACCAGTAATAGCTCTTTTTGGGGGTACGCTTGTTGTCATGGTCAAAGTCCACACGCACAAAGCCGTAGCGCTTTTCGTAGCCATTGACCCAGCTGTACAAATCCATGGTAGACCATGCATAGTAGCCCAGCACATTGCAGCCCTCTTTTTTGGCCTTAAGCATATAGTCGATGTAGCCCTGCATCATTTCGATGCGGTCATCGTCCTGCACATAGCCGTTCTCGTCCGGGGTCTCGTAGCAGCCGTGGCCGTTCTCGGTGATGTACACCGGGATGTCACCGTAGCGCTCCCGGATCTCCATCAGGGTGTTGTACATGCACTTGGGGTAGATCTCGCGGCCCCAGAGGTTGCGCTTGGTGTCGGGGGCAATGGCGGTCTCGTACCAGCCCTTGATGCGCATACCTTCCTTGGCCTTGGAGCCTGCGCCGCGGTTGTTGTGGAACACCTCGGTCTCGCCCTCCGACCAGTCGGTCAGGTACATGCGGTTGTAAACGTTCATGCCGATGTAATCCACCTTGCCCTTGGCAAAGATCAGTGCGTCGTCCAGCTTGATATAGTCGTTCTCAATGCCGTTCTCCCGCAGCAGAGGGATCAGCTCGCCGGGCAGCTCGCCCTTGATGGAGGTGTCCAGGATCAGGCGGTTATAGAACAGGTCGCCCAGCAGGCGGACCTTTTCCGGTTCTTTGGTGCCCGGCGCGATCTCCACGTTGCTGCTGTCGTGCACGATGCCGATCTGACCCTTCAGACCCATGGAGTGGTACAGGGCCACCGTCTTGGCACTGGCCAGCACTTCGTAGTACATCTGCTTAAAGTAGCGGTCAAAGTCCAGCTTGTGGTTCGGGGGATAGTTGCCCACCATATTGGTGCAGTAGGCGTAGTACTTGGGCTCGTTGATGGTGCTCCACAGCTTGACCCGGTCGCCAAAGGCCTCAAAGCAGACCTTGGCATAGGCTTCAAAGTCGTCCACGATGGAGCGGTTCTCCCAGCCGCCTTCTTCCGCAAGGACATTGGGCAGATCGTAGTGGAACAGGGTGACATTTGGCTCGATGCCCTTTTCCAGGCAGTAATCGATCACGTTGTTGTAGAACTCGATGCCCTTGGGGTTCACTTCACCCCGGCCGTTGGGCAGGATACGGTCCCATGCAATGGAGAAGCGGTAGGTGTTCTGCTTGCCGGTGGCCATCATGTCGATGTCCTCTTTGTAGTGGTGATAGAAGTCACAGGAGACATCGCCGGTGGCACCGTTCAGGTTCAGCGGGTTGCCGTGGGAGAATACATCCCACTCGCCCAGACCTTTGCCGTCCTCATCCCAAGCGCCTTCACACTGATATGCGGCAGTTGCACTGCCCCAGAGAAATTTCTGCTTTTCCATACTGTACAAGTCCTTTCTTTGATAAGCTCTCGTTTTGTTTTTTAAATATCGTCCACCGGGAACATGGGGCGCATGATGCGCTTGAAGGGCAGGCGGCGGGTATCCTGCAGGGTAGCGCCATCGGTCAGGGACATCACGCACAGCGCGCCAAGCTCCTTCAGCTCCGGGAAGATGTAGCCCTGCTTTACGATTACCACGCCGTAGTCCGCGCAATGGGCACCGGCTGCTTCGAACTGATGCAGCTCCACCACAGCATGGCTCACCTCGGCTACGATGATATCAATGGGGTAGCCCTCTACCGACACCAACACGCAGGCACCGTAATCTCCCTCATAGCCCATAAAGCCTTCCAGACGACCCTTGTGCTTCACGGTCACGTCCAGCTCTACCGGGCGGGACAGCTCGTCCAGATCCATGCCCAGACGGATATGCGTCTTTGTGCCCTCCGGCACATCGGCCAGCTGTGCCACTACAGCCGGGTCGGTAATGCAGCCGAACAAGAAGTTCTTGCCCTTGGTATCCGGCAACGCCATGACCTGCCGCAGCACCCATGTATTGGCACCCACAGAGCCGCTGGTGGTGTTGTCGCCGGAGTCGGTGAGGAACACCGGCTTGCCCGGGCAGTTCAGCGCGGACTGCATGGCCTCTTCCGGTTCCTGCGTCAGGCCAGTGTAGTGGAATTCATGACGGCGCTCCCACACATAGGCGGCCAGTTCATCGGCCTTCTGCTCGGCGTAGTCCCGGTCGGCCTCAGAGTTAGGCACCACCACGATGCCGCAGCCTGCTACGTCCGTGTCGTGACGGATGTAGCCCACATGCCAGCTGGCACTGAGAATGCGGGGATCTTTCTCCATCTCGTCCATGTACTGGTTGATGGAGCGCACCGGCTCATCGGCGGAGACGCTCTGCTCGCCGCCCAGGATCAGCGGCAGCTTGCGGTATGCGGGGTGGATGTTGCGGCGGTGCTCCAACAGGTCTACCAGATACCGGCAGCAGGTCTTGACCGTGTCGGCAAGGTCGGTGTGGGGCGACTCGCGGTAGCTGCGGATCACAGTGGTGCCGCCCACATATTCCTTGCACAGGTTGCCGTGGGGGTCGCAGGCCACTACAATGGGCATATACGGACCCACCAGCTTGCGTACTTCCTTCAAAATGTGATGGTCGCCGGAGCCGATGTCCTCCACCTCGCTGGCACCGTGCAGATGCAGGAACATGCCGTCCAGCGTGCCGAGGTTTGCGCGGATATCGTTCAGCAGGCGGTTCTCGATGTAATCAAAGGCGTTGCGGGTGACCACACCGCCCGAAAAGCCATTGGCATAGACCGAGGGTACCACTTCGATGCCGGCATCCGCGAACACGGTGCCCATGTTCATCTGAGAAATGGCGTCCTCGCCAAACCGCAGGTCATAATTTTCCAGATCAGTTTTGTAGGGGATGTTGGCGTTGGACTCGGTCACAAACTGCGCCACCAGAACTTTTCTGCCCATAGCAGATCCTCCCTCTCAAAAGAAGCCTGAGCACACATTGATGCCCGCCGCCGTAGCGGCGACAGGCATCAATGTGCTTGGCTTTTTGTGCTTTGCTTTATGATGAAATTATGGCTGTGAATGTCAAAAGTCTAAACAGGGATCAGACGTCCTCTTTGTATGCCTTTTTGAGGATGACGGTGCAGGCGATGAACGCCACGACCACGGCCACGATGCCGGAGACCAGCGCCACGATCATGTTGCCCATGGAACCGTCAGGAGGCAGGAAGAACAGCAGGGCCAGGAAGCCCGGGCAGCCGCCCACAACGTAGTTCTTCAGCTGGAAGATGCCTGCGATCAGGCCGCCGGCCGCAGCGCCGATGGCAGTGCCCACCAGCACACGGGGACGCATGATCAGGGAGCCGTAGAAAGCAGGCTCGGTAACGCCGCACAGTGCGGTAACACCGAAGGAAGCGATCATGCCCTTGCGGCCCTTATCCTTGAGGTGCATGGCAACAGCCAGTGCGCTGCCGCCGACTGCCAGGTTGGAGATAAAGCCCATCGGCGTAACAACCAGGTCGTAACCGATGCTGGAGATGCCTTCCACCATGATGGGGGTGATGGCCTTATCCAGGCCCAGCATGACCAGATAGGGATAGATAGCAGAGCAAACAGGAGTTGCAATAATACTTGCTGCGCTAAAGAATGCCTGAAGAGCATTGCCGACCACACCGCTGAGCTCGGTGCCAATGGGTCCGAGGACGATCAGCGTAATGGGAACGACGATCAACATGGTGAGCAGCGGCTTTAAGAAGTAACGCACCATTTCAGGGATGATCTTCTTGAGCAGCTTATCCACCCAGTACATCAGGATGATGCCCATGACGATGGGCAGCACGCTGGAGGTGTATTCCACGGTTGGAATGGGGATGCCGAAGAAATCCAGACCCTCAACACCGCTGATGGAGCTGCTGACGAGGACAGCGCCCAGGAACGCGCCCATGATAGGCTCCATCTTGAGCTTGTTGGCCATGGTGTAGCCGATCCAGACGGGCAGCATGGAGAAGCCGGCGCTGAAGATAGCCAGACAGACCTTTGCGGTGCCGCTGTCGGTGCTCATTCCAAGGTAGTTGACCAGCAGGTTCTTGATGGCAAGGATCAGGCCGCCGGTGATCAGAGCGGGAACGATCGGCATAAAGACAGCTGCGCTGAAGTTGCCGAACTTCGTGACCCAGTACATAAAGCCCTTCTTTTCAGGCTCTTCCTCCACGACCGTGGGGCGGTCATCGGTGGGTTTCCAGCCGGAGACCTCCAGGAAATCGTTGAATGCATCGTTGACTTCCGGTCCGATGATGATCTGCACCTGGCCGGTCTTGTCCACAACGCCCACGACATGTTCAATGCCCTTGATGGCTTCCACATCCACCTTGGACTTGCTGGCGTAATGGATGCGCAGCCGTGTTGCACAGCGCTCAACGAAGGTGATGTTGCTCAGTCCGCCGACCTTCTCCAGGACTTGCTGGGACATCTTTGTATATTTGCCCATGAGTAAATGCCTCCCTTTCGTACCGTAAAATGTTACAAAATATCACATTTTACACTTCATGTGATGAACAGCTGTGAAATATATTCACCGCTCGGCCGCAGCGAAAACCCGCAGAATTTCGTTGAGTTTTAACCGTTCATCGTCTTTTCTACATTGTACCACACTCCGGGTCAAAGTCAATCAGTTTTTGTTACATTTTGTTCGTAAATGTTATTATTTGTTGCTTTTAACAAACAAAAAATCGAGTTTTGCATCACTTTCACTAAATTTTCGACTCGTTTACGCAAAAAAGAATGAGCTTTCCGGTGAAAGATAACATTTTCTCCGAAAAGTTCATTCTTTTTTGTTATTTTATGTTACTTTTAATTTCAAGTTATTCTCAGGCCAGCACCAACGGGATATTGTTCTGCCGGAACAGCTCCTGCGTAGCTGCATCCAGACCATCGTCCGTGATCACCAGGTCCACATCCGTAATGGGGGCGATCTTGTAGAAGAACGACTTGTTGAATTTGCTGTGGTCGGCCATGCAGATCACCCGCTTAGCTTTTTCCACCAGCACCTTTTTGGTATGGCCATCCTGCACATCCACCACCGAAAGGCCATCAGTCAGATCGATGCCCTCCAGCGAGAGAAACAAGGTATCGATCTGAAAATGCTGGATGAAATCATCGGTCAGCGGCCCCAGAAAAGCCATGGAGTTCTCACGGAACTCGCCCGGACACATGATGAGCTTGATGTTCCGCATGGTAGCAGTGGTGTTGGCTACCAGCAGCGAGTGGGTCAGTACACTGATGTTGCGTTTGCCGCGCAGCAGCGCAGCCAGCTCGTTGGGCGTGGTGCCCGCATCCAGAAAAACGGAATCGCCCTCGTTGATGTACTCCATACACTTGGCCGCGATGCGCTGCTTTTCGGACACATTGATCTCATTTTTGAAGCTGATGCTGCATTCAAACAGCGAGCCGCTGTTCAGCACTGCGCCGCCGTGTTCCAGCGTAACCATACCGTCCTCGGCCATAGCATTCAGATCCCGCCGGATGGTCATGGAGGACACTTGAATACGCTCTGCCAGATCGGTGATCACCACACTGCCGTTGCGCTGCAATTCGTCCAGAATATAGCGTTTTCGTTCGATTGCATTCATAGCATTTCCTCACCGGGACTCCCATGGCCCCTCTTACACCATTTTTCCAGTTTCTTTACCCGTTCTCTTCCGTCTCGTCCAGTCGCAGCTCGTGCCCGCCGGTGCGGATCATATAGCGTTCGCTGTCAATGTACTGCTCATTCAGCAGCACCACCCGGTCTTTGCCGTCCAGATAGCAGGTGCGGGTGTATACCACAGGCCGCCCCTTAGCAAACCCCAGCGCAGCCGCTGTTTCCGCATCGGCGTACCGCACCCGAATGATGGTCTCCTTTTCCCGGATGACTCGCAGCTTTCTCCACTGCCGCAGCAGCCGGAACACCGACCCGCTCAACAGCTCTTTTGTCAAAAATTCCGCATCCTGCGGCGGAAAGTAATCGATCTCATACACCGCCGGCTTGCCGTTCAGGGCACGCACCCGCCGGGCGCGGCAGTAGCGTTCCTCGCTCTGCTTCACCTCAAACAGGCGGCACACTTCAGTGCTTGGCACCATGTCCAGCTTTGTGCACACGGTGGAGGGCCTGTACCCGTTGGCAATGGCATTTTCGGTCCAGCCGCGGGGCGCGTTCAGGTCGTTGCGCATCACCACCCCGGTCACAAAAGTGCCCTTGCCCGGGTGACGCACCACCAGCCCTTCCTCGCACAGTTCCTCCACGGCACGCCGCACCGTGATGCGGCTCACCTTGTATTGCTCCACCAGTTCATTCTCGGTGGAGAGCTTGTCGCCCTCCCGGCGGCTGCCGGAAAGGATCTCCTGCCGCAGGATCTCTTCCAGCTGCAGATAAAGCGGGGTCGCGCTGTCCGGCACCAGCATATTGTTTTTCCTCCAAAAGCATACATTCTATAATCTACTATGAGCATAACACAATTGTGTGGTAAAATCCAGTATTTCATCGGCAAATTTCGCCCGAGAGCCTATTGTAAATCGTCTTATATTGTATTATAATGTCTTATAGACTTATTCCATTGCAAATTCGATCAACACAGGAGGTATCTTGCATGTTTCATATCCTTGTTGCACGCTTTATCCTGGAGGCCAATGAGAACATCCCCAAAAAGTGCGATCTAAATGATGTCAGCCTGCACTTCGGGCAGGACTGCATTGCGCATCTGCAGCTGGGGGACGTGTTTGACCGTCCTGACGTGACCCTTGTGCCAGCGCTGGACGCCAATGCGGCTTCCAACGGCGTGATGAAGCGCACCGCCTTTGATTACATTGAGTCCACCATCCTGCAGACTGTGCAGGAGCATCTTTCCGAACTGGATGGCATCTACCTCCACCTGCACGGCGCCAGTGAGGTAGAGGGCATCGGCTCCGGCGACCACCATATCTTAAAGGAAGTGCGCCGCATCGTAGGCCCTTACATGCCCATTGCTGTGGTATGCGATCCCCACGGTAACCTGTGCAAGGAATATGTGGAAGGCACCACCCTCATCCGCAGCTACCGTGAGTCCCCCCACACTGATGTGGAGCAGACCATCCGCTTTGTCTGCTCCCACCTGTTGGAGCTGTTGGAGCACCGCCGCAGCATCACTCCTGTGTACCGCAAACTGCCGCTAATTCTGGGCGGTGAGCAGAGCGTCTCCGCCGACGAACCGGTGCGCTCCATCAACCAGTATATGGATGAGATGGAAAAGGATGACCGCATCCTCAGCGCCAGCTGGCATGTGGGCTACATCCGCCACGACACCGATGTAGCCGGCTGCGGTGTCGTGGTGATTCCCTCTTCCAATGAGTTCCGCCCCTATGCAGAGCAGAAGGCCGACGAGCTGGCCGCCTATGTGTGGGACCGCCGCCATGAGTTCCACTATACCGGCCTGACTCAGGAACCAGACGAGGCCCTGCAGACCGCACTGCACTGCACCGGCAAGCCCGCCTTCCTCACCGACTCCGGCGACAACACCACCAGCGGTGCCATGGGTGCCAACACATGGGTACTGCGGCAGGTGCTGGCTAAACCCGAAGCCCTGCAGGGCAAGCGGGTGCTGTTTGCCGCCATTCAGGACCCCGCCGTCTATACCCTGCTGGCCGGTCATACCGTTGGTGACACCCTGCCTCTGACCCTTGGCATGGGTCTGGATTCCCTGACCGAGCCGGTACAGCTCACTGTAACCCTGAAGCATCTGGGCCGTCAAGAGGGCACCGTCTTGTTTGCTGAACATGGCGATTTTGGCGGCTGTGCCACCGTGTCGGTAGAGGGCCTGCCCATTGATGTCATCGTCACTGACACGAACCATCCCTTTGTAGAGCGGCATCAGACCCTTGCCGCCGGGGTGGACTGGATGGACTACGATGTGGTGATCGTCAAGACCGGCTACGCCTTTCCTGAACCGACCCAGCAGGGCGCGCTGTGCGTGATGTCCCTGACCGACGGCGCTACCTTGCAGGATACCCGCCGCCTGCCCTTCAAGCGCATCATGCGTCCCATGTTCCCGGTAGACGACATTTGATAAAAAAGGAGAACTGCCTTATGAAGATCCTTGTTGCAAAATTTCAGCTGGAAGCCAATGAGCATGTAGACATGAAGTGCGACCTGCCCAACGTGGCCCTTTCCTACGGACGTGACGCCCTGAGCCATATGCAGGTGGGCGACGTATTCGATGACCTAGGCATTGAACTGGTGCCCGTGATCTGTGCAGACGCTGCCTGCAGCGGCGTGATGAAAAAGACCTGCTTTGATTATATTGAACAGACCATCCTGAATGCCGTGCGCGACAACCTGCGGGATCTGGACGGTATCTACCTGCACCTGCACGGTGCCAGCTATGTGGAAGAGATCGGTTCCGGCGAGCACCATTTGGTGGCCGCCATCCGGCAGATCGTGGGTCCTTACCTGCCACTGGCGGTCTCCTGTGATCCGCACGGCAACCTGACCAAAGAGTATGTGGAGAACACCACCTTTATCCGCAGTTACCGTGAGGCTCCCCACACCGACATTGCCCAGACCGTACAGCGCACCTGCCGCGCCCTGATCGAACTGATCCGTCACCGTCAGAACATCACACCGGTATACCGCAAGCTGCCGCTGATTTTGGGTGGAGAACAGAGCGTTTCTGCCGACGAGCCGGTGCGTTCCTTCAACCAGTACATGGACGAGATGGAGAAAGATCCCCGCATCCTCAGCGCCAGTTGGCATGTGGGCTACCTGCGGCATGACTGCCCAGAGGCCGGCTGCGGCGTGGTGGTGATCCCTGCCACCGGAGCCGACCATGCCTATGCCGAGCAGAAAGCCGACGAGCTGGCCGCCTATGTGTGGGGCAAGCGCCATGAGTTCCACTACACCGGCACTACCGCCCAGCCGGACGAAGCTCTGCGCATGGCGCTGAACTGCCCGGACAAACCGTCGTTTATCACCGACTCCGGCGACAACGTGACCAGCGGTGCTCAGGGCGCTAACACCTTTATCCTGCGTCAGGTGCTGGCTGTGCCGGATCTGCACAAAAAGGTGCTGTTTGCTGCCATCCATGATGCAAAACTCTGCCACACCCTGCTCAGCCTGCCCATTGACACCGTAACGAATGCTTCTGTCGGCATGGGGTTTGATTCGCTGTCGGCTCCAGTTCCGCTGACTCTGCGGGTACTATACAAAGGCATACAGGAGGGCACCCACATGTACGGCGAGGACGGCAGCTATGGCCCGCTGGTGACCGTTGCTGTAGAGGGTACCCCGCTGGTACTAACGATCACCGACAACAACCACTCCTTTGTGGAGGAGCACCAGTTGGATGCCTGCGGCGTGGACTGGAAGAACTTTGACATCATCGTAGTCAAACAGGGTTATATCCATCCAGAGCTCAAAGCTGCCGGTGCCCTGTGCGTGATGTCCCTCACCGACGGTGCCACCCCGCAGGACACCCGTCTGATTCCCTTCAAGCGCATCATGCGCCCCATGTTCCCCATTGACAACATCTGAGCATGTACCTTTTGCCCGTTTTCTCCAGCTGGCCTGTAAGGCACAGCAAACCGCCCCGGCTTCCTGTTACGGAAACCGGGGCGGTTTGTTATGCTTTATTGGTGCCTTCTCAAGCGCTCACGCAATCACTTGCGGGGGTTCTTGATAGCAGCCTGAGCAGCGGCCAGACGTGCGATAGGCACACGGAAGGGAGAGCAGCTGACGTAGTCCAGACCGACGTTGTGGCAGAACTCCACGCTCGTGGGATCGCCGCCGTGCTCGCCGCAGATGCCCAGACCCAGATCGGGACGGGTCTCTCGGCCGTCGTGGGCAGCCATCTTGACCAGCTTGCCGACGCCGATCTGATCCAGATGCTGGAACGGATCGCTCTCGTAGATCTTGTTCTCGTAGTAAGCGCCCAGGAACTTGGCAGCGTCATCACGGCTGAAGCCGAAGGTCATCTGGGTCAGGTCGTTGGTGCCGAAGCTGAAGAACTCAGCCTCCTTGGCGATCTCGCCTGCGGTCAGGGCAGCGCGCGGGATCTCGATCATGGTACCGACCTGGTACTTCATATCGACGCCTGCAGCAGCAATCAGCTCGTCAGCAACCTTGACCACAACGTCCTTGACGAACTTCAGCTCCTTGACCTCGCCAACCAGCGGGATCATGATGTGCGGGGTGATCATGTAGCCGGTCTCAGCGGAGACGTTCAGAGCAGCCTTGATCACGGCGCGGGTCTGCATGGCTGCGATCTCGGGGTAGGTGACAGCCAGACGGCAGCCACGGTGGCCCATCATGGGGTTGAACTCGTGCAGAGAAGCAACGACATTCTTCAGGTCATCGAAGGTCATGCCCATATCGGCAGCCAGCTCCTTGATGTCCTCATCCTTGGTGGGCAGGAACTCGTGCAGAGGCGGGTCCAGATAACGGATGGTCATGGGGCGCTCACCCATGATGCGGTACATCGCCTCAAAGTCACCCTGCTGGAACGGCTCGACCTTGGCCAGAGCTGCTTCGCGCTCTTCCACGGTACGTGCGCAGATCATCTCACGCACAGCCTTGATGCGGTCCTCGGCAAAGAACATGTGCTCGGTACGGCACAGGCCGATGCCCTCAGCGCCCAGATCAACAGCCTGCTGTGCGTCACGCGGGTTATCTGCATTGGTCATGACCAGCAGCTGACGTGCGGCGTCTGCCCAGCCCATGAAGCGGTTGAAGTTCTTATTGCCGGTAGCGGCCACGGTAGCGACCTGCTCGCCGTAGATGTTGCCGGTAGAACCGTCGATGGAGATCCAGTCACCCTCGACGAACTTGTGGCCATTGATCTCGAAGGTCTTTGCTTCCTCGTCGATCTTGACATCGTTGTCATTGCCGCAGCCGGAAACGCAGCAGGTGCCCATGCCGCGGGCAACGACAGCTGCGTGGCTGGTCATGCCGCCGCGCACGGTCAGGATGCCCTGAGAGACCTGCATGCCCACGATGTCCTCGGGGCTGGTCTCCAGACGGACCAGAACGACCTTCTTCATCTCGCCGGACTTGACCTTCTCCTCTGCTTCCTCAGCAGTAAAGACGATCTGGCCGCAGGCGGAACCGGGAGAAGCTGCCAGACCCTTGCCGACGACTTCGGCAGCCTTCAGGGCAGCGGCGTCGAACTGGGGATGCAGCAGGGTATCCAGCTGCTTGGGCTCCACGCGCAGGACAGCCTCCTGCTCGGTGATCATGCCCTCGTCCACCAGGTCGCATGCGATCTGCAGAGCAGCCTGTGCGGTACGCTTGCCGTTACGGGTCTGCAGCATGTACAGGTGGCCGTCCTCGATGGTGAACTCCATATCCTGCATATCGCGGAAGTAGTTCTCCAGACGGGTTGCGATCTCAACGAACTGATCGTACACCTCAGGCATCTGATCCTTCAGGTGGCTGATGGGAGAAGGAGTGCGCACGCCGGCCACAACGTCCTCGCCCTGTGCATTGATCAGGTACTCGCCCATCAGCTTCTTAGCGCCGGTGGCGGGGTCACGGGTGAATGCAACGCCGGTGCCGGAGCGGTCGCCGGAGTTGCCGAATGCCATCTGCTGCACATTGACAGCGGTGCCCCACTCGTAGGGGATCTCGTTCATCTTGCGGTAGACATTGGCACGGGGATTATCCCAGCTGCGGAACACAGCCTTGACAGCCTCGATCAGCTGGTCGCGAGGGTCCTGCGGGAACGGCTTGCCCTCGTTCTCCTCGTAGATCTTCTTAAAAACGCCAACCAGTTCCTTCAGGTCGTCGGCAGTCAGGTCCACGTCATTCTTGACGCCCTTGGCTTCCTTCATCTTGTCGATCTCGACCTCGAACAGGCTCTTCGGGACCATCATAACGACGTCGGCGAACATCTGCACGAAGCGGCGGTAGCAGTCGTATGCAAAGCGGGCGTTGCCGGTCTTCTTGGCCAGACCCTCAACAGCCTCATCGTTCAGGCCCAGATTCAGGATGGTGTCCATCATGCCGGGCATGGACTGGCGGGCACCGGAACGGACGGAGACCAGCAGAGGATTGGTGTTGTCGCCAAAGGTCTTGCCGGTGATCTGCTCCAGACCCTTCACATGCTCGAAGATGTCAGCAGTGATCTCGTCATTGATCTGACGGCCGTCTGCATAATACTGCGTGCAGGCCTCAGTGGTAATGGTAAAGCCCTGAGGGACCGGCATACCGGCGGCAGTCATTTCTGCCAGACCGGCACCCTTGCCGCCCAGAGTATTCTTCATGGTGACCTTGTCGCCGCCGAAAGCATCATTGCCTTCGCTGAAGTAGTACAGATACTTTTTGCTCATGCGTTGTTTACCTCCCATTTTTGACTGCTGCTCTGTGCGCCGCAGTCTCATCGCTTGCCTTGTCTCACTTGATCGATGAACATTGTTTTGTGAATGCTAAACCATTATACCAGAAAATCCATCCGTTTCCACCGTGCAAAACACCGAATTTGTTTGATATTTTTTATGCAAATCACTTGAATTTTGCTAAGTTTTCCGGTAATATAAAATGGGAGAAAGTTCGAGAGGTTTTTTGTTTTCTGACGCGGATTCTCCGTCTGTTGGATACAACTTTCTATCCCTGAAATTCTGGACATTCTTTTTTGTCGGCGCATATCTTGTGTTGTATCCATCTTTGGATATAGGCGCAACATTTTTCCGGGTGGAATCGCTGTTCCGCTTTTGGAGAAAACCGGGTGCCGGAAGGGAGATCATCGTATGGAAAATTCCGTTTCTGCCGCCGCGCTGAACGCGGCGCGCGAGCAGCTGGACGCCGCCGAAGCTGCCCGTGAAGCCATTCTGTTGCAGCACATCGCAAACGGTGTGATCATCGACAGCCGCACCGTGCAGATCGCGCCGGACGTGGTCATTGCGCCGGGCGCCGTCATTCTGGCGGGCACCATCCTGCGGGGCAAGACCATCATCGGCGCGGGCTGCATCATCGGCCCCAATACCCTCATCGAGGACAGCATCGTGGACGAAGGCACCACCGTCAACGCCAGTCAGGTGTACGGCAGCCACCTTGGCCCCCACAACAACATCGGTCCCTTTACCCATGTGCGGGTGAATACCGTCACCGACTACGGCGTGCATCTGGGTGCATACGTGGAGACCAAGAACTCCAACTTTGCCCGGGGCAACACGGTGAGCCACCTGACCTACATCGGCGACAGCGATGTGGGCAAGTACTGCAACTTTGGCTGTGGCACCGTCACCTGCAACTACGATGGCAAGGACAAGTTCCGCACCACGATCGGCGATTACTGCTTTATCGGCTGCAACACGAACCTCGTGGCCCCCGTGAAGGTGGGCGATGGTGCCTACACCGCCGCCGGCAGCACCATCACCAAGGATGTGCCCGCACAGGCACTGGGCATCGCCCGGGAGCGCCAGACCAATCTGGACGGCTGGGCAGAGCCCAAGATGGAAGCCTACATTGCCAAAAAGCAGAAGCTGGAAAACGAGCAGAGCAAGTAACACTGCTGCCCGCACGCCTGAGCTTTCATGAACCCTTTTGCCCCCGAGCTGCACGGCCCGGGGGCATTTTTTGCCTATAATGTATATCTTTTTGCGCGCGCGTATGTTATACTTAGATGTTGTATCACACTATTATCAGGAAAAGGTATTATCATATCATGAATGCAAACGATATCTGGCTCATTGCAGGGCTGGGAAACCCCGAAGCAAAATATGACGGCACCCGCCACAACGCAGGCTATGCCGCGCTGGACTATCTGGCGGGCAAGTGGGGCATCAGCGTCAGCAAAACCAAGTTTCAGGGCCTGTGGGGGCAGGGCGAAGTGGATGGCCGCAAGGTGGTGCTGCTCAAGCCCCTTACCTACATGAACCTTTCGGGCGACTCCATTGCGCCCATGGCAGGCTTCTTTAAAATTCCCGCCGATCACGTGATCGTCCTGTGCGACGACATCACCCAAGCGCCCGGCAAGCTGCGCATCCGTCCCTCCGGTTCTGCCGGCGGGCACAACGGCTTAAAAAGCATCATCGCCCGGCTGGGCGCGGACAGCTTCCCGCGCATCCGCATCGGCGTGGGCGCAAAGCCCCATCCGGACTACGATCTGGCCGCGTGGGTGCTGGGCAAGTTCCCGGCGGAGGACGCCAAGGCTCTGAGCAGCCGCTACCCGGATGTGGAAGCCGCCGCAAAGCTCATCATGGACGGCAAGCTGGGTCTGGCACAGAGCAAATATAACGGGTAAAATCTCTCCTTGAGATGGTTCGGTTTCCGCAGGCGGCCTTGCCCTCTCAGGCGCTTACGCGCCAGCTCTCCCAAAGGGAGAGCCTCTGGCGAAACCGTATACTTTGCATTTGAACCAGAAACTGTACCGGTCTGCCAAGGCCTCTCCCTTTGGGAGAGGTGGCACGGCGTAAGCCGTGACGGAGAGGGCGAGGCCGCTGACCGCCGCGCGACTGTTTCCGCAGGAAACCAGCGCGGCAGCTGCCGTTTGGCCTTTACGACCCTCTCTCGTGAAAATGCGTTTGGAGCGCTCCGCAGAGCGCGACAAACGCGAAATTATAAATAATTCTTCCGCTGAAAATATCCAGAGCGCAAGCGGAGGATATTCAAAATCGTCATTTTCCCGCATCCTGACAGGAAAGGAGGTTTTTCCATGTACGAAGCCTTGCTCAAGGCCACACCGGAATACCAGAAGATCGCATCCAGCTTTGCAAAGCCCGGCCCTGCCGCGCTGTTCGGTCTGCCGCCTGCGGGCCGCGCGCTGCTGTATGCCGCCCTGCAAAAAGACCTTGGCCGCGTGCTGTGCATCGTGACCCCCGGCGAAGCCGAGGCCACTCACTTTGCGGACGACCTCAAGGTGCTGGGCCTTTCTGCCGCTGTGTTCCCGCCCCGGGACTTTATGCTGCGCCCGGTGGAGGGCGCGGGCCGCGAGTACGAGTACCGCCGCCTTTCGGTGCTGGGTTCGCTGGCGGGCGGGCGGCTGAACGCCGTCTGTGTGCCTGCCGAAGCCCTTTTGCAGTATACCGTGCCCCGGGATGAATTTTTAAAGAACACCCTCACCCTCAAGCCCGGCATGGTGTACAACCGTGAGGGGCTTGTGGCCCGGCTGTTCGCTGCCGGGTATGTGCGGCGCAGTCAGGTAGACGGCCCGGGACAGTTCAGCGTGCGCGGCGATATCGTGGATATCTATGCGCCGGATATGCGCCAGCCCGCCCGCGTGGAATATTGGGACGATGAGATCGACTCCATCTCGTCTTTCGACCTGCTCACCCAGCGGCGGGATGGTGCACTGGACAAAATTTATCTTTCCCCTGCCCGCGAGGTGCTGTTCGGCGATACCGCCGAAACTGCCGAGGCCCTGCGTGCCGCCATAAAAAAAGCGCGCGGCAAAAGGCGCACCGCACTGGAAAAGGCCATGGAAGCCGACCTTGCCCAGCTGGACTCCGGCCTGATGCCGGAAGCCATGGACAAATACTACGGCCTGCGCTACCCGGAACCGGCCACGTTGCTGGACCATCTGGATGCACCCCTGTTCATTCTGGACGAAGTGGGCGGCATCCGGGATGCCCAGAAAGCCACCGAGTTCCGCCGCAGCGAGGAGCTGACCGGCCTGTTGGAAGAAGGTGTGCTCTGCCCGGGTCTGGATGTGCTGTACCAGACCATGGACGACCTTGCCGCTGCCGCCCAGAAGCAGAGCACCCTGCTGTGTGAGAACTTCCTGCGCAGCATGAACGAATTCAAGCTGAAAGACCTCATCAACGCCGAAGCCTTTGCCGCCCCCAACTGGAACGGCGACCTTGCTTCCCTGCGGGAGGACCTTGACCCCCTCATTGCCCAAGGGTACGCCGTCACCCTGTTCTCCGGCACCCCCAAGGGTGCCGCCGCCCTCGCCCGCGACCTTGCCGACAAGGGCTACTCTGTGAGCATGAGCCGGGATGTGCGGCCCACAAAGGGCATCGTGCAGGTGCTGCCGGGCCATCTGACCGCCGGGTGCACCTTTCCCTTTGCCCACGCAGCGGTGCTTTCCAGCCGCAGGCACGGCTTGGAGGAAGAGACCGCCGCCGAGACCAAAAAGCGCAAAAAGAACAAAAACGCCCTTTCCAGCCTTTCGGACATCAAACCCGGCGATTATGTGGTACACCAGAGCCACGGCATCGGCATGTATGCGGGCATCCAGCGGCTGGAAGTGCAGGGCGCCACGAAAGATTACCTCAAGGTGCAGTATTCCGGCTCGGACGTGCTGTATGTGCCTGTCACCCAGCTGGACCTGCTGAGCCGCTATACCGCCCCCGGCGACGAGGAAAAGGTAAAGCTGGCAAAGCTGGGCGGTGCCGAGTGGCAGCGCACCCGCGCCAAGGTGAAAAAGGCCACCGAGGAGATGGCGCAGGAGCTGATTGAGCTGTACGCCCGCCGCCGTCAGGCCACGGGCTACGCTTTCCCGCCGGACGGCGACTGGCAGCGGGACTTTGAGACCCGCTTTGACTACGACG
>ERZ1026898.430-NODE-430-length-26153-cov-17.747835_pt1 | contig 26153 bp, 23 predicted proteins | sample MGYA00380178_ERZ1026898 | MGnify/ENA primary metagenome ERZ1026898 (study PRJEB33269, sample SAMEA4719814) | human gut metagenome | biome: human-associated habitat; feature: organic feature; material: feces | place: Cameroon | collected 2013-10 ...
TAAAAACTATATAGTCATGTTACTATGTTGAAAAATCCGATGAGTTGAAGGAGTGTGCTTAGTCTATCCTTCACCCTAAAAGATAATGCAAACGAGCGCGATGAAAGCTGGCATTCAAATTGCCGGGTGCAGCTTATCTTCTGCAAAACGATAATAAAATAAATTTTTTCAAAAATCAATGCGCATAACTGCTTGTAATATAGTGGGGACGCTGTATTGGTGATATGAAATTGATAAAACGATAACAAAATTTTTATGAGTACAGATTTTGAAGAGGTTGAAAATCAAGAAATAGAAGATGCAGCAGAAAAAGAAAATGAGTCTATTTATTTTTCTGTTGCCAGTTATGGTGCAGATTATTCAGTTGATGTTATCATTTCTCGATTAAAAAAGCAGCAAATCATAGTTCCTGAATTTCAGCGTAAATATGTTTGGGATATAAAAAAGGCATCGCGTTTTATCGAATCTCTTATTATAGGTTTGCCTGTGCCTGGAATATTCTTGTCAAGAGACATCAATAATCAAAATAAAATGTTGATTGTTGATGGGCAGCAACGTCTTCTCAGTCTTCAATACTTCTATTCAGGAATATTTAAGGATAAAGTGTTCAAACTATCATCTGTGTGTCCAGAACTAGAAGGATTGACATACGATGATTTGTCTGCAGATGATCAAGGAAGACTTGATGATGCAATCATACATGCCACAATTATCAAGCAAGAAACTCCTAACAATGATGATAGCAGTATCTACATGGTATTTGAGCGTTTGAACACAGGAGGTGTAACTTTACAACCACAGGAAATTCGTGCATGTATATATTATGGTGAATTCAATAATCTTCTCAATGAATTGGTGAAAACTCCATCTTGGCGTTCACTATTCAGTAAGGAGAGTGTAAGAATGAAGGAACAAGAACTTCTACTAAGATTTTTTGCTTTATATTATTCTTATGAGAGTTACAAAAAAGGGTTAAAGAAATTTTTGAATAACTTTATGAGCAAGAATCGCAATCTTGAAACTCATAGCAAAGAAGAACTTAAGAGTTTGTTTGTTACTTCCATAGACTTGCTAGTTGAAGCTAAAGGGCGAGATTTATTTAGAAAAGGCAATTCAGTAAATGCGGCACTTTTCGACTCCATTATGATAGGGGTTGCGAAGCGATTGCAAAATAGACCTATGGAAGTTAATGAATGTCGATGTCTCTATGATGGTTTGATGCAAGATAAAGAATTCATGGAATACACTGTTACTTCTACAGCTGACGAGAAGCAAATGAAAGGACGTATCGGTAAAGCTGTAGAGCATTTTAATGGAAATTATGAATATTAAGGTCAGGCAAAATATACAAGAAATAGATTCTGCGTTCAGTCTTGCCGAAGGGCAAGAAGACGAAGAGGTAAAGAGCTATTTAGCCAATTTCCTTTGCATCAGAGTCTCAGGACTTGTCGAAAATTACTTGAAGACACGAATTAGTGATTACTCTAATAGGAAAGTGCCCAAAGAAGTGTCCCGATATTTGTCCTTAAAGTTAGCTGATATAACAAACTTGAAGGAGACGAAGCTACGTGATGCTTTAGGGCAATTCTCTACAGAATGGCAAGCTAAATTTGAGACCTTGATGCATGATAATCAGCAATTGAAGTCTTCTTTGGATTCTGTTATAGCCAATCGGCACAATATAGCTCATGGACAGCACGTTTCTCTAACTTTGAAATCTGTTAAGCAGTACTATGAGGATATAAAGAAAGTGATAACGGAATTAGACAAAATTATCAAATAATTTGCTATGAAATTTAAAAGAGTTTGAAAATAGAATGAAATTAACTTTAGTTAGATATCTTTATTCTATAAGAAATAGCATAGTACATGCAAAAGCAAATTATGTTCCTACTGGTTTCGAGTGTGAGTTCGAGGAGTTACAGACATTAAACGAAATTTTACGAACTCTATGCTATACGATTGTATGTTGGAGCAGTCGTTATTAGTGTTTCTGTATCAAATGCCGTGCTGGTACTTCAGTCTGTCATTTGGACGATTGGCGAGGAAGATACGATAGTGTTATTTATCAATAAACCCATTGACACTTACTTTCATTCAAGAGATAGAGGATAATGCCTTAAACTTCTGGACTTCAGCTTAGATGTATATAAGGAACTTCTCCGACATGCTCCATTAAAGAACTGGAAGGATAGATTGATGGATTTATGGGATTAGCAGTAAAGTCACATTGGTGATGGCAGAGCAAAAGTTCCTTTAACGATCTATACATAAGCACAATTTATTAGACTTACTCGCTCATAGATGGTAGGCAACAGTTACATCTTGGACATAGATTCAAATGACTTTTTCTTAAAATACAACAAACAAGCATTCACTTTATGGCTTAAAGTGTCTGAAGTGACCACATTACAAATGCACACAAAATGGATTCGAAGTTCTTTAAAATCATAGTTCATGAAGAAGAATCTATGCCTACTTTATTGGGCATTTGCGCAGGATTCGAGAACGGTGAATGGCGCGGAATGCGTTTGGCAGACAATCTCTTCAATTGCATTCCTGATTTCTGTCTTTCTTATTCTGAAACTCACGAGGTAGACAGTGTGGAATGGATGGATAAGATAAGGAAGTCTGTCGCTATGATATACAATACTCCCAAATATCAGAACCGAGGAGAATTTGGAGAATTGCTGTTGCATTATATCCTTAAGGATTTATACAAAACAATACCTGCTGTTAGCAAGATGTACTTCAAGGATGGTCCTAATGAAACAGTAAAGGGCTTTGATGCTGTACACGTCATAGAAAATGATAAAGGCTTGTTGGATTTGTGGCTTGGCGAAGTGAAGTTTTACAAGGACGCTTCGCAAGCAGTCAAGGATGTTATACCAGAAATCAAAGAACATTTTGCCCATGATTATCTCCGTACAGAGTTTATAGCAATAACTAATAAATTGGACAAAGAGTCTCCTTTCTATGAAAAATTGTGCCAATTAATAAGTTCAAATACATCTTTGGATGAGATTTTTGAAAGAATATGTGTACCTGTACTCATAACATTCAACTCAACGGTAATAGATAAACACACAAAGTTCACTGATACCTATAAAGAGGAAATGAAAACTGAGATGGAGAAGTATTTCAAACAGTTTGAAACTCTTTTGGGGAAATTAGGGATAGATATAGAAATTCATTTGTTTTTGCTGCCTCTTAAGACAAAAGAGACATTCATACAGATGCTTAATCAGAGATTAAACTTATGGAAACAGCTTTAAATTATAGCAAAATCAAGAAAATGCTGAGAAACAGAGAGGCAAACTTACCAAAGTTTGACATTCTGAATTTTATTTCACAATCTGTCAATCAAAATGGAATTAATGTTGAAGGACAAGAATTGCTGTTGCGCGTTCTTGACCGAAAAGATGATTTCTTGGAATATGCAGACATTATCATATCGTTGATTCGACAATATGGTCTTTATCCATATTTAAAGAATTTTGAGTTGTCATTGTCAGATGAGGTTGCATGCGAGATACACAAGCCTAATGGATTGAGAAATATCGTGTTTCATTCTAAGCAAAATGAAATCTATTACACTTTAATTCATAAAGGTAACATTGTATTAAGTGCTCCTACTAGTTTTGGAAAGAGTCTAATTATAGATTCAATAATAGCATCTAATCTATATAATAACATAATGATAATAGTTCCATCAATCGCCTTGATTGATGAGACGAGAAAACGGCTGATAAAATACAATGAGCAATATCGTGTTGTATCCTTTTCTGGTCAATCTCTTGGTAAGCGTAACATATTTATATTAACACAGGAGCGTGCATTAGACTATATTGACAAAGCAGATATAGATTTTTTTGTCATAGACGAGTTTTATAAACTTGACATGAAAGAATGCCAAGATGAAAATGATAGCAGAGAAATTGTATTGAACCAAGTGTTCTATAAGTTATTCAAAAGTCAAGCTAACTATTATCTTTTAGGTCCTAATATAGAACGTTTAGTTGCCCCAAAACTAAATGAGCAAAAGTATAAGTTCATAAAAACAGATTATAAAACGGTCGTGTCAGAATTCCATCAAGTTAAAAACAATGCTCATAACAGAGAGGCAAAGTTGCTAGAGTTGTGTAGAGAGGTAATAGGGCAAACATTGATATATTGCCAATCTCCTGCAAGTGCCAATAAAGTAGCAGAATTGTTGTATGAAAATTTAGACTTGAAACAAGTAAAAAATAATGAAGACATTATTTGTTGGATAAAGCATAATTATCATCCCGATTGGAATTATCCTAAGTACTTAGAATGTGGAATTGGCGTACATCATGGTAAAATTCCAAGAGCTTTAGCACAAAAAAGTGTTGAGATGTTTAATCAAGGGCATCTTAGATTCTTAATTTGTACATCCACACTAATTGAAGGTGTGAACACAAAGGCGAGAAACGTTATTATATATGATAATGTTGTCAATCGCAAAAAGATGGACTTTTTTAGTTTTAACAATATTTGTGGTCGTTCAGGAAGAATGAACTCTTATATGATAGGTAATGTCTATACATTTTTTGAGCAACCACAACCAGAGTTACCTTTTGTTAATGTGCCTGTTTTTGGTGATACTTCAACCACAATTCCTGACAATTTGGTGATAAACATGGATGATGAAGATTTAACCGAAGAAAGCCAACTACAAATACAAAAATACAAGAATCAGGATATATTGTCATCAGAATTGCTTAAAAAGCATTCTTATGTAAAACTCGATTATCTTTTGGAGTTAGGGCAATATCTAAATGGTTTATCTCCACATAGGTTAAGCCAAATAGCATGGTCTGGTTCTCCTAACTATGAAGAATTGAAGAGTTCATGCGAGTTAATTTGGGATTATATTGTTAAGTCAAACAGACAAATTTCTTCTGTTCGCTCAGGTAAGCAATTATGCTTTAAGATTAGACAATTTGAGAAAAGTAAAACAATATTAAATTATTTAAAAAACATTATTGAGACAAAGAAACCTAAAGATAATAATAATGATTTGATAGAAAATGCTTTGGATTTCATGAGGCAATGGCTTAATTATAAGTTCCCAAGATACTTAATGACATTGCAAGACATTGCAAATGAAGTGTTGGAAAGGAAAGGACTTGCATTATGTGATTATGGTTTTTATGCATCATGTGTGGAATGTTATTTCACAAAGCCTTATGTTATACCTTTTGATGAATGTGGTTTGCCTATTCAAGTAACTACTAAAATAGAAAGATATATCTCTGATGAGAGTATAGATTCAGCAATGGCTTCTTTAAAGAAACTGAATGTTGATGCAATTGCACTTTCTACTTTTGAAAAAAGTATGGTAAAATATGTTCAAGCAAATTTATAATAGTTTATGGCAATAGTAGATTTAAAATCAAGCCTGTCATCTAAAAGAATACTTACCTTGTATTTACCCAAAGGGTCGTATGCTTATGATATACTATAAATAGTGTCTTAACTGAAAAATGAATAATATGATTATAGAAACAGCAATGACAATGATGGCAAAACCTTTTATCGATGGGGTTGTTAAAGAAATGATAATTCCTAAGATGAAGGCATTTTGTGATAATCTCGCAGAAGGAGTAGCAATTGATTGTATTCCTAAGACTGAGCATTTCCAGGAATACCTTTTTAGGTCATACAAAAAGTATGGTATAGTTAATACCTTGGTTCAAAATAACCAACAGATGGAACTTAAAGATGTTTATATTCCATTGACATTAAAACCTACAAATTCTAAAGATCGATATAAATTTGTGTTGATAGATGGCTTTCCTAAAGCTTTTTTAAAAGATAATCGTAATATTCTTATTACAGATACTGCAGGTATGGGAAAATCCACAATGACAAAACGGATGTTTTTGGATGTTATAGACAGTAAGTTGGGTATACCAATTTATATAGAACTTAGACGGTTGACAAGAGAGCATGATTTGATAAGTGAGATTATTCAGCAACTTAATTCCCTTACCAAAGAAGTTGATCGAAAAATAGTTTTGGAGTTGTTTCAAACAGGAAATTTTGTCTTTTTCTTTGATGGGTATGATGAAGTTCCCATATCAGAACTTTCTTATATTACTGGTTATATACAGGAGTTTGTAGATAAAGCAGGAGATGAAAACTATTACATTATGACTTCTAGACCTGATAATGCTTTGACTTGTTTTGGAAGTTTTAAAACAATGAATATATGTGCATTAACGAGAAAACAGTCCTATGAGTTATTGCGTAAATTAGATGATAATGGAGTAACTTCTAATCTGTTGATAGAAAAATTAAAAAGTCCTGATTATCGTACAATACATGAGTTTTTGAAAAATCCATTATTGGTGTCATTGTTATTTGCGGCATTCAATTATAAACCATCTATACCAGTAAAAAAACATATATTCTATCGTCAAGTTTTTGACGCTTATTTCGATAGTCATGATTTGTCTAAAGGTGATGGCTATAAACATGAGAAAATGTCAAATTTGGCAATTGATGATTTTGATACTATTATGCGTTATCTTGGCTTTGATTGCCAGAAGAAGCAAAAAGTGGAGTTTGAAAAAGATGAACTTTTATTGATGATAAAGGCAACAAGAGAAAGAATACCAAGAGTAGAATTCAACGATTCAGACTTGCTAAAAGACTTGTTGAAAGCAGTCCCTTTGTTTTGTAAGGATGGACATTTATATAAGTGGATGCATAAATCTTTGCAAGAATATTTTGCAGCAGAATTTATCTATAAGGATTCTAAAGAAAATCAAGATTTAATTCTTTCTACTCTTTATAAGAGTAGTAGAATTGAGAGATATATAAACCTTTTGGATTTGTATTTTGACATAGACTATTCTGGATTTGAAAAGAATATATTACGCCCATTCTTAAATGAGTTTTTGGCTTATCATGCTTCTGTACCAAAGAAGCCAAACATTATTGATGAAAAATTATATGAAGAACGAGTCGGAATGTTATTCCTTCGCGATGTATATTTCTGGAATCCTGGAGATGAAGAAGTTGATTTAGACAAAACAATAGATGAACTTCCTATGTCAAAAAAAATAGATTCTAAATGTATACACATTTTTAGTGATAGTAACAACATCTTGGTGGGATCATTTGCAAGAATTTGTTTGGTCAATTTGATAGCTAACAAGTTGCCGGCTTTGATTGTCAAAGGTAATATTTCTTCCGAAAAAATGTTATTTCAAAAAGGTTTCTTGAAAATTGAATTTTATACAAATTCAGATAATATAGATAATTATAAGATGACGAATAGAAATTTGGCTCGAATTGATCAAGGATATTATTTGAACTATGATGCGGTCAAGGAATTTGTGGATTCTATAGTTGAAGTTGATCATGAGTCTGTCACCAATGATTTGTTAAGTGGATTGTAATAAGTATATGTTAGTCTTTCCTTTAGACAAGATTCTTTAAGAAATATAATTAATAATTTAAGTATGGATTATTTTTTTTCAGACATAGTAGAGAGTTCTAAAAATAGAACTTTCTTGCACAAAATAAAGTCTTTTTCAGAACAAGCGCAGCAGCAAGTTTATGTTCTGAAAGGCCCCTTGACAGATGCAAAATACACATATGATATTGATGATGTCTGTATCATATTGACTCGTGGAAAGAAGATAACTTTTGTTGCTTTTTCAGATATTGACAAAGATCAATTTCAGGCATACAGGCAAGATGTTATGGAAGATATAGGTTCTTTGAGTGATTCTTATGGCTATCGGAATGTTATTGGAAGACCTCGAACATGGGAAAGAAAGATAACTTGTAGTTATTATTTAGAGGAGATTACTGATTTTCGTCATTGGATTGATTCTGATATTCTATTGGATTCTGATACTCCTTCCCGTTTGTTGGATTTAATTATAACTTTGTTTATAGGAAGTATTAATGACGTTTCTAATATAACTATAGATAAACAACTTAGTATTTTAGAGAGAGTCAAACAAAAAATCCAAATGTTCGATGGACAACAGACCCGATTCATATATGGCAATATGGATGATGGTGAAAAGCGTATAACTATACAAGGACTATCTGGAACAGGAAAAACAGAACTGCTTCTACATAAATTGAAAGATGTTTATTTGAAAGGTACAGAACTTCCTATAGGTATCACATGCCATAATCGAGTGTTAGCTGATAGTCTTAATAAAAGAATTAAAGGTTTTTTTGATTTTATGCAAGTTAAGAAGCAGATAGATCCGGAAAAACTTTTGTGTGTTAATGCTTGGGGTAAGTCTGCATATCCGATGTCTGGTATCTATAGATATATATGTGAACAAAATGATTTGGATTTCCTTAATTTTAGACAAAGCGGCTCTTTTGACTCAGCATGTAAAAATGCAATAAATCAGTTGAAGAAAAAAGAAAAGGTAAACTTTGTATTTTCTTATATGTTTATTGATGAGAGTCAAGACTTTGACGAATCTTTTTTCCAGCTATGTGAATTTGTTACAAAGGAAAAAGTATATGTTGCAGGTGATATTTTTCAAAGTATTTTCGAAGAGCATACAAAGCATGAAAACAAACCTACATTTCTTTTAAGCAACTGTTACAGGACGGATCCTAAGACTTTGATGATAGCTCATGCCTTGGGATTAGGACTTTATGAGAAAGAAAAACTTTGGTGGTTGAGTGATGAAGGATGGACTTTATGTGGCTATATAGTAAATAAAAACAATGATATATATAATTTAACTCGCTATCCATTACATCGTTTTGATGATGATGATAATGAAAAATGTTTTTCAATTGTTCGCTCGTCAAGTTTGTCAGATTCTCTTATAAATATTATACTTGAAATTAAAAAGGATTTCCCTGATTTGAATCCTGAAGATTTGTGTATTATATTCTTGGATGACGAAAGTTATATATACGATTATATACCACAGGTAGAGCGCTTGCTTTATCAATCTTGTAAATGGGAAAGTAATATTGCTATAGAGACTAAGAAAAAGGAAAAAGGACGTGTTTTTGTTACGAATCGAAATAATGCAAAAGGTTTGGAATTTCCAATAGTTATTTGTATATCGAATAAATTGATACGATCTATATCTTACAGAAATACTCTTTATACAATGTTAACGCGTTCTTTTATTAGGTCGTATCTTATAGTGTCTGAACAGGATAATGGTATATCTAATGAAATGGTTCAAGGAATTTCTAATACCTTGAAAAATAAAAATATTTCGGTAAAAGCTCCATCTGAAGAAGAGAAAGTGAAAATGCATCGTTGGATGGTTAATGCTAAGAGAGTGGAATCTCTTAAAGACAAGATTGATCGTGCATTTAAAGAATTAGGAATATTCGATTTAGCAAGACAGGAAAATATTTCAGAGCTCATAAATGTAGAAAAGTTTAAAGATGCTGAGTATGATAAGATATTGAAGTTGATAGATACATTGAAAGATATGGCATGAAGAATATACCTATAATTCGAAAGATATATGATTATGAGTTTGAGGTATTTAAAACTCGTAATGAGGGTTCTGTTGATTTTGCTGCTCTGATTTTGGCAGTGGCAAGAAAAATTTTAGATGTTTCATCTTGGTTGGAAATTCTTAACATAGATAAAGCCATGGAACCATTTCTTATGGTTGAAGTGGGAAAGAATTCTCGCGCAAATATTTTCATTTCATCGAATAAATATGTTTCAATATCTTTTCCGTTTAATATAAAATATAAGCAGGGATATGTCAAACTTTATATAGATAAGCATGGTACAGAAATTAGAAGTGATATCATATCAGAATGTTTAAGCATTGTGAATGAACTAAAACACGATGGTACTTTTGTCGATGTATGGTTTGAAAGTGATGAGCCTTATTCGGAAATGTCACTTCGTATAGTAGAATATTTGTTACATTCTGAACCATGTTATTTACGTTATGATTATGATATGGCAAAAGCTAATGGAAGTTTGCATCCTGTTCACCATTTAGATATTAATATGACGAAAGGAGGACATTACAAAATCGGTTTGCATAAAAAACTTTCTCATAAACAATTTCTTGATATTTTGAACATTGAGACAAATTGTTATTATTTGTCACCTATTATGGTGAATACTGGTTTGATAAAAAGAAAAATCGGTAAACGGAGGAAATAAGCATCAATCAAACGAAAGAACAGTTGATAAACCCCAATACGATTAACCATGATTTAAATATAATCATTGGAAGAATGAATAATTACAACGACACCCAAATCATAATCATGGCTGGCGGCGTAGGAAGCCGCTTTTGGCCAATGTCAACACCCGGCTACCCAAAACAATTCATTGATGTAAGGGGAGTCGGACGTTCCCTTATTCAATTGACAGTAGATAGATTGAAGCCAATCTGCCCTGTCGAGAACATGTGGGTAGTGACAAACGAGAAATACATTCGCATAGTCAAGGAGCAAATCCCTGACATGCCTGTAGATAACATATTAGCAGAGCCGGAGGCTCGCAATACTGCCCCTTGTATCGCCTATGCTTGTTGGAAGATACAAAAGAAGCATCCGAAAGCAAACATTGTAGTGACACCATCCGATGCTTTGGTAATCAATACCACAGAGTATCAGCGAGTATTGAACAAGGCTTTGAGCTATACTTCCGATAAGGAAGCCATAGTAACCATCGGTATTAAGCCAAGTCGTCCTGAGACCGGTTACGGCTATATTGCTGCAGCAGAGCCAACGGTCGTAGATGAAATCTATAAGGTGGAAGCTTTCAAGGAAAAGCCAAACCTGGAGACTGCTGAACAATATCTTTCTGCTGGTAATTATTATTGGAATGCAGGAATCTTTGTTTGGAATATCGATACCATCAGTAAGGCTATTCATATTTTCCAACCTAATCTTGCCAGCATCATGGATGAGATGGCACCTTCTTTCTATACCGATAAAGAGAAAGAGGTAGTAGGCAAACTCTTCCCAACCTGCGAGAAGATCAGCATCGACTATGCGGTGATGGAGAAGTCGAAGGATATCTTTACTCTGCCAGCTGAGTTTGGATGGAGCGACTTAGGAAGCTGGGGCAGCTTGCGTACCTTACTTCCACAAGATGAGAATGGCAATGCCAAAGTAGGCAAAGACATTCGATTGTATGAATGCAAGAACTGTGTGGTTCATGCTGCAGATGAGAGCAAGGTTGTTGTTCAGGGCTTGAATGGCTACATTATAGCCGAAAAGCATGGACAGCTGCTTGTATGTGAGTTGAAGGAAGAACAGAGAATAAAAGAGTTTGGTAAATAGGTATAGTTTACCTATTAGAAAATCATTCAAACAAGCTATTGCTGTAAGAAAATGAAAGATAGCTTGATCCATTAACGTAATATTAATATTTTAATCTTATTATTAAATAAATGAAACAACGACAGATTTATCTTGATAATGTTTGTGGATTATTAATAATTCACATGATATTTATTTGTCACCAGCCTTTGTTTTGTAACTATACTGATTCTGCAATAGAATTTATCTTGAAATTATTGTCATTTTTTATGGCATGGTTTTTCTTTAAGGCAGGAATGGTTTACAAAGAACGCTCAGTTAAGGAAGTTGTTCGATCTTCTTTCAAACGCCTACTTGTGCCATATATGATATTTTCAGTTTTTGGCTTTTTGATTATGGCATTACAAAAACTACTCCAAGGCTTTAACCCCGTTTCATTGAAGTTTTTGAGTGAGGAGTTTTGGTGGTTAGTAAATAAGGAAACATTTTTCCCGACTCAAGCATGTTGGTTTTTGCTCTCTCTCTTTGTCGTTAGAGTAGCATATTCTTTTTTGCAATCAATCAAATTCCCCCCCTATACTATTATAGTGGCAATATCATTGATGATTGCATGGCTGGTTTACGAATTGTCTGTCAAGAATGATATGTATTATCCGTTAAACATAGGAAATTCGACTTATAAGATGCATATACCTTTTTATATAGGAAATATGTTTCATGGATTAGCGTTTTATACGTTTGGTGCTTGGCTGAAAGAGAATCAATTTAATAGAAAACTTTTTTTATTAGCCTTGTGTTTTTTCATCCTGAAATTTTTTTATTTTGCTTTCATGGACTTTCGAGGAAATGATAGTGAAGATAGTAATTATTTCTTATGTATTATATATGAATTGGCAGGTTGTATTGTCGTTAATAATGTGTTTCGCAACATTGCCAATAAAAAAATAATGTTGCTTTCACACATCGGTCAAAATAGTATGATTTATTACCTCGTACATTATCCTGTAATGACCTTTATCGTTATGTTTTTGAATCCATTTCCAAATTTGAGTTCATCTATTCGCTATTTTTTGTTATCCGCAGTATTAATTATTATTTTGATTATTTCAGATTATATGTTTAGGATAAAATGGCTTAAATGGATGATAGGTGGATAGTTTTATAAACGTTATGCCGTGTAGCGAAAAACTGGTATAAAGTGAAAAAATAATTTAAAATAGAATATTTAAAAATGAAAGCTGTAATTTTTGCTGGTGGTCTTGGTACTCGTTTTAGTGAGAAGACACAATATATGCCAAAGCCAATGATAGAAATAGGCGGAAAACCTATTCTTTGGCATATTATGAAGATATATTCTGCATACGGAATTAATGATTTTGTGATTTGTGCAGGATACAAACAAAATGTCATCAAGGAGTACTTTATGAATTATTATTTATTGAATTCTGATGTGACTTTTGATTTGTCTGATAATTCTGTTCAATTGCTTGAAAATCATTCAGAAAACTGGAAGGTGACAATTGTTGATACAGGATTGTCAACCATGACAGCGGGACGACTGAAACGCATACGCAAATATATTGGTGAGGAATCATTTTGTTTGACATACGGGGATGGTGTTGCAAACGTGGATATTGCAGATACGATAGAGAAGCATAAAAAGAGCGGCAAGCTGCTTTCGATGACAGTCTATAAGCCTTCAGGCCGTTTTGGTTCTGTGCATATCAATTCTGAAACTGGTACGGTGGAGAGCTTCGAGGAAAAGCCTGATGGAGAAGGTAACTGGATTAATGCAGGTTTCTTCGTATGTGAGCCAGGAGTGTTTGACTATCTGCCAGAAGATGCAGATCCAGTTATGTTTGAGCGTGAACCACTTCAGCAGATTGCTGCTGATGGTGTTATGCATGCCTACAAACATACAGGTTTTTGGAAGCCTATGGACATGTTGAAGGACAATTTGGAACTGGAGAAAATGTGGAGCACAGGCAATGCTCCGTGGAAAGTTTGGTAAACTAATAAAATAATCAGAAAGAAATATGTCACAAATAGACAAGGTTCGTATTATTCCTCGACGCCTTATTTCAGATGAGAGAGGATGGTTTCTGAAGGCTATTACAGGAACAGAAGAGGATATCCCTTCACACACAGGCGAGGTGTATTTGACCATGGGTAAGCCTGGTCAAGGTAAGGGAGGACATTATCATCCAGAAGCTGTTGAATGGTTTACGGTGATAGAGGGAGAAGCTGTCCTTCAACTCGAAGATATAGCAACTCATGAGCGACGTGATATTGAGATGTCTTTAGAAAAGGCAATCACTGTTTTTATTCCTAATAATGTTGCTCATATAGTCAAGAACAATTCAGATAAGGAATTTATCCTTTTGGCTTATACAGACAAGTTGTATGATCCCAAGGATACCATTTCTTATACCATTAAATAGTTTCATAAAAATGATAGATATATTTGATTTTTTTTATAAAGGCAAGCGTGTTCTTGTTACGGGACATACGGGGTTCAAAGGCTCCTGGCTTTCCATTTGGCTTCATGAACTTGGTGCCGATGTTGTCGGTGTTGGTTTGGAACCATATACAGATAAAGACAATTATGTCTTGTCTGGCATTGGCAATAAGATGAAGGCAGACATAAGGGCAGACATCCGTGATGGTCAGAGGTTGAAGGATATTTTTGCGGAGTATCAGCCAGAGATAGTTTTTCATCTGGCAGCTCAGCCTTTGGTTCGATTGTCATACGAAATTCCTGTTGAGACCTATGAAACGAATGTCATGGGCACCATTAATGTAATGGAAGCCATCCGTACAACCAAGAGCGTCAAGGTGGGCGTTATGATAACCACAGATAAGTGTTATGAAAACAAGGAGCAGGCAGAAGGATATGTAGAGACAGATTCTTTTGGAGGCTACGATCCTTATTCCTCTTCTAAGGGAGCTTGCGAGATAGCTATTCAGTCATGGCGTCGTTCTTTCTTTAATCCTGCCGACTATGGAAAGAAACATACGGTATCGTTGGCTTCGGTTAGGGCTGGTAATGTGATTGGAGGAGGCGATTGGGCACTCGATCGCATCATTCCAGATTGTATCCGTGCCTTGGAAGCTCATCAGCCAATAGAAATCCGCTCGCCAAGATCTGTACGACCATGGGAGCATGTATTGGAACCCCTTTCTGGTTATTTGCTTCTTGCCCAAAAGATGTGGGCTCATCCAACGGAGTATTGCGAGGGTTGGAACTTTGGTCCAGAAATAGAGAGTGTAAGTACTGTTTGGGAGGTTGCCACCGCCCTCATCAATCATTATGGATATGGGGAGTTGAAGGATGTGTCTGATCCAGAGGCTCTTCATGAGGCTAAACTTTTGATGCTTAATATTAACAAGGTAAAGACCCGTTTAGGTTGGAAACCTCGATTGAATATGAACTCTTGTATTTCTCTGGTTGCAGATTGGTATAAGCGTTACAAGATAACCAATGTCTATGACCTTTGTGTGGAAGAAATCAATCAATTTTTAAAATAACAATGAAGATAAGTATATTGGGGACCAATGGGTTCCTGTCAACAGCTATTGCCAGATATGCCATAGCAGAAGGATGGACTCTTGAAATGTATGGTTTGCAAGAGCCAAAGTTTCATTCCTGCCATCAGTTTCATCAGGTAAATCTGATGGATTCCGACTTGGATTGTACTACGCTTTTGGACTCAGATATCATAGTTTATGCTATAGGTGCTGGCATTCAGGCAAACTTGAAGGAGGGATACAATTTGATTTATAATTTAAATGTATCAGCGCCTGTGGCAATCTGCAATAAATTAAAAGAGCTATGTTACCAAGGTTGTTTTGTAACATTTGGCAGTGTATTTGAGATGGGGGCTACCAAAGAAGAACGTTTCTTTACAGAGCAGGATGTCCTCACTTCCTTGTGCGAGGCACCTAATGATTATACTGTTAGTAAGAGAATGTTGAGCCGTTTTGTGGCATCTTATAAGCATGATTTTACGCATTGGCATTTCTATATTCCTACCATCTACGGAGTAGGCGAGAACCCGAAGCGACTTATACCATACGTCGTAAATGCAATCAGAAACGGCGAAGAACTTCATTTCACGGCAGGCGATCAGGTACGCCAGTATGTGCATGTGTCTGAGATACCTCGTATGTTGGACGAGGCTATAGCAAAGCAGCTTCCTTCTGGACTTTATAATATTCAGGGATATGAGACCCTTACCGTTAAGGAGATTGTCACAATGATTCATCATGCTCTGGGCAAGGAAGTGCCGGATGGTTGTTTTGGTTCTGTCCAGCGTGCTGATGCCAGTATGAAGTATCTTGCTCTTGATGGTGCCAAGTTGAAGAATGCCATTGGCTTTGAGGCGCAAAAGAGCATAGAAGAGTCATTAAAGGAATATTGATACGTTATGGATAAAATATTACTAACGATAGCAATACCCACATATAAACGTTGTAAATATGCGGTTCAAAATGTGAAATACTTGCTTCCTCAAGTAAAGGCTCATCAAGATAAGGTACGCTTGATAGTGACAGACAACCATTCGGAAGATGGTACTTTTGAGAAATTGTCCGAGATAGCCAACCAGCATGCTGATTTATTCAAGTTCTATGAGCAAAAAGAGAACATAGGTTGGATGAACAATTTCTTCTTTGGCATAGAACATTCAGATTCCGAGTTTGTCTTTCTCTTGGGTGATGATGATATAGTAAGTCCTAATTTTCTGGATATTGTCATTCCTCTGTTGGAGCAGGGAGGTGACCATTTGGGTATGCTCCACTTCAACTACATTATGGCAGACGACAATCTGTCAGGTGGCCGCCTTCTGTATCCTAATCTTGAGAACGAGCAAATGGTTCTTACCTATAATGATGCTTCCGAATTCGTAAGAAAGTATCATAAAGGTCCGAGTTTCATTTCTTCTGTCATCTTCCGCAAGTCGTGTATGTTGAAAGGAAAAGAACTAAACTTGCAGGCAGTCACCATCGACTATAGTTGGTTTCTTTGCCTTTACACCGGAATTGTTGGATATGAAGTGATGTTCTACAAGATGCCTTTATGCGTGCAGCGAGTTGGCGGCTTCTATCCGCGATACTGCATGAACTATGTCATAGGCATGTACAATGTGTTTAAGTATCTTGATCCGTATATGCCAGGAGTTTTACAGTTTTGGAAAGAAAAGTTCGCCAAAGAGCATGATACAATAGCCATGTGTATCAATCAAATAATAGAATATAGAGAACTTTACTTACCATACGAGCAATTATTTATCGAAGCATTACCCGTTGGTGATTTGCCTAAGTTGCTGCATATAGCTCTTCATTGGAAAAAGTTCTGGGCAAGGAAGTATTTCCGTTTTTATTGGATGAGAAACAAGTAGCGACATAAAACATAACAAAAATTATGAGTTTAAAGAAAGAATTAGTATCAGGAACAGTTTACATGGCAATAGCGAAGTATTCAGGCATGGTTATGACCATCCTTATTTCTGCTATATTGTCACGTCTGCTAACGCCTGAGAATTATGGCGTGGTGGCTCTTGCTACAGTCATGCTTGCTCTGTTCAATCTGTTTGCTGATATCGGCATCGGACCGGCAGTTATACAAAACAAAACATTGACTGCTGAGGATATGAACAGCATCAATACTTTCAATAGCTATCAGGGATTAGTGCTCGGAATTGCATTTTTCTTTTGTGCCCCTTACATAGCCGAATACTACGGGAACCCTCAAGTTACGTTGGTGTGTCAAGTGATGAGTGTCAATATATTGATGGGATGTGTCAATGCTGTACCTAATAATATATTGTATAGGCAACAACGTTTTAAGCTAATAACCATTATATCGTTGTGTTCACAGTTAATAGGTGGCGCTATATCCATAGCGATGGCATTTCATGGTTGTGGACCTATATCATTAGTATTGCCAACAGCCATTATGTCAATACCCACTATGTTTATTCTCCGTTACATCACAAAAGTACATTTTGTTTGGCGCATAGATTGGGCACCTTTGAAGAGAATCTTCTCTTTCTCTGCATTCCAGTTTTTGGCTAATATGGTAGGCTATCTGTCACGAAATATGGACTCTATGCTTGTTGGTAAATACATGGGTATGAAGCAACTGGGATATTACAACAAGTCATACAATCTTCAGCTGATGCCTCTGCAGTATATTTCAGGTGTCTTAATACCTGTCATGTTGCCTGTATTCAGTAAGTATCAAGATGACTTAGAATATATTCAGCGAAAGTATTCTCAGATTCTTCGGTTCTTTGCCTTTCTTGGTATTCCGCTCTGTGCCTTGCTCTATTTCTGTGCCGATGAGCTGATACTATTGTTCTTTGGAGACCAATGGGGGCAGTCTGTACCCTGCTTTAAAATATTAGCTATCAGCGTACCCTTTCAGATTATGGGTTGCTCCAGTGGCTCTATATTTCAGGCTACCGGCCATACTAAGGCAATGTTCTGGAACAGCTTTATCGGAGCCTTTTTCACATTGGGATCATTTGCAGTCGGCGTCATCGTCTTTGGCTCAATTGAGGCTCTTGCATGGGGATACACCGCAGCAATGATTATCACCACCTTCATCTGCTTCTATATCATGTACACTTATGCGCTGAAGTCGTCGTTTAAGGTTTGGCTTCAACATATGGTAGCCCCTGCTGTGTTCGGCATCTTCCTCTGTGTTGTATTATACATCACATCATTCCTTCCTATTTCAATTCCCTTTGTCGCAATGGTCGTTAAAGGAATGGTTGGCGTTACGTTCTCCGTTCTTTATGTCCAGTTGTTTGGCTATTATGATGTGTTCGCATTCTTGCGCAAAGGCTTGAGAAAGGTTCATATTCTTAAATAAAACATCGTTATTATGATAGCAAAACTATTAGACTTCTTGGATGGAATCTATCCAAGCGTCAACTCCCGTTCTCCCTTCGTTGGGCAGAATCTGTTACGCCGTATCATCCTTTCCAGCATATACCATACAAACAACTTCTTGTGTTGGTACTATCACAACATCAAGAAGAAGTCAATCTCCTCACCAGAGGAGGCCGACTATGTAGTGTCTCTTACTACCTATCCTGCTCGTGTAGGTAATGTTTGGCGTGTTATCGAGATGGCAGCAAACCAAAGAGGTATACAAGATAAGTATGCTATTTGTTTATATTTAATAAAGTCGGAGTTTGAAGGCATCGACCTGCCTGCAAGGATTAAAGAGCTACAGGCTCGCGGCTTGACAGTTAAGTTCAATGAGGAAAACCTCAAATGTCACAACAAGTATTTCTACGCTTTTAAGGATTATCCTGAGAAAACGATTATTACGATTGATGATGACTTGCAGTATAACCATCATTCAATTTCGGGGTTGATAAAGAAAAATAAGGAATATCCTGAGTGTATTGTTTATAATAGGGGGGCTAGGGTTATACTAAATAAATCTTTTAACATGTGGCCTTCTGTTCAAAAAGCAACAAATCCTCATACGGATATTTATCCCTTAGGAGTTGGAGGTGTTTTATATCCTCCACATTCTTGCCATGAGATAGTGTTAGATAATAAAATTATTAAAAAGACTTGTCTTTGTGCAGATGATATGTGGTTAAATTTCACCAGTAGATTGAATCAAACCAATGTTGTTCAAACTAATTTATCATCTACATATATGGTGTTACCTGATTCCGATCAAAAAACTGCATTATGGTTGACTAATACAGCAGATAATAATGATGGTAACGACCTGCAAATTGGAGAAATTAGTAATTGGGCTAAAGGACAATTTGGATGCGACTTTTTTGTAAATATAAATAAATAGTCCCCCCCGAATGGTGAAAATAAATATAGTTGGTGATTTTTACTCTTACAAAATAAATGGGATTACTTTCAGTAACGAATTACAACAGCAGATAAATAATGCTGATTTTAATGTAATTAATTTTGAAGGTCCAATTAGTGTAAATAGTAAAAAGGCAATAAGAAAAAGTGGTCCTAATATAGACCAAGATGCTGATGTCCCAGTTTTTTTGAAAGAACATGGTTTTAAGTTGTTTTCGTTAGCCAACAATCATTCCATGGACTATGGTGGTCAAGCACTTGATGCAACAATAAATTGTCTAAATGAAGATTGTATTGTTGGAGCAGGTCTTTGGCACGAGGCTTATAAGATAAAGATATTCGAGATAAGAGGAAAGAAAATCGGATTCTTGGCAATAACTCAATTTGAGTTTGGCGTTCTTGATGACATTGCCTTTTGTGAAAATAAGAAAGGTGCCGCATGGATGGGGCATCCATGTATTGACAAATTGATTGTTGATTCAAAACAACAATGTGATTATCTTATTGTACTGCCGCATGCTGGCTTAGAATATTTTACACAACCTCTTCCAGAATTAAGAACTCTCTATCATCATTTTATAGATATGGGAGCGGATGCCGTAATAGCAGGTCATCCACATGTACCACAACCCTGGGAGGTATATAATAGAAAGCCAATTGCATACAGTTTAGGTAATTTCTTTTTTGATGAAGAATGTGACAAACCTTTATGGAACATAGGTTTAATGGCTACTCTATCTCTTGATGAAGGTGAAGTATGTTTGCATATACATCCCTTACATTTTGATACAGGTACAAGATTTGTTGATTTTATAAATGATACAAAAATAAATCTTAGATTGTCAGAAGATTTAGACATATTCTCAAATCAATCGGCTTATATGGAAACAGTAAATAGGCTTTGCCTGTCCATGCAGGCATACTATGATATGCTTTTTGAAATGAGTGGATATAATAAACTATCTATCAAACGTTGTTTAGGTTTTATAAAACGTAAGCTATTAGGAAAAACAACTTTTGTCGATGATTCACATTTTATTAATAGTTTGAGATGTGAACCACATCGTTGGGTTTTATCTAGAATTTATGAATTGAAAGATCAAAATTGTTAATTTAGTTATAAAATATCATGTCTGAAAATAAGGCTTTAATTCAGCAGTTGGCTCATTGCGAAAAGCATGAGTTTGACGAGATTGTAAAATCTTATTTGAAAGAGGTTTATAAATTGCCATGTGTCGTTGTAACGGATGGTAAGAATGACGGAGGTATTGATATGAAAGTTTTAAATGATTCTCGTGTGAAACTTCAATATCAAGTAACCATTCAGAAATCTTCAAACTCAATAGAAAGAAATAACCTCAAAAATAAGATTATTGAAGATGTCGTTAAGGCAAAAAGGAATGTAGAACATTTTGGTTATGCACCAAGATTGGAATTTTATTATTCTTATCAACTTACAGAGCAATTTATAGAAGAACTTCAGAACAATTCTTTTTCTGATTATGGTGTAACATTAATCATTATAGATGCAAAGCGTATAGCGGCGCAAGCAACAAAATATCCCAATTTGTATAAAACTATTTTGGAGCAGAGTGGCTATAATAAACTGAAAGTTAAAAGTGAGGAGATATCAGAAAAAGATAAGATGTTTTATGATTTAGTTGGGTTTGGTGAAGCAGCCGATGTAAAGCTCAAAATAGTAGAAGCATATTTGCTCCAATGCTTATTCGATAATGGGAGTATGCCTAAGGAAAAGTTAGTAGAGTTATGTATGACTAAATTTAAATCTTCAGAGAATATGCATTTTTATAACAAATTGCTTACAAGAATGTATTCTCAGGAAAAAAAATTGGTATATAACAAAAAAACAAAAGAATATTCTTTAGCTAAAGGTGAATGGGAAAAAATCTCAGCTGCGACTGAGAAAATTGAGTTGGATGAGAGTCTTTTTCTTTCAAAGATAAAAGAAGTTCTTGATGCATATGAACAAGGTGATTGCTTGACGGATTATGTAAATCTATTATATGCTCTTTACATAAAAAACATTCAACAACGAGTAGGACAAGCAAATTCGTTTGGTATAGAAGATACTGAGTCTATATTGCACTATACAACTCAAAATCTTAAAGACGAGGTACTTGCTAAAAAATTGGTGGCAGAGTTGGTAAATATTTGTGATGAAAACAAATTCATTCAAAAAAATTGTGCAGGAAAAGTCTTTAGCTCGACTGTAGACATTGATGTTTTACAGAGCTATGCTAATAGTAAAAAAAGAATATTTGTAGATACAACATTAGCTTTGCATATGTTGTGTTATTATAATTATGAAGCAACAGACTATAATAATTATTACTATATATTGTCTTGTTCTTTGCATGATTTTTGTAAGAAAAATAAGCTAAGACTCTATCTTACAGAACCTTACTTTAAAGAGGTTGTTCATCATGTGCTTGAAGCAATGAATTTGAGAGCTTATATGCAAATACCAGGAATAGAAAAGCTTGGTGGCTCTAAAAATGTATTTTATAATTTTTATTTGTATTTGAAGCATACTAATAAGAAAGCTGAGAGTTATGGCGAATATTTGGATTATATGAAATTCAAATTTTATTCAATAGAAGATACCTTATATCAAGAGATTGAATTTCAATTGAAAAATGTAGGAATAGATGTCGTAAGTATAGATAAAACTTATAATATTGTAAATGCAAAGCATCTTATAGAGGTGGAGTTAATTGATACTGGTAGAAATAAGTCTTCTTTTGGCTTAAATCACGATGCATTAATGATTACCTACTTGGGCGATAATGATGTGAGTGTGCATCCTGTAGATCCTATTTTCTTAACTTGGGACAGAACTTTATTTACTGTAACGATAGCTTATTTAGAAAAAAATCCGCTGTCCCAGAGATGGATGCAATTTACACCAAGTCAGTTTATAGATCGTTATTCTTTGTTGTCTTTTTCTATTAACGAGGAAACAATTTCAAAAGAAATGTTGGCAATGCTTTCTGGAGATATAGAAGAGAAAACTAGTTCTTTGTTGGATTCCTTGACTTTGATATTAAATCCTTCTGATCAAACAGGGCGTAAATATATAGATGAGTTTACTAAGATGAAAGATGAAAAAATCTATATGACAACAAGAAAATCAGATGCTCCTCAAGAGGATTTAGTGGATGACTCTTTGGATAGTTTGATTAATTATTTGACGAGCCATTATAAGAAAAAAGAAGGTGGATTAAGATCGCTGCGTTCTCTGTTTGGGCGTTCAGAACTGGTTGATTCGGTTATAGACCTAATAGCTGAGAATTTGCAGAATTATATGACTTATGAGCGTTTCATGGATGATATGTTCTTAAAATTTGATTTACTTATAAAGAATATAAAAGATAATAACAATTAATGATATCACTATGAAGAAATTTCTTAGAGAAATATGTCCGGATAGCATTCATTCATGTTATGTTAGGACAAAGTTTTGGCTCAGATTCCATTTCTATCCAGAGGGAATCGCCAATGAATTGCATAAAGCATTGGTTGGATATGATATTGATTGGAAGAATCCTAAAACTTTGAATGAAAAGATCAATTGGATGAAATTCAATACCGACACAACGGAATGGACTTGCCTTGCTGATAAGTATTTAGTAAGAGAATACGTGAAAGAACGCATAGGTGAGACAATACTTCCAAAGTTGTATGCAGTGTGGAAGTGTGCAGCTGAAATCGACTTTTCGAAACTTCCTGAAAAGTTTATACTGAAAACGAATCATGGTTGTCATACTATAATGCCTATTCTGGATAAAGATAAGGTTGATGTCAATGTCGTAAAGCAACAGTTTAATGTTTGGATGAAGAAACAATATGGCTATGATACTGCCGAGCCCCATTATATGAAAATCAAACCTTTGATTATTGCAGAGGAATTGCTTGACAATGATGCTACTTTTACGACGGCTTTGGCTGATTATAAAGTTTATTGCTTTGATGGTAAGCCTTTCTGCATCTTGGTTTGTACGGATAGAAATGGTGCCGATTCAACATTCTCATATTTTGATTGCGATTGGAATCCGCTGCATGATGTTCTCAATGAAAAGTTGAAAGGTTCTGATGTTGCTATTCCAAAGCCTGATTGTCTGAAATTGCTATTGGAGTATGCTTCCATTTTAGCAAAGGGACATCCGCAGGTTCGTGTCGATTTTTATATCACTCATGGCAAAATCTACTTTGGCGAAATGACCTTTACTTCAGAAGGTGGCTATGATGGAGATATAACTAAAGAATTTTGTATAGAAATGGGCAAACATATTACATTGCCACAAAAGAAATAACTATGACATACGCACCTATAGCACTTTTTACATATAATCGTGCAGATCATACCCAAAGAGCGGTTGAGTCTTTGCTTCAGAACGCTGAAGCAAAAGATTCCGACCTCTTTATCTTCTCCGACGGAGCAAAGAACGAGAAGGCGATAAAAGGGGTAGAGGACAATCGCAAGTATATACATACAGTCACAGGCTTCAAGTCTGTCACCATCGTGGAGCGTGAGAAGAACTGGGGCTTGGCAAACAGCTTGATTGCTGGCATCACAGACGTTATCAGCAAGTACGGCAGAGTGATTGTTGTAGAAGACGACCTCATCTTGTCTCCTTATTTCCTGAAGTTCATGAACGATGGTTTGGAGAAGTACAAGGATGATGATAGAATAGGAACAATCACCGGTTTTGTACCGCCGATAAAAGAAACACTGCCAGAGACATTCTTCTTGAAGTATTTCCAGTGTTGGGGCTGGGCCACATGGAAGCGTGCATGGGATTTGCTTGAAACCGACTCTAGACCTTTGCTTAAAGGATTGCGATTTAAGTTGAAGAAGTTTGATGTAGGTGGCGGAGTCGGCAACTACGGCAATCTCTATTGTCAGAAAGTTGGTCTTGTCGACTCATGGTACCTGAGATACTATGCTTCATTGTTCCTTAAAGACAAACTCTCGCTATACCCAGGACAATCTGTAGCAGCAAACGACGGTCTTGATGGTACAGGAACGCATTGCGGTGCCGACCTGAAGCGCTCTTTCAATGCCCACAATACGCAGACTCCGATTGTGCTTAAAGACATTGAGGTAAGAGAGGACGAACGTGTATATCAAATATTCAAGAACTATTTCTTGCCCTCGAACCATAAGAGGTCTATGAAGTCTTTATATAACCAATTCAAGTCTTTTGTCAGAAGACTCTTATATATAGATTGTAAATAATGCTGAAACAATTTCTCATAAAACTCCTCAACCTCCCTACAACCCTTCGCGTCAAGCTGTATCCTCGTATTAACCGCATGACATTAAAGGCGCATGGCGTTGTGTTTGGTAGAAATCTTCAGATTCCTGGCAAAGTTTCGTGGCTACTTGGGGGGGCAAGGATTTCAATAGGAGATAACTTCTACTTCTCTTCTGGTGATGCCGTGAATCCGATGACGAGCAATCTGCAGAGTGCTGTGTATGTAGAGCCAGGTGCAGAGCTTACCATTGGTAATAATGTAGGTATGAGTAGCACACGTATCTGGGTTCACGACAGCGTCGTGGTTGGCGATAATGTAAAGATTGGAGCGTGCGTCCTGATAACAGATACCGATGCACATCCAATGGATTATATGGCTCGTCGTATATCCAATGAGGGAACAAAGTCTGCTCCAATTGTAATAGAGGATGATGTTTGGGTAGGTGCCCATTCTATCATTCTCAAGGGAGTCACTATTGGGCAAAGAAGCATTATTGGAGCAGGAAGTGTTGTTACAAAGAGCATTCCTGCTGATTGCATGGCAGCAGGAAACCCGTGTAAAGTAATAAAAAGCTTGAAATAAGCATGATTAAATGTATTCTTATTTGACTTTTAGTTGAAGTTCGTTTTATTTATATCTAAAAAATAATGGTTAAGTTTCGTATTCATTTTTTGTGCAAAGATACAAATAATTTTGGTAAAGAGATTATATTGTGTTGAGAAAAAACATTATTTAAGTTTGTTATTAGTACAATAAAATAATGAAAATTGTAAAAGCCATTCCACCTTATATATATAAAGGTGCGAGTAATTTTAAATACTATCCTTGTGAAGCATGGGAAAAAAATAGGGGTAAGGTTTCAAGGAACTTTTATCCTTCTCAGTTTCTCCATAGCCTGATATATAGAATAGCTTTGCCTTCTGTCTTTAAAAACAAGAAGGAGGCAAGGCTGCGGTTTGTTTCTGGATATAGTATCCAGTTTGATACATTCCCTGATTATGCTTTCTATGAGGTGATTCCTCTTATCTGGGATTGTTGGCCAAAGCAGGTGGAAATTGTTGCTGCGTTTTTCCGTAAGCATCAGGTAAAAACGGCTATTTTTACTTCTTCTCAAACTGCTGATGTGTTTAGGGGGCTATTTCCCCAAATGAATATCCTGACAATAACGGAAGGAATCAAAATAGATTTGTATTCTCCAGGAAATGTATTACCAGATAGGAAAATAGATATTCTTGAGATAGGACGTAAGGATGGTAATTTCTTCAAAAGTCCTCTTCCTGAGGGTATCAATCATATTAAGACCGGAAACTTTGCACGGACATTTCAGAGTGACGAGGAGTTTAGAGCAGCACTTGCTGATACTAAAGTGACAGTTACTGTGCCCAGATGCGATGTTGATAAGAAGACTGCTGGCAACATTGAAACGCTGACTCAAAGATATTGGGAATGTATGTTGTCTCGTATCGTGATGGTAGGCCGTGCACCGAAAGAACTCATTGATTTGATCGGTTATAACCCTGTTATTGATTGGGATGGAAATGATGCTTCTCCATTGGTTTCAGATATTTTAGGGAATATCGGGAAATATCAGGATCTGGTCAATCGTAATTACGAAACTGCTAAGGAAATGGCATCCTGGGAGATGAGAATGAAAGATATAATGATATATTTAAAAAATAAAGGATATAGTGTATGATACGTGTATTTCAGAAAGTAGCTCATGTTATTCAGTTGATGTGTTCTAC
>ERZ1026898.431-NODE-431-length-26134-cov-5.484183_pt1 | contig 26134 bp, 17 predicted proteins | sample MGYA00380178_ERZ1026898 | MGnify/ENA primary metagenome ERZ1026898 (study PRJEB33269, sample SAMEA4719814) | human gut metagenome | biome: human-associated habitat; feature: organic feature; material: feces | place: Cameroon | collected 2013-10 ...
TCCCATCGCAGAAGCTTCACGCTCTGCCTGTTCTTGGAGAAGAACACGAAGACGTCGCCGGTCATCGGGGACAGGGGCGATTCGCTCTGGATCAGGTTGAACAGGGCGTCGATGCCCTTACACATGTTGACCGGCTTCTGGCACATGAAGTACCGGCGGTTGGAATCTAGCGCAAACATGTACCCTCCATCGCCGACCGGCGGCGCGCATATGTGTCCAACAGGGACACGACTCCTTCAGGAGAACATTCCAACAGCGTGAGCACCGTCCCTTCACTGAACGTTATGCTGACCTGACGCAGGATGTCACGTTTCATTGATTGCGGCAATGAGACCGGATTCAGCTGTATGAACGTCGGATTCTCCTCCGGCGTCCGGTCTTTGCCGTCGTCCGCCTGTTCAGGCTCGACATATCCATGTTGCGCCATCCATTCCTGCATTCCGCAATAGTTGACGCACGAGTCCTTGCAGAGCGACCGCAGCGTCAGCGTCGGAATGGAACTTGCCATCCGATTGAATCGCGCCCATGTCCGTTCGTACAGTTTTGCAGCCCTGAACGGAATTTCCGTTACTTTTGTTTCCATGTTGATTTGCTTTTTGATTTTCCATGGGCAAAAGTACGGAACGGACTAACGCGCATCAAGACGCAACCGCGGAGACGCTTACGCTGCGTTTCCACGCTCCGCTTTATAACTCATTGAAAATCAACGTCTCTAAAAATCGAGCGTGGCCGCGTCCCGCCGTCGCCCGGCGCGCTTGTTACTTCTTCATGCGTCGCAAAACCTCGGCCTTGTCGATGACCACCCAGACGGTGTCCACTACACTTCCGCGATTCTCGCTGCCGATATTTCTCAGAGGATTTGCGAAATCCTTGTCCAGAACGGTGACATCATCGACGAAATAATCCGTTTCGCCGCGATTATAGAAACAATTCTTCAGTCCCCAGACCTCGTGATATTTGATTTTCAGCTTCCAGCCCTCGACCTGAGCCTGTTTCATGAGAGTGATCAATGAATCCTGATCATCCCTGTCGTTGTCGAAACTGAACGAGAACGGCTCACCGCTGGTGTTCATGCCAGTTTGCGTCATGTTCAGCCTGCCTTCCCAGGAATTCCAGAACACACCCTTACGCGTGAACTCGATCAGATTGCCGACTTTTTCGCCATTGGAATAATTTTCCTTGCAACTGCTCATGCAAATTATTGACACCAAGCAGCATACGATAATAAACACCTTTTTCATAACACCCTGTAATTTTCACCAAATATAACATTTCCGACAAAAAAATCTACCAGATGACATAAAATTTTGACAATTTTCTCCGGCCGATAATCACTTTTTCCGGGCGCATTCAGGGCAGATGCCTTTCATCAGGTATTCCACTTGGTGAAGCTCGAAGCCCTCAGGGTAGTTTACGGCAGGGATGTGGATCTTGTCCAGACAGAAAGTCTTGTGGCAGGATTCGCAGTAGAAATGGCAATGCAGTTCGTCCGGGCTGCATTCATGGTCATTGTGACACACGCAATACTTCCGGGCACCGCTTCCGTCCTCGATTTCGTGGATGAGGTGGTGCTGCGTGAAAACTTCAAGCGCCCTGAAGATGGTGGACTTGTCTACCGTATCCAGTTCCATCTCCAGGTCAGCCAGGCTGAAAGTATCATGGAACTTCAGCATTGACCTGTATATCAGCATCCTTACCGCTGTCGGGCGGATATTGTGGTGCGCGAATGTTTCGGAGATGTCCATAAGTACTATATTAATTACAGCGACGTCAGCACGGCGACCGGACGCTTCAGCAGGCCTTTGTCGAAATCTTGCTTGGTAATCAGGAAGTTGAGCATTCCGCAATCATAGAACTCCATGCCGGCCGTATCGTCGCCATCCAATTGGAGCAAATTCATATAGTCCGGATATTGCTCCCTGACATCCGCGAAAAATGCATTGCCGAACAGTTTCAGCCCGTCGGCGTCAGCCTCGCATTGCCCGAAACTTATTTCCAGAGCCGGCTCCGTAAGCGGCTGGTCGTCATCATCCACCATGATGCACGCCTGGAAGGTCTCCATGTTTATGGACTTGGTGTATTTCACTATGACAGAGCCCTTTGGCCATTCGCCCAGGCCCAGATGGACAGGCGAATCATACCCTGTATACTCATCCATTGCCGCGAAAAAATACAACATGCCGTCATGCGGCAGCTTGTTCTCCGTATCGAAAGGAACGATGTCTTCGCACCTGATCTGGCAGATGAATGTCAATGGATATTCATAGACTTCTCCGTCGGACGGTTCCTGTCCCGCCTTCAATATTTCCGAAGTCCCGTCAGAATGTTCGCACACCCTCATCATCGGGTATTCCATATCCGGTGACATGTCCGGGTCTCCCCACCATTTGCTCTCGCAGAACAGTGGTTTCTCTGTCTTGTTCAATGTCAATCTTATCGCCATATTACCTCTATAACTTAATTTCGCAAGTTGTCAACCCTGCTGAAACTATCGCAAATTTATAAAGAATCGCCAAACTTGCAATCCGGTTGCAGAAGACCTTTCCTACATTTGTCAGCGTAAAACGAATGCGCAATTATGGAAAAGGAACAGAAAATCACATTGGCCCGGATAATTGTCAGCCTGCTGATGCTTGCCGGCGCCTGGTTTTTCGAATCTGACGAAAACATTGTAAAGATAATATTTTACGCCGCGGCCTATCTGGTCATTGGCGGCGACATCGTCTTCAATGCCGTCCGCAACGTCTTCCATGGCGAAATCTTCGACGAGAATTTCCTCATGGCCGTGGCTACGGTCGGCGCCTTTGCTACCGGGCAATATCCTGAAGCTGTGGCTGTTATGCTTTTCTATCAAGTCGGCGAAATGTTCCAGGACATTGCCGTGGACAGAAGCCGCAAATCCATTTCCTCATTGATGGACATCCGCCCGGACTACGCGAACCTGGACGACGGCAACGGCGGTTTTACGCAGGTCGCTCCCGATGCGGTTCCGGCCGGCAGCATCATTGTCGTGAAACCCGGCGAGAAAATTCCGCTGGACGGCGTGGTAGTTTCCGGAACATCCTCTCTCGACACGGCAGCATTGACCGGTGAAAGCCTTCCTAGGGAAGTCGGCGCTGACAGTCAGGTACTTAGCGGCTCGTTGAACATGACAGGCCTGCTGAAAATCCGGACGAGCGGCACCTATGGCGAGTCCACCGTGGCGCGGATCCTGGACCTTGTCGAAAATGCCGACACCGGAAAAGCAAAGACCGAAAAGTTCATCACCCGTTTCGCGAAGTACTACACGCCGGCCGTCGTGGGTGCAGCCGTGTTGCTCGCCATACTTCCGTCACTAATTGACGGTCAATGGCTTACGTGGCTGAACAGGGCCCTGATATTTCTCGTGATCTCATGTCCGTGCGCATTGGTCGTCTCCATCCCGCTCACATTTTTCGCCGGAATCGGCGGCGCCTCGCGACGTCGAATATTGATCAAAGGCTCCAACTATCTCGAAGCATTGTCCCGGCTCGGCACCGTCGTCTTCGACAAGACCGGCACGCTCACGAAAGGCGATTTCAATGTGGCCGCCGTCGTACCTTTCAACGGCTACGAATCCGCTGACCTGCTGATACTTGCGGCCTCCGCCGAGGTCTATTCCGACCACCCTGTCGCTGTCGCGCTGAGAAAGGCCTGCGGGCGCGAAATCGTCCGTGCCAATGTCTCCGCGACAGAGAATTTCGCAGGCGAGGGCATCCGTGCCAATGTCGGCGGACGTTCCGTGCTGGCCGGCAATGACAAACTCATGCTCCGTTTCGGGGTCAATGCTTCCGTGACGGACAAGCCGGGCACGATAGTCCATGTGGCTGCCGACGGCAAGTATCTGGGTTACATCATCATATCGGATACAGTCAAGCCGCAGTCTGCATCAGCCGTCACCGATCTCCGTCGTGAAGGCGTTTCGAAAATCGTCATGTTGACAGGTGACAGGAAAGCTGCCGCCGATGCCGTAGCCGGACAGGTAGGTGTGGATGAGGTCCATGCAGGTCTTCTTCCTGTGGATAAGGTCCAGCATGTCGAATCGCTGCTTTCCGCAGAGCCGTCTGCCAAGCGTCTGGCCTTCGTCGGTGACGGTATCAATGATGCCCCGGTCCTGAAAATTGCCGATGTAGGCATTTCAATGGGTGCCGCCGGAAGTGATGCCGCCATAGAAGCCTCCGATGTGGTCCTCATGGATGACAATCCTCACAAAGTGGCTGAAGCTGTGACAGTTGCACGCCGCACCATGCGCATTGTCCGCCAAAACATCATCTTCGCCATCGGCGTCAAACTCCTCTTCCTTCTCCTCGCCGCCCTGGGCATTGCCAACATGTGGGAAGCCGTCTTCGCCGACGTGGGCGTGACCGTCATCGCCGTCCTGAATGCTCTCCGCGCCATGCGTGGATAATGCTGAAAAAATCTGAAAAAAAACTTGTCGTCCGGATAGGGGATAAGTCGTTTCAGGTGTCCTTTAAGTGATGCCCCCGAAAGGGCATCTTTATCGTGTTCAATTTTTGAAACGTTAAAAATACCACTTAAAGTACATAAAACTGACAAGTATGAAACTCAGAAAAATCTTTTTCCTGACTCTCGGCCTTTCAGCTGCATTCAGCTTTGCATCATGCGAATCTGAAAAAGAGAAGGAAGAAATCGTGACATTGAATGTCACACCAACTTCAATCGAAGCTCCGGGAAGATCCAAGGAGTCTTTCAAGGTAATGGTAGAAACCATCGGTCCATGGCTTGCCGAGCCGAACAAGGATTTCGTGACCGTATCTCCTACATGGTCGATCGGCAACACCGAAATGACCATCACAGTGGACAAGAACAGAACCGATGTTCCGCGTGACGCTGAAGTTACGATCTCCATTGACGGTGCCGAGCCTGTAACTGTAAAGATTCAGCAGGAGGCCGGTGTGGTAGAGGAAATCGGCCAGAGGAAATTCTATGTTACAACCAGCGGTCTTGCAGAGGCTGACGGTCTTGCATGGGATAGCGCTACGACATTTGAACATGCTTATGATGAGGCAGTTGCGGGAGAGGAAATTCATTTCGCAGCCGGCACATATGTTCCGACCACGGCTCTTAAAGGTGCTGATGCAGGTGAAGCCAAGAACAAGACTTTCTTCATTGACAAGAACATTTCCCTCATCGGCGGCTATTCTGCAAATCCGTCGAAAGGTGAGGTCGCAGACCCTGCAAAGAATGCTACCGTCTTCAGCGGTAAACTTTCTGATGATGTAAAGGCATTCCATGTCATGGTATTCGGTGCGGCTATCGAAGAAGGCAAATCCGTATTGGTGAAAGGTATCAAGATTCAGGACGGTGATGCTACCGGATGCCCGGGAACCTCTGTGAACGGCGTAAATATCGCAGGCGGACGCGGTGGTGCGTTCGTAGTTCAGGGCAATACCAATGTCACCCTTGAGGATTGCACCATCAGTGACAATGCTGCTGGGGAAGGTGGTGCCATCCATGTGAACCTCAACAAGGCCGGAGCATTGACCCTTAACCGTTGCGCAGTGAACAACAATACCTCGGCCGTTCATTCAGGTGCGATCTCCTGCACGAAATCAAGGCTTTTCGTGTATGACAGCTCATTTGATGGCAATACAGCAGCAAAAAATGGAGGTGCCATAATGATTGACGGACACTGGAGCCAGACAACCGGAGACCAGTCATACTTCTATATATACGGAAGTACGTTCACCAATAACACGTGCAATGACGCCGGTTCAGCATTCTATGCAATCTGGGGAGACCATGGTGTAATCGTGAATTGCACATTCACGGGAAACAAGAATACTGGTAAGTGGGGTACCGTTGCTGTCCACATGGGTGAAGTGAATATTATCAACACCACTATTACCGGAAATGACGGAAAGAATGTCGGCGGTCTTGTAAGCAAGAATGCTTCCGGAATCAAGGTTTGGAACTCCATCATCGCAGGTAATACATCAAGCATCGAAGGCTCAGAGAATGTCGGCTATGAAAACGATGGTTCCCAGAGAATTACATTCAATACCACACTCGTCGGCAAGCAGCTCTACAATGCCTCCGGCTCTGCTTCCGAGGTAGCGTTCGATCCTGCATCCATGCTCGGACAACTTTCCGACAACGGCGGATATACCAAGACAATCGCTCTTGTAGGCTCATCCAATCCGGCAGTTACCGGAGGACTTACAGCAGAGCAGCTCTCAGGTATCGCTGAAGATACCATTGTCCCTGTGGCAGACCGTACACTCCTGGCCAAAGACCAGAGAGGTGAAGCTCGTAAGGGCAAGCACCTCGGAGCGTGCGCAAAGTAATTTGAAATGAACAGGCTGGACAGTATTGATGAAATCCTTCTGGAAAGGCTTGGAAAGGGTGACGAAGACGCTTTCGGAATCCTTTTCAGAAGGTATTATGTCCAGCTTTGCAGATATGCTGCCTTATTCGTGAAAGAAAAGGATTCTGCCGAAGAGATTGTCATGAACCTGTTTGTCTCCCTTTGGGAAAACAAGGAAAATTTCGGGCGGATGAAGTCTCCGGGGTCATATCTTTTCCGTGCGGTCAGAAACCGGTGCATGAACTGGTTGAGGGATTCCAAGGTGTCTCTTAACATTGACGAGTGTATCACTGACCTCATTTCATGCGACAATTCTTCCATTGAATTGCAGGAACTCAACCATTTCATCGAGGAAGCCATTCTTTCGCTTCCTGAACGGTGCCGGATGGTGTTCGTAAGCAGTCGTTTCGGAAACATGTCCCACAAGGAGATTGCCAAAAAGATGAATATTTCCACGAAGACGGTAGAAGCTCAAATTACCAAAGCATTGAGCGTGATCAGAAAATATATTGCTGTAAACAGTTGATTATGAAAAGAAACAGAAAAATTCCATGGGATGAGATCCTCCGCAACCTGAAAGGCATTTCGGATGCGGAAAGTGATGCCGTGCTCACTGCGTGGCTGGACAAGGCTCCTCTTAACAGGGAAGTATACAACGAACTTGCAGTCCTGTGGGAATCTGTCAGACAAGAAGATATGGATTTCGATGCCGATGCTGCATGGGAACATGTCAAAGGCTTGACCATCAGAAAGAATGGCGGCAATGCGAAATCAGGAAAGCCTAAACGACGTTTCAGCAAGTGGGTGGCGGCAGCGGCATGCATTGCGGCAGCTGTCTTGTTCACTACGGCGGGATATCTTGCCGCAGTCAGCAGACCGTCGGATTACCTCAGCATTGCGGAATACACGCCGCTGAACGGCAAATCCAGGATGATGCTCTCTGACGGCACCGAAATATGCCTCAGGGACGGATCCACCATATCATTGGACAACAGTCAGAAAACCGGACAGCGTGAAGTGCTTCTGGACGGCGAAGGTTATTTCCATGTCGCGAAAAATGAGGGCAGGTCTTTTGTGGTCAAATCCGGCAATGTTGAAATCTGCGTCTACGGGACGCAATTCAATGTCCGCACGGAGAAAGAAACCGGGGATGTCCTGGTGGCGCTGCAGGAGGGTTCCGTATCTCTCAAGACAAATATGGATTACCAGATGATGACACCTGGGGATATCGTCAGGTGCTCCCAGGATGGCACGCTGTCACCTGTTCAGGGAGACGTGCTTCAGGAAAACTGCTGGACCAAGAATGCCATTGAATTCAAAGGCTGGACTCTCGGTGCGGTATGTGACTGTCTTTCAAGGTGGTATGACGTGAATATCGCCGTGTCTGCCGACATTGCCAATGCCTATAAATACAATTTTACGCTCAGGAATGAAACACTGAACGAAATCCTGTCGCTGATGGCTCTGGCCTCTCCAATAGGGTATGCATTCAGACTTGACGGAAGCGTCCAAGTCTCTGGAAAAATAACAAGATAATACAGATAAAACATGAAACCAAAAGCATTCTTGACAGTTGTTCTGCTGATGCTGGCCTCGATTTTCTCCTGGGGACAGAATTCAGTGCGGACCATAACTGCAAGTTTCGACAAGATTCCACTTTCGGAAGCGATCAAGACTATCGAGAACACCTCGGATTATCGCTTCTTCTATGAAATCGAAAACATTGACTTTACCCAGAAGGTGTCGCTGAAAGCGAAAGCGATGCCTGCTGAACAGGCTGTAGGCAAGATGCTCAGCACCACGGATCTTGACTTTAAGATTGTGGCTCAGCAGATTGTATTGTTCAAGAAAAAGACAGCTGTAGCCGGACAATCCGGCGAGGTGCTTGTCAACGGAACCATCGTCGACATAAACGGCGAACCCCTTATCGGTGTCGTCGTGGCCAATGAAAGCGGCTCCCGCAGCACCGTGTCCGATGTTGACGGAAAATTCAGCATCAAGGCTGACGGGAACGACAAGCTTCTCGTTTCCTGCCTCGGCTACAATTCACAGACTCTTTCTCCCAAATCCACGATGAAAATCGTCCTGGAGGAAAGCAGCATGAGCCTCGATGCACTCGTAGTCGTAGGTTACGGTTCGCAGAAAAAGGCCAACCTCCTCGGTGCAGTGTCTCAGGTGACAGCCGAAGAGTTCAAGGACCGCCCGGTGTCGAACCTCGGCAAGGCCCTTCAGGGTGCAATCCCTAACCTCAACATCACTTATGGTTCAGGCCTTCCTGGACAGGAGACCGGCTTGAACATCCGTGGTGTGGCATCCATCAACGGCAGCGGTGCCCCTCTGGTACTTATCGACGGTGTCGAGGGAAGCATTGACCGTGTGAATCCGAATGACGTGGAGTCGGTATCAGTCCTCAAGGACGCCGCTTCCGCTGCGATCTACGGCGCCCGTGCAGGTTTCGGTGTGATTCTCATTACCACGAAGAGCAGCAAGGACGGCACTGCACATATCTCATATAACGGAAGGTTCAGTTTCTCCGAGCCGACCACCTCTACCGACTTCGTTACAAGCGGCTATTACTCGGCACTTATCGTGGATGAGTTTTCCCGTTCATATAACGGAAGCCCTTACACATTGTACGACGGTGAAGACTATCGCGAGCTCTGGCGCAGGCGTAATGACAAGACGGAAAATTCCGCACGCCCTTGGGTTGTCCAGAAAAACGGAAAATACATGTACTACGGCAACTTTGACTGGTACAACTACCTCTTCGATTTCACCCAGCCAACATGGAACCATGACCTCAGCATCAGCGGCGGTACTGACAAATTCAATTATCTCATCAGCGGAAACCACTATACGAAGGACGGTCTGTATGCGCAGAATACCGACAAGTACAAGACCAATTCATTGAACATGAAATTCTCCTCCCAGGTGAAGTCATGGCTCAAGATCAACGGTTCCGCCAGGATGTTCACATCCAACTACAAATCACCTGGTTACGACTTCGAGGACGGCGGCAACATTCCGAACTACACGTTCCACGCACTCCCGTTCCTCGTTCCGGTCAATCCTGACGGCAGCAATGTCTATACCAATGCCGTTTCGAGCAATACCCCTGCGGACGGTCTTATCGCAGCCGTAAACGGCGGCAAGATGTTCTCGCAGCTCAAGCAGACCCAGTATATCACCACCATCGGCGGAATCCTCACCCCTGCCAAGGGCTGGACTATCGTAGGAAATTTCAGCTACGACCGTTTCCAGAAGGAGAAGACATACCGTTCTGCAAACATGACTTATTCAGAGGCATATCCTGAGATCAAGACAGCCAACACAGGCTTTTTCGCCGACAAGCTGCGTGAAAGGTCACAGGTGAGCCAGCACTATACATACGACCTCTATACGACATACGAGAACGAAATCAAAGGCAACAGCTTCAAGATTCTGGTCGGTATGAACCATGAGACGTATGATGCGAAGACGCTCTATGGTGCCAAGAAGGACCTGCAGAGTGAAACTCTCAATGACTTGAATCTCGGTGTCGGAACAGCGGAATCCAGCGGCGGACATTACGGATGGCAGCTTCTGGGCTTCTTCTCCCGAATCAATTATGACTATAAGGGACGTTATCTCGTCGAGGCGAACATGCGTTGGGACGGAACATCACGTTTCCCGAAGAATGACCGTTGGGGCTTCTTCCCTTCAATCGCGCTCGGATGGCGCGTGAGCGAGGAAGAATTCATGAAGCCTTACAACAACATCATCAACAACTTCAAGATCCGTGCGTCTGTCGGTTCTCTGGGTAACCAGGCCATCGCCGACAATTATCCGTACATACAGTCATTGAGCCCGACACTTTCCGACTCATATCTGATGAACGGACAGAAGATTTACATCACAAGTCTCGGTGCGCAGCAGTCCGGCGACCTCACATGGGAGACCGTCGTTACCAAGAACCTTGGTCTTGACCTCGCTTTCCTGAAAGGCAGGCTTTCATTCACGACAGACCTATATATCCGTGATACGAAGGACATGCTTATCCCGGGCAAGAAACTCCCTGGAGTATACGGCCAGGCTTCTCCGAACATGAACGCCGGTGACCTCCGTACAAGGGGATATGAAATCACCCTCGCATGGAATGACAGTTTCAGCTTGGCGCGCAAGCCTTTCCGTTACGGCATAAGTGCTTCACTTGCAGACAGCAAGGCGAAGATCACCAGATATGACAATCCTGACAAATCGCTGTCCAGCTATATCGAGGGGCGTGACATCGGAGAAATCTGGGGATATCACATTGAAGGCTTGTTCAGGAATGACGCAGAAGCTGCTGCGAGACCTGTCGACCAGTCCAAGGTGAACAACCATATCTACAATGGCGCTACCGGTGAATATCGCGGGCTTAAAGGCGGTGACCTTATCTATGCCGACCTTGACGACAACGGTAAAGTAGACCAGGGCGACTATACTCTCTCCAATCCGGGAGACCTCAGGGTCATCGGAAATTCCCGTCCGAGATGGCATTATAATTTCAATGCGAATCTCTCATGGTATGGCTTCGACGTGGCGCTGTTCTTCCAGGGAATCGGACGCCAGCACATCTATCCGGGAGCGAACAACATGATGTTCTGGGGACCTTATGCACGTCCGTACGCATCATTTATCCCGAAAACCATCTTGACGGATGTGTGGTCAGAAGAGAATCCTGACGCTTATTTCCCTAAGGTGCGCGGATATTCCCGTGCCGACGGAGGCTCGCTCGGACAGGTCAATGACCGTTATCTCCAGAACCTGGCATACTTGAGACTCAAGAATGTGACCGTGGGATATACCATTCCGGAAAACCTTACCAGGAAAATCCATGTGGACAAGATCCGCGTTTACTTCAGCGGGGACAACCTTGCCACCTGGACGAAACTGAAGAGCGACTACCTGGATCCGGAGCAGATGACATCCGACCCTAACGGCCGCGTATATCCTTTCTCCAAGACATATTCATTCGGTCTTGATATTACATTCTAATAGGTGAACATATCATGAAACTATACAGATACATATTATTGCTCGGTGCACTTGCAGTGACTTCCTGTGATTTGGATGAATTCCCGCAGGACAAGCTCGCGCCTGAGAATTATTTCAACAATGAGGCTGAGCTGCGGACGTTCACCAATACGTTCTACCAGCAGAACCTTCCTACGGCGGAATCCATCTATTCCGAAACTGCCGACCTTATCGTCTGCACGACTCTTTCCAAAGAGGTTGCAGGAACAAGGGTCGTCGAAAATGACGGAGGCGGCTGGACTACCGGCTCATGGAATCCGTTGACTTACATAAACCACTATCTCTATTACTCCCACAGATGCAAGGATGCCAAAGCACGTGCGCATTATGACGGAGTAGCGAGATTCTTCAGGGCATATTTCTATTTCGAGAAAGTGAAACGCTTCGGTGACGTGCCATGGTATGATACCCCTGTAGGCTCAGCCGATCCGGCTCTCTACAAGGCACGTGATTCCCGTGAATACGTCATGGAGAAAGTGCTGGAAGACATTGACTTCGCCATTGACAACCTGCCTACGACTCCTGATGTTTACAATGTTACGAAATGGACGGCACTGGCATTGAAATCCAGAATCTGCCTTTTCGAGGGAACATTCCGCAAATATCATGGCCTGGAAGGCGGCGACGAGTTCCTTCAGGCTTGCGCAGATGCTTCGGAAAAGTTCATTACCAGCAGTCCGTATGACATCTATAACACCGGCTCCAGCCCGTACCGCGACCTCTTCTCTGCGAAAAATGCCACATCCACATCGAAAGAAGTGATTCTGGCAAGGGATTACGACAAGGGACAGAGTGTCGTCCACAACATCAACATGTATGCGCTCTCCACGACTTACGGTATGCCGGGCGTGACCAAGAAGATGGTTGACAGCTATCTTATGGCTGACGGCACCAGATTCACCGACCAGCCGAATTACGGGACAATGGGCTTCTACATGGAGATGCAGAACCGTGATCCGCGTCTGACACAGACCGTCAGGGGACCGAAGTACACCAGAATCGGCGGTACGGAGACCCTCGGCCCTGATTTCGCATGCTCACACACCGGATATAACCTCACCAAGTGGGTAGGCGATGCAAGTCAGGACGGTTACAACAATTCATATAATGACATCATTTTGTTCCGTTCTGCGGAAGTTTATCTTAACTTTGCCGAAGCCAAGGCTGAACTGGGAACATTGACACAGAGCGACATCGACAAGTCTATAAAGAAATTGCGCGACAGAGTCGGCATGCCGAACCTGAACATGGAAGCGGCCAATCTGAATCCGGATCCGTATCTCGCAAGCCCTGTGACCGGCTATGCCAATGTTACAGGAGCAAACAAGGGCGTGATTTTGGAAATCCGCAGGGAGCGTGCAGTCGAACTTATCGCTGAAGGCTTCAGATACTATGATATGGTACGCTGGAAGGAAGGCAAGCGCTTCGAAAATGAAATCGAGGGCATGTACTTCGCTCCTGTCAAGGACGGCGAGACATATCGTGTATATGATATGGATGGCGACGGCAAGAACAGCGCTATGGACATCTGCCTTTACACCAATGCAAAACCTGAGATCGACGGCGTCAAGACCTATTACAAGATAGGCGAGAAATTCCGTCTTACAGGAGAGAACGGAGGCAATGTGATCGTGCATGACACCGCTACGGAGCCTCGTCAATGGCGTGAAGACAGGGACTATCTTTATCCTATTCCTCTGTCCCAGATTTTGCTCAGCAATGGTAAGGTAAAGCAGAACCCGCATTGGGACGAGAATTAATCTTTAAAGTGAACATGAAGATGCATATTCTTTTTTCAGCAATCATCGCTTTGTCGATGATTGCTTCCGGTTCATGCAGCAAGCCTGAAACCGGAAATAACCAATGGCAGGGCGGAAACGGCGGCGGTTCCGGAAACGGGTCTGCCACGACCAGCCCTTATGCTTATCCGAGAAAATCCGACAAGACAATCCGTCTGATGACGTACAACTCATACTACTGCAAGGGAAACAACGGTGATGCTTCGAAAAACGGCTTCACGGCGCAGAATACTGCGAACTTTGCACGCGTAATCAAGGGATTGTCTCCGGACATGATTTCCATCCAGGAACTTGACTGGCATGCGTCCGATAGGGGAAGACGCGAATTGCTCAATGACATCGCCACGGCGACCGGCGAAAAATGGAAAGTGGTTTTCGGACAGGCCGCGGATTATGCCGGCGGCAAGATCGGTCCCGGACTGCTCATCAAGGAATCGGTGTTGAACAAACTCGGTTTCAAGAACGTGACCACCGTTCCGATAGCGGGAAGGGAGAAGAGAATCCTGATCATTGCCGAATTCGAGAAGTTCGTGTTCATCGCCACTCATTTGGATACTGATGATACTCAGCGAGCTGCCAGTGCCAGAAGCATTGTAAACGAGGCTGACAAGTTCGCTGGAATCAAGCCTGTATTCCTTGCCGGAGACCTGAATGATTCTCCTGCATGGGCCAACGGCGGTGCCGCGTTCCCGATTCTGAAGGAAAAGTTCGTCATCAAGAGTGCTACCGAAGGGACGCTTCCGGCACAGCCGAACCAGAACATTGACTATATCCTCTACGATGCCAACGGTACTGACTTCATCAACTTCGAGGAATCGCACGTGGTAAAGTCGTTCCTTTTCGGCGAATCACTTGAGAGACTGGACACCGTGTCCGATCATTATCCTGTAATTTTAGACATCAATCTCAAATAATGAAGAATTTCGTCAGGCTGCTGACAGCGGCCGCAATCCTGTTCCTGTCTACAGCAGTTGCAACATCTGCTGACAATTTCGTCGGAGTCAGAAATCTCGTCTCCAGACGTATCCCTTCCCTCGTCGGCAGGGTGGAATTTTCTGAGCGGCCGGCAGCATCCGGTTATGCTGATACTTATGAGTTTTACGTTGAGGACGGAAAGCTGAAGATATCGGCATCTTCTGCAACGGCAGCATCCATGGCAGTCAACTATTATCTCAATATGTACTGCCATGAAAGCTTCTCGCACAACGGAGACAATATCAGCGGACTTGGCGGAAAACTTCCTGAAACAGAAGGGCATATCATCCGCAACTCGAAATTCGGGTACAGATATGCCCTGAATTATTGCACATACAACTACTCCTATTCGTTCTACGACTGGAAGGATTGGGAACGAGAACTGGACTGGATGGCGCTTCAGGGCGTGAACCTCATGCTTGCTCCTATAGGCTGCGAAATCGTATGGGCCAATGTCCTCGGACAGTTCGGTTTCACGGATGCCGAAATCAAGGACTTTGTAGCCGGACCGGCTTACACCGCCTGGTGGCTGATGGGCAACCTGCAAGGCTGGGGAGGCCCGATGAGCCGCACCATGATGGAGGAACGTGCTGATATGCAGCGGCGTATCCTGGCCAGGATGAAGGAGTTGGGAATAGAACCGGTGCTCCAGGGATTCTGGGGAATGGTCCCTACTTCACTTGCCGGGAAATATCCGACGGCGAAGATTGCCGACCAGGGCATGTGGGGACACGTTTTCCGTCGTCCTTCAGTCCTGCTTCCGGACGATCCGCTTTTCACGAAGATGTCAGACAGCTGGTATAAGGAGCTCAAACGTCAATATGGCGATGACATCAAGTATCTCGGCGGAGACCTTTTCCATGAAGGCGGCGACACGACCGGTGTCAATGTCACCCGTACGGCGCGACTGATCCAGGCTGCCATGCAGCGCGGCCTGCCCGGTTCCGTATGGATGCTCCAGGGCTGGAGCGGCAATCCGAAGAAAGAACTTCTTGCCGGACTGTCACCGGAACACACGATGGTCATCGACCTCTTCGGCGAGAGCGGCACCACGTGGCGCGACACCCGTGAGTTCTACGGCACACCGTGGATCTGGGCTACCGTGAACCATTTCGGAGGAAAGACGGATATGGGAGGCCAGCTGCCGATCATCATCAAAGGCCCTCACCAGGCATTGGAACTCAGTTCAGGCCTGCTCCGTGGCGTCGGCATACTTCCGGAAGGAATTCATGCGAACCCGGTGGTCTATGACTGGGCTATGAAAACCGCATGGGAAGAAGGCGAACCGTCAGTAGAAGACTATACCCGCAACTATATCCGTTACAGGTACGGCAAGGACAATGATGACCTTCTCAATGCCTGGCATATCCTGACTAGTTCCATCTACGGAGACTTCAAGATCAAGGGAGAAGGAACATTCGAATCCATCTTCTGTGCGCGTCCGGGAATGAATGTGAAGAATGTTTCCACGTGGGGACCGAAGCGGTTCCAGTATGATCCCGAGGACCTCAAGCACGCCCTCGAATACTTCATTGCCGCAGCACCGGAGTTCAAAGGCTCAGCCACATTCAGCTATGACCTTGCCGATCTTGCACGCCAGGTGCTGACGAATCATGCCCGTGAGGTGTACGAAAACTCAATGTCGGCCTACAAAAGCGGTGATGTGGACGCTTTTACGCTGCTTTCAGACGAATTCATTGAACTATTGAAACTTCAGGACCGTCTGGCCGGGACGCAGCCGGACTGGCTGGTCGGACGTTGGCTGGACAAGGCCAAGCATTATGGCTCGACCGCATCCGACAGGGCATTGTCGGAAAAGAATGCCCGTATGCTCATCTCTTATTGGGGACCGGAAATCGGAACTACCAGAATCCGCGATTACGCGAACAAGGAATGGAGCGGACTTCTGCGGGACTATTATCTGCCCCGCTGGGAAGCGTTCTACGGCTGGCTGAAAAAGAAACTGGCCGGAGAAAATGTCTCTGAGCCGGATTATTTTGCCATTGAGAAAGGCTGGGTCTACAACGGGAAGACCTATCCTGTGGAAGTGAACAAGGAAGATGTCCTTCATCTTGCCGATACCATCCTCCACACCGCCCTTCCTCCATACAAGGACCAGACGCTGTCTCCGGAGGAGAGAACTGCGGACTTGCTGGGAAGGATGACATTGGCGGAGAAGGTGGCGCAGATGAGACATCTGCATTTCAAGCATTTCAATACGGAAGGGAAAGTGGATATGGAGAAATTGGCGGCATCTTCGGGTGGTCACTCGTGGGGCTGCATTGAAGCCTTTCCGTACAGCTCGGAGCAATACATGCGGGCCATGTACCGGATACAGAAATACATGAAGGAAGAGACCCGGCTGGGAATACCGGTGATTCCTGTCATGGAAGGACTGCATGGTGTCGTGCAGGACGGGAGCACCGTCTTTCCGCAGGCCATTGCACAAGGGGCCACCTTCGAGCCGGAACTGGTGGGAAAGATGGCCGGGGTCATTGCCGATGAAATGACGGCAATCGGCGCCGAGCAGGTATTGGCGCCGGACCTGGATATCGTGAGGGAACTCCGCTGGGGCCGCGTCGAGGAAACCTACGGCGAAGATCCGTACCTCATTTCATGTATGGGCAATGCCTATGTGTCGGCGATGAACGCAAAAGGAAAAATCACCACGCCGAAGCACTTCCTTGCACACGGCGACCCTACCGGCGGCCTGAACCTGGCATCCGTCAAGGGCGGCGAACATGAACTCCGTGACCTGTATCTCGTTCCGTTTCAGAGTGTCATAGAAAATCAGAAACCGCTGTCCATAATGAACTGCTACAGTTCCTATGACGGCGTAGCTGTTACCGGATCTCCGTATTACATGACGGAATTGCTCCGTAACGAATTGGGCTTCAAGGGCTATGTATACTCCGACTGGGGCTCGGTACACATGCTTTACAGATTCCATATGGCTGCGGAGAACGGCGCGGAAGCTGCGAAAATGGCTGTGGAAGCAGGCATTGACCTGGAAGCCGGAAGCGAAGACTACAAATTCGTGGAAGAACTCGTCCGCACTGGAAAACTGGACGAAAAATACATTGACAGGGCAGCCGGAAACGTGCTTTACGCGAAATTCGCATCAGGGCTCTTCGACAAGCCGCTTCCTGATACGCTCGAATGGAGAAAATCTATCCATACCGCTGAAGCCAAGGCACTTGCGCGCCGCATGGCAGACGAAAGCACGGTACTTCTGACGAACAAGGACGGCTTCCTTCCGCTCTCCGCAGACGGCCTGGGCAGCATTGCCGTAATCGGCCCGAATGCTGACAGGGTGCAGTTCGGCGACTACAGCTGGAGCGCTGACAAGAACAACGGCGTCACACCTCTGGACGGTTTGAAGTCAATGCTGGCCCCACGTGGAGTCCGTATTAACTATGCCGAAGGCTGCGACCCGTATTCGCAGGACAAATCAGGCTTCAAAGCCGCTATCAAAGCCGCCAGGAAGAGTGACGTGATACTGCTTTTCGTGGGCTCGCAGAGCGCAATACTCGCACGAGCAAGCGAACCGGCCACATCCGGCGAGGGTTATGACCTGACCGACCTGACACTTCCTGGCGTGCAGATGGACCTCATTCGGGAACTCTCCAAGCTCGGTAAACCAATGGTAGTCACGATGGTAACCGGCAAGCCGTTCGTAGCTGATGAAATCGCCGCATTGTCCGAATCGGTACTAGTCCAGTGGTACGCCGGCGAAGAAGCAGGCAACTCCATCGCATCCATACTCTTCGGCGAAGTGAACCCTTCCGGAAAGCTTCCGGTCTCATTCCCGAAAAGTTCCGGCCACCTTCCATGCTACTACAATTACCTCCCGACAGACAAGGGCTATTACAACAAAAAAGGCACGCCAGATGCTCCGGGACGCGATTACGTGTACTCTGCCCCTTACGCCTCATATTCCTTCGGCCATGGCCTGAGCTACACCACGTACAGCTATGAGAATCTGCAAATTAGGGACAATGTCCTCGCAGCCGGTGATACCGTTAATGTGCGCTTTACCGTGAAAAACACCGGGGATAAAGACGGCAAGACCGTACCGCAGCTCTATATCCGCGATCTGGTCTCCAGCGTCGCCACGCCTGTCAAGCAGCTCAAAGCCTTCCGTAAAATCAGCCTCAAAGCAGGCGAGTCGACCGAGGTCCGGTTCAATGTCCCAGTGTCAGCGCTTTCGCTTCATGACAAGTCAATGCGCCGCGTAGTCGAGCCTGGCGAATTCGCCATCTATATCGGCGAATCCTCCGACGACATCCGCCTCGAAACCACGATAACTGTAAAAGACGATGCCAATGCCGACAAGGTCAATGCCGGTGTCAATGCAGCTGAAACCGGAGAGGCTGCACTTGGTGATTACGTGGAAGTGACTGGCACTGTGCGCAATGTGCAGGCTGCCGTACTGTCGGGCGTAAAAGTTTCCGCTGCGTCCGACCCTTCCGTTTCTGCCACCACGGACAAGAACGGCTGCTACAGGATTCGTGTCAAGTCAAATGATTGTATTATCTTTGCATTGGAGGGCTATTCCGATGCATCCGTCAGAGTGAAAGTTTCTTCATCTGTGGATGTGGATCTGGATCCGAAGATAAATTAATGATACGACCAATATATGAAATTAGGAAAAATGTTCTGTACGACGCTGCTGGCGGTGATTTGTGTGACTGCGACAGCTGCTGTAAAGATTGTGCCTGAACCTGCCGAAGTCATTGGACGTGCCGGCAAGTCTTCTATCCCGTCAGAGATAACCATTGCTGCTCCGTCAGGAAGCAATTTGGCTGACACTTACATTGACCTTACATCGAAAATCCTTGAAAGCAAAGGGATTACGCTGAAGAAAGGCGGATGCTGCTCTACTGTGAAACTTAAACTTTCCAGGTGGGTGAAAGCGGACGGCTCTTATGTGATCAAGGTGAGACGTCATCGCGTCATCATCAAGGCTGCCGACGAAGATGCACTCTGGAGCGGTCTCCAGACATTGACACAGCTGCTCATGCAGGGCGTGGACCACAAGATGGTGATACGCGACACCCCGCGTTTCGGATATCGTGGAGCCATGCTCGACTGCGGCAGGCATTTCTTCTCTGTGGACGAAGTGAAGTCATTCATTGACATGATGGCGGTTCACAAGTTGAACAGATTCCACTGGCATCTCACCGAGGACCAGGGTTGGAGAATCGAAATCAAGAAATATCCGCGTCTTACGGAAATCGGTTCCGTGCGCGCAGGATCATACGACACCAATTTTTCAGGGGAACAATGCGATGTTTACCACGAGGGCCCTTATGGCGGATTCTACACCCAGGACCAGATTCGTGAAATCGTGAAATATGCACAGGACAGACATATAGTCACCGTTCCTGAGATTGAGATTCCCGGACACAGCGTGGCTGCACTCGCAAGCTATCCTTGGCTCGGCTGTACCGGCGGACCTTATGAAGTGCGTCAGCAGTGGGGCATTTCCAAGGACGTGATGTGCATCGGAAAAGAGACGACATGGGAGTTCTGCCGCAATGTCCTCGAAGAGGTCTGCGAATTGTTCCCTGGCGACATGATTCATATCGGCGGCGATGAGGCTCCACGTGAAAGATGGGCTGAATGTCCGGATTGTCAGGCACTTATGAAGAAGGAAGGCATGACGTCAGAGGCTCAGTTGCAGAGCTACATCACTTCCAAGGTCGAGGAGTTCCTGGCGACCAAGGGCAAGCATATCATCGGCTGGGACGAGGTTCTCGAAGGCGGTGTTTCCAAGAGCTGCGTCGTGATGTCCTGGGCCAAGGGAAGCGAAGGCGGACAGAAGGCTGCAGCTCTAGGCAATGATGTAATCATGACCGACAAATATCATTGCTATTTCGACTGCTACCAGACGGAATCCCGTGAGGGTGAACTCTTCGCCCACAGAAGAAGCGTTCCTCTGGAGAAAGTCTGGAGCTACAATCCTGTCGGCGGCATGGACGAGAATGCTGCATCTCATGTGCTTGGTGTTCAATGCAATACATGGACGGAGCATCTTTCTGCCATCGAAAGGGTGTACTTCATGAACCTTCCACGAATGGCTGCCCTTGCAGAAGTGGCCTGGTCCAACCCTGAGACCCTCTCCGGTTACCAGGATTTCCTCCAGCGCATGATTGTCGCTTATCTGCCTATCTATCAGGCTGCCGGCTGGAACTATGCAGAATTCTACAAACAGGATCTGAAGTAGTTCGTAATGACTATGGAAACTGTAAAATTGAACAACGGTGTGCTTATGCCGGTTCTGGGACTCGGAACTTTCGAGGTAACGGAACCGGCTGAGTGTATTGACAGTGTGAAAGATGCCCTGGAACTGGGCTACAGGATGGTCGATACGGCGCAACTATATAACAATGAGGAATTTGTCGGAGAGGGAATAGCCGAATCCGGTGTGCCGCGTGAGGAAGTATTCATCACTACCAAGGTAATGAACTGCAATTTCTCCTGCGCAAGGGCTTCGCTTATGGAATCCATGAAGAAACTCCGCACGGACTACCTCGACCTGGTGCTCCTGCATTGGCCTTATGGCGATGTATATGCGGCATGGCGTGACCTGGAGGCGATGTACGCAGAGGGACTCATCCGCGCTATAGGAGTCTCGAACTTCAACACCGACAGGCTCATTGACCTGATCTGTTACAACAAGGTCGTTCCTGCCGTCAATCAGGTGGAAACCAACATCTTGGCGCAGCAGCTGGAGGCGCACGAGTGGATGGTCCGTCTTGGCGTGCAGCATGAAGGCTACATGCCTTTCGCACGTGGACGTTACGACTCGGTATTCGAGGACCCGACATTGGTCGCTATCGCGCAGAAATATGGCAAGACCACACGTCAGGTGGCATTGCGCTATCAGGTCCAGTGCGGCGTGATCGTTATACCGAAAAGCGTCCACCTGGAACGGATCCGGGCGAACGCTGATATCTTTGATTTCGAATTGACTGGTGAGGAAATGGCGGCGATCCGTTCCATGGACCGCAATGCTCCCACCACCGGTGTCCCTGAACTTCCTGAACGGGTCATGAAAGTCACGGGCTTCAGGCTTCCTTAGTTTTCCTTCGCGGAAAGTCTGTCGAAGATTACCGACACGGCAATCGCCAACATGCTGAGTGTTATGAAGATAAACTCGGCATGGAGTGCCGCGCCCTGTTCCTGCACAATGTTGCCCGGCATCGTCACTTCATTCCTGAAAATGAAGCCCACGGCTATCGGAACCAGAAGCATACCCATGTTCTGAATCCAATATATGAGCGAATATGCCGTTCCGAGGTTCTTCTCCGGAACAATCCTGGGGATGGCAGGCCATAGGGCCGCAGGCACCAGGGAATAACCGACGCCCAGCATTGCGATAGCTACATAGCCGAAGGCTGAGGCCCCTTGTGGCGCGAATGCGATCATGAGGTGGGCGAGCATTACCAATACCGAACCGGCAATCATCCATTTCGTGCCTTTTCCGACCTTGTCGACCATGAAGCCGAAAAGCGGCGCGAAAATCACGGTGAAGAACGGAATCATTGACACCATCAGACTCGCGGTCTCGACAGGGATGCCGAATCTGGGTATCAGGATGGAGGTCGCGAATTTCTTGAACGAGATGATGCTGCAATAGAAGAAGACGCAGAGCAGTGCGGACAGGATAAAGTACTTGTTGCCAAGCACTCTGAAGATGTCGGAGAACTTGAATTTGTCCTCCTCCGTGGTCTCTTTCTTGTCCGTGGAGCCCGTCACGGCATCGAACCTGGCGTCCATAGCCACGAAAATTCCCCACAGGACGGTGCCCGCGAGCAGAAGCAGAAGTCCGGCAAATGCAGGACGCGCGGTCTCCATGAGCGTGTAGAAGCTTCCGGCAGGTTTGGCGGAAACCAGGATAGGGGAGAGCAGCAGTGCCAATGCCGTACCGAGACGCGCGATCGCCAGCTGCAATCCCATTGCCAATGCCATGTTCTTGCCTTTGAACCACTTGGCGATGGAACGGGTCACGGCGACTCCGGCAATTTCACTTCCGAGACCGAAAATCATGCATCCGGCGTAGGCCAATGCGAGTGAAGATTTCGGAGACATTCCGGAGGTTATGGCAATGGTGACGATGCCGGCTCCAGCAGCCATCAGGCCGACGAATATCGAACCGGTAACCCTGACGCCCCATTTGTCGAGCAGCATGCCGCATACGATCAGTCCGCCCCATACGCAGAGAAACGAATAGCCGCCGGCATAGAATCCGTAATCGGCTGAATTCCACCCGAGTTCCAGCAATTCCGGGTTGTGGAAAAGCTGGGACAGGGATGAAAACATGTCGTCGAAAAAATAAGACCCGAACATCGGGACCACGAGGCAGGCCAATGCCAGCCAGCGGGACACGTTCCGGATCTTACAAGTATCTGAACTCATTGAATCCTATTCTTTTACGTTGGGAAGTTCGAGACCGTAGCCTTTCTTCTTGTCCTCGATCTTGAGCAGGAATGTCAGCAGGAATGCGAGCACGCCGAAGCTTGAGAAGATAAGCATCGGTACGAAATATCCGCCGGTAGCCTCAAGTGTGGCGCCGATGATGAGCGGAACGAGGCAGAGACCGATGTTCTGTACCCAGAAGATGAGGCAGTAAGCGGAACCGAGAATCTTCTCGTCAATGATTTTCGGCACGGACGGCCACAGGGCTGCCGGTACGAGTGAGAATGAAACTCCCAGAGTTACAATGAGTATGAGTGCGAGTGTCTTGCTAGGGAATGCAGGCAGGACGCATGCGAAACCGAGGTGGCAGACAATCATGATAATCGCTCCGAGCATAAGCATTGAAGCACCCTTGCCTTTGAAATCGAGGAACGCACCGAGGAACGGAGTGAGAACCATCGCGAGGATAGGGAAGCAGCTGAACAGTCTGGAAGCGGCTTCCGCGCTGATATTCAATGTCTCTTCGAGATAGTTAGGTGCATAGCGCTGGAACGGGAAGATGGCGCTGTAGTAAAGTACGCAAAGCAGAGCCACGATCCAGAACATCTTGCTGCTGAAGATTTTGCCGAGGTCGCTGATATGGAATTCGTCCTCAGGGTCTTTCTCTGTGGTCATGAGACCTGCTTCAACGAGCTGTGAGTCGAACTTCCTGTCCATGAACGTGAAGATGAGGAAGAAAAGGAGACCGATGATGAGCAGTGCGGTGCAGAATGCCACAGGAGCTACAACGGAGTTGTCGAACTTGGCGGCGATCATCGGCGAGGTCCACATGACGGCGAATACGCCGAGACGTGCGATTGCCATTTCCAATCCCATTGCGAGCGCCATCTCCTTGCCTTTGAACCATTTGGCGATAGCCTTGGAAACGGTGGTGCCGGCCATTTCACAGCCGCAGCCGAAAATCATGAAACCGAGGCTGGCCATCTTGGCGCTTCCCGGCAATGCTACCCACCAGCTGTTCAGCCATGCGCAGAATTCGGTCGCCTGGAACCAGTCGCTGATACCTATATATTTGATGAATGCGCCGATTACCATCAATGACGCTGAAAGGAGACCGGTGAAGCGTACACCCATCTTGTCCAGGATGATACCTGCGAAAATCAGGAAGAAGCAGAACACGTTCAGGAAGTACTCTGAAGCTGCATAGGTTCCGAAAACTGTGCTGTTCCAACCTCTGGAACTCTCGATCAATGATTTGAGAGGGGACATCACATCCACGAACATGTAGCCGAAGAACATCATCAGTGCAATCAGCACCAAGACTGACCAGCGGGCTACCGGGCTGTCATTCATTAGTTTTTGAGCTTTTGTCATCTTATATAAATGTTTTGTTTTTCTCAGGATATATGTCGCTGGAGTGCGATAAATCAGTGCAATTTATTCAATAAATCATAAACGTCAAAATGAAATGGCGCAAAATATCGGGAATTATTAGTAACTTGCAACAAAACTACGTGTTCTTCTATGTTGGAAAAGATAAACGGTCCTGAGGATTTGCGTGCACTGGACGAGGCTTCCCTGAAGCAGTTGTGTGCGGAAATCAGGCAATATATAATAGAGTGTTGCGCGGTCAATCCCGGTCACCTCGGCTCCAGTCTCGGTGCCGTGGAACTCATTGTGGGACTGCATTATGTGTACAATACTCCACAGGACAAGATCGTGTTCGATGTAGGACATCAGGCTTATGCGCACAAGATTCTCACGGGTCGCCGGGAGGCATTTCTGCGCAACAGGATGAAAGATGGCCTTAGCGGATTCCCGAAACGGGACGAAAGTATCTATGACGCTTTCGGTGCAGGTCACTCATCTACTTCAATATCAGCTGCTTTGGGCCTCTCCTGCGCTGCTGCGATGCAGGGCTTTGACGAGAAAGTCGTCGCTCTCATCGGCGACGGTGCATTGACCGGAGGTCTGGCCCTTGAGGGCTTGAACAATGCCGGCGCAAGCCATAGCGACCTCCTCATCATTCTCAATGACAACAATTGTTCGATTGACAAGAATATCGGCGGGTTGCATGATTACCTGCTGAAACTGACGACGGATCCTACCTATAACAAACTGAAGGACAAGATTTGGGACAAGATGGGTGACGGCTGGCTTCGCGGTAAGATGCAGAATCTGGTGCGTTCCACGAAGTCTTCGCTTGTGGACGGTTTCGGAGGTGCTCTTTTCGAATCTCTCGGGTTCCGTTATTTCGGGCCGATTGACGGAAATGACATTGATGCCGTGCTGAATGCGCTGAAGCGTCTGAGAAACATCAAGGGACCTCGCATCCTTCATGCCATTACCACGAAAGGCAAGGGCTATGGGCCTGCGGAACAGAATCCTACGGTATGGCATGCACCGGGCAAGTTCAATCCTGCCACGGGAGAGCGCATTGCCGGCAACCGCCGTGCGGACAGGTATCAGGATGTGTTCGGCAATGTCCTTCTGGATCTCGCGCGCAAGGACAAGCGCGTGGTCGGGATTACCCCGGCGATGGCGACCGGCTGCGGCATGAATCTCCTGGCTGATGAACTTCCTGGACAATTCTTCGATGTCGGCATCGAGGAGGAGCACGCCGTGACATTCTCTGCCGGACTTGCTGCCGGCGGAATGCGTCCGTTCTGCAACATCTATTCGTCATTCTCCCAGAGGGCTTATGATGAAATCATACATGACGTGGCATTGCAGAATCTTCCGGTAGTACTGTGCTTCGACAGGGCCGGCCTGGTAGGCGAGGACGGCGCGACGCATCACGGATGCTATGACATGGCTGCCTACAGGTCCATACCGGGGGCGGTCGTTTCTGCTCCGCGTAATGAGATTGAATTGAAGAACCTCATGTACACGGCTCTGCATTACGACGGCGGTCCTTTTATAATAAGGTATCCTCGCGGTTGCGGTGAAGGCGTGGAATGGAAAGAGGCGCAATATGAAGAATTGCCGGTAGGGAGGGGCGAGAAACTTATGGACGGCGAAGGCCTGGCCATCATTGCCGCCGGGCCTGAGGCTTGCAGGGCAATGGAGGCGGCGGAGATTATCCGCGAGCGTACGGGACATGCTCCCGCCATATATAATATAAGGTATATCAAGCCGCTTGATACGCAGATTTTGGAGGAGGCGGCGTCGAAGGGCCGGATTCTTACAGTGGAAGAGGGCTGCGTGAAGGGAGGACTGTTCGGTGCGGTGACGGAGTATATGGCTGAGCACTCGCATGTTATACCGGTCGGAGGTATCGGAATCCCGGATATGTATGTGGCGCAGGACAGACAGGATTCGCAGAGACATGACTGCGGACTGGATGCGGAGGGAATAGCGGAGAAAGCAGTCCGGATGATGGAAATGTAAGATTTTTCGATAAATTTTTTCGAAAATATTTGCAGAATCAGATTTAATGCCTATCTTTGCAATCCCTTACGAAACGTAAGACAAAAATACTGCCGATATAGCTCAGTTGGCCAGAGCACGTGATTTGTAATCTCGGGGTCGTGGG
>ERZ1026898.435-NODE-435-length-25804-cov-20.387200_pt1 | contig 25804 bp, 32 predicted proteins | sample MGYA00380178_ERZ1026898 | MGnify/ENA primary metagenome ERZ1026898 (study PRJEB33269, sample SAMEA4719814) | human gut metagenome | biome: human-associated habitat; feature: organic feature; material: feces | place: Cameroon | collected 2013-10 ...
TAGCGTCTCGTGGGCTCGGAGATGTGTATAAGAGACAGATAAAATGGTATATATTTATAAAAATATATATGTAAAAGTTTATTATGATACTGCGTATGCACAGATGTGTGTAAAAATTGTATGGGAAGATGATATATCACAACCTGCTTATAAAACTATAGGACTCCATGGAATATATAATACTAATTTCCAACAGTTTACATATCTAAATGGAATACTCAAATGGGATGACAATAATAATATCATTGCAATAAGATTTAATTGAGAAATTATTAAAACTAATATATTTTAAACAACTGCACTGAAATTTTCAGTGCAGTTGTTTTTTTCTTTTTTGCAAATTAACAATTGAAATTTAACGACAGACAAATGACAATTAAACCATAAATCCAACTTAAAATTCACAAAAAATCGGTCTGCCGGTATTCCGACAGACCTTTTTGTCCGAAAATATAACAACCTTATTTCATGCTGTCTTCGTAAGCCTTGATCATCTTCTTAACCATCTGACCGCCGACTGAACCTGCCTGCTTAGATGTGAGATCACCGTTGTAGCCCTGCTTCAAATTTACGCCTACTTCAGAAGCAGCTTCCATTTTGAACTTATTGAGAGCTTCCTTTGCCTCGGGTACTGTAGCCATTAAAAACACCCCTTTTCTTTATTTGCGTCTGCAAGTATATCATTTGCAAAATTGTCTTTGTTATAAATGTTAATATATGGATTTTTGTTTTGAAAATAATTTATTTTATGTTACAATGTAAAAAACGATTTTTGAGGATAGTTTACATGAAAAAGAAAAAGAGCTGGGACAAAAAGTGGTACACGGGTGAGTTCTTAAACGAGCTGAAGCAAACTCAATATACTGAAATGTGCGGCTCTTTGCCAATAACGGTAAAATATGCGCCTGACGCCGTATCGCCGCTTGGCATTGACCCTCGACTTCTCGGCGGACCTATGGGGAAAACCGCTAAATCAATGCGTTTGCTTCCCGAATTTGTTATCAAGAGAATTAAAATTAAATTTAACGAAAAAATGCTCTCTTCTTTCCGTGCTGTATGCGATAAGACTTCAAGTGCGGTTTGCGTCAGGGAAGGTGTTGATATTTCCGACAGCACGGTTACAACCGATGACGGATACGAAATACCCATTAGAGTTTATAAAAATAAAAACTGCTCTTCCGAAAACGGCTGTTTGTATTTTATGCACGGCGGAGCTTTTATTGCGGGAAGTATGACTCCTTATGACGAGGCGTGGAAGGTCTTTGTCGAGAAATTCAATATGCCCGTTATCAGCGTTGAATACCGTCTTATGCCCGAAAACCCTTATCCTACACCGCATAATGACTGCCTTGAAGTATTTGAATATATTTATAATAATGCGGAAAAGCTCGGCTTTGATAAATCAAAAATTTTTGTTTGCGGCGACAGTGCAGGCGGAAACCTTGCTCAATATATTTCAACCGCCAATAAAGGAAGCGGAAGAGTCAGGGGGCAGATACTTTTATATGCTTCGTTAAATCCGATGGGTATCGAGGACGAATATTTTAATAAGAGCATTAAAAATTTCAAATATGAGCCGTCGCAGAAAAAGCTTTCTCGCTGCATAACTCGTCAGCTTGAAATGATGACTGACAGCTTTGACAGCGTTTTTGATATTTCCGAGCCCGATATTCGATTAAATCCGTACAGCTTTGATGCAAGCGAAAATCCTCCGACCTTAATTTCAGTCGGTGCGCTCGATTATCTTAAAATTGAAAATATTGCTTGGGCACGGAAATTACACGCTGCAGGGGTTCCCGTAAAAGCTGTCGTTTACAACGGAATGGGACACGGATACTTAAATGCAATGGGAGTTTTTCCGCAAGCTGAGGACGTAATCGACGAAATTGGCGATTTCATAAAAAAATACTGTTAGATATTTATAATTTTTTTGCAAAAAAGTATGGAATTGATTTGATTTATAGTTTATAATAGCTACAAACATTATTTTGGAGGGATAGGCTTGTCTGCCAAGTATTTTGTATCACTTGATAAGGTACTTAAAGAATTTGACTATGAGGTCATCTATTTACCCAAGGATTTCAAAGAGCATACTATTTGTTCACCCGATGTAAACAGACCCGGCTTGCTTTTGGTTGACAGAGATGCTTTCTTTGATGCCGAGCGTGCACAGTTTCTCGGACTTTCGGAAATTGAGCTTATTAAAAAGCTTCATCCCGATGAGCAATTTGCAAGCATTGAAAGATTGATGAGCCACAAGCCGCCCTTTGTTTTAATTACAAGAAATCTTGAGTTGCCCGAGTGTGCCAAAGAGCTTGCACAAAAGTATAATGTACCGCTTTTCAGAACTGCCGAGCCGACTTCAAGCTGTATGTCGGCACTTATCAGCTTTCTCGGTACCGAGCTTGCAGAGCGTATTACGAGGCATGGTGTTTTGGTCGAGGTTTACGGCGAGGGCGTTTTGATTGTCGGCGACAGCGGCGTAGGTAAAAGTGAAACCGCCGTCGAGCTTATCAAGCGTGGTCACAGACTTATCGCAGACGATGCGGTTGAGATAAGAAAGGTATCCGCAAAAACCTTAGTTGGCTCTGCTCCCGATAATATTCGCCACTTTATTGAGCTTCGTGGTATCGGTATAGTAAACGCACGCCGTATTTTCGGTATGGGTGCAGTTAAGCTTTCTGAAAAAATCAATATGGTTGTCAAGCTTGAACAATGGAATCCCGACAAGGTTTATGACAGAATGGGCGTTGATACCGAATATATAAATATTATGAACGTCAATTTGCCTATTACGGTAGTACCCGTTAAGCCGGGCAGAAACCTTGCAATTATCATTGAGGTTGCGGCTATGAACAACAGGCAAAAGAAAATGGGCTATAATGCCGCAAAAGAGCTTCTTCATCAGCTTGGTATGCAGGAAGAAGAGCCAAAACCCGAAGAACTTGAAATTTGGCAAAGCTATTAAATTGAAAATATATTACTTTTTTGGAGGATGTTATGTACAGAATTGGTGTTGATCTCGGCGGAACAAATATTGTTGCCGGTGTAGTGGATGAATTTTATAAAATTGTCGGTAAGGGTAAAATGCCTACCGCTTGCCCTCGTCCTGCTGTTGAAATTTTAGCGGACGTTGCAAAAGCTGTTGAAATGGCTATCGAGGATGCAGGAATTACTCTTGCAGACGTTAGTTCGATCGGTATAGGAACTCCCGGCTCAGTTGAAAAACATTTTGGAATAATTCAGTATGCAAACAATCTCGGTTTTTCAAATGTTCCTGCGAGAAAAATATTGCAGAGCCATTTTGACAAGCCTATTTATATAGAAAATGACGCTAACTGCGCTGCTCTCGGAGAGGCTAAGGCAGGCGCAGGCGGCGGAGTTGATAATTTTGCTGCTATTACACTCGGAACAGGCGTCGGCTCGGGTATTATTGTTGACGGCAAAATCCTCAGCGGCTGTAACGGCGCGGCAGGTGAGATGGGTCATATGGTTATCTGTGCAGACGGCGAGCCTTGCACCTGCGGAAGAAAGGGCTGTTGGGAGGCTTATTCCTCGGCGACTGCTTTAATTCGTGAGACTAAAAAATCAATGCTTGATAATAAAGACTCAAAGATGTGGGAAATTGTCGGCGGAGACATTGATAAGGTTAACGGAAAAACAGCTTTTGACGCAATGCGTGCAGGCGATGAAGCAGGTAAAAAGCTTGTTGATTGGTATGTTCATTATCTTTCAATCGGTATAACAAACGTTATAAACACATTCCAGCCTAAGATGCTTTGCGTCGGCGGCGGAATAGGATATGAAAGAGAGTATCTTCTTGAGCCTGTCAGAAAGATTGTCTATCAGGAAAGATATAGCGTATATTCCGAGGAGCAAACTACAATTTGCTCTGCTAAGCTCGGCAACGATGCAGGTGTTATCGGCGCTGCATTGCTTGACGAATAATGAAAGGTGATTATGTGACTGATATTGTAAAGAAAACCGCAGAAAAGCTAAATTGCAAATATCTTGAAAATGCAAGTATGCGTGATTTTACAAGTTTCAAAACCGGCGGAAATGCCGATATAATCGTTTTTCCCGACAGTATCGCATCACTTACGGCAATTCTCAAATCTTGCCGTGAAAACGAAATAAAAACCTATATTATCGGAAACGGGAGCAATATTCTTGTTTCCGATAACGGTTTATTCGGAGCAGTCATTAAAATCGGCTCGGATTTTTCAAATATTGAGCTTGCCGATGAAAATACAATAGTTTGCGAAAGCGGTATTTCAATGGCTAAGCTGTGCAGCTTTGCACTTGAGAATTCGTTAAGCGGACTTGAATTTGCTTTCGGTATTCCCGGTACGGCAGGCGGTGCGGCTTTTATGAACGCAGGTGCTTACGGCGGAGAAATGAAAGATGTGCTTATAGAATGTACGCACATTGATACCGATTTGAATGTCGGTAAATTAACAGGCGGTGAGCTTGGTCTTTCTTACAGAAAAAGTGCTTATTCCGATAACGGATATATTCTAACCTCTCTTAAATTGAGATTAGAGAAATCCGACAAGGAGTCAATCAAAGCTAAAATGTACGAAAATCTCGGCAAACGTAAGGATAAACAGCCGCTTGAATTTCCGAGTGCAGGCAGTACATTTAAGCGTCCCGAGGGCTATTTTGCAGGCGCATTGATTGAGGAATGTGCTCTCAAAGGATATTCGATAGGCGGTGCGCAGGTAAGCGAAAAGCACGCAGGCTTTGTTATTAACAAAGGGAATGCGACCTCAACTGATATTGCTTCGCTTATCGATTTTATCAGAAAAACCGTTTATGAAAATAAGGGTGTAATGCTTGAACCTGAGGTTAGATTTTTAGGCGAATTTTAAGGATGTGAATTTATGGATTTGGTAATTGTAACAGGTATGTCAGGCGCAGGTAAATCGAGAGCCGTGCAGGCTTTGGAGGATATAGGCTTTTACTGCGTTGATAATATGCCGCCGAAGCTTATTCCCACTTTTGTTCAGCTTTGTATGGAGTCAAACGACGAAAAAGAGAGAGTTGCGCTTGTTGCGGATATTAGATTGGGCGAAGAATTCACAAGTCTGTTTAACATATTAAAGGAACTTGACAAGACAAAAATCCACTGTAAAATTTTGTTTATTGATGCGGACACCGAGGTCATTATGCGCCGTTATCAAGAAACGAGAAGAAAACATCCGCTTGCTGATGAATTCGATACTCCGTCGCTTGCCGAAGCTATTGCAAAGGAACGAGAAATATTGCTTCCCGCAAGGCAGATGGCAGACTATATTGTTGACACCTCAAATGTTATGAGCTCACAGTTTAAGGAAAAAATCGCAAAGCTGTTTCTCAACAACATATCGAGCACGCTTAAAATTCACAGTATGTCCTTTGGCTTTAAGTACGGTCTGCCGAAAGACGCCGACCTTGTTTTTGATGTGCGTTGCTTGCCGAATCCGTTTTATGTTCCAGAACTTAAAAGTCACACGGGACTTGAAACGGAAGTACGCAATTTTGTAATGAAATACAGTCAGTCAAAAGAGCTTGAAAAAAAGCTGTATGACCTTATTGATTTTTTAATTCCTCTTTATATGACGGAGGGCAAAAGTCAGCTTACAATAGCGGTAGGCTGTACGGGCGGTAAACACCGTTCGGTTGTTTTTGCCGAGCTTCTCAACAAGCATTTGCTTGAAAACGGTTGTGATGTCGGCGTATTCCACAGAGATATTAAAAGGTAAAGATATGTCTTTTTGTTCACAGTTAAAAACCGAGCTTATGAGCTTGGATGAGGTTAAGCCGTGTTGTGCTTTGGCTGAAACATACGGACTCTTGTTGTTCGGAAAAATGTTCTCAAAGCGTGAAATCTATATAAGCACGGAAAACGGCGAGGTTGCCGAAAAATATAAAAATGTTACCGAAAGGCTCAGCGAATCCGAGGTTGAATACACCTGCTCGAAGTCGGGGAAATGTAAGGTTTCCGTCAAAGAGCAGGAGGGTAGGTTAAAAATCCTTGAAGCTTTCGGACTTTCCGGAGATGAACGTTCAAGGCGAGTAAATTGGGCAAATATATCCGATGAATGTTGCTTTGCAGGTTTTTTAAGAGGAGTATTCCTTGCTTGCGGAACAATAAACGATCCCGAAAAGAATTATCATATCGAATTTTCCGTGCCTTACAGCCTCAGAAACGATTTAATTCGCATTTTTGAAGAGGTTGAGCTCAACGCAAAGGAAATCAAACGAAACGGTCAAAATGTGCTCTATTTCAAGGACAGCGACGAAATTGTTACACTGCTGACCTTGATGGGCGCAAACGATTCTGCGCTTGAATATATCGGCGTAAAGGTGTTCAAGGACGTCCGAAACAATGTTAACAGGCGAACAAATTTTGAAAATGCCAACCTTGACAGGACGGTCAACGCATCATTAAGACAGACACAGGCAATTGAAAAGCTTAAAAGAGAGGGAAATTTTGAAAAGCTTTCTCCCGAGCTCAAAAAAATTGCGGTCTTACGACTTGAAAATCCGGAGCTTTCCTTGCAGCAAATAGGTCAAATGCTTGAGCCTCCGCTTTCCCGTTCAGGTGTAAATCATCGCTTACAAAAGATATTAAATTATGCGGAATAATAAGTTAAACCGACATCTAAATCAATAGATGTCGGTTTTTTGTTTATAAATCTATTTCAATATTGTATTTTTTAAGCCAATAATTGATTTGCACAAAATAAGCTATCGTTTGCGGTGTGGTCATTAGCTGACCGTAAAATCGCTGCGAACTGTTTTCAATTAGCAAAGCATTAAGTGCCTGCTTACTTACAAATTCAAATATCGGAGAAGTCTCATCCTGTAATATTTTCTCAAGCTCGGCACGGACTAAGCTTAAATATATCGGATTGTGAGTTTTAGGGTATGGGCTCTTTTTACGCCAAAGAATTTCCTTTGGAAGCATATCGCTGTATGCCTTGCGTAAAATTCCTTTTTCAAAGCCGTTATAATCCTTTATTTCAAGCGGAACGGAGTACAAATATTCAACAATTCTGTAATCGCAAAACGGAACTCTGATATCAAGCGAATTAAATGCACTCATCCTGTCTGAACGGTCTACAAGCGTCATCATAAACCAATCAAGATTTAATTTCATAAGCTCTTTTGTACGCTCGTCGCTGTCGATCGTGTTAAGCTTCATAACTTGCTTTAATGTGTTTTCATATTTTTTATGGACAAAACCTTCCGCATCAACCGCATTCCTTATTTCATCCGTTAAAAACGATTGCCTGTATGTCGTTGACCTTGCCCACGGGAACGAATCGGCATTGCGTAAAGCAGGATCTCTGTACCACGGATAACCTGCAAAAATTTCATCCGAGCACTCGCCCGAAAGCACGATTTTATAATCTTTTGCAATCGCTTTTGAAAACAGGAGCAGGGAAGAGTCAACATCAGCCATACCCGGCAAATCACGGGCCTCAACCGCAGAAAACAGAGCCGATACAAGCGATTTATGGTCAATTTCAATTATGTGATTTTGAGCGTTCAGGTAATTATTTATTATGCCGATAAATTCGCTGTCGTTATTCGGTTGAAATTTTGAGCGTGTAAAGTATTTGTCATTGTCGGTATAAGTCACGGTGTAGGTGTCAAGGGCTTTACCTTGTCGGGCAAGAGTTTTTGCAACAACCGAGGAAATAATGCTTGAATCAAGTCCTCCCGAAAGCATTGTGCATATAGGAGTGTCGGCTTCCGATTGACTTTTTATTGAATCGTCAACCAAAAATCTGACTTTTTCCGCCGTCTGTTCGGGCGTATCTGTATGCTCGTGCGGATACAACGTCCAATATTTACAGACTTTCAATCCGTCCCTTGTAAAATATCCGTAGGTTGCAGGCAGCAGCTCAAAAACTCCTTCAAACACACCGTAACCGAGCGTTCGACCCGGTCCTATAAGCATAATTTCAAGAATTGACTCAAGATTGATTTTAGGTTTAATTCTGCCGCTTGCAAAAAGTGCTTTAATCTCCGAACCGAATATAAAACCGTTGTCTAACACGGAATAGAAAAACGGTTTAATTCCAAAACGGTCTCTCGCTATGAAAAGGCTTTCGCTTTTATTTTCCCAAATCGCAAGTGCAAAAGCACCGTTGATTATTTTCAAGCAGTCTGCACCGAACTCGAAATAGGCTTTTAATACAATTTCCTCGTCCGTTTCGGTTTCAAAACGGCAGCTTCTTTTAAGCAAAATTTCTTTCAACTCTTTTTTATTATAAATCAGTCCGTCAAAAACGATTGTATATTCGATTTCATTTTTCCATAGCCTTAACGGCAGCTTAAAATCCGCCTTATTTTGCTTTACAGAGCCTTGATACAATCCAGCGTGCTCGGTTGTAAATTCGCCGTGAAAAGAGCCTCTGTGCCTTATTGCACCGCCCATTTCCAAAAGCTCTTTGCATTGTTCGCTGAATTTTTCAGAAAATAAAATTTCTCCCGCAATTCCACTCATATAAACACCTCATTTTATTGGTATGGTTATTTATATGACGGTTTGCGGGAGATAATACATCCGATATTCTGTTAAAGATTATGAATTTTTGACTTCCTCAACAGCCTTGTTAATGTCATTGACAAGTTCAACGAGTTTAGGATCATCAACAGAAACGGGAAGCATAGGAAGTCTCGGTATACCTGCTTCGATTCCGTATCTTAATTTAATAACAGCCTTGCTTGCACCGTAAAGAGAGGGGAAGGAGCAAAGTCTTTGTACAAAGTCATTGATTTTAACCTGAAGTGCCTTTGCCTCAACAATTTTATTTTCGGTTATCAATGAATTGAGCTTGAGGTAAAGCTCGGGCATACTTCCGTATGTACCGCCGATGCCTGCATTAGCACCCATAAGTCTGCCTGCGAGGAACTGCTCGTCGGGACCGTTGAAGATAATAAAATCGTCGCCGACAATTCTTCTGAAACGCTCCATCTGATATGTGCTTTCAGCAGAGTCCTTGATACCGATAACCTTTTCTTCTTTCATCATTCTTTCAAGAAGCGAGTATGAAAGGTCATATCCCGTAAGCTGAGGAATATTGTAGATAAAGAACGGCAAATCGGTTGAAGCAATGATTGTTTTCCAATGTGTTTCAATGGAAGCCTCCGAAAGTCTGTAATAAACGCTCGGAACGGCAGAAACGGCATCAGCGCCGATTTCCTCCGCATGGCGTGCAAGCTCGCAAGCCTCTTTCGTGGAAGCGGCGCCTACATGGATAATAGTTGTGATTTTTCCCTCGGATGCGTCAACAACAGCTTTTGCAACCTGCTTTCTTTCTTCGGTGCTCAAAAGGAAGCCTTCGCCCGTTGAACCGCAAGCATATATGCCGTTAACGCCGATTGAAATGTAAGTCTTAACGAGCTTTTTAATTTCCTCGACATTTATGTTATCGTTTTCGTCGTAAATTGCGTTGAGTGCGACGAACACTCCGTTGAATTTTGTTAAATCGTATTTCATATATTCATCTCCTATATGAGAATTATATATCTTTTTTCTGCAAAATCAATGATATTCGTTGAACTTTTTACCGAAATAAAATATAATATAGAAAATATTGATAAATCGGTGATAAAGATGAATGAAAAAAACAAAAAAATACTTGAACAAATCAAAGGCGGATTGATTGTTTCCTGCCAAGCGTTACCCGAAGAGCCGTTGCACGATTCGTACATAATGTCAAGAATGGCTTTTGCGGCAAGCGAGGGCGGTGCAGTCGGAATAAGAGCAAATACGGTTGAGGATATAAAAGAAATTAAAAAGACGGTTGATTTGCCGATTATCGGAATTATCAAAAGCGTATATCCGGACTCTGATGTATACATTACACCTACACTTGCGGAGGTTGACGCACTTTACAACGAGGGTGTTGATATAATCGCTGTTGACGCAACAAACAGACTGAGACCTAACGGAGTAACATTTACGGAATTTTTCACTGAAATTCGCAAAAAATATCCCGAACAGCTCTTTATGGCCGATACCTCTTGCGTTGAAGAGGGTAAGCTTGCTTTGGAGCTTGGCTGTGACCTTATAGGTACAACAATGTGCGGATACACGCCTTACACAAAAGGCGAAGCTATCCCTGCTTTCAAGCTTATTGAAAGATACAGTAAAGAGCTTTCCGCTACCGTCATTGCCGAGGGTGGAATTTGGTATCCCGAACAGCTTGTAAAGGCATACGAAAGCGGTGCTTTTTCTTGTGTTGTGGGTACTGCGATTACAAGACCGAGAGATATTACAAGACGCTTTGTATCATATCTTAACAAATAACGGAGAGTAATATGACTATACTTGCGATTGACATTGGCGGAACAGCTATTAAATACGCTCTTGTCGATGATAACAATAACATTTCATCTTTTTCTGAAATCCCCTCCGAAGCAAAGCTCGGAGCAAGTGCTTTGCTTGAAAAGGTATATAAGATAATCGAAGCGCATATATCCGATTGCGATGCGATTTCTATAAGCACAGCAGGTCGGGTTGACAGCGAAAACGGCAGAATTATATTTGCTAATGAAAATATACCCGAATACACGGGGACAGAGCTTGCAAAGCTTATAACCGAACGATTTTCAAAGCCTGCATTTGTCGAAAATGACGTTTATTGCGCTGCAACGGCTGAGGCTAATTACGGCTCAGGTAAGAACGTTAAAAATTTTGTTTGCCTCACGGTCGGCACAGGCATCGGCGGTGCGATAATTCTAAACGGAAAACTCTATAAGGGCGATCGGCTTTGCGGCGGAGACTTCGGCGAGATGATAACAGGCGAGGACAAATTTGAAAATCTTGCTTCCGCAACTGCTCTTGTTAAAAGAGTAAAATCAGCCACAGGCAGAACCCTTACAGGCAGGGAAATTTTTAGTGAAGATAATTTTTCCGATCCCACAATAAAAGCTGCCGTTGACTGTTGGATTGATGAGCTCACAAAGGGCATTAAAACTCTTATGTTTATTTTTGATGTTCCGCTGTTCGTTGTCGGCGGCGGAATAATGAGCGAGAAATATATAATTAACCGAATTTCAAACGATTTGCACAACTCGGAGCGTGAAAATTTCAAGGTGCTTGTGATTAAACAGGCATTTTTCAAAAACCAAGCAGGAGTTATCGGTGCGGCTCATATAGCAAGAGAAAAGCTTAAAAATTAACCGTCGGGGGAGTCAAAAACAACGACTCTCCCGATTTTTTAGTAAAATAGACAAAATTCAACTTTTATCTTTTGTGTACTTTGTAGCAAAAAGTGTTGATATTAAAGCTTTTCGGTGGTAAAATATTTATTTGTGAAATATTAAGAAAAAAGTAAGGTATAGGTGAGTAAAGTGAAGCGTAGAGAAGACATTAGAAACATTGCGATAATTGCCCACGTCGACCACGGTAAAACAACATTGGTTGACGAGCTTCTTAAACAGAGCGGTATATTCAGACAGAACGAGGCTGTTCAGGACAGAGTTATGGACTCCAACGACCTCGAAAAAGAGAGAGGAATTACTATCCTTTCCAAAAACACCGCAATACATTATAACGGAATTAAAATCAATATAGTTGACACTCCCGGTCACGCTGATTTCGGCGGAGAGGTTGAGCGTATTCTTACAATGGTTGACGGCGTATTGCTTTTGGTTGATGCTTTCGAGGGCTGTATGCCTCAGACAAGATTTGTTCTTTCAAAGGCGCTTGCTCTTAACAAAAAGGTGCTTGTTGTAATCAATAAGATTGACAGACCGGGTGCAAGACCTGCCGAGGTTATCGACGAGGTGCTTGATTTGTTCATTGAGCTTGGTGCAAATGACGATCAGCTTGAATTCCCCGTAGTATACGCTTCCGCAAGAGACGGCTATGCATCTCTTGACCCGAATGTCAGAGAAGGCGATATGAGACCGCTTTTCGAAGAAATTATCAAGGAAATCGAAGCTCCCGAGGGCGATGTTGATGCTCCGCTTCAGTGCATTTTCTCAAGCCTTGACTATGATGATTATATCGGCAGAATCGGTGTCGGCAGAGTTAAGCGTGGTACGGTAAAGGTAAATGATAAGGTTGTGCTTTGTAAGCAGGACGGTACTCGTGAGAATGTAAAAATTTCACGTCTTTATCAGTTTGACGGCTTGAAAAGGGTTGAAGTACAGTCAGCTGCGGCAGGCGATATAATCTGCGTTTCGGGTATTACCGACCTTAATATCGGCGAGACGATTTGCGACCCTGATAATGTTGAGCCGTTGCCATTTGTTAAAATCGATGAGCCTACACTTTCAATGAACTTTATGGTAAACGACAGCCCGTTTGCAGGTCAGGAAGGTAAGTTTGTAACCTCCCGTAACCTCAGAGACAGACTTTTCAAAGAGGTTGAAACAAACGTAAGTATGCGTGTTGAGGAAACGGACAGCACCGACTGCTTTAAGGTATCGGGCAGAGGCGAGCTTCATCTTTCAATCCTTATCGAAACTATGAGACGTCAGGGATATGAATTTCAGGTTTCACGTCCGCAGGTTATCACAAAATATGAAAACGGTAAGCTTTTGGAGCCTATCGAGCTTCTCATAATTGAAGTTCCCGAGGAATATGTCGGAAACGTTATGCAAAAAATCGGCTCAAGACGTGGCGAGCTTGAAAATATGGGCACACGTGAGGGCGGCTCAACGCACCTTGAATTCAGAATTCCCGCAAGAGGTCTTATCGGCTACCGTTCTGAGTTCCTTACAGATACAAACGGTAACGGCATTATGAACAACCTTTTTGCAGGCTATGAGGAATACAAGGGCGAAATTCAGACGAGAGAGCGTGGCTCAATCGTTGTTCATGAGACAGGCGAAACCTCGGCTTACGGTCTTTTCAACACTCAGGACAGAGGCAGACTTTTTGTAGGTCCCGGAGTTCCTGTATATGAGGGAATGATTGTAGGCGAATGTGCAAAGAACGAGGATATTGTTTGTAACGTATGTAAGAACAAGCACCTTACAAACACCCGTGCTTCAGGCTCTGATGACGCTCTTCGACTTGTTCCGCACACCGTTCTCAGCCTTGAGCAGTCAATGGAATTTATCGGCGACGACGAGCTTGTCGAGATTACTCCCAAATCAATCAGACTTCGCAAGAAAATTCTTTCAAAGGATTTAAGACTTAAACAACAGTTTAAGAAAAAATAATAGACGCATCAGAAAACGATTTTGTAATTTTAATTGCTCACTAAGGAGGCAATATTATGGAAATAAAATTCACGAAAGCTCAAACGCTTAAAGAAAAGCCCGATCCGTCAACTCTCGGCTTCGGTAAAATTTTTACCGACTATATGTTTATGATGGACTGGAATAATGAAACAGGTTGGCAGAACGCAAGAATTGTACCCTTTGGCTATCTTTCGATACATCCTGCATCGACCTGCCTCCACTACGGTTCGGAAATTTTTGAGGGACTTAAAGCATATAGAAGGGCAGACGGCAAGGTTCAGCTTTTCAGACCGATTGAAAACATAAGAAGAATGAACAATTCTGCCGATCGTCTTTGCCTTCCCAAAATCCCCGAGGATATGGCTTTGGAAATTTATACAAAGTTCGTTGAAACAGAACAGGATTGGACTCCCTCGGCAGAAGGCACTTCTCTTTATCTTCGTCCGTTTATGTTCGGAAATGACGAATCACTCGGCGTTCACGCAGTTCACAACGCAACATTTATGATTATCGCTTCTCCCGTCGGCTCGTATTATGCAGAGGGTATTAATCCCGTTAAAATTATGATTGAGTCCGAGGATGTCCGTGCGGTTGTCGGCGGTACGGGCGAAGCTAAATGCGGAGGTAACTACGCAGCATCAAACAGAGCAGGAGAGAGGGCAGAAGAAAAAGGCTATTCTCAGGTGCTTTGGCTTGACGGCGTTGAGAGAAAGTACATTGAAGAAGTCGGCGCTATGAACGTAATGTTCAAAATCAACGGCGGGATTGTAGTTCCGATGCTCACAGGCTCTATTCTTCCCGGTATTACAAGAAAATCTTGCCTTGAGGTTCTCAGAAACGAGGGCTACAAGGTTGTGGAGAGAAGAATTTCAGTTGACGAGCTTGCAGAGGCAATGAAAAACGGCACACTTGAAGAGGCTTGGGGAACAGGCACAGCTGCTGTTGTATCTCCCATCGGAGAGCTTTGCTATAAAGATATAAAATACACCGTAAACGACGGTAAAATCGGCGAGGTAACTCAGCATCTTTACGATACCCTCACAGGTATTCAGTGGGGCAAAATTGAGGATAAATACGGTTGGACTTATCCGATTGACTGATTGCTTCATACAATATTCAACTCCGAGATTTAATGTCTCGGAGTTTTTTATATTATGCTATTGATTTCATTTATATTGAAATTTAATTCTGTATAAGATATAATTTGAGATGAGGATATAATTATTGGTGGGTAAGTATATAAGCAGAAGTAAGCATTATATAACTACGATTCGGAAATTAATAAGAATAAATCCAACGAAATCTTAGCAGATGCAATAAATTAAAAAAGTGAGATTAAAATATGATTTACATAATAGTCAGATTGGTTATTTTCGTAATAATAGCCTTGATATTGTTCTTAATCAATAAGAAGAAAAAGATCGGCAGAAAGGCTCTTATTACTGTTTTGGTAATCGTTGCCGTCGTCTCTGAGCAAGCGCTTTGCTCGGGTTGGACAATCATTTAATGTCTTTTTCAACGCCGCAAAAAGCATATATGTATTCGCATACGGGAAAAGCGGAAATTGTTGCCGACGGTGCGCAGTCAACCTTTATGGTGCGCAACAATGAGGCAGAAAGCGCAGAGCAGTATTTGATTCCTAAAAAAGGTAATCGTTGGACGCCGGGCTTGGGAATGAATTTATTTACGGTAAAAGAAAAAAGAGAGGGTAATATATCAGTTTCGATATATAATTGCAAAGGAACTGATGATTACTATGCCGTTGTACGCTATTTTTCCGATACTCCGAAAGCAATAAATGACACGCACAATTCAAGCTTTGACAAATATATATCTATTGATTTCCCCGAGGAAAAATATTATTTGAATTATGCTTATATAGGCGTTTTTGATGCCGATTATCAAGTGTCAATTGATGACTTATTTATAAAATTCGAATAACGAAATATAAGCATTATGTAAAATGACATTGGCAACAAAACACTTGGAATTATCAAACTGGTGGGGTTACGGGGCGTTCTACTCGGTGGATTTTATTTGGAAGGAGATTCTAATGATAGTAAAATATAAGCCTTCTTTAGATTCTTTTATTGAATTTTATGAAAAACAAATGTTTGAAAAATACAACAAACTAATTGAAAAGTATTATTCGTCTTTCAATGAATTTGGTTGTTCGCTTAAATTGAAAATTCTTTGGAATGATTTTTCTTCGAAAAAATGGTCTGAGGAGCGTTTGAAATTTCACAATGGCTATGAATGTTATATTTGTTGTGAAGTCAATAAAAACGATAGTGTTGTAAAGATTATAAGTAATGATGGAGAAGCTGATTTTTATATTTTAGAAACTTCATTTATTATTACATCAATAGAAAGACATCTATTTAAGCTGAGAGTTAAGTTTTATCCTGAAAACCCTGATGTAGATGCTGAATTAAAGAGTTTTATTAAGATGCTCAATGATGCTAGTAACGCAGGGGACGGGTCTCTGTAAATAAAGTAGTAAGAAACATATCTTGTTTTTTATTGCACGGCGGATAATTAAGAAAAAGTCGAGTAAAAATTATGAAAGCACATTCGAAAGTGAAAGCACTTAAATTAGCAAAAGATGTTGGCAGAGGTCTGTAAAAACACGGTTAAGCAAATGGAAAAATCGGATATTAAAATCTTTAATATACCTTTAGGGTAATAAGGAACCGGAGGGCATATTTTTATGTACAGCAGAATTTATTTGAAATATGAAGATGTAGTTAATAATTACCAATCTGTTATAAAGTATTTGTGCAGAACATCTGACATTTTTACGCTTACGCCGATTACACGTAGACCATATTCGCAAATACCGCCAAGTTATAAATATTCTGATGAATTACAGCCATTTTCAACTAAATATCTTTTTTATAAGAGTGAATGGCTTGTTGATTTTTTAACGCCGTGGAAACATCAGATAATGGTTGTTTACCGTTGCTGTAAACAGAGCCGCGATGAATTACTGAAAATACCAAATATATTTTTGCCTGATGAATGCGGAGCACCCGAGGATCTTTGTTTTTATAGAGATAATAAATTGTGGTTTGCAACTATTTCTCATGAAAAGATCTGTTTTTGCATCGGTCTTACTGACAACGATATTGAGTTTTTTAAGAAAAATGGAATGTTAATGACAACGCAGGGGACGAGGCTCTGTAATTAAAGCAAAGTTAATTTATTTTGAGGTAGTTAAATGAAAATATACTTATCAAACTATTGGCGACAAACAGGATATCTGCTTTTAGTGTCAATTATTTTTATAATACTCGGCACAATAGTTTTTTGTATTTGGAGCAATGACAGAGAAGACTACATTTTTGTACTGTGTTCGGCTTATTTTATATTGGTGTTAACAGGTATTTTCTTGTGTTCAAAACGCTTTTTAACTTATATAATAATCGACAATAAAAAAATTAAATCGTTTTCATTCTTTTCGAGAGAATTATGTTCTGTATCTACCGAAAGGAAAATTTACTACACAATTTTTTCAACGCCTCAAGGGGTTAAGAGAGCAGAATTTATTATGATTTCCAATGAACCTTTTATTTATCAAGAAACATTCGGTTTTGCAAAAGTAAGATTTATTCAGCATTATAATACAGCTAAGCAAATTGTAATACCCTATAATTTTCAAGTTTTACAATTACTTGATGTTGATAAATGGGAAAGGATAAATTGATTGAAATATACTTTCCAATACTCCGATTCCTTCGCAAATATAATTAAACAAACAATTAGGTGTCCTGTTGTCAGGACACCTTTATCTTTATAACCGTTTAACTTAATGCTTCGGAGTTTTTGCATTTTTAGAATATTATTTCATAAATATTAAAGTAGGTTTATCTTGAAATACAGACCTTTAGGCTATATAATATAGGAGATGATATTTTGAAAATTATCGGAAAGTTCTTTTCTTTCTTTACTGTTGTAATTATAATTTCCGTACTGATATTTTTTACTTTTAATATAGAGCTTGCCAAAAATGTGCAAGGCTCTGCCGATTATCATTTTAATCCGACGTTTATAATAGATGCCGGACACGGTGGAATTGATGGCGGTGCTTTAGGCGTTGACGGTACATACGAAAAGGATATAAATCTTGAAATTTCTCTCAAGCTTAATGAATTGCTGAAATCCTACGGGTTTAATACAGTTATGATAAGAGACAGCGATTGCTCGGTTCATTCAAACCACGCAAAAACGGTTAGGGAAATAAAAGTGTCCGATATTCATAACCGTATGAGTGTAATGGAAAACACCGATAATTGTATTTTTATCAGTATTCATCAGAATTCGTACAACAGTTCAAAATATTGGGGCACACAGGTTTTTTATTCTCCGAACACGCTCGAAAGTAAGGATTTGGCAGGCGAAATTCAACAAAGCGTTGTTTCTCTGCTTCAAAAAGATAATACAAGGCAGATTAAAGAATGTGGGAAAAGCGTTTATCTGCTTTATTATGCAAAAAAGCCCGCAGTTTTGGTCGAGTGCGGATTTATAACTAATTATAACGATTTAGAATTGCTGAAAAGCGAAGAATATCAGCGTAAAATGGCGTTTTGCATTGCCGACGGTATTCTTAACTATGTAAACAAAGGAAGTTGATTATGGCAGGAAAGATTAAGTCTGTCTACGTCTGCTCTGCTTGCGGACACGAATATTCAAAATGGTTTGGTCAATGCCCGAACTGCAAAGAGTGGAGTACGCTCGAGGAAGAGGTTAGGACAGCCGCTTCAACACAGAAGTCCTCGTCGGCTTTTTTATCGGCTAACAGAAGCAGGGTATATGCATTAAACGAAATAACGGCAGATACAGAGCATCGCTTTGACACGGGCTTGAATGAGCTTAACCGTGTTCTCGGCGGAGGTCTTGTAAAAGGCTCGATGGTGCTTTTAAGCGGTGATCCCGGTATAGGCAAATCAACCTTGTTGCTCCAAATCTGCGAGCATCTCGGAAAAATGCTGAAAATTCTCTATGTGTCGGGCGAGGAATCGGCTCATCAGATTAAGCTTCGTGCTACAAGGCTTAATGTTAAGTCGGAAAATCTTTCAATTCTCTGCGAAACCGACGCACAGTATATTTGTGAGGTAATCGCTTCCGAAAAGCCCGATATTGTAATGATAGACTCAATTCAAACCATGAATATTGCGGAATTGAGCTCGTCTGCCGGCAGCATAACACAGGTGCGTGAAACTACAAATATGTTTATGAGAACGGCGAAAACGCTTAATATTCCTATGATAATCGTCGGTCATGTAAACAAAGACGGTAATATCGCAGGTCCGAAGGTGCTTGAGCATATTGTTGATGCTGTTTTGTATATTGAGGGCGACAGAAATTTCTCATACAGAATTTTAAGAGCTGTTAAAAACCGTTTTGGCTCTACTAATGAAATCGGTATGTTTGAAATGCAGGATATAGGTCTTACCGAGGTCAGCAACCCGTCTATGATGCTCATTTCAGGCAAGCCTAAGAACACCTCCGGCAGTTGTATTGCATGCGTTATGGAGGGCACAAGACCGATTATGGCAGAGGTGCAAAGCCTCGTTACGCCCACAGGCTTCGGAACTCCGAGAAGAATGGCAACGGGTATCGATTATAACCGTATGGCTATGCTGATTGCCGTGCTTGAAAAGAGGGCAGGGTACTTTATCGGAAATATGGACTGCTATATAAATATCATCGGCGGTCTTAAAATTGACGAGCCTGCAGCTGATTTGTCGGTTGCACTTGCCATTGTTTCAAGCTTAAAGGATTACGCTGTCCCCGAGGATTTGCTTGCTTTCGGCGAAATAGGACTCGGCGGAGAAATCAGAGCCGTAAATTCCTGCGAACAGCGAATCAGAGAGGCTGCAAAGTTAGGCTTTAGGAAATGCGTCATACCGAAATACAATCTTCAAAAAATCCGCAACAAGCTTACCGATAATATCGAGGTTGTCGGCGTAAGCAATATAAGACAGGCTTTTCAAGCTATAATGGACTGACGCTATGAAGCTTATAAATACACCGTATTTGCCTGAAACCGATGTTCTTATCGGCGTTGCAGGCGCAGGCATTTTGAAATACACAGACGAGCTTAAAAGGCTTGGAATTGATACGCTTGTAACAGACAGTGAGCCTGATTTACTGAAGCCTGTTATCAATCACGCAGATTTATGTGTGAATTATCTCGGCAACGGCAATGTAGTTTTATCAAAAACGCAAGCGAAGCTTAAAGCGTCACTTGAAAAGCTCGGCTGTAAATGCTATATTATCAATGAAAACTTAAAAAATGCTTATCCCGAGGATTGTCTGCTGAACTGTATTGCAAATTCAACTGATTTAATATGCAATTATGATATTACATCCGCTAAAATCAAGGAATTGGCGAACGGAAAGACTGTAATAGACGTTAATCAAGGATACACAAAATGCTCCGTCTGCGCCGTTTCCGACAAGGCTTTTATCACTGATGATAAATCAATATACAAAGCACTTAAAAATGCCGAATACGATGTTTTAGAGGTTGAAAAGGGGAGTGTGGCTCTCGACGGATACGATTATGGATTTATCGGCGGTGCTTGCTGCAAAATATCAAAGGACGTTCTTGCTTTTTTCGGAAATGTCAAAGCTCATAAAAGCTATGATGATATAAAAGCGTTTTGCAAAAACTACAATGTGGATTTATTAAGTCTTGACAACGAAAGACTTTGCGACATAGGAAGCTTTATTCCGATTTTTGAAAAAGATTAAATAAAGAAAGGCGATGTTAAAATGAAAAAGGGGAAATGGGCAAATTTATTCGGCTCTGCGCTTGCAGGAACAACTATTGCAGGTGTTATGATTTCCGCCAATAAACTCGCAAAAAAATACGGCGAAAAGCCCGTTAATACAAAGCTTATCAATATTGATGCCGCAAAAACTATTGAATATGCAATAAATAAATTTGTAAATACAGATGATGATAAACTGATAAAGCTCGCAAGCTTCATTCCGAGTAAAAAATCGGTTGATAATACGGAAACGGTTGAAGAAAACGTAAACTAACGATAAATAACTTATAGAAGTTCTTGAACACCAAGAACTTCTATTTTTTTATTTATAAGGGAATAGGACTTGACATTTGTGCAAAATTGCTATACAATTATACATAATCAATAAATAGTACCTACTATTTTTATGAAAATTGAACAAATTAAAAATGAAAGCAGTTGCTACCGTGCAGCTGCTTTTTTCTTGCCTTAATAATCGGGGAAATCGTTTTTGTATATATTAAAAGGACTTAACTCGGAGGAGAATGTGAGCAGGGGTACCCGCTCCGCAGCTGCGGAGTGGGTCTGCGACCTCGGAGGCTCCAGCCCTCCCACTTTGCGTTCAGATTAAAGCGCTGATAGGCGCTTCATCGGCGGCGCCGATGAACAAAAAAAGACCGCAAAAGCGGTCTAAAAGCAGTATGGGGGTACTACGACCCCCCATACTGCTCAGTGCTCACGGCTCAAAATTGCAATATCATTTTAATTTTCCATTAAAAATCAAACTAATAGTTTTATTTCTTGTCATTTGACAACCCGAGTATATAGTCTGCGCTTACATTGTAAAATTTACAGAGAATTATCAAATCATCAATTTGTAATTTTGTTCTTCTTTTTTCGTATTTGCTGTATGCGCTTTGTTTTATTCCTAGCAATTTTGCTACTTCTTCTTGTTTAATATCTCTGTCTTCTCTGATGTTTGTTAATCTGTCAATGTAGTCCATATAATCACCTCACTATGATTATACAAAGTCTAAAATAGACTATTGACAAAAAGTCTTATGTGGACTATAATTTACACATAGTCTATTTTAGACTATCGGATAAACTTAATCGTGCTCTGTTGGTCGCAACTTCAGAGCCGTTTATCTGTAAAATTTTTAGGAGGTGCACAAAATGAAAGCACATGTAGTAGGTTATCAGACTTGCGATTTCAAGGACAAGGACGGGAAGCAGGTTCAGGGAGTGTCGCTCAAGTGTTTGGTCGATTCAACCTCCGAAACTCTTGTCGGACAGGATATTTCAAAAATCTGGATTCCGATGAAGCTTCTCGAGTCCGTCGGCTTCGTACCTGATGTCGGTTCAGATGTCAATCTCGTTTACGATTACGACGGTCGGAAGTCGGTACTTGTTGGGTATGAGCTTATCGAAAGTGATAAGTCTGATACAGATTCTTGAGGAAGGAGGTTATAGTATGAAAAAGCTTTTCTCACAGCTCAAGGAAAAGGTTAAAAACAGCCGTGTCGGTAAAGCGCTTGTCGGTGTCGGTGCAACAGTAACCGCAGTTTGCTCAACAGTGATTTCGTCTTTCGCTGCTGACCCTGCACCTGCTGACGCTTCTTCTGTTGTATCCGGTGTAAAAACTGTTTTTGACACAGTTTCCGGTACTTTCAGTTTTGCAAATATCGTATCAATGATAGGTATTGCAATCGCAGCTGCAGCTCTCCTTGTTCTTGGCTGGTTCGGTCTTCGCAAGGTTATCAGCATGATTAAGAACGCACTTCGTGGCAAGCTTAAGGTTTAATCCGTTTTTTCTTCTCGTATTTTCCCCTAAGAGGGCGGAGGTTGTCCCTCCGCTCTTTTTCTTTTTGGTGGTGTTTTTATGTTTGATGAAGCTTTACATTGCGATTCTTCGCTTTTTGATATTTTCCGCCGATATAAGTATTTGAGGGAGTTCAAGCTATCGCACCCCGGATATTTTGAACCTATCGGCACAATGATATTTTGCGGTGCGCAGGGAAGCGGTAAAACCTTAAGCGCTGTAAATTACGTCTGTAACGTCCTTAAAGCGTTTCCTGCGGCTATTTTAGTAACTAATGTTAAAATAGCCGATTATCCCTTTAATACGGGTTATTCGGTCGATAAACAGGGTAATACGACATTGTATGACCTGGAAACAGGGGAGAAGCTCACAATCAACGAATACGGTCATTACGGACAGGGCAGGGTAATCGAATATGACGGTCTTGACAGCTTAAAGTATATCAGTAATTCGTATTTTGGCGTTTTGTATTTCATCGATGAGCTGCAACTTGAGCTTAACAGCTTGGAAAGTAAAAACATTGATATTGACGTAATGACTGAAATTTCTCAACAACGAAAGCAGCGTAAACATATTGTCGGTACTTCTCAGGTATATATGCGACTTGCAAAACCTCTTCGAGAACAGATATTTGATGTTGTGTTATGTAAAAACTATTTCGGCTTTCTGCAATTCAATAAGCTTATAGACGGGGAGACAGCCACCGAAAAAGACGGCAAGCTCGATTGTACTGTCAAAAAGCATTGTATATGGATTCATAAGCCGTCATATTATCAGCGTTACGATACTTTTGCAAAAATGAAGAGATACAACAAGGAATGGCAAGGACACAAGAGGGAAGCTCCGCAAAGCTTTAGTTTTAATGTGAAAGGTAGTGATAAATGATGTTATCAGTTTTACTTGTTAAAGATTGTCTTGTTGACTTATTTACTGATGCAGGAATTCTTGCCGGTGCAATGGCTATTATGTCAAAGGGTATTAACATACTTATTGGCGCATTTTCAAAGGGAAGGATTGATATCTGATGTTCAGCACAGTTCAACAAGAGGTTGTAAAATCAATCGTTCCAACATACTTAGCGAAAGGATATAAATCATATGTTTGTTACACAATTACGAACCTTAACTCAGGTTACGGTTATACTGCAGAGCCTGATTTATGTTTTATCTTTTCAAAAGGGGAGATTACGGCAAATTCGGGGTATTCTTATACTATTCCGCAGGGTTCTATTATGCTTAAATACCGTACTACTAATTATTCTAGCAGTCAATATGCGGTAAATACTGATAGACTTGTTCAAACTTCTTATAGCGGTAGATTGAATATCAATGTCTATGAACATATTTACAGTAACGCTACTTTTTCCGAATCGTCCGTCATTCAGCCCGATATATCTATTAAGGAGAGTGTAAACAATGGATATCTTCAAGCGAATTTCTATATCATTTCGGTATTTTTACTCGTCTATTGTATCTTGTTTTCGTGGAAGATTCATAAGTAGACGAGTTCTTCCGGTTCTTTTGTGCTTGAGCTTGTTTTCTGTTCCGTCTTATGCGGCGGATTATAATTCTAACACGATTGATATTTCTTCCGGTACATTAGCAATGGTTTCCACTAAGGGTTCTGACACTCTGGATTGTTCTTCGACTTCTGTTATTGATACTGAGGTTATAAAGAATATCACTTTCAATCGTATTTATAACACTAATCAAGAATTCTATAAAATTGGACAAACAAAAAATACGCTTGTAAGTAATAAGTTTAAAGTCAAGAAAAATCATACTTATACTGTTGATTTCAAGACTTGTATGGATTCCAGTGTTGCATATGATGTTAATTGTTTTGTTTTTATTTATGACGGTAATGGTCATATAACTGATAGACTTAATCTTTATCATTATTCTTCTGATAAGTCTACTTATAAAATTATTACACATAATTTCGATTTCAATTTATCTTCTTCTGATTTGCCTGCTGGTTATCAGCTTCAATTTGTTGTTGCAATGACTGTTGGCAGTGAGTACGGTTACCCTTGGAAGTGGTTAATTACCGATATTAGTTATACCGATACTGACGATACAAGAGGACTTTTGAATTCTATTATATCTTCTATCGGTGTTGTGTGGAATTCTATTAAAGATACTGCTTCTGATATTCGTAACGGCTTTTCTAATTTGGGCAATACAATTTCAAGTAAATTCTCTGAACTTGGAAATAAGATATCTGATAGCTTTAACAACCTTAATCAATGGCTTATTTCGGTTAAGGATTCGATTGTCGGCAAGCTTACCGAGGTTAAGGACGGAATCAACAACAAGCTTCAAGAGCTTAAGGACAAGCTCGCACAGCAGATAGCGCAAATCAAAGAGGACATACGCAGCCTTTTTGTTCCCTCGGACGATTATTTCAGTAATAAGAGGGGAGAGCTCGATACTTTTTTCAATGAACATTTCGGCGCATTATATCAAGGTCCGACTATTCTTGTTAATCTGATTAAGAAGCTTGTTACAATCTCACCGCAAGAGCCTGGTATCACGCTTCCGGCTATCGAATTTATGTGGCAGGGCAAAAAGGTCAGTCTTACAGAACCGATACATTATAGTTTTGCCTGGGTTAACGATTCAACTCATCCGCTGCATTTCGCATATACTTTTTATCGTGGTTTTGTAACGGTTGCAATGTTTATTGCTTTTGTTACATACCTTAAAAACAAGTATTCTTACATTTTCGAGAGGTGATAGTATGATAATTGAATCAATTTGCAATATGATTATTAAGCTTCTTACTACGCTTCTTGGCGTTCTTCATATTCCCAGCATTCCCGAAGATATACAGGCTTCGGTTAATACCAATATTGAATATATGATTTTGAGGGCTTCCGAAATGATAGATCTTGTTATTCCTTACACGGTCGCTAAAGTTCTTATCGGCATTGTTATAGCTATTGAGCTTGGCGTTCACATCTATCATTTTGTTATGTGGGTTCTTAAAAAAATTCCTATGTTAGGCATATCTTAGGAGGTGGTAAAATGGCAGACGGTAGAGCTAGAGCTTGGACATTTATCGTTTACCCCGGGGACATCCGGGAAGATTGGCGAGAATGCCTTGATATTTTCCATTTAGAGTGGGTTGAAAGTCCTTTTCACGATAAGGACTTAAATCCAACAGGGGAAGAGAAAAAGCCTCATATTCATATTCTTGTTATGTTCACAAATGTTAAAAGCTATGAACAGATACGAGATATATGCCGGGAAGCTTTTGGAGAGGTCGAAGGCAGCGAAAGCATAAAAGGCTGCAGTTTTCCTCAGAAGTGTCATAATATTAAATCTCTTGTGAGATACTTTATGCACTGGGATAACCCCGAAAAACACCGCTATTCTGTAACAGACTTGCATTGTCACGGTGGCGCTTGCGTTGACGATTATTTAACGCCGTCGGCTTCGGAACGTTACGAGATTATCAACGATATTGAAGAATACATAGACGAGAATAATATAACCGAATTCAAGGATATTTGCGATATTGCCCGTGTAGCTCATTTTGACACCTGGCACCCTGTGTTATGTCAGCCTGGCACAGCTTCTATAATTCACAGCTACGTAACATCTTTGCGACATAAATTGAAAGGACTTCGTTATAATGAATTGTAATGATATGCTAAAAATTGATTTATTTCGCTATTTATGGAATACCGAAATAAATTATCAAAATCGGTTAATTGCTGTACAAAATGATTTTAACAAGCATAAAGTACATAGTTTAACGGCATTTGAACAATTATTTGTTGCTGAGCGTGAATTTGCAATCGCAAGGAAAATTACTTCGGATGTAGAGGGTATTTTAAGAATGTATTGACATTTGTGCAAAATTGCTATACAATTATACATAATATATGTTTTATATAATTAAGGGGATTTTAATTAAAGGTAAAATATGGCAAAAAGCTTGATTTTGCGATATTTTGCCACTCTGAGCAACTTAATTCATTGTATATCGCTTATAATACATTTTGCTGTTTGATTAAAAA
>ERZ1026898.436-NODE-436-length-25774-cov-14.860842_pt1 | contig 25774 bp, 24 predicted proteins | sample MGYA00380178_ERZ1026898 | MGnify/ENA primary metagenome ERZ1026898 (study PRJEB33269, sample SAMEA4719814) | human gut metagenome | biome: human-associated habitat; feature: organic feature; material: feces | place: Cameroon | collected 2013-10 ...
TTTTTGTACAAGATAATACTCCCACATTCTAGTACGCCCGCCGTGGTAGCCCCTAGAGCGGACAAAGGCGGGCGGACGAATAGCAAAGCAGAATATCTAAATAAGAGAGCCTATCGACTTTATATAAGCTGATAGGCTTTTTCTCTTAGATTCAAGAAGAATGTACCTTCCCGGCGAGGTCGAAAAGCTAAAAATTAAGCAGCTACTTATGACCTCGCCGAGCAGTAAGAAAGGCCAGCCGAACAAAAGAAATATTTTATAGTTGGTTCAGTAGGAACCATAATGAAGGGCTGTCAGACGTTCTAGCAGACGTTCTGACGGCTCTTTTGTCTTAAATGATGGAAGTATCTACATGAACAATTGATGCGTCACAGGGCTTGCTAGGACACATTTTGATTCTGACAAGTGAATGAAGTACAGGCAGCAGCGAGAACAATCCGCCATCCGCTGCAATACGAACCGTAAAGAGAAGTTGCTTTTATGGGTGGAATGAGGTATACTGGTATCACAATAAATTGTTCGAGACTGTACCAACAAATAATAAGATTTTGACTTAGATTTATTGCCTACTCTGATACCGTTCCCGCCCATATCAAGGGCTACCAGTTCCTGCGGGATGCTATCCTGCTCACCATGAACGAGCCGGACTACATCAACGCTGTGACCAAGCGCCTGTACCCGGAGATTGCCAAGAAAAACGGCACCACCGCCAGCCGCGTGGAGCGTGCCATCCGCCACGCCATCGAGGTGGCGTGGGACCGGGGCGATGTGGACACCCTGAACAGCTATTTCGGGTATACCATCCATAATTTGCGCGGCAAACCCACCAACAGCGAATTCATCGCAATGATTGCGGATAAGATGCGGCTGGATAAACGGCAGCGGGTTGGGTGACCCAACAAATTTAACAAGAAAAGCCACAGATGGGAATGTGCTTTCCTATCTGTGGCTTTTTTATTGGGAATATAACCATCATTCACTGTGAAAACAGAAGATATCAATCTTCTTTAATCTCTAAATTGTCCAAACCGAACTCCACACAGAGCTGGATCAATTCGTTGCGGCTGTGTCCGGTTTGCGTGGTGATAGCGTCCAAGCGCTTGATCGTATCCTCTGACAGGCGCACGGAAACAACGGCAGTCTTACCCAATGCAGCCCTTCTAGGACGTATTACCAGCTTTTTGTTTAAATTGTTTTCCATGGTGCACCTCTTTTTACTACAAGTGTAGCCAAAAAACAGGTAAATTTGTAGACTACAATTATAACAATTAAACTATAAGTGTATACATTTGTAGTTTTGTGATGTATAATGAAGAAAAAAGGAAGGAGGGCAGAAAAGCAAGCTATCGGAAGTACAACATTTAAAACTTGGAGGGATTACGATGTATTGTAAAAAATGTGGAGCAATAATTCCAAACGGGCAATCAAAGTGCGAAAAATGCGGTTGGGAAGTACCGCAAAGTAATCAGGAAACGGTATCTTCTCCTATTGAGGCGCAATCGTTGACTGTACCAGAACAGAACGCTCAAAAGGCAAAAAAGACTAAATTGAGTGTTTGGTGCTATCTGTCGATTGTATCCCTGTGCTGTGGGGCTTTTACCTTCTACGAAGGCCTTGATAAGATGTTTCGCTATGACTCCGGCGACTCCTACCCTCATAAATACGTGAATGCCTATGTTGGCGGTGATGCTTATAACTACATCATTAACGGAACGTATGCAACGGCGTTCTTTGTGCTGACTGCAATGTTTGTGCTTGCGGCAATCGGCCTTGTTATAATTCATTATGTGTCCCAAAAGGAGGAAAAATAAATGTACTGTCCGAAGTGTGGAAGTAAGCTGCCTGATGGTGTATCGACCTGTGAAAACTGCGGTTGGAGTGAAGAAGGTAGCGTATCAGCTCCTAAAACTGCAAAAAAATCTTTTCCTAAAAAAGCAGTCATTGCTATTATTGCTATACTTGTTGTTTTGGTGGCAGTAGTTGGTGTTCATATGTTTGGCTCAACGCCAACGAAAAAAGACGACCCCGCCACTAAAATATGTGGCGAGTGGAAATCGGAATCAGCTGGTTTTGATGTAAATAATGTTAGTGAGTTACAAGATTACGACCGTGCCACTGCAATATTTAATGAAGACGGCACCGGTTCAATTGACCCGACAGGTGATAATACGAAATTTCCGTGGACATGGCAGTATCGCCCGGATAAAACGGAACAACTGAATAATGAAGCTTTGGTATACGAGATAACTTTTAAAGGCATTGAGGACAATTCTGTTTATGTGATATATAAAGATGGTGGATTTTTGTTGACACTCCCTAAAACCAGCAGCAAAGAACTGACGATGTACTTTATTCGTGCTGATGCTGAATAAATCGTAAGGAAAGGAAAATAAATGTATTGCAAAAAATGTGGCGCACCACTAGATGATGATGCTCTATTTTGCTCAAGTTGTGGACAAAAGGTGCAGGAAAGCACACAGCCTGTTGTGAGGAATGCGGGACGGACAGGCAAAAAAGCCTCACCTTGGATTGGAATAGTCCTTTGTGCTGTACTGGCGATAGTTGTATTAGGAAGTTTGGGAGAGGGCACATCGAAAACATTCGGGTACAACAGTGCAAGTGTTAAGACCTCTTACTCCTCGTCAAAATCAAACTTTTCCGCCTATTCTGCACCGGCAACAACTCCCAATACGGGTGTTCCGCAGGAATATCAAAATGCGCTAACAAAAGGTTTGTCCTATGCTAGAAATCTTCATATGTCGAAGAAAGGTGTCTATGATCAGCTGACTTCCTCTTATGGTGAAGGTTTCTCTGCGGATGCAGCACAGTATGCTATTGATAATATGACCGGCGTAGACTGGAACGAAAACGCTCTTGCAAAGGCACAGGAGTACTACACGGGAATGTCCATGTCAAAGAGTGCAGTATATGACCAGCTCACTTCCGAATATGGTGAGCAGTTCACAGCATCCGAAGCACGGTATGCAATCGACCATTTAGATTGAATTTTATCGCGAAAATGAGTTTAGCCCTTCCTTTTAACGGGAAGGGCTTTTTCTCATAGAATCCGCCTGCGTTCATATTCTGATAAGAGCAAGATGCATCTGCAAAAGGAGGGTTTGCTCTTGAAACTTTCAGAGTATCACGCATGGCGCAGGCGGGCAAGAGTGGTCACGGTAATGCTGTTCGCGCTGATCGCAGGGTTTGTCTCCACTGTACCTCCGGCTGTCATTGGGTGTCAGACGCAGGACATAACTCCGGTGCCGGACACCTCGATGCTCTCCCCCGCCGTTTCGGCTCTAGCACAGGAGCAGCAGGAGCCTGCTGCCCCTGTCCTTCCGGAAAAGTGGGTCTGCCTGACCTTCGACGACGGCCCCAGCAAGACTACGCCGGACGTGCTCAGCGCCCTGAACGCCGCCGGGGTGCACGCCACCTTTTTTGTGGTGGCTACCGGTTACAACGAAAAGTATCTGCCCCTGCTCACCGAAGCGGTCAGTGCCGGGCACCAGATCGCGCTGCACTCTGCCTCCCACGAGTACAGCGATATCTACCGCAGCAGCGACGCTTATTGGGAGGACATTGCCCTTTTAAAGGAGCGCATCGCACCCTATGTGGATGCCGAGAACATCCGGTATCTGCGTTTTCCGGGCGGCAGCACCAACACGGTAAGCCGGCGTTACGGCGGCAAAGGGCTGATGAAGCAGCTGAAAGCGGAAGTGGAGCAAAAAGGCTGGCAGTGGGTGGACTGGAACGTGTGCGCCGAGGACGCCGTGGGCGGGCACCCCAGTGCGGACACCATCTACCGCAATGTGGTGCACGAGACTGGGCAGCAGACGAATTGCATCGTACTGATGCACGATTCCGCTTCCACGCGTACTACAGCGGAGGCGCTGCCAGACATCATCCGGTGGTATGCCGATCAAGGTTTTGCGTTTTTGACGGTGGCCGAAGCGCTGCCGATTGGGTAAACGATTTTAATGGCCTCTGTTTCACTCTGGCCATATTCAGCGGAAAAATTATTTTTTATTTGTGTTTGTCGCGGCCTGCGGGCCGCTCCAAACACTCTTTCACGAATAGGGACTAACCGGGATAGCTGCATTTTTCCTCTGCGGCTCCTTCGTGAAAAAGCAAAAGGGAAGCGTCCGCAGACGCTTCCCTTTTGCAAGTTAAAACAGTTTTCCGCTAAGAATGGCAGAGCGCACGCGGAGCCATTTTCAAATCATTCGTCTGCGTTCTGGCAGAACAGCGCAAAGGTGCGGTAGGCCATGTACAGGTCGGTCTTATGGATGACCTCGAAGGGCGAGTGCATGGACAGCACCGGCACACCGATGTCCAGCACCGGGATGCCGCGGTTGGCCACGTACTTGGCAATGGTGCCGCCGCCGCCAAGGTCCAGACGGCCCAGTTCACCGATCTGCCATGCCACGCCGTTGGCATCCAGCAGGCGGGTGATATCCCCTACCAGCTCGGCGGAAGCATCGCTGGCAGAGCTCTTGCCACGGCTTCCAGTGTACTTGAAGAAAGCCACGCCGCGGCCTGCATAGGTGCCGTTCTGGGGCTCGAATGCGCTTGCCCAAGAGGGGTCATAGGCAGCGGTAACATCGGCAGACAGGCACACGCTGTTCCGGAAGGCGATGATGTCGTCCTGACCGACTGCACGGCACAGCAGCTGCATAAAGTGGAACACATACATGCTCTGCATACCGGTCACGCCATCGGAGCCGATCTCTTCCTTATCGGTCAGTACGCAGACGGTGGTGTGCAGGGGGTCTTTGGTCTCGATCTCGGCCATCAGTGCCGGGTAGGCGTCCACGCGGTCGTCGTGACCGTAACCGCCCACCATGGAGCGGTCGAAGCCCACGTCACGAGCCTTGTGGGCGGGCACCACTTCGATCTCGGCACGGGTGAAGTCCCGCTCGGTGATGCCGTATTTCTCGTGCAGCAGCATCAGGGTGTTCAGCTTGACGGATTCCTTGACGTCTGCATCCTCCACAGCGTCCGAGCCGATGAGCACATTCAGTTCCTCGGCCTTGATGCCCTCGCTGAGCTTGCGGTCGTTCTGCTCGGCACCCAGATGGGGCAGCAGGTCGGTGATGCAGAACACCGGGTCGTTCTCATCCTCGCCCACAGCGAAAGACACCGTAGAGCCGTCGGCACAGGTGAACACGCCGTGGATGGCCAGCGGAATGGTGCCCCACTGATACTTGCGGATGCCGCCGTAATAATGGGTCTTGAAGTAGCTGAGGTGGTTCGATTCATACAGCGGGTTCGGGCGCAGGTCCAGCCGGGGGCTGTCGATATGGGCGATCACCAGACGGAAGCCATCCTCAAAGGGCTTCTGGCCGATGGTTGCGGCCACCACCGCCTTGTGCTCCTGCACAAAATAGATTTTCTGGCCGGGGGCGTAGGCTTTTTTGGGTTCAAACTTTTCGTAACCGGCCTCCACCAACAGCTTTTCGCTGGCAGCGGCGGCTTCGCGCTCGGTCTTGGCGGCGTTCAGAAACGCTTTGTAGCCCTCGGCAAATGCTGCGGCGTTTGCCTTGACGTCCGCGCTCTTGTCGGCGGCATACTCCGGCTTGTAAAGCAGCTGTTCCGCCGCCTGCTTTGCGGTAAGTTTCTCGCTCATTTTTATGATCTCCTCTCAGTTTCCCGCGTAGATGCGCTGGTAAACAGCATAGCAGGAAGTGATCTTTTTTACGTAATGGTTCATCTGGTTATAAGGGAAGCCTTGCAGTGTTTCGCCGTCTGCGGAGTGCTCTTCCATTTGCAAAAGAGCGTCTACGGTACCCCATCCGCTGTGGTAGGCTGCTGCGGCGGTGGAGACATCGCCCTTGTAACGCTCCATGCACAGGTGCAGGTAGCAGCACCCGAACCGGATGCTCACCTCCGGCTTATAAAGGTCGGCAAAGGTCAGCTCTTCGTCCGGCGCGATCTTGCTGCGCAGCCAGATGAAGGTCTCCTCGGTCATCTGCATCAGGCCGCGGGCATCCACGCTGGAGGTAGCCTGCGGGTCAAAGCCGCTCTCGGTGCGGATAAAGGCATCCACCAGCAGCGGGTCAAGGCTGTAAGTCTCCGCCCACTGGTCCACCAGCGCTTCGTACTTGCGCGGGTATAAAAGCCGTTCTGCCCTGCCCCACAAGCTGGGCACCAGCACAAAGAGCAGGATCAGCGCCATGCCCAGCAGGAACAGCCTGCGGCTGCGCATTTTTTTGCGGAGGCGTGCCTTCTGGGCGCGGGCGGCGCGGCGGATGCGGGCCGCGTCCGGGTCGTACTGCGGCGCAGCATTTTTCTCGTTGTAGCGTTCGTTCAAAACCTCTCAGCTGCACCTCCTTCTGTCAGCAGCTTCTCGCACAGTTCGGCAGCCGCAGCCCGCAGATGTGCAAGGTCTGCGTCGTTATGTAAAATATAGTCCGCCTGCGCAGTGAGCGTATTTTCCGGCGTCTGCGCGTTCAGGCGGCGGGCAGCCATTTCAGCCGAAATGCCGTCCCGGGCCACAATGCGGGCCACACTGGTCTCAAACGGTGCCGTGACCACGCACAGGCGGTCGCACTCGGCCTGCGCAGCGGTGCCCACGATCACTGCGCCATCCAGCACGAACAGCGGCGCACCGGCGTCCAGAGCCGCCTGCTTTGCGGCACGGATGCGGCGCACGATCTCCGGGTGGGTCAGGCTGTCCAGCGCCGCCTTGCCCTCCGGCGTGGCAAATGCACGGTCCGCCAGCAGGCGGCGGTTCAGGGTACCGTCTGCGTTCAGGATGTCCGCGCCAAACCGCTGGGCCAGCTTTGGCAGCAGCGGCGAGCCGGGCAGTAAAATTTCGCGGCTGATCCGGTCCGCATCTGCCAGCGGCACACCGTGGGCCGCAAATACCGCCGTTACTGTGGATTTGCCGCAGCCGCTGCGGCCCGTGATGCCCAGCGCGATCATAGCTGGATCACCCGGAAAGCTGCGGCGCGGATGAGGCGGTTATATACCGCCATGGACAGGCCATCCTTTTTGGGGCAGCGGGCGTAGACCACGGCGTCGCCCTGCTCGTCCAGCGCACGAAGCGAGCGGAAAATGTGCTTTGCCTGATCGGCCCCATCGCCCTCGCGGCCATACTCCACGCAGGGCACACCCAGCTTTTCCGCCTCGCCGGTGAAGCACAGGCAGCTGGGGTTCTGGTGAGCATGGGCGTCCACATAGGCCTTGAACTGCTCAAAGGTGCCGTCCAGCAATGTCACGTCCGCCTTGGGGGCGTAGTGCTTGTACTTCATGCCGGGGCTGCGCACCACAGCGCCCTCCGGCAGCTTTTCGAGGATGGCTTTGGATACCTCCACCTCTTCGCCAAGGGCGCGCTCCAGATCCTCCAGTGTGATGTGGCCCGGGCGGAACAGGGTGGGCTTTTCGCCCACCACCGACACCACAGTGCTCTCCACACCCACGTCACACTCGCCGCCGTCCAGGATCAGCGGCAGCCGGCCATCCATGTCGGTGAACACATCCTGCGCGTTGGTGGGGCTGGGCTTGCCGGAAAGATTGGCGCTGGGGGCGGCAAAGGCGCAGCCGCTCTTTTCAATGACAGCGCGGGCCACCGGGTGGCTGGGCATCCGGATGCCCACCGTGTCCAGACCGGCACAGCACTCCGCTGCAACCTCCGGGCCACGGGGCATGATGATGGTGAGCGGGCCCGGGCAGAATGCCGCCATCAGCAGCTGGGCACGCTCCGGCACCTCACTGACAAGGCCGGGCAGCATTTCCGGGCCGGTGACGTGGACGATCAGGGGGTTATCCTGCGGGCGGCCCTTGGCCACAAAGATCTTCTTCACAGCCTCGCCGTTGCGGGCATCGGCAGCAATGCCGTACACCGTCTCGGTGGGCAGAGCCACCAGCTCACCTTTTTGCAGCAGAGCAGCAGCTTTTTCAATGCTGTTTTCGTCCGATGCGGGCAAAACTTCGGTTTTCATTTTCATGCGAATCATCGTTCTTTCTATCCGTAAAGTATTTTTGCTTTTCAGTAAATATCGACAGATTATCGTTTTATTTTCAAAAGCTGCATTTCAGCCCTGTTCATTGAGTTTTTGCAGCTTTTCGGTCTGCTCCCGGGTCGCCAGTGCATCGATCACCTCGTCCAGATCGCCGTCCATGATCTTGGAAAGATTATGCACGGTCAGGCCGATGCGGTGGTCGGTGCAGCGGTCCTGCGGAAAGTTGTAGGTGCGGATCTTTTCGCTGCGGTCGCCGGTGCCCACCTGCCCCTGACGGCTGGCGTTGATGGCATCCTGCTGCTGTTTCTGCTTTTGAGCCAGCAGGCGGCTGCGCAGGATCTCCAACGCTTTATCCTTGTTCTGGAACTGGCTGCGCTCGTTCTGGCATTCTACCACCATGCCGGTGGGGAGATGTGTCACACGGATGGCGCTGGACGTTTTGTTGATGTGCTGGCCGCCGGCACCGGAGGAACGGAAGGTGTCGATACGCAGGTCCTTCATGTCCAGCGCAAAATCCACTTCCTCAGCCTGCGGCATCACGGCCACCGTGGCCGTAGAGGTGTGGATGCGGCCCTGCGTCTCGGTCTCCGGCACACGCTGCACCCGGTGCACACCGCTCTCGTACTTGAGGCGGTTGTAGGCGCCGACGCCGTCTACCGAGAAGATTGCTTCCTTCACGCCACCAAGCTCGGTCTCGTTGAGGTTGAGCATTTCCAGCTTCCACCCCCTGCTCTGCACGTACATGGTGTACATGCGCAGCAGGCTGTGAGCAAACAGGGCTGCTTCCTCGCCGCCGGCACCGCCGCGGATCTCCACAATGACATTTTTGCCATCGTTCACATCCTTTGGCAGCAGCAAGATTTTGAGATTATTTTCCAGCTCTGCCACATCTTGACTTTTTTCGCTGATTTCCTGCTGTATCATCTGTTTAAAGTCCACATCAAGAGCTCCCGACTCTTCCAGCAGGGCTTTTGCCTGAGCCAAGTGGTCCTGTGCGGTCTGCCATGCACGGTAGGCCTGCACAACGGGCTCTGCATCGTGATACTCCTGCATCAGCCTGCGGAACAGCGCAGGGTCTGCGGCGGTATCCGGCTGGTTCAGACGGATGGAAAGCTCCTCAAAGCGGTGACAGACAGCATCCATTTGGGTAAACATGTTCGGCATAATTCCGGCAGTTCTCCTTACAACTCAAACTTCCGTGTTTTACACGGCAAGCTCCTGAATGTTTGCTGCACCGGGCACTAAACCTGACCGGGCTTTACCACCTTTTTGATGTTCTTTTCAATTTTAGCGCGCGGCAGCATCACCTCACGCCCGCAGCCTGTACACCGGATCTTGAAATCCATGCCAACACGCAGCACTTCAAAGCTCTGCGCGCCGCAGGGGTGCTTTTTGCGGGTGAGGATGGTATCACCTACAGCAATGTCCATAACCCTTGGTTCTCCCTTCTGCCTGCCCAAAGCAGCAGGCGATGTGTGCGCAAAGCCCGGCGTACCGGCGTGCTGCGCATACAAATATAGTATAATGCAAAGCCGCACAAAATGCAAATATCCGCCACGGCGGATGCATAAGTTTTAACAGATTCCGAAAACACAACAGAAAGAGGAATGAAAGATGATGCAAGCATACCGTACCGAAGGCAACTACCGCTCTGCCGCACGCCTGTCCCCTGCCGAGCTGCGCACGGCCATGGCGAACCGCGAAATTTTGCAGGACACCGCACTGGCTTTTGACACCCAGCGCCAGCTGCGGTTCGAGATCGGCGGCATAAGGGCTGTGATGCCCTTTGCCCAGTGTGCCGATGGAGCCGAGAACGGCACCGTGCGGGACATTGCCGTACTGACCCGGGTGGGCCGTCCCACCTGCTTTGTCATTGAGGCACTGGATACCGACGCAGCCGGGCAGCCCTTCTACCGGCTCTCCCGCGCTGAGGCGCAGCGGATGTGCAAGGCCGACTATCTGGACGCCTTGCAGCCCGGTGATATCCTGCCCTGCACCGTGACTCATATTGAGCCGTTTGGTGCCTTTTGTGACGTGGGCTGCGGCATCAGCGCCCTGCTGCCCATCGACTGCATGTCGGTCAGCCGCATCTCCTCGCCCGCCGACCGGGTGAGCGTGGGCCAGCAGATCCTGTGCGCCGTCAAGAACCGGGACGTGCAGGGCCGTTTTGTGCTGACCATCCGGGAGCTTTTGGGCACTTGGGAAGAGAATGCGGCCGGTTTTACCGTGGGTGAGACCGTGGTGGGCATCGTGCGCAGCGTGGAGGAATACGGTACCTTTATTGAGATCGCGCCCAACCTTGCGGGCCTTGCCGAGAGCTGCGCCGACCTTGTGCCCGGGCAGGCCGTGAGCGTTTACATCAAAAACATCCTGCCGGAAAAAATGAAGATCAAGCTGGTGATCGTGAACCATTCCCTGAGCCAGCGGCACCGGTTCGAGCTGAAATATTTCATCACCGAAGGCCACTTGGACCGGTGGGTATACTCCACGCCGGAAAGCCCCAAGCGGATCGAGACGGATTTTGCCGCAGCGGCTTGCAATCCGGTGTGAAACCCTTTATACTATAAAGGAAAAGGAATGCAAGGGGGATGTTTGGAACGATGGCCGCCAATGATGCTTTTACTGCCGGTGTACGTCCCGGCGGGCTGACCAGCAGCACCGAGATCCGGCTGCTGCTGTGTTATCTGGTCAAAAACGCCGGACCCATTACCCGGCAGGAGATCGAAAACGCACTGATGGAAGAAGCGCTGGTGAACTATTTTGAGATCGGCTCGTGCTTGGATGATATCACAAAGCAGCAGCTCGTCACCCTGACGAACGGCAGCTATGCCATCACCGAGAAGGGCAGCAAGGTGGCGCAGGAACTTGCCTATGACCTGCCCCGCAGTGTGCGGGAGCGCGCCGTTGCCGCTGTGCTGCGCTGCCAGACATGGGCCCGCAAAAAGGCCAAGTACAGCGCCAGTATCACCGAAAAAGCGGACGGACACTGCTCTATCCGCTGTACGGTAAAGGGGCTGGACACCGAGCTGTTCTGCTTGGACATTGGCACGCCGGACCGGCTGACGGCAGAACTGGTAAAAAAGCAGTTCATCCTCAAAGGCAATGAGATCTACCAGATGCTCATCAACAAGCTGACCGAAGAAGAAAAGTAATCTGCCGCCGCGCAAACGGCAGACAAAAAGCACCTGCTCCCGGTTTTATGCCGTGGGCAGGTGCTTTTTATTTTACGATCATACGCTTACTTTGCGTTTGCAGGAGCTACCTCAAAATCGATCTTGCCCAAGTTTACATCTGCGCGCACGATGGTGATCATCATGGTATCGCCGAGGCTCCAGTTCTTGCCGGAGACGGGGTCGGACAGGCGGATGCCTTCGGTGAGCATGGTGCCGGACGGTGTCAAGCTGGATGCGGGCACAAAGCCCTCCACCCCGTTTTCCAACTCAATGAACAGGCCGCGCTGGGTCACGCCGGAAATGCGGCCCTCGTAGCACTCGCCCAGATGGCGGCGGGCATACTCGGCCTTATAGCAATCCTCGGCCTTGCGCTCGATCTGCATGGCAATGATCTCGCGCTCGCTGGACTGCTTGCTGGCCTTCTCGGCAAAATCGCTGTAGCGCAGCACCATGGTGTCCTTATCGATGCCCTTGAGCTGGGCAGTCATGATGCGGTGGATGGCAAGGTCCGGATAGCGGCGGATGGGGCTGGTGAAGTGGGCGTAATCCTTCAGCACCAGACCATAGTGGCCCTTGGGCTTTTCCTCGTACACGGCCTTGGACATGCAGCGCAGCATACCGGTGTTGATGATCTGCTCATACGGGCCGCCGCGCACGCCCTCCAGAATGGCGCTGAGCTCCTTGGGGGCGGGCACATCCTTGGCAAAGTGGTCATTGATGCCACAGGCTTGCAGCATGGTATGCAGACGCTCCAGCTTTTCGGCGTTGGGCTCCTCGTGCACACGGTACACAAAGGGGATCTGCTTGACGCGGGCAAAGTGGGCCGCGCACTGGTTGGCCAGCAGCATAAACTCTTCGATCATGGCTTCGCTCTCGCCGGAGGTACGCTTTTTCACGTCGATGCAGTGGCCGTCCTCGTCCAAGATCAGCTTTACTTCCCCGCTCTCGATGTCCATGCAGCCGCGCTCCTTGCGCAGGCGGGCACGATGGCCGTACAGCTCCTTCATGGCGGGCAGCTGGCCGAGCACTTCGTGGTACTTGCCCTTCAGTTCGTCGTCGGCACTGCCGGCCAGCAGGGCGTTGATCTCAGAGTACACGCCTTTGACGCGGCTGCGGATGACCGACTTGACAAAACGGTAATCGGTCAGGTTGCCGTCCTTATCCAGACGCATCAGGCAGGAGAAGGCCAAACGCAGCACGCCCTCGTTCAGGCTGCAAATACCGTTGGAAAGCTGCTTGGGCAGCATGGGCACCACCTGATCCGCATAGTAAACGCTGGTAGCACGCTTGAATGCTTCCTCATCCAGCTCGCTGCCGGGCTTGACGTAGTTGGAAACATCCGCAATGTGGACGCCCAGCTCAAAGCCGCCATCCGGGGTCTTGGTGAGGCTGATGGCGTCGTCGATGTCCTTGGTCTCGGCGCTGTCGATGGTAAAAATGGGCAGCGCACGCAGGTCCATGCGGCCCTCGGTGTCCTTCTCTGTAACCTCGGCGTCTTCCAGCTTTTTAGCTTCCTCACGGACCTTATCCGGGAAGCGGCTGCGGATATCCTGCGCATAAAGCAGAGCCTTGGCGCAGCGCTTGGCCTCATCGGAGCTGCCAAAACGCATGGCAACACCCACGCGGTGGTCTTCCTGACGGCTGCCGCGCAACAGAATTTCCACCGCCACCTTGTCGCCGTCCTTTGCGCCGCCCTCGCAGTCGCGCATCAGCTGCATGGAGATGGCCGGGCAGTCGTCCGGCACAAACTTCAGGCGGCCTTCCACGCGGCGCACGGTGCCTACAAGGTCGTTTTTCTCTTCCAGAATGGCGAGGATCTCGCCCTCATCGCTGCCTTCCACGCGGGGGTGCTCAAATTTTTCCACCAGCACCTGATCGCCGGGCATTGCACCGCGGGTAAAGCGGCCCGGGATGAAGATATCGCTGGTGCCGTCCTCCAGCATGACGAAGGCAAAATTCTTGCCCAGTTTGACCACCTTGCACAGCAGAGCCTTGTCCGCACGGCCGGAGCGCACCGTAAAGAACACGCCCTGACGCTGGCAGATCACGGCATCGTGCACCAGCTGGTCCACGGCTTCCATCACTTTGCGGTCCGCGCTGCGGTCGCCGCCGAATTTTGATTTGAGGTCTTTGACGGTGCACGGCTGATTCTGGATCGCGTGCTCAATTTTATCGCGCATTGCCATACTATTCTTTCTCCTTGCTCTTCCACAGCTGCGGCCTCCAACGTGCCGCAGCCCTGCCGGTTATGGGCTGGCTGCCCCACCCTGCCCGGCGGCCAGACTGCCGCCAGCGTTCTATTATACACAGAAAAACAGCCCCGCCTTTACACGGAGCTGTGCGAACCTTGTCAACCTGCCAGACGGCCGGCAAACAGACATGCCAGAATGGCCACCACAAAGAAAACGATGCCTGCAATGCGGGTCACTTTGGCCAGCATCTGGTCAGCCGGAGTCAGGCGTGCGTTGTTTGCGCCACCCACACTGCCGTTGATGGCACCGGAAAGGCCCTGACCGTGCGTGTGCTGCATGAGAGTGAGGAAAACGATGACGAGCGAAGCGATCAGCAGGATCACAGCGCCAACAATTTCGATAACAGACATGGATTGAAACGCTCCTTTATTTTCATTCAATAAAAACTACGCAGAAATACAAATATATAGTAGCATAACAAGCGCGAAAAAGCAAGCAGAAATCACGCATTTTCTTGCAGGACCCGCAGCGCTTTGCACAGGCGGGCAAAGATGGCTGCGCCGGAATGCGGCGTACTCACCTGCCCATCTTGCAGCACCACAATGGTGTACTGCGGGTCTTGTGCCGGGTAAAAGCCCGCAAACCAGAAATTTTTGCGTTCCGCTCCTTCTGCGGTAAACTGGCCGGTCTGCGCCGTGCCGGTCTTGCCGCCGGCGCCCTCTTCCAGTGCTGCGGCGTCCTGTCCGGTGCCTTCCTGCACCACACCTTGCAGCATGCTGCACAGCGCAGCGGCATTTTCTTGGGTCATGATGCGCCGTGCCCGCCGGTGCGCAAGCGTTTGCAGCGGCGTACCGTCTGTTTCGTCCACGGTGCCCTCCACAAAAAATGGCGTGCGGTACACGCCGCCGCAGGCAATGGTATTCATCATGGCGGCCACCTGCACCGGGCTGGCCAGCAGACTGCCCTGTCCAAAGCTGAAATTGGCAAGCTGGCCGCTCTGTACAAGCTCGACCGTGCCGGGCAGGTTCCCGGCGTCGGCACGCAGAGTGCCTGCCAGCGGCACTTCCTGCCCAAAGCCGAACCGCCGCGCCGCCTGCAACAACATGTCCCCACCAAGCTGCTGACCGAGACGGACGAAATACCCGTTGCAGCTTTTTTCCAGCGCTTGGGCAAGGTTTACGGTTCCGTGGGGAATGCCGCCTGCGCAGCGAAAGGCCTGCCCGTCCACCACCACGATGCCGGTGCACTCGTACACAGGCAGGCACCCATTTTCAAGCGCGGCAGCCGCCAACACCGGCTTGAACACCGAGCCGACGGCATAGCTTTCCAACGCGCGGTTCAAAAACGGACTGTCCGGCGCGTCCAGACTGGCGGCGAGGTCCGCCGGGTCATATCCCGGCACGCTGACGCTGGCCCGCACGGCGGCGGTGGCCGTATCCAGAACCAGAATGCAGCCGCTTGTCATGGTATCTGCGGCCACCGCTTCGGCTGCGCGCTGCACCGGACGGGAGATGGTCAGCTGCACGCCCACCGCACCGCTGTCGCCCGGAACGAGCTGCGGGGCTTCTCCGGCCCGCAGCTTTCCTTGCGCCGTGACCGCACACAAAATGGCGTCGTGCTCCCCTGTCCCGGCCAGCAGACCGTCCAATGCCTTTTCCAACCCGGCCGCACCATGGCCGTCTGCGTCCAGATAGCCGAGCAGATGCTGGCACAGCGGTACAGATGCATACCGCCGGGCAGAAGGATAGCACCGCACGCCCTGCGGTGAAAGATCACTGCCAACTTCCAGCAAAAACGGCGCGGAACGGCTGCGGTTCCGGTACAAAAGCGCCTGCCCGGCTTCGCTTGTGTAGGCATACAGGCGGGCATAGTTGTTCTCGCCCGGGAAGCACAGCGCCTGCCAGACAGGCTCGAGCCCTGTGAGCAGCAGACCGTTGTGATCGTAAAAATTGCCCCGCCGGGCCGGCAGCGAAAGGTTCACGGTGCTCTGCGCTTCGGCGCGGGCGGCATAGGTGCGGTTCTGTGCCAGAAAATACAGGCGGCACAGAACGACCGCAAAGCCAATCAGAATGGCCGCATACAGTGCTAACACCCGTTTGCCGGACATGGCCGCGCCCCCTTTGAGGTAGGGTGGGCAGAGCGGCAGAGAAATATACGATTTAAAACAATCTCCGCTCTGATCGTATCATTGGAAATTTTATTTTAATATTTAGCGGACGGTTTCAAATTAAAAAAAGAGACAGGGTCTCCGAAGAGATCCCGTCTCCTTAAGGCACTTATCAAATAAGCGCAGGTGCAGTGCTTAGTACATGCCGCCCATACCGCCCATGTCACCACCGGCTGCGGGGGCAGCAGGGGGTTCCGGCAGGTCAGCCACCAGACTCTCGGTGGTCAGCACCATCTCAGCAACCGATGCTGCGTTCTCCAGAGCAGAACGGGTGACCTTGGTGGGGTCAACGATGCCGGCGGCGATCATATCGTCCACAAAGACCTCGTTCTGTGCGTCGAAGCCGTAGTTGGGCTTGTTGGCAGAGATGATCTTATCGATGATCACGCTGCCCTCAAGGCCGGCATTCTTGGCGATCTGGCGCAGAGGAGCTTCCAGAGCCTTCAGCACGATCTTGGCACCGGTACGCTCGTCGCCTTCCAGCGTGTCACACAGCTCACGCACAGCGGGGATGGCGTTGATGGGAGCAGTGCCGCCGCCGGCAACAACGCCTTCCTGAACAGCAGCCTTGGTTGCGTTCAGAGCATCCTCGATGCGCAGCTTCTTGTCCTTCATCTCAACTTCGGTTGCAGCGCCGACCTTGATCACAGCCACGCCGCCGGCCAGCTTTGCCAGACGCTCTTGCAGCTTCTCGCGGTCGAAATCGCTGGTAGCGGCCTCGATCTGGCTGCGGATCTGAGCGATGCGGGCTGCGATGGCGTCCTTATCGCCTGCGCCGCCCACGATGGTGGTGTTCTCCTTGGAGACCTTCACCTGACGGGCATGGCCCAGCATCTGAACGGTAGCGTCCTTCAGCTCATAGCCCAGATCGGAGGAGATCACGGTACCACCGGTCAGGGTCGCGATATCTTGCAGCATCTCCTTGCGGCGGTCGCCGAAGCCGGGAGCCTTGACTGCGCAGACATTCAGGGTGCCGCGCAGACGGTTGACGATCAGGGTGGACAGCGCCTCACCCTCGATATCCTCAGCCACGATCAGGAGCTTGAGGCCGTTCTGCATCACCTGCTCCAGCAGGGGCACCAGATCCTGAATGACGCTGATCTTCTTATCGGTGATCAGGATGGCGGCGTTGTCCAGATCTGCCACCATCTTGTCGGTATCAGTGACCATATACGGAGTCAGGTAGCCGCGGTCAAACTGCATGCCTTCCACGATCTCGTTGTAGGTCTCAGCAGTGGTCTTGTTCTCCTCAATGGTGATCACACCATCGGAAGTGACCTTCTCCATTGCTTCGGCGATCAAGCGGCCGATCTCCGGGTCGCCGGCAGAAATGGTGCCGACACGGGCGATATCGTTGCTGTCCTTCACCTTCTGGCTGTGGGCCTTGATGGTCTCAACGGCCTTATCCACAGCCTTGCTCATGCCGCGGCGGATATCCATGGGGTTTGCACCGGCGGTGACATTCTTCATGCCCTCGGTGACCATGGCCTGTGCCAGAACGGTTGCGGTGGTGGTGCCGTCGCCTGCGGCATCGTTGGTCTTGGTTGCGACCTCACGCACCAGCTGTGCGCCCATGTTCTCGAACTCGTCCTTCAGCTCGATCTCCTTTGCAATGGTCACGCCATCGTTGGTAATGACCGGTGCGCCGAACTTTTTGCCCAGCACCACGTTGCGGCCCTTGGGGCCAAGGGTGATCTTGACGGTGTTTGCCAAAGTATCGATACCGGCACACAGTGCCTTACGGGCGTCCTCGCCCTGCTTGATCTGTTTTGCCATAATCCAATCGCTCCTTTAAAGCTCAATTTCTTAAAAACAGAGGGAGTTGCCGCTCAGTCCTCAACGACTGCCAGAATGTCGCCCTGACGGACGATGGTGCATTCTTCGCCGTCCACCTTGACCTCGGTGCCGGAGTACTTGCTGGTGAGGACCTTGTCGCCGACCTTTACGGTCATCTTGACTTCCTTGCCGTCCACAACGCCGCCGGGACCCACAGCGATGACCTCGGCCACCTGAGGCTTCTCCTTGGCACTGCCGGTCAGGATCAGACCGCCTTTGGTGGTCTCCTCGACCTCAACAGCCTTGATAACAACGCGGTCTGCAAGAGGAATGATCTTCATAGTTCTTGCCCTCCTATAGTAAAATATAATTTAAAACTTTGCCGCGAACCAGCGGGCTTCGTGTACGCCCTCCGGCTCTTTAGCACTCTTTTTCTATGAGTGCTAAGTGTATTGTACTCATCTTGACCGGAAAAATCAAGACCTTTTTTGCTTCTTTTTGTTAAGAATTTATGACAGATGCAAAAAGGGGCTGCGCAACGCAAAAAAGGACAGCTTTCTCCCTTTGAAAAAGCTGTCCTCTTTAAACGTATTTCCGGCTCAGGTCGTACTCCGCGCTTGTCTTTGTGCGCAAAAGCGCTCGTATGCAGGCTTTGGCAGCAGGATGCGGCCTGCCAGCGGCTGCACCTGTATGCGGATCTCTTCCTTTGGCACGCACTCGCCGTCTGCCGTGGCAACGATGGGCCCGCGCCCATCCACAGCGCGCAGGGTCACACTTTTTGCGCGGCGGTAAACAAAGTACGGCCGGGCCGCTTCGGTAAGCTGACCATTCCGGAAGTGCCTGCCGCTCTTGTACACGCCCAGCAGCTTTGCAATGGTCAGGCGGCTCACCTTGCGGATGATATACACATCCAGCCAGCCGTCGTCGGGCAAAGCTTCCGGTGCGGCACAGAAACCGCCGCCATAGGTGCGGCCATTGCAAACGGCGCACATCAGACAGTCCACGTCCAGCGTTTCGCCGTCGATGGCATATTCCACCCTGCGGCCAAGATGTCCGCACAGCTGCTCCACAATGGAAAGCGCATAGGCCGCCTCGCCGCCGCATAGCGGAATGCGCCGGAACTTGGGGATGCCATAGGCCACCTGCGCGTCCAGACCGGCGGCGCAGATGGTGGCCGAAAGACCAAGGCTGGTCTGCATCAGGTCGATGGGCACCGCGCCGCCTGCCAGCTGAGCATCCAGATCCCGAAACTCTTCCTTTGTGCCAAAGGTGCGCAGAAAATCGTTGCCGCTGCCATAAGGCAGGCAGCCAACAGCCGCATTTTCAAACCCAAAGACGCCGGTAAGCGCTTCGTTGAAGGTACCATCGCCGCCTGCCGTATAAACATGCAGCTGCTCCCCTGCCTGCCGGGCTTGCAGCGCCGCCGCACGGGCAAGCTCGCAGGCGTGGCCGGCATGCGTCGTTACCTGAACGGTATACTCCGCCTTTGCAAGGCCCGCGCGGGCCGCAGCTGTTTCGATCTGCTGCGGCAGCGTGCGGGTGCAGTCCGCCTTGCCCGCAGCGGGATTCAAAAGAAATAAAGTGTGCATGGACTTCCTCCTGCTGTTCTGTTGGTTCTATGATAACAGAATTGCAGAAGAGAAACAACTGTTTTTACATCGTTACTGTTTCATCCTCCCGCAGGACGATGGAGCCATCGGCGGAGCAATCCGCCGTCCAGTGCTGGCCCACGCAGGCCGTGCCGGATGCGATCTGGTCTGCCAGCGCCTGCTCCACGGCCCGGTCCACAGCCCGGCGCAGCTCCCGGGCACCGTAGGCCGTGTGTGCCTTTGCGGCAAGTACCTGACCTACCTGCGGCGTATGGTGCAGCTGGTAGCCGCTGCGGGCCGCACGTGCTTCCAGCTGGCAGAGCATCTTTTCGGCAATGGCGCACAGGCTCTCGTCCGCCAGCGGACGGAACACGATCATCTCATCCAAGCGGCCCACAAGCTCTGGCCGGAACCACTTTTTGGCTTCCTCAATGGCCTGCGCCGACTGCTTTTCAAACACGGCCTCGCTGCCCGCCGCAAAGCCCAGCGGAGCACTCTGCCCGGCCAGAAAGCGCGCGCCGAGGTTGGACGTGATGAGCACGATGGTGTTGCGGAAGTCTGCCTTGCGGCCCATGGCATCGGTGAGCTGGCCGTCCTCCAAGATCTGCAAAAGGATGTTCTGGATATCCGGGTGGGCCTTTTCGATCTCGTCAAACAGCACCACGCTGTAAGGGCGGCGGCGCACGGCTTCGGTCAGCTGGCCGCCCTCATCGTGGCCCAGATAGCCCGGCGGCGCACCCAGCAGCCGCGCGGTGGTGTGCTGTTCCTGATATTCCGACATATCGAATTTGAGCAGAGCCTTCTCGCTGCCGAACCAGCTGACGGCCAGCGCCCGGGCAAGGGCCGTTTTACCTACGCCGGTGGGGCCGAGGAACAGCATAGCGCCAATGGGCCTGCCCGGCTCGCCAAGGCCGGTGCGGCTGCGGCGGATGGCCCCCGCCACGGCAGCGACGGCCCGCTTTTGCCCCACGATCTCAGCATTCAGGCGTTGTTCCAGCTTGTCCAGCCGTTCGCGCTCCTGCTCGGTGACACGCTCGGCCGGCACGCCGCTGGCCTGCGCCACCACACGGGCAATGTCCTCCGGCCCCAGTGTGGGCTGGGCCTGTTTTTCCTTTTCGGCACGGATGCGCGCCGCCGCGCAGGCTTCGTCCACAAGGTCGATGGCCTTATCCGGCAGGCAGCGGCCCGGCAGATACCGCACCGAGAGCTCCACCGCCGCTTGCAGCGTTTCCGGCGGCAGCCTGACGTTGTGGTAGCGCTCGTAGCGCGGTGCCAGCCCGCTGAGGATATCGAGAGCCTGCGCAGGCGTTGGCTCCTCCACCTGTACCTTGCCAAAGCGGCGTTCCAGCGCGGCGTCCTTCTGGATGTGGGTGCGGAATTCCTCGGTGGTGGTTGCGCCGATGATCTGGATCTCGCCGCGCGCCAGCACCGGCTTTAAGATGCTGGCCGCATCGATGGCGCCCTCGGCGGCACCAGCGCCCACAATGGTGTGGAACTCGTCCACAAACAAAATGGAGCTGCCGTCCCGCACCAGCTCTTCCAGCAGGTTTTTGAACCGCTCCTCAAAGTCGCCGCGGTATTTTGTGCCTGCCACAAGGCTGGCCATATCCAGTGCCAGCAGACGGCGGTTCTTGAGCGCGCGCGGCACGCGGTCCGCAGCGATGCGCTGGGCAAGGCCCTCGGCCAGTGCGGTCTTGCCCACGCCCGGCTCCCCCACCAGACACGGATTATTCTTCTGGCGGCGGCACAAAATTTCCACCATGCGGTCCAGCTCCGCTTCCCGGCAGAACACCGGGTCCAGCTCGCGGTCCGCAGCGCGGCGGGTCAGGTCGCGGCAGTATTTGTCGCTGGCGCGGCTGCCGCGCGGCGCGCTGGCCGACACCCGCGGCTGCGACGGCAGAATGAACTGCCCGGACAGCCTGCGGCACTCGCGCACGGCTTCGGTGAGGGAAAGCCCCATGGCGGCCAGCAGGACGCCCGCCGCACAGCCATCGTCCTCCAGCATGGCACAGAGCAGGTGTTCCGGCTCGGCACGGTTCAGGTGGGCATTCTGCGCCCCGATGATGGCATAATCCATGGTGCGCTTGAGGTCCGGTGCAAAGGCGTAGCGGTCCAGATGCAGTGCAGGCCGGCGGCGGTTTTCGGCCAGCTGACGGCGCACCTCCGGCTCGCGGATCTGCTTTTCTTCCAGAAACCGTGCCGCCGCGCCGTGATCCTGCTGCAAAATGGCCAGCAGCAGATGGCTGGTGTCGGCCTTATCGCAGCCAAGGTCCCCGGCAAGCTCCACAGCGCTGCGCAACAGCTGATCCGACTCGCGCGTAAAGCCCTTGTACCCACCGAAACCAAGTTTTTCCCAAATGCTCATGTGCCTGCTCCTTGCTGATGAAATTGGTTTGCACAAGAAGTATAGCCCCGAAGCACAGAAAAAAATCAGTTGTTTGTGTCGGGATGGGAAAACAAAAAGGAGATACCCGCAGGTATCTCTCTTTTGCAAATAAAATTTCAGTTCAGCTCAGCCAGCGCCTTTTTCAGGTTCTTTGCGATCTGGTCCGGGCAGCTGGTGTTGCGGAAACCGCACTTGACGCCCTCAAAGCGCTCGATGACCTGCTCAGCCTTCATGCCGCGCACGATGCTGCAAATGCCCTTCAGGTTGCCGTTGCAGCCGCCAACCACCTCCATGCTCTCGATGGTGTGATCGTCGTTCAGCACGAAGTTGGTCTGCTTGGAACAGGTGCCACTGTTCGGGAAGCTGAATTCCTTGCTCATAGTTCAAAACCTCTCTTTTGTACAAATCCCGGCGCAAAAGCGCCTGTCTTTATTATAGAGCGGCCCGCCGGAATGTCAATGTGACCGGATCACACATCCATGCCGCGGCGCTTGCGGGCCAGTTCCAGAATGCGGGCGATCTGCCCATCCTCTGTGGTGCAGGTGCCCACCGGGTGCGGCACCTTATGGTTGGCACCGTGGAAGTCGGTGCCGCCGGTGCGGATGAGACCGTACTGCTCACATAGAGCTGCACACTCGGCCTTGTCCTCCGGGCTGTTGCGGGGGTGCTCCACCTCGATGCCGTCAATGGCGCCCTCCTTGGCAAGCCGGCGCACCAGCGGCATGCTTTTGTATACCGTGGGGTGTGCAAACACCACCACGGCGCCCGCCGCTCTGGCCGTGGCAAGCACCTCCTGCACCGAAGGATACTTCACCTGATGCAGCACCACGCCGCGCGGCTCCCAGCCAAAGAGATAGCTGTACAGCCTGCCGTACACAGCATCGCACAGGCCCAGCTGATGCAGCGCTTCCATGATGCCGCTTTTGAACAGCACACCGCTGTCTTTTGCATATTCCAGCGCCTGCTCAGTGCGGAACTGCGGATACAGCGCTTCGATTTCCTTTGCGCTTTGCAGGCCGCACTCGTTGCGGCGCTGGCGCAGGATGTCACAGTGCTCTTTCAATTCGCGGCTTTCCGGGTCCGGATAGTAGCACAGCAGATGCACCCGGTGCTTATGCTCGTGGTCGTAGCCGGTGAGCTCCGTGGCCGGGAGCAGATGCACCCCGTCCTGCACCGGGTGTTCATAGCAGTAATTCACACTGAGCAGGGTGTCATGGTCGGAAATGGCCATGGTATCCAGCCCCGCACGCGCCGCCATGAGCGGCAGGCGGTGGATGGGCACCGAGCCATCGGAACAGGTGGAATGGTTGTGAAGATCGCCGGGCATAGAACTTAAACCTCTTTTAGATGTTGTTTTCGTAAACAGGGTGCGCCGAATGGCAAAAAGACCGTTCAGGCGGTGTGCAATGCTTATGAAAGCAGCTTCTTAATGCTTATAGAAATTGATCAGGCAGCCGTCCGCCAGAATCTTGCGCTCGTCGGCGGTCAGCGGGGCCATGTACAGGCTGAATTCCTTTGCGGTATCGCCCAGCACATAAGCCTTGATGTCCTGTAGATTGCCCTGCAAGGCCGCGCGGACATTGGGGATGAACACATAATCGCCCAGGCCGAACGGCGTTGCGCCCACCAGCTGCAACGGCAGCATACCCCAGTTGATGAGGTTGGAACGGTAGCGCTTGGTGGCATACTCGGTGACGATGTTGGCACCGGCACCCAGCACGCGCTGGCAGCTGGCGGCCTGCTCACGGGCGGAGCCGTCGCCGGGCTTGACCGCAAAGATGGTGGACGCGATCTGCACGTCGTCCCAAGTCAGATTTTCGCAGCCTGGCACTTTGTGCAGCTGAGCCAGCACCTCAGCGCTGCCCTGCCCTGCACGGCGGGCCGTTTCCTCCGCCTGCACGGCCTTGGCACGGCCCACATACTCCGGGTCCTTGCGGCTGAGGGTGAACTCGGCCAAGCCCAAGGGGTTGGAGCGGTAAGACGAAGTCTCGCCGGAGGGGATCAGCTCGTCGGTGGTGGTGACAGGGTCGGTGATGTAAGATGCCACCTTCAGCAGCAGGTTCTCACCCAGCGGTGCAATTTCGGGCCAGTCCTTGATGTTGGGGCCCAGCTTGAGCAGGGCATCGTAATCACCCTTGCCAAAGCCCTGATACACGCGGGTATCGTAGCTGGAAGCATCGTACTGGTACTCCGGCACGGTGGGGTCGTAATCGATGTCGGTGGCCGGGGTCAGGATGCCACCGTTGGCCGTGGTGGCCGCAATGCTGCGGGCATCCATCAGCGCCACGCCGGAAAGCTGGCCGTTGCCGGGCTTGGAGCCTTCACGGCTGGGGAAGTTGCGGGTGGTATGGCGGATGGACAGCGCACCGTTGGCGGGCACATCACCTGCACCGAAGCAAGGGCCGCAGAAGGCGGTGCGGATGGTGGCACCGCTGGCCATCAGGTCGTGAATGACGCCGGTGCGCACCAGTTCCATCATGATGGGCTGGCTGCCGGGGTACACGCTGAGGGCATAGTCGCCGCAGCCGCCGGTATGGCCCTTGAGGATGGAAGCAGCTTCATAGATGCTGTCGTACAAGCCGCCTGCACAGCCTGCAATGACGCCCTGATCCACACGCAGTCTGCCGTTCTCGATCTTGCTGCACAGGTCAAGGCTGACGTCCTTGCGGCCGATGAGCTTCTGCACGTCCTGCTCGCAGGCGTGGAGGATATCTTCAAGGTTTGCATTCAGCTCCTCGATGGTAAAGGCGTTGGACGGATGCATGGGCAGTGCGATCATGGGACGGATGGCCGAAAGATCCACCTCCACCACACCGTCATAGTAGGCCAGATCCGCCGGGGCCAGCTTTTTATAGTCGGCGGCACGGCCGTGCACAGCAAGGAATTTCTGCGTTGTTTCGTCAGTCTCCCAGATGGAGGACAGACAGGTGGTCTCGGTGGTCATGGCGTCGATGGCGTTGCGGGTGTCCTGACGCAGAGATGCAATGCCGGGGCCCACAAACTCCATGACCTTGTTCTTGACGTAGCCGCTCTTGAACAGCTTGCCCACCAGCGCAATGGCCACATCGTGGGGGCCGCAGCCTGCGGGCAGAGAACCGGTGAGGTAAATGGCAACAACGCCCGGACGGGCCACATCATAGGTGCGGCCCAGCAGCTGCTTTGCCAGCTCGCCGCCGCCCTCACCGATGGCCATAGTGCCCAGCGCACCGTAGCGGGTGTGGGAGTCGGAGCCGAGGATCATTTTGCCGCAGCCTGCAAACTTTTCGCGCATATACTGGTGGATCACCGCCAGATGCGGGGGCACAAAGATGCCGCCGTATTTCTTGGCAGCGGACAGGCCGAAGCGGTGGTCGTCCTCATTGATGGTGCCGCCCACGGCACACAGGCTGTTGTGGCAGTTGGTGAGCACATACGGAATGGGGAATTTCTCCAAGCCGGACGCGCGGGCCGTCTGGATGATGCCCACAAAGGTAATGTCATGGCTGGCCATGGCATCAAACTTGATCTTCAGGTTGTCGGCATCGCCGCTGGTGTTGTGGGCCTGCAAAATATTGTAGGCCATGGTACCGGTCTTTGCGTTTGCGATGGCTGCTGCGTCAAAGCCCTTTGCGGCCAGCGCGGCGTCTGCATTGCCATCCGCAGGCACCCATGCGCCGCGGGCATAATATGCGCCGCCGGTGCTGCACTTGATCATATCCAACATCTCGATTCGCCTCTCTTTTTGTATTTCCCGCCCGCCGTATCTTGCGGGCACTGCCCCGGCAGAGCAGTACACCGTCTGCTCTGCCCTCTTCTGCCGCACGGCCAAAGCGCACGGCTGCGGCCCGGAAGCCGCATTTGAATATTATTATAGCATGAAACGCAGGAAAGAAAAAGCACTTTTTACGAATGAATCGTGAACGGGACCGGAAGAGACGGACTCTGTGCTTTTTCTTGACAAAGAAGCTGTTCTATTGTATTATTATTAGCGTTGTATGCCGCTGTGGTGAAATTGGCAGACACGAGGGACTTAAAATCCCTTTCTGGAGACAGAGTACGGGTTCGACCCCCGTCGGCGGCATAAAAAATCCCTCAAGCTTATGCTTGGGGGATTTTTTATTTTGCGCCGGACGCGGGGTCGAACAGGGTGCAACGGCAACGACCGCTGCCTGCGGCAGAAACAGGGAGGCGTCGTTGGGGCCGCGGCCAGCAAGACACGAGCACAAGCGAAGTGGCTGCTGGGTGCCGCAACCCGATCGGCTCGCAAGCCGCAGTCAAAGCCCCAGTGTGGCTTTGACTAGCACGCAGGTTCCAACGGCTAGGAACGTCTAGCGTGGTTGCTGCTGACGGGTGCGCCTGACGCGGGGCCGAACAGCACGGCCGCCCGCAGGCGGCAAGCAATCAGCCCAATGGGCTGTTGCTTAGTGCGCGGGTCCCAACGGTTAGGAATGTCTATCGTGGTTGCTGCCATATAGCAAAAAATCGCCGCAGCAAAAGTGATATGCTACCCCTAGAGTAGACAGAGTAAAAACAAAAACTCTGAACACT